>SCLI03000402.1_pt1 | contig 27553 bp, 39 predicted proteins | sample 7268041 | NCBI WGS metagenome assembly SCLI03 (sample SAMN10721081, study PRJNA514188) | viral metagenome | isolation source: depth-stratified mine tailings core A | place: China: Fankou Pb/Zn Mine tailings | collected 2017-10 | reverse complement strand
CTGTCATTCACCAAACACCTTGTCCTTATACCAGTATAGCCCTGTCGTCTCGACGTCAACCGACACCAATGGGTATTCATGCAATCTCCCCAAGTTAAGCTCATTCATAACAGTGGACTCCCGCCGCACAGGGTCAGCCGGTCTGACGTGCGTGTCAGGGCGACATACAGAACGCGCAGTTCGGCATCGCGGTCGTTGTACATCGCGGCCAGCGTACGGGTGGGGAGGGTCAGGTCCAACACAACGTGGGAGTGCTCCCGCCCCTTGGCCTGATGGATCGTCGACAACGTGATGTTGATCGGCAAAGACAGGTCGGCCTGCTGATAGAATTCGCGCCAGTGGAGCGGAATGTCGGGTGTCTTGCCGTCGCGCAGTTCGTTGGCAATGCGGCTGGTCCACGGACTGGAACCGCCCATCACAGAATACGGGATCAAGTCACGGTTGAACGTGCGCTTCACTTCCTCCATACGCCAGCGGTCCCGAACCAGCACCATGCTGCCTTCGCCCTTGGTCAGCGAATGGGGGTCGATGTTGTAAAAGTCACCGTATGAAATCACGCTGCCTTCGGCGTCACGGGGCAGGAATTTCTTCTCCACGCGACGGCTGATATTTTTCAGCGCCACTTCGTGTGCAAGTTCGTGAACGACGCGCGGTACCCGATATGACTGACCCAGTACGCGCATTTCCCCCTCGTTCGCTTGTATGAAATCTATCATGCCGTGGGGGTCAGCGCCGTTCCACTCATAAATCGCCTGATCGTCGTCGCCGGCTATGATAACGTTGGCGTCGGCCGGTAGGATCGAATTCAATGCCGCCCATTGCAGGGGCGAACAATCCTGCGCTTCGTCCAAGAAAACATCGGTCACGTCCAGCCGGGGTGCCCGCTCCGTCATGGTTTTCAACATGTCGTCAAAATCCATGTAGCCGTAAGTGTCTTTCCAACTGCGATATCCCTCAACGTACATTTCAAATCGGTGCAGAGTACCCGGGCACCCGAAGTGGTTGTAGGCATCGCGGACCGGTATGATGCGGTTGTTCGCGAACGACAAAACGGAGGCGTACTCGTCGCCCTCCTGTATCTCATCGCTGCCGTCCTCCCCACCCTTGAACGGGATGCCGGCTTCCTTGCCGAATTCAACCAGCTTTTTCGCGTCGACCACCTGTGCGCGGTTCGCGCCAAGCTTGTTGAATGCAAGCGAGTGCAATGTTGATGCGGTGATCGCGCCATTGTCTGGTATGCGTGACCGCACTTCCAGTGCTGCGGCCTTGGTGAATGACAGAAACAGCGCTTTTTTGCCGGAAGCCAAACTTAGCAGGGTGCGAGTTTTGCCAGTACCGGGCGGGCCAAAGATTGCGTCAACTTTCATTACTCACCCCTTACGGGCAGCAGCAGAAAATGTAGCGCGTGAAGCTGATACCGCACTTTGTGCATTGCTCCGGGTTACCATCTTCGCCGTCGCGCCACTCGTGGTCGCAGGCGTCGTCAATGGCGGGGGTCACGTGCACGAGTTTCGCATCTTCGCCGTATTTGGCCTTGAGCGCGGCTTCAATCTCGGCGATCTGTTCTGGTGTAATTTTGTCCGTCATCGTCTATTCCCTATAAAGGCGGCGGGGCGCGTAGCCCCGCCTATTATCACATTTCGGCGTCGTCGGCGTCAACAGCAGGCTTGTCACCGCCCTGCTCGACTTCATAGCCGGTCACATCCATCGTAACCGCGCGGCCAGCTTGCATCTGTTTGTACAACTCTTCGGCCCGCAAGTACAGCGGCTTGGCGGGGAAGCCGAGCTTGGTGACGGTGAAGTTCAGATAATCCTCGCCCTGCTTGTTCTTCTCCATCGCCGTCCCGATCCTGTACACCCGGGAGAAACGATCACCCCCGTTCATGCGGATCAGGCTGTTCCACTGACGCGAAATCTTGGGATCACCCCCGGCCATGCGAACCATGCTGTTCCATTGACGAGAAATTTTCGCCTTGGTCTTGGGCATAGAAATCATGATCTCTTCGGTCTTGCCGGTATCCGGATTGATCAGCAGGCACAAGTGCTGCGGGGTGTCGATCACCTCGATGCCCCGCGCGTTCGTGCCGTTGTCCTTGACTTCCGCTTCCATGCGGGCATTGGCTTCTTCCGGGGTGTTGAAAGCGCCGAAGAACCCACCTTCCGACTTCTGCTCGCGGCCCTGCTCGTCGATCCACTTGCGCTTGCCCCATACCAACCATTGCTTGATGAACATGACCGGGATCACGAACGCCTCCCGCCCATACAACTGCTGGCTGACGGAGTTAACCAGCATGCCGGCCTTCGCTTCTTCGATGTATTTGGCGTCGCCCTGCTTGACTTGTGGCGACAGAGCTTGGATGATTTCCAGTCGGGGGATGACCAGATCGTCTTGGCCGATATTCTCGGAACCGCGCTGTTCGGTGCCGATGTATTCGGGTACCTCGTCTTGCACCATGATCATGGTGTTCGCTGCGGGTGCCGCCAGTTCGGTCGTCTGCTTTTTGTTCGGCTTAGCCATTTTGCTTCCTTTCACGGTTGATTAACAATTCGGGGACATGACGCCGTCCCCCGGGCGTATTACAGGTTATCCGTCTTGCCAACCGGCGGTGGAGTAACGACGACCGGACCAATACCGATGCCGCCCGCCGCGTCAAACGACACACGTTCGTTCGGATTCAAAACATGACTGCCGACCGCATCCGTGTTTGTGTGCGAGGGATATACTACCTCCAAGGCTTCGTCGCCCCGGTTCCAAATTTCAACCTTGTGTTCCATTCGTTTGCTCCTGTGGTTAACGGGGTCTGGTGATACTGGCGCGGGTCACGGGGGTGACGTTTAAAAACTCCTCCGGGATTTCCGCGCCGGCTTTCATGCGACCTTTAATGAAAGCCTTCAGGGTACTGGCATTGACGACGGGCTGAATCAAATCCCCGAACCCGTTTTCTTGCAGCCAGTCGTACAGACCGGGCTTGTCGCGGACGGACACAAAAAGGTCCGCAGTCAGACTGACGCGACCAATATTGTCGAACGAAACGCGCTCGATCCCCTCTTCCTCCATCTTCTCGGGGATCAGTTCGAATCGCAGCACATCGAACTTGGCGTTGATCAGCTTGAGTTCGGCCTCGACTTCTTCCTTCTCGGCCATCAACGCCGCTTGCAGACCGGACAGCGCCTGTAGCGAAAAACCGGCGTACTCTCGGCGGGCGTTGGCCTTGGCCTGATCGAACGCGCTCAAATCATCAAAATCACTCACGGTAGGTTCCTCTCATTTCAATCATCATCGGAATGTACTCAAACGAGCGGTTGTCCCAACGCAACACCTTGACAGAACGGTAACCCTCACGCCCGAGCATTAAAAACACCAACGCAGCCACGTACGGCGACCCGGCGATGACGATGAAGTCATTGTCGTTGTCGTACTCAGCCAAACCACCACGGATGTGCGTCACCAACTTCTCATTGTGCAACGACTTTTGAATGTTGCTCACATCCTCGCGCGCCAAGAACCTAATCTCACCAAACTTCTCAGCCGGCATGAAATTGAGATTAGTTTCTTGGGTAATCCAGACTTTAGCAGTCATACTTGTTCCCCTTGGCCATGTTCTCCGCCCCCGACATCACGCGCAAATTGTTGTGCACGTGCAGCCCACACATTTGCGGTTGCAAGTCGTCCTGACCCCCGACAACTCCGGGTGTTTGGGGCAAACTTTCCCCACGTACCGCGTGGCCCCCACAGAAACGGATTCCTGCCTTGGTGTCATGCCCATCCTCGCGTATGTAGTCTGTAGAACCGCCAGTATATCACGCCCGGTGCACAGTGTCAACTGCGTTATACCCATTCTTCCCCATCCAGTATGGCGTGCACACGTTTAATGTTTTTCCGAATATAGTCGTGCAAATCAGTTTTGTCGGACAAAGCGCGCGATATCGCCACATCCACCGTTTTCGTAGCAACAACATCTATGATGATGGGTGATTTACTCTGGCCGTCCCCCCACAGTCTATCTTCCGCCTGCAGTCTGTCCCGCACCTTGTGGGTGTTGTTGTAAAATATGGACATTTCGGCTGACATCATACTGTAACCCATGCCCCCGGTAGACGCATTCCCCACCACGATGTCGATACCGCCTTTCTTGAATTCGTCAACCATCGGCTGACGGTCCTCCTCGGGCACCCCGCCGTGCAGCTCACCGATGCGAAGGCCCATGCGCTTCAACCGGCCGATGATGGCCCGGATTTCCGGGGAGTAAACCGCCCACACCAACGTTTGCTTGTGCCGGGCTTCCTCGATGATTGACTCCAGCTCGATGATCTTAGGATTTTTGTCGGGCGTAATTATTTCAACCGGATCGAACACCGTTTTCACCCGTGGGTTGCCCTTGGTGTCAAACGAATGGACATCGCGCGCCTTGACCGTGTAACCACCAGCCACCTGATGCAGTCGCAGTGCCAGTTCCAGCGTATTTTTGATGACGCGCGGTTCATCGTCCCCGGCACGGATTATCAAATCTTTCTTGATCTGAGTGTACACGGCACGCTGTTCTTTCGTAATCTCAATTTCACGCGTTTGGTATCGCTTGGGCGGTAGATCGTAGGCGTCGGCCTTCATCACTTGGAACGTGTACGGGCCGATTAACTCCATCAATTCATCCAGATTGGCGTATCCGACGATTTCAGTCGGCTTGCCCCGCATCGGCCCATCTTTCGGAACGAAACCGCCCATCACCGCGTACCGGTTACGGAAGGCATAAAAATCGCCGATGCCGATGATTTCCGGGTCAAGGAACTGGAACTGCTGGTATGCTTTCATCGGGCCTTCCGCAAACGCGGTACCGGTCAGCGCTATTCTGTACTCGGTCATTCGACCAAATTGCTCAGCAACCTGCGCCCGCTTGGCTTTGTGCTCCTGTATGTAGTTGGTTTCGTCGCCAACCACAGCCGTAGGGTGATGCAGCAACAGGAATTTTTCGCACATCGCCGCCATGCCGCCCACCGACAAAGATTCCCACCCCACAATCATGATCTTGAAATCGTGGTTTGAGTGCAGGAACGAATCGTACTGCCGCTGCTTCCCGGTTTCGGGCAGGTGGACAAGAAACGGGATCGGGCAATCGTCGTTGAGTGCATTAACCCAGTTCCTGCGCAGCGTCTTTTTGGTCAGGATTAAAACCGCCCGTAGTTTGCCTTCAATGCGGAGTGCCGACACAAAATCGATCGCCGTCTTGGATTTGCCGGTCTGCATGTCCATGAAGAAGGCGAACGCATGCTTGCCATACGCCTTGTTGAGCGCCGCTATCTGGTGCTTGCGGGGTGCCCGCTTGAATTTGTACCACTGGGGGAACCCGACGCCCGGGACCGTGGCAGCACCCTGTTGCGCGCGATACGCCGTCAGTGCGGTGAAGGCGGCGGTCGTGAGGACGGCCCCCTCTTCCCTGTGCAGGCGATCCAACTCTTCAACGTTGGCGCGGATGATCGGCGCAGTCCATGCCCGCTTGGATTTCGACCAACGGCGGTTTGGTAAGGCTCGAACCAAATCATTCGCCCAAAACGGGCATGAAACGAGAAACTGCTTGCCGTCGCTATCTATGGTAAGTTGTTCGTTCATGTCACAGCTCCGTCTCGAATCGAACAGGTTCCAGCGCCAAGTCAATAACCACGGCTCTGACGGGTAAGTACCATACGTTGCAACTTTCCTTCGCCCCGACTCGTACCTTGCGGTGACTGACGCCCAGTTCCTTGACGGCAAAAAATAAGTTAGCGCCTTTAAGCTCCTCGCTCTTGGTGCGCTTGAGGTAATTAACAAAATCCTGCCCCCGGAACAGGACGCACCGCTCGCCGTCGATCTTTTGCACCACGGGCAGGCCGCGTAACAGCCCGTCCCGGTCTTTGGGGTCTTCGCCCCGGTTGTGCAGGTCCGTCTTCGCCGCAAACTCGCGCAGCCGGTCCCGGATGATGCCGTTCACGCTGGCGTCGTCGGGTGCCTCGACTATTCGTGCTTCTTGCATCATCGGCCCCAGTATCCTTTCCCACTCGGATGGTTTGATCAATGGGACCACGCGTGTCAGGCGATCGGCGATCAGTTGCCTGATGTAACGCCAGTCCAGCAGTTCGGCGGTCCCGATGTTGAACACCCTCACCCCCTCGATTTCCAGTTCCCATCGCACCGGCTCGGTGAGGTACTTGGTCAGACTACCAAACACCGGCAGCGATTCATGGGTGTCGATCCTGCTGACATCGCCCGGGGTGACGCCGTACTCCCGCTTGAGGCACTCCTCCCGGTTGCAGTTGCTTTTTAGTACGTCTTCGCTGCAGCGGTAGCTGTAGTCCGGCTTCATTGCCGAATTTACCGTGCGCTGTAATTCGGCCTTCGGCAACGGCGAGTCGAATATGTATTGATTTGTTTGCGACGCCGCAACCTGCGCCGTGTTCGGGTCGCGTTTGCGAAAATATACCGCCACATTGTACATCGCTTCGTTGCGTTGGCCCGCCGCAACGCCCTTGGTCAAAATCTTCTGGATGCATGGCGGCGCGTTCGGGTGGTCGGCCAGCACCAGCCCCCGCAGGGTCATCTTCGTCACGCGGATCGATTCGGCATGGGTGATGAACTCGGGCAGGGTCAGTTTCTTCCCGTCAATGAAGGCGTAGCGCTCCGTGTCCTGTGCGCGGAAGTAGGGGAAGTTGATCCAGTTGCCGAACGCCTTTTTCCCATCCTTGGTGAACAGCTTTGACTGCTTGGGGAAGACCTCGCACCCGGCGTAACCGAGTTTCGTTGCCCATTGGGCCAGCAGTTCCCGCACCTGCGCGGCCGGGGCCGGCTCGGTCAGGAACAAATACGCGTGGACTCCGCCCGACTTGGATCGGCAGGCAATCAGCGGCAAACCAAACGTGCGAATGTTGCGGTCAATGTCGGCAATCGGTATGTCATGTTCCTCGCCGTGATTGTCGATGTCGATGGCACCCCAAGTGCACGTGCCGTCATCCTGAATTGGGACGCCGCCACAACCCCGCGTCCCCTCCAAGTGCTCGTCCATGACCGCTTCGTCAATAGGTAAATACTCAACATACATCCGACCGGTGCCCGGTTCCCATCGCCCCGATGAGCGCGAGTTCGACGAGAACAGACGAACCATCCGGTCGGACAATTCCAACAGTTGGTCCATCTTAACCCCTGATCACCGGTTTCACAGCCAATAATACTTGTTGGCGCTTCCCGCTAAAATGCACGACGTAAGGAACATCAAGTACCTTGGCTCGAAACCGTTCGCCACCTTCCTCGATGAAATGTACCGTATCGCCAACCATCGGTCGCTTGTCGGTGGTGCGCTCCATGAGGACCATTATTTCGTGTATTCCACTGTTGCTGCACCACTTGATCCGCGTGGCGTTTTCCCCCAGCCTGTATGTGAATTCGACCGGGACGGGCGGGCCATCGTCAGTAGCCATGTAGGTGATCAAGATCGCGGCAATTGTGCAAAAAATAACTATTATAACAACATCAGCAAGTGTGAAAGTGTAACCCATTTTTATCTGTCCCTATCCATTCTTCGCTCCTGTTCTAGCCCAACAATCCGGTCGAGCCGAGGCCCGCCAGCGTCTTCAATCCTTGCCGGGTTCCGTAAGGCCCGGCTCACCTGTTGCGTTATGCCCCTCCAAGTCGCGGCGGGTGCTTGTATGCAGCAGCTTCTTTACCAAGTGCGGCCAGTTGCTCCCTCACCACTGTTTCGTGGCGGCTGTATTTGGCCTGGAATCCGGCCAGTGTCTCAACATCTGCGCGCAAAACTCCAGCCGCAATCATCTGTATGTGAACCTCGGCTTGCACCATTTCGCGCAGGCTGCTCATCAATCCGTTTGTGTCCATTTGGTCCCTTTCTTTGCCGTCAGGCATAACACGGCGGTCAACAAGACCGCGCTGAAGCGCGGCGCGTTACCTTATGCGTTCGGCACCGATAATGCAGCCTCTATTGCGCGCGCTGCGTCTACTCTGTACAGATCAGGCACAACGGCGCACGCCGCATCAATCATTTCGTCCGTCGCTTCGATTGGCCTGCGATTAACTACGATCACTATTCCTCCGTCGGTGCTCGTCTGACTACGGTTATTTTCTTGGCTTCGTGGAACTGGGCGTCGAGGTCGTGATCCCAGACGTGGCCGCAGTTGGGGTCGCCCCGCCAGATTCCTCTTTCCTTGAGAAACTCAATCGCCTTTTCACGCTTTATTGCGAGGTCATTGGGTGCTCCGGGTTCGATTTTCATGGTTCATCCCCCAACACCGCCAGCCATCATCTTCTTGAGGACTTCCTCAGCGACGACATTCGATTCTTCTGCCAAGTATTTTTCGAACGCCTCCGCCGACGCGTTGGCCAGTTGCTTGGAGTCCATTTCCATCGCGGGCTTCACCACCTGCACCAACCTTGAGAGCATCTGCAGCGCGACCATCGACAGTTGGTTGATTTCATCACGGGTGTTGCCGTCGTCGCATCGCAGCCGCGCCCCAATCAGCGCAAGCGCAACGAGGTCGACCGGGTCTCCCATGTCGATGTCTGAATAATCCGCGTTGTTTCGGCGCAGTCCCATCAGGCGGATCGTGAATTTGATCATCACTTCGCCGCCCTGATAGACAACCCGAGACACCACATGCTTTGCCGCCCGCTCGGACGGTTCAATCGTCATTTGCCAGATCGCGCCCATCATCTGCAGCAGAATGGTGCGGTCGAATTCCAGCCCTTTGATCATAACTTTATTCATTTTTGATTCCTCTCTAGTCTATTTGGGGATTACATCATTTCTGCTTGTTTTCCGCGAACCCTAACACCACCGCTGCCGTTCTCGTCGCGGTTTTCGTGAACGGCAAACTCGATTGCTTGACAATTGCAACATAAAGTTCTAAACCCGCCCGGGAACTTGTTCCGAATCAACCACCGTCTGAGGTGATCACCTGCCAGCCTAATCCCGGACGCGGCTTTGTGATTGGCCCCGTCTTGGTCAATGTGATCGATGGTCAGGGCGCGCATGTCGTCAAAACCACACAACTCACAAATCCTACCATAGTGGTCAAATACTTTAGCTTTTCTTGAATTGCGCGCCTTTCTATTCCGGGCCAATTTGTACTCAAACCGGTCGCCGCCCGTCTTCTCTCTGACGGAAATCCTGTGCTTGTGGCAGGCTAAACAACCCCCATTACAAGCCCTCCGTATCGTCCCACCGCACTTACTGCACGGCGACCCCTCGTACTGCGACAATCCAGCCTCTCTCGCCTCTGCCTTGTTCATGGGGAGCATCCTATGCTGTTAAAAACCGCAGTGTACCACGCTGGGGGCCGCGCGTCAACCAATTTTAATCAGCCCCTTCTTGTGAGCTGACCTGAGCAAATTCCCGGCCGTCATGCGTTGCTGGCCCGGATTCAGGTGGCCGTACTTCACCCGCAATTCCTTCTCGGGCACCCTGAGGTACTTGGCGGCGGCTTTATAGACGCCATCAAGGTCGGCGCATGCGCGGAGCAGGACGGCCACTTCATCGCCGTTGTCCTTGGTGCCCTCCACTTTTTGCCTCTCTCGTCTCTCAACAACCTTTTTTGACGGTTGCCGCCCGTACTTATTCCGCGTGGTGGGCGCTGCTTCCACCATGGGGGCCGGGACGTAAAAGCTGTTCCGTGCCAGTGGTGCCGGGGCCTCCGGCCTGATGGGGGTGTCCGCTATGCGGATAAATCGCTGCCCGATGGTTTCCACCCAGTAGCGTTGGTCGCGGTAAAAAACCGATGACCCTACTTCCAATGTACCTGATGCATTCATTATTTTACTCCTCTCTCGTCTATTGTTGACTTACCCTAAAAGCCTTCATGTTGCAATTGAAGCATAACGTTCTAAACCCGGGTGGAAACCCATTGGCCCGGAGCCATTGGTAGAACTTGTACCCGCTATGCCGCCCTCGGTGACCCTCCGGCGCCCCCCTTTGCTCCGCTATTGACCTTCGGTGCTTCGCCCCGTCTTGCGCGATGTGGTCGATTGTCAAAACATCCGGGTCATCGATCCCGCAACGGCAGCAGCGATTCCCGTAATGGTTGAATACGTCAGTTCTTAATTTTTGCCTTTGCCTGCGGTTCTTTGCTAGCTTCGTGGCGGCTTTCTCCTCCTCCGATGGCCTTGGCTTAACCCCGGTGGTGCGGCCCAATGCTCTGGATTCCTTTCTCCGTTGATTGTGGCATCCCGTGCAATCATAGCCGTATCGCCGCCCCAGTAATTCAGGGTGTTTTTCACAAACTTTCCCGTACCTAACTTTCCCCGATGACATTGCTAGCGCCCCCACTACTGATGGCCTATCATACCACGGGGTGGGTATGGGTGTCAACCGCATTTGTCCAGCCTGTTACGCCACGGCGCACCATGAATCATTTACCCAACGCCGTCTGCTGAGGGTAAATAAGCAGGTGACCACAGCCCCCCGGACGTTTTGAGCCACACGCTCGGCGCAGTCCATCGCAGTCCATCCGTTTGTGAAAGATGCGAAACGGAACACCGTGCTCCACCCCCTCCACCATTGCTACATAAGGCCGGCGTGGGTTGCGCTTCCCGCCCTCAGAACAGCGGGGGCGACTCATGCTGCGTACGGTGCGCGGACCGCCATGATCACGGAAATGTCGTCCCCGGTCAGGGAGCGCAACTGGACCATCATGACCATTTCCCCGCTGGCGCTCAACAAGTGCGCGTCCGTCAATATCCACGCGTCTTCCTCCTCGTCCATGGCGGTCGACACCGCTTTATTGAGTTGTTCCCCAATCTTCGCCACGTTTTCATAATCCACCGGGTGCTTCGGTTTTTCGGCCACCACCGTGATCTTGGACCATTCGTGCGTGACCGAGTCCCATACTTGGCAATCGTACTCTATCAAATCGTTCATTTCGTTACCTCCAGTAAAATAACAAGGATAAGCATGATGATGCCCCATGCCAGCCAATCAGCCCGGGTCCACTTTTTCATGATTGGTGGTCCTCACCATACGAAGTGCCGACGCGCCCGGCCATCGCCCACCCATCGATAAAGGCCAGCGCCTGCTCGATGGTCTGCTTCCTCGTCGGCGCGTAAAAAGTCCAGATCGGGTTGCTCGGTCCCCAAAAGTCGCTCGGGTCGTCTGCCTTGAACAGGCGCAGCCTGACGCCGTCGCCCGGGTTGTGCGCCTCGATTTTCAAACCCTGCTTGGCCGCAGCATCTTTCAGCGCCGCCATCCGTAAGTTATCCATGATCTTTCTCCTTCTATCGTCTATTGGCGGAAAGTCCCGCCCCGAGGCACCCCAAAATCGCGCGGGGTGCCTGAGGTCGGAGCCTTACTTTGCTGCGGCCCGCATGCGGTTGCCCAAGTTCATTCTGGCCATCCCCGGGTTCAGGTGGGCGTATTTCTTGCGGAGGTCGGCTTCATCTTCCTTGAGGGCCTCCGCCGCCATGGCGTAGACCTGATCAAGATCCTTACCGAGCAGCTTCTGCGCGACCTCGTCACCGTTATTCACGCTCACGTGCCCGCCTGCGGTCTTGTGTTCCTTGTCGCGGACGTACCGTTTTGCGGCTTCGCGCAGGGCATCGGTGCTCCGCGCGTGGATGGCCGCACCATCGGCGACTTTGGGGGCGCGCGGCTTGCGGGTGGACACGCCGGTGTCGCTGGCGCGGGCTTTCACTTTGCGCGGTGCCTTGCCGGCCTTCGGGGCTGCGGCTGCGGCTGCGCGGGGCTTGCGGGGTTTTGCCGGGGTGGTTTGTGCGGTGCTCATGGTAATGCTCCTTATGGTTGGTACCTTACCGGGAATCGGCCCGGTGCCGTGGGCGTGAGATACCGACGCCCGGCGGATTCGGGTGGAAGCCACCCGGAAAGCAAAGGATAACACACCTCACCAGCCGGCGTGTCCACTTCCGCGCCTTATCTTCATTGCCGACTGCCGCATAAGCAAGTGCCTTGCTCAGGGCTAACGCGATTTCTGTATTCATGATCTTTCCTTTCGTCTGTTGTCTATCGTCTCTGCCCGGGGAGGCCGCCGGGCCGGCACCCCAACCATAAGCAACCCCCGTGCCAGCTCGGCCCATCAGGGGACCTTTCCACCCGACGCGGGCTTTCGGGTTAGCGGGCGCTGACATGGGATCGAGGCATATGACGCGGGACGTCATATCGGATGTCACGAACCGACGCGGGCTGAGAACGGTAGTGAGCGGCCACTAACCTCAGATGCTCCGAGGGACGCGGTCTCCGGGATATGACGAGGGACGTCATATGGGTGACGCGGGACGTCAGTAGGCAAAAGCCGTGCCAGCTCAGCCATTCCGCTTGGCCTGAGCCGCCGCTTTCAGGGCGAAAGTCGTGTGCAGATGGCTTTCCTCCCACGCCCGGGCCTTCTCGATCAGGCGGGCCTGCGTACCCTTCGTGTAGCCGCCTTTACGGATCGCGGCGATCTTAGCTTTCAAGCGGTCTGCAGCCTGCTGACGAACCCGCACCTCCCACACCCGCTGGTCATCGACAGGCTTGGCGGCTTTCAGCTCAAGCCGGGCCTGCTCCAATCCCTGACGCGCGTCCGCGATCATCTTACGAATCGGCACCCTGACGGACTCCGGCGCGTCCACCCGGTCAGCAATTTCCATGGCGGCGATGGCCCCCCGGAGATCGTCCCGACATCGCTGAGCGCGGTACTGCAGCCGCCTGATGCGAGCCGCCTGAGGATTGTGTTTAGTGGTACTCATTTGTGTGTGCTCCTGTGGTGGTCAGACACCCATCGTACCACAGACTGGGGGCATGCGTCCAGTCTCTTCGCCCCGAGGGACGCGGGCCGGGGGCGTCTGCTGGATAAGTCAGTACAATGACGGAACAGAACGAGGCCCCGTCGAGCTGACACCTGGATATATCGTGTTCCGGGCATATATCAGAGGCCCCGAGGGACGCGGCCTCGTCTGTTCTGGCCCGTCCTGACGCCCGTGTAGGGCAGTGACTGCCTACGAGACAGGCAGTTGCGTCGACGCAACATGTTGTATCGAGCACAGTCGAGCCAGAACGGCAGAACACCGGCAGAACAGACCCCGCACACGCGGAGACCCCGAAGGACGGGACACCCCGGCTGCTGCACCATGGTTCTGTTCTGCGTTCTGGCCTCGTACGCAGAACAGACCGGGCCGCTGGGTGTCGTCGTCCCTGCTTGACCCGCCTCGGACGGCCTTCCCCCGGTAAGCGACCGCTGACAAAGCAGCTTGACAAGCGTGCGCGGGCGTGTTTTCATCGCGCACAGACCACAGCCACGGAGCAACCCCGGGTGTCCTCCTCCACCACGAAGCCCACAGCCAGCAAGCCCAAGACCGCCGGCCAGCGCTTGGGTGCTCCTGCCTCCTGCCCCCAGCCCCCCGATGGGGTCGCCCTGACCACGGACGGTACTGCCGTCGTTGTCGCAGGCGGGTCAGGCGGGGGCAGTAGCGGGTCGGGGATCGCGACAACGCGGGCGGGCCTCGGAGACGGGGCGACCAGTGAAGGCGGGCTGGCGGCGGGGAAGCGGGCACCCGGGGAGACGCGCAGCGGCGCACGAGCGAGGGGGGCGGGGGAAGCCGGGGGGATCAAAGCGCGTGAAAGCGCGCGGGGGCATATGGGGGAAGGACCCGCCGCGAATAAGGGGGGACGCCCCAAGTGCGGGTCCCTTACCGCTGCGGAGGGGGCGCAAGCCAGCGCGATAGACATTCCTGACCCCGATATTATTTCAACCGGCGAATATACCCCCGCGTCTGAAAATATACCCCATTTGTCGCCGGAATATGCCCCCCCTTCGGCGACAAATGTATTCCTCGGCGTCCAGATAAATATCCCCCCTCCGGAGTCCGCCGCCCCCCTGCCCGGCACTTCCATCCGCAAGCCTACCATTCCCGCCCGCCTTGGCCGCGACGAGAATGGGAAAATTATTCCCCATGAGCGGGACGAAGAACTCGCAAAGGCAATCGCCCGGTGGTGTGCGGTCGGTGCCGATATCACGGAGATTGCGCAGTACACCGGCATTCGTCCGGGTGTCCTCCGTAAACATTATAAAATGGAACTGGAAAATGGCAAGTTTGCCGCCGACATGATGGTGGGTGAAACCATTTTGGATTTAGCGGCGTCCGGGAAGAGTGAGCGGATGACGCTGCTGTACGCCAAGGCCCGGATGGGCTGGCGCGAGTCGGACGCGAACGACCAGAACAATGCTGCCATGTTGAATATTCACATTCACGCCTAGAGGACCCCGGCTATGGACGTCACCCCGAATAAGAAGATGTTTGAGGCAATGGAGCGATTCACCACGGCCGTGTGCGGTGAAGCCCCGCTGGCGGTGGAAAAGTCCCCGGGGGCTGAGAGGGTGCGGGCGACTAGGAAGGCAACGATGGATTTCCTGCACCGGCTAGTGCATCTGTCGATGCGGGAGGGTGCCGCGCGGGCGATGGGCACTCACACGCCATCGGGGTTGGAGTTGATCGGGAGAAAGCCGCATGGATGAGGCGGCGGTCGAAGTCCGCGGGATTGGAAAGCCGCAGAAAGAGACCGGCAAGCCGGTCATGCAGGATGGGAACGTCCATTATTATCCGCCCGGTCCCGTTGCTAAAGCATTCCTCAATGACGATTCATTCATATGCGGAATTCGCGGCCCGTTTGGGTCGGGCAAGTCAACCGCCGCAATCATGAAACTGATTCGCAACGCGCAAAGACAAAAGCGGGCCGCTGACGGGTGGATTTACCGGCGCACCGCGATTATTCGTAATACGTACCCCGAACTGCGCACCACCACCATGAAATCTTGGCACCAATGGGTGCCGCAGCACTTGGGACGTTGGCGCGAGGCCGGTCCCCCGATGCACCATATCGTGGACCGCGCAAATAAATTGAACTGGGAGATCTTGTTTGTCGCACTGGACAGGCCGGACGACGTTTCGAAGTTGCTGTCGATGGAACTTTCCGACGCATGGGTGAACGAAGCACGGGAAGTTCCGAAAGTTATCGTCGACGGCCTCACCGGGCGTGTTGGGCGCTACCCGCCGATGTGGCAGGCGGAGGCCACGGATGTGCAGATTATGATGGATACCAACCCCCCGGATTCGGACCACTGGTGGTATGTGCTGGCGGAGGGCGACGTCAGCAATGAACGGAACCGGCAATTGGTGGTGTCGATGCAGGAAGCTGAGGAAACGTTGCGCCGTGCCGGTGTGTTGAAAAAAGACCAGCGGCTGATGACTTTCTACAAGCAGCCGAGCGGTCGATCGCAGGAGGCGGAAAACAGGAAAAATTTGCGCCCCGGCTATTATGAATTCCTGATGGCCGGTAAGGATTTGGACTGGATCAAGGTGTACGTGGACGGGGAATACGGATTCGTGATGGACGGCTTGCCCGTGTTTCCCGAGTACAAAGATTCGATCCATTCCGGCCAATTTGAAATCATTCGCAGTCTCGGATTCCGGTTGGGTTTCGACTGGGGGCTCACCCCGGCCTGTACCGTCAGTCAGCGCACGGCATCCGGCTTGTGGCGCGTTCATGACGAGTTCGTGTCCGAGCGGATGGGCATCACCAGCTTCGCGCATGAATTATCTCGCAAATTGGTTGAAAAATATCCCGGAATCAAGATTGTGTCCGGCAGGGGCGACCCGTCCGGCGACGCAGTTACCCCGGAAGAATCCACATGCTTCAAGATCATGAAGGCGAACGGCTTCCCAATGTGCGAACCGGCGGTTACGCAAGACCCGACGCGCCGTAGGGAAGCCGTGGCTTATTTGTTGAGGAATCTGATCGACGGGGAACCGGCGATCAGGGTACACACAAGGTGTAACGTATTGAGGAAAGGCATGGCGGGGGGTTATCACCGGAAGCGGTTGCAAGTTTCCGGTGAAATTAAGTACCGCGATGTTCCGGACAAAAATTCGTTCTCGCATGTGTGCGAAGCGCTGGAATACGATTGCGTTTCGGCGGGGGAAGACCGTAACGTTATGGTCAGTCCTGAAATCATGAGGCGTCAGTTGAACCGCAGCGCGTACGCGGACGCCAGTTATAACGAATTGGAATAAGGAGCGCACAATTATGGGCGGATTATTTGGCGGAAAACCGAAAGCACCACCCCCACCCATTGTCCCACCGCCGGCACCTACGATTGATGACGCATCTGCTTCGCGGGACGCTGCTGATCAGCAGCGTCGTCGCAAGGGGAAGGCGGCGTCCATTTTTGCGGGTGCCGGGGGCCGGGCCGGTGGAACCACTGGCGGCGGGTCTTCGGCAACCAAAACCCTGACAGGGGGATGATCCCATGTTTAAGTGGTTGAAAAAATTGTTCGAGTTCCGGAAGCGTAAGCCAGCGGTGGGGGCTGTGGAGGTTATTGCGCCGGCAGAGGTCGTCGTGCCGGGATCACGTGAACCCATCGTCAGCCCCCCGCCTTCCCCCCGCCTTCCGATGAGCGAGGCGATGAGGGCGAGGCGCGCGTCTCGGTTGAGCCGGTTAAAGGCAATTTCAGACCCCCCGGCATGGGTGCGATCTGAAATCGAAGAACTGGAGCGGGAAAACTGACATGGCGACCGCCATCATTAACGCTGACCGGGCGCTGTCGATATTCATATCGACAGCGTGGTTCCCCACCATCGGGAAAGAGGGCGTATTGTATTTTGCGCAGGATGTTGAGGAAACCTACAGATGGGATGTGAACTCCGGAACGTATGTTTTATTTGCTGGTGCAACCGGTGGCGCCACTGATCACGGGCTGCTGATCGGGCTTGCGGATGACGACCATCCGCAATACGCGTTGGACACCGACTTAACGGCCCATGTGGCGGCTGCTGACCCGCATCCCCAGTATGCACTCGATACGGATTTAGCCAAACTTATCAGTCACGGAAAAGTGATGGCTATCGTGGCAGGCATCGTCTTGCCGTAACTTAGGAGATCATAATGGCAGTAGCAACAGCGAACCAAACACCAATTTACTCCCGCGTCGGACAGATTGATTGGGGTGCGGCGGCGATCACAGCAGCCAATACAGCAAAGGACGGCACTGGCACCGTCACTACGGTATTCACTGCGGATGCCACTGACGGGGGCTTTGTCAACAAAGTCGTCTTCCGCGCAGCCGGCACCAACGTCGACACAGTGGCGCGGCTGTTTATCAACAACGGTGCAGTCAACACGACCGCAGCTAACAACATCCTGTATTCCGAAATTACGTTACCGGCCACTACCCTGAGTGAGACTGCAGCCCTGTTGAATCGAGAAATCATCCTGAATCTCGCGCTGCCGCCGGGCTACAACGTTACCGGCCACTACCCTGAGTGAGACTGCAGCCCTGTTGAATCAAGAAATCATCCTGAATCTCGCGCTGCCGCCGGGCTATAAACTGAACGTGGTGCTCGGGACCGCCGTGGCCGCTGGTTACTATGTGGCTGCTGTTGGGGGTAAATACTAATGTTTCCAACAGGTGTTGTCGGCTTCACCCCACGGCCGATAGTCACGGCATGGCAAAGCTTGGCGCAGACTATCGCGGCCAGCACGTTTACGAAAGTTTTATACCAGTCGGTAATATATGATCCACTGGCGGCTTTTTCGGATTCGAGATTTGTTGCTCCTGTCGCTGGGATATACATGATTACGGCTGCATTACACACGGAGTCAGCAGCAGCGGGCACTAGGGCCGTTATCTCTGGATTTAAGAACGGTGGCGGTCCAGCCGTTACCTTCGCAAACGAACGTCGGATGATTGATCACGGGGGGTCAGCAGCAGCGGGCACTAGGGCCGTTATCTCTGGATTTAAGAACGGTGGCGGTCCAGCCGTTACCTTCGCAAACGAACGTCGGATGATTGATGGGTATTCGGGTGCCGCAGGTAACATCGGGGTATCCGGATCATGCGCCTTTGAGCTTGTTGCCGGGGATTATCTCGAAGTGTTCGCCTACCTCAGCGCGGCGCTTGGCACCGTGGCTAGGGCAGACGTAACTGCTATGTCAGTTTTCAGGATTGGTTAAGATTAATGATTAACTCAATTAAACATCTCTACCCAGCGGCTGTCCCACTCGTTGATTTTATTTTGCAGGACAATAGCGACGGCACTGGACCGTTCATCGCCAAGTGGGATGAATCCAAGCTTGGCCCGAAGCCGACGAAAGCAGAGCTTGACGCGGTTTCCGTGGCCGCTGAACAAGCGCGGCTTGACGCAGAAACCAGCGACAAAGCCAAAGCCGAACTCGCTATCATCGACCTTGGAAGTATCCGGGCAATCCGAGAGTACATCGCAGCCAAGCCTGATGCACCAGCATTTCTGAAGACGCAGGAAGCACTGGCAGTTACGGCTCGTAGTAAAATCAAATAAGGAGCGGTCAAATGATTTCACCATCGAGTAACATGCAGGAAGACGCCGTAACCGGCAATACCACTGCACAGAAAATGGTGGGGCGGCTCATACGTTGCTTGTGGGGGGCACCAACAATATCGGTGACGTTGATGTTCTGACGCTCCCCCCGATTCCGGAGGGCACCAACAATATCGGTGGCATCACCGGGACTGGTATCAATGTGGCGGCGTCGGTTGACGTGAACACCGCCATTGCGGCGGATGTAGATGCCGCCGTTGCTGCTTCCCCCGGCCTGCGGCTGATCGGCTTCGCTTGCCGGGAGTCCGCCGCCACCGCCGCTGCCGCGACGTTCATCATTGTTCACGGTGCGACTGCTGCGGGCGGCAGCTCGGTCGTTCCGGTGGAATTAACTGCGGACGAATCCACCCGCGAATGGTTCGGCCCGGAAGGGATCGCTGTTCCCAACGGCATTTCCATCGACTGGATCGCGGGAACCGCCGATATCAACCTGTTTTATAAAGTGGTGATATAATGAGTGATTCTCGCGCCGACGAAATCCTATCGCACCAGTCCCAGCTTGAAAGCAAGCGGTCTAACTTTGATTCGCATTGGCGCGAAGTCGCGGAGCGGGTGCTGCCTAGTCAGAACGAATTTCAGGGGTCGAACCAGACCGAGGGGGCTAAGCGCAGCGAGAAGATTTTTGACTCCACCGCAGTGTTGGCCCTTGATCGTGCGGCTTCGGCCATTGATTCATTGGTTACGCCTTCATCCCAATATTACCACAAACTTGACCCGGAAGATGAAGACCTGATGGAAGATCATGAAGTCAGGTTGTGGTTAGATGAGTTGAACAAAATCCTATTTAGGATGCGGTATAAGCCTGTGGCCAATTTTTCATCGCAGGCGCATGAATGTTTCATCAGTCTGATGGCGTTTGGTACGGACATCATGTTCATCGATGATGTGCCCGGGATTGGCGCTCATTACAAATCATGCCCGATGTCCGAAATGTATATTGCTGAAAATCAGCACGGAATCGTTGACCTTGTCCACCGCAAGTTCCCGATGACCGCCCGCGCAGCCTTTCAGAAATGGGGCAATAAATTACCCCCGGCCATCTTGAAGGCGAACGAAAAAGACCCGTTTCTTAAGTTTGATTTCATTCACTGCGTCAAGCCGAACGAAGACATCGATTCAAAGAAAAAAGACCATCGTGGTATGCCGATATCATCGTATTATATTGCCATTGAAGGCAAGGTGATGTTGAGCGAGGGTGGGTATCGGATGATGCCGTATGCTGTTGGTCGGCACATCACCGCCCCCCGTGAAGTTTATGGCCGTTCCCCAGCCATGCAGGTGCTGGCCGACATCAAGATGCTGAACGAAATGGAAAAAACCATGATTCGTGCGGCGCACAAGATCGTTGATCCACCATTACTGTTGTACGGTGATGGGATCCTGTCATCGTTCAACGCCCGCCCCAATGCGCTAAATTACGGCGGCGTTGATGATCAGGGTCGTCAGCTTGTCCACCCCATGAAGACGGGCAGTAATTTGCCGATCGGTTTGGAAATGGCTGAGCAGAAGCGCAAGTCGATCAACGACGCTTTTTATGTCACGTTATTTCAAATATTGGTGGAGAATCCCCGGATGACGGCCACGGAAGCAATGATCCGTGCGCAAGAGAAAGGACAGTTGCTGGCCCCCACCGTAGGGCGTCAACAATCCGAGTGGCTGGGTGCTGTGATTGACCGCGACATTGATATTGCCATGGTCAATGGCATGATTAGGCGACCCCCCGATTCCCTGATCGAAGCCGGTGGCGGGATCAAGGTCAATTACACATCCCCGTTGAGCCGGTTGCGTAGGGCTGAAGATGGCGTTGCCATCATGCGGACCCTTGAACAGCTTGCCCCGCTGGCTAACCTGAAGCCGGAAGTGTTGGACATTTTCGATGACGATGCCATTGGCAGGGAGATCGCCAACATCAATGGGGTGCCGGCCAAGATCATTCGGTCCGTCGATGCGGTAGCGGCCATCCGTGAGGAGCGTCTCAAAGCTCAGCAGGCTGCGGTTGAAATGGAACAGGCCGAAAAAATGGCCAATGTCGCCCGCAATGGAGCAAAAGCCGCTGAAATTGTCGGCGGCATGGGTGGCGGGGAGGAGCAGGTGCCGGCATGATGGAAATTATCAGGCGTTCGTTGGCCCGGCGACGGTCGGCGTATAAAGCACTGTTTGCGCCCGGCCCGGCGGCTGACATAGTGCTGGCCGACCTCGCTAAATTTTGCAGGGCGCACACATCGGCTGCGCAGGTTTCGCCGATAACCCAACAGATTGACCCCGTGGCCACCGGGATTGCCATTGGGAGGCAAGAAGTGTGGCTTAGGATAAGTCAGCACATCAATGTGTCGGATGCTGATTTGTATCGCATCATTAACCAAGAAAGTGAAGGAGAGTAGCAATGTTCATTAAAAACCCCCGGCTGATGGAAGAGATCCCCAATGACGGCGCTGCCGGTGCCGCTGGAACGCCGCCCGCAGGAGGGGGCGCGTGGTATGATTCATTTCAGGACCAGAATACCAAAGAATGGTTGAAAGCTTATGGGCAAGCTTATCCCAATCCGGAAGCCGTGGCTACCAAGGCTTACAATTTGGAAAAGTTTATCAGCGCAGAAAAGGCCGGGCGCGGCGTGGTCATGCCCAAGGCTGATGCCCCGGCCGAAGAATGGCAATCGTTTTACAAAAAGGTCGGCGGGGTGCCGGAAAAACCGGACGGTTACGAATTGCCGAAAGACATCGACGCCAATATGGCAGCCGCTATGAACGCCGATCCGATGGTCGCCGCTTTCCGCGAGCATGCGCATAAATCCGGCATGCCCCCGATGTTTTTTAAATCGGCCATGGAATGGTATGTCAACACCGCCATGTCGAAAGAACAGGGCATGGTTGAGGAATTTTCTGCCAAGGCCGAACAGGACATTCTCGATTTGAAAAACGAATGGCGCGGCGTCGAATTTGATAAGAAAACCGAGCTTGGCCGGCGTGCCGCCAAGCAGTTTATCCCACATGCGGACATGGCGGAGTTTGAAGATAAAATCTCCCGGATTGAGGGGGCGCTCGGCACCAAGGAAACTCTGAAATTGTTCGCCACCATTGGCGAAGCGCTTGGTGAACACAGTTTCGAAGGCGGCGAGGGTACTGGTAGTGTCGGTGGAATGTCCCCGGAAGCAGCCCGCATTCGCATTTCGCAATTGAAGGGCGATTCGACGTTCGCTGCCAAGTTGGCGTCGGGCGATATAGCCGCCCGGACTGAGTGGGACACTCTGCATAAGGCGGGGTACGGTGGTTAATTGTATTGACACGCCCTGCGGGGCGTGTTATACTGCATGCATACAAGCGGGCACTCCAGAAATGGACCCGCTGGACTTGGGGGAAAGTCCCCACGTCTGACGGCACGGTAGCCGTAAGTAAGGTCCGGGAATCCGGGACACCCTACGAAAATTTGTCTATTTTATCACTTTTTCTAGGAGCATCAAGATGTCCCAACAAATCCCCACCCATTATGCTGTACAGTACGCATCGAACATCGAACTTCTGCTCCAGCAGAAAGGTTCGCGTTTGCGCGACACTGTCACCCCCAAATCCATCAGCGGTGCCAAATCCGCAGTTCCCGTCGATCAGATCGGTAAGGTGGAAGCAACCAAGCGTACCACTCGTTATCCGGTCTTGACCCCGGCCGATACTCCGGCTGAGCGTCCTTGGGTTTACCCCTCCGACTATGACTGGAATGACCTGATCGATTCCATCGATAAGCTGCGCGTGGTGACCGATCCTCAGTCGTCCTATGTTACCAATGGCGGTTATGCCATGGGTCGGGCGATGGATACTGAAATCATCACCGCATTCTTTGCCGATCGCAAAACCGGCGAGGCCGGTGCCGCCACCACTTCGTTCCTCGCCGCCAACGTGGTCGCCGTGAACTATGGCGCGGCGGGCGCAGTCGGTCTGACCGTGGCCAAACTCCGTCAGGCCAAGAAGTTGCTGCTTGCTGCGGAGGTTGATTTGGACATGGATCCGATTACCGTTCCGATTACCGCCGCCCAACACGACAATTTGTTGTCGGAAATTCAGATCACTAGCTTGGACTTCAATGAGCGTCCGGTCCTGACTGAGGGTACCGTTACTCGCTTCTTGGGCTTCAATTTCAAGCACACGGAACTGTTGACCGCCGATGCCAGTTCGTATCGCCAAATCCCGGTGTATGCCAAGTCCGGCATGGTGCTGGCTATCTGGAACGATATTTCGACGGACATTTCTATCCGCCGTGATCTGGCTGGCCTCCCCGTGCAGGTCTACGTGTTCGGCACTTTCGGGGCAACCCGGCTTGAGGAAAAGAAGGTCGTCAAGATCCTTTGTTCCGAATAACCCTGAACCCGATCACATTTAAGGAGAAATATCATGGCAGTTGTTAACACGAAATCTACTGTCGTCAGCAATGGCGACGCCTCCCCCTCGGTGATCACCGTCGCGCAACTTGGCGACGGCCGCGTTCGTCAAAAACGTGGCGTGGTTGCTGCGGCCAACGGCGACAGCATCGGTTCCACCTATCGTTTCTTCCGCGTGAAGTCCAATGACATCGTGGCGCAATTGCTGCTGTCGTGCGACGCCATCACCACCAGCGCTGCTGACGTTGGTTTGTACAAGTCGGCCGCAAACGGCGGGGCGGTGGTCGACGCCGCCTTTTTCGCGTCCGCGCAATCGTTGGCCGCAGCCGTTTCCAATCTGGATATCACCCGCGAATCTGGCGTGGTGACGGTCGCGAATATGGAAAAGCCGATTTGGGAAGCGCTTGGCTTGGCCGCTGACCCACAAACCGAGTATGATGTGGTGGCCACCCTGACCGCTGCTGCTGGCAGCGCTGGCGGCATCGGTCTGATTGGGATGGTTGTCGGTCGCACTTAATAATCCCCCGCCGGGGCCTTGGGGGTCGGATTTTCTGACCCCCGTTTTTGAGGAGATAGATTATGGCCACTCGTCGATATGGTCTTTCACGGGGCGAAACGTTTGATCAGGTCACCGAAGCTGTTGGCGCGGCGATCGTCACTGACAGCATTGAAGTCACTGTCGATCTGGCATCAAGTCTTTCGAAAGAGGACGTGTTGCTGGCTCTGGAAAAGATTGAGAATTACATCACGCAAAACAACTGGCCCCCGGCTTGAGGAGGCACCATGATTTCACCGTCGATGTGGTGCTGTTTTACAAGACCGTGACATAGGTGAATAGTCAACCATGGCGGCTACCGTTGTAGAAATTGTGAATATAGCTCTTTCCCGACTCGGGGAAAGCCATATCGTTGCATTGACCGATGTTTCTAAACCGGCGCGTGAAGCGAATCTGGTTTATCAAACCGTCAAGGATTCGCTGCTGGCCGGACACAATTGGTCGTTTGCGAAAACGCGGGCCATTTTAACAGCCACTGCCACCGTTCCGTCATTTGAGTACGGTTTGACGTACGATCTGCCTGCCGATTGCCTCCGGGTGCTGTTCGTCGGCGATTATTATGTCGGCGTTGATATGGTTGATTATCGGGGTATGCCCACCGAGTTATTCACCATCGAGGGGCGACAAATTTTGACTGATTTGGGAACTAAAACCGCCCCGTCAACCGGCAACAAGTTGAACATTCGTTATGTCAAGAAGGAAGATGACGTAACGAAATTTAGCGCCAATTTCACGGCGGCGTTGTCGGCTAAGCTTGCTGAGGTACTCGCTGAACCGTTGACCCAGTCGGAAACCAAACGCGCCCGGGCTGAGCAGGCATTCAAGGACGAAATCAAATTGGCGATACGGGCGAATGCCATCGAACTTCCGCCGCAGCGACTGGCGGACGACGAGTGGATTTTAAGCAGATTGTGATATGGCTAAGTCGGCCCCCTCTATAACGAGTTTCAATGCGGGTGAGTTCAGCCCATTGATGGCGGCTCGTTCCGACCTTAAATATTACCAAAACGCCTGCAAGAAGATTCAAAATTTCATCCCCACTGTGCAGGGACCGGCTAGGAATCGCTCGGGGACCAAGTTTGTCCGCGAAGTCAAGAACAGCGCAAACCGTACGTGGTTGCGCCGGTTCGTGTTCAGCAAATCCGAAGCATACATCATCGAATTCGGGGACCTGTACGTCCGGTTTTATACGGACCACGGCGTAATTGAGTCGTCCCCCGGGGTGCCGTATGAGATAGTCACTCCGTTCACTGCCGCTTCGATGGTCCGTTCGGACGGAACTTTCCGGTTGCGGTTTGCGCAAAGCGGTGACGTTCTTTACATCACCAGTGATGGTCAATTTCCCACGCAAAAATTGATCAGACTGACTGCCACCACGTTTTCCATCGCCGCTCTGGAAACTGTCGGAGGACCGTTCCTTGACATCAATCCGGATAACCCCATCGTTATGTACGCATCAGCAGCCACCGGGGCTGTAACCATCACCGCCAACGCCGCTGTATTCACCGCCAATCATGTCGGGGCCATGATATTCATGGAACAAAGAAAGGCTGACGGCATCACGGCATGGGAACCGGGCAAGTCCATAGTGGCCGGCAACGTACGAAGGTCAGACGGCAAAAATTATCAAGCCCTTAATACCGCCACTACCGGTGGCGTCAAGCCAGTTCATTCCCATGGATCTCGGTACGATGGCGACACAGGGGTTGCGTGGGATTTCTTGGAACCGGGATATGGGTGGGTGAAGGTAACGGGGTTCACCAGCACCACCGACGTATCGGCCGATGTATTGTCGCGTCTCCCTGCGGGTGCCGTGGGAGTGGCCAATCCAACGCCACGGTGGGCGTTCTCCGCGTTTAATGCCGTTGAGGGGTACCCCGACAACGTAGCGTTCTTCCGCGAACGGCTGTGCTTTTCCAAGTTTCTCAATCTGTATATGTCGGTTTCCAGCGATTATGAGAATTTCAGTCGCTATGATGACGGCGGGTTGGTGACGGCTGACATGGCGATTGTCTCTGAAATCGCTGGCGAGGAAGCTAATAACATCGTATGGATGGCCGGTATGACGGGTGCCCTATTGATCGGCACCGCTGGCGAGGAATTTGCGATTTCGGAGCTAACGTCGTCGCAAGCGTTCGGTCCGGGTAACGTCAAGGTCAGCAGGCAGACGAAGCATGGCTCCAGCTACGGTGGCGAAGTCGTGGTCGGTGAGGAAATTGTGTTTGTTCAGGCAGCGGGCCGAAAGGTACGCTCATTGGCTCAGGCCGAAAGTGTTGATGTTCGTTGGGCATCGGCTGATCTTACCGTTCTTGCCGAGCACGTGACCGCAAGCGGCGTTACTGCCATGGCTTATCAGCAGGAGCCGGATTCCATCATTTGGTGCATGAAGAATGACGGCGCACTGGTCGGTTTTACCATGAACAAGGAACAGGATGTCAGAGGCTGGCACCCGCATCAGATCGGTGGTGAATCAGACACTTATGGCGAACGAGCGATCGTCGAGAGTATCGACGTGATTCCCGCTAATGGGTACGACGAATTGTGGATGATCGTCCGACGATTGATTAACGGCGCCACCAAACGCTACGTGGAGTATCTCACTCCTCAAAGAAACGCTTGTGATGATTATGAGGATGCGTTTTACGTCGACAGTGGGATTACGGCGATCAATACGCAGACTGCCAATCTGACGCCGGGAACGGGGGCGACCATAGCGGGAACAAACAACGTATCATTCACGGCAACAGCCGCCTTTCCGGGGTGTCCCGCAACATTAGATAGCCCGCCCGAATTACTCTGCGTTGCTTGGTCGCCGGCATTAAATATGTTAGTTGCCACCGGCTACAATGATTATAGCATTGGCGAGAAGCCGACTCTAACATCATCAGATGGGGTTGCGTGGAGTTTCCAAGCCACTCCCGTGAATAAATCTTGGCAGGATATTGTCTGGTCCCCGGAACTCGCTTTATTTGTTGCCGCCGGTGATGACAGTATCATGACCTCGGCGGATGGAATTATTTGGACTGCCCGAACCGTTCCCGCCGCCAGTCCGATAGCATCAAGAGGAATAGCTTGGTCACCAAGTTTGAGTTTATTTGTTGTGGTCGGCGAGGGTGTCGCCATAAGTCAGGTTATAACATCGCCGGACGGGATTAATTGGACTTTTAGAACCGCCGCTGCCGATCTTGTGTGGAGTAGCGTAGCTTGGTCGCCAACGGCGGGCTTGTTCGTCGCCGTTGGGCGAACGGGCGCTGAGCGTGTAATGACTTCACCTGACGGGGTTACTTGGACATTGCAAACTAGCTTCGGCTACCTGTGGACAAGTGTTACTTGGTCGCCTGAATTGGGACTATTTGTTGCTGTGGCCGATAGCGTCGGGGGCGCTGTAATGACTTCCCCCAATGGGATTGTCTGGACATTGCGCACCGGAACTTCTGGTGAATGGACTGGCGTTACTTGGTCTCCAGAACTTAGTTTGCTTGCTGTTGTTGGCAGTAATGACACTATTATGACCTCGCCCGACGGGATTGCATGGACTGCCCAAACTGGCCCAGCCGGCTTGGTCAGTCAGGACATAACGTGGTCGCCGGGGCTGGGGTTGTTCGTTGCGGTAGGCACGGGCGGGGCCACCAACAGGATCATGACTTCCCCCGATGGAATCACTTGGACTTTGCAAACATTGCTTGTCGGCCCCCCACCATCGGTTGGTCTGAAAATTCAGCACCGCTATAAACGTTCCTCTGTCGCCTGCACCGATACTTCGTGGGGCAAAGGCGTGGCCATTGTCACCGGGTGCGTCAGCAAGGATCAAGTTATCGCCACCATCGATTCCGGGTTCCCCGACACCAACGTTATTGCTGGGGCGAACTGGACTCAGACCGCCGAATCAATCTCCGGATTGGATCATCTTGAGGGAGAAATAGTATCCGTGGCTGCCGATGGCGTAGCTCAGGCACAACGAGTTGTTTCCGGGGGCGCTATCACTCTGGAAAGCCCCGCCGCCAAAGTCCATGTTGGCCTCCCATACCGGTCATTACTTACCCCCATGCCCATTGAAGCGGGTGCGGCTGATGGAACGGCGCAGGGTAAGACTAAACGAATTTCGCGCTGCATCATCCGGTTCATCGCTTCCTTGGGCGCTAAATTTGGCAGATCCGGCACCGGCCAGTTGGATCCCATCCCGTCAGCCGCTGAATTGCGTAAAACTATGGATACCCCGGCCGATCTGTTCAGCGGCGATGTGGTCGTGGCGTGGCC
>SCLI03000390.1_pt1 | contig 27972 bp, 36 predicted proteins | sample 7268041 | NCBI WGS metagenome assembly SCLI03 (sample SAMN10721081, study PRJNA514188) | viral metagenome | isolation source: depth-stratified mine tailings core A | place: China: Fankou Pb/Zn Mine tailings | collected 2017-10 | reverse complement strand
CCTCAATTGTTTTTGTGAGTGTTTCTTTCTTTATTCTCTCTTCTTTTTGGACCTTTGTCTCTTTTGCTGGTTTTTCGGTTGGTGCAGAAGATTTTTTCTGCCACTTTGAAACAAACTCACTCTCCATTTTAGCCATTTTTTCATTTCGAAAATTGATTTGTCCTTGAATCACTGGTTGTTCTGCTTTACCAACTTCTTTTAATTTCTTTTGTAATTCGGAAACTTGATCAGAAAGAGTCCCATATTCTTCAGCATAGTTGTCTTCCCAATCTTTATTGGCTTTTTGTTCCATTGCGGGAGAAATATCTGGAATTGATATTTCTGGATTTGATATAGAAGAGGTTTTTTCTTGAGGGAATTGTTGTGTTATACCATTTTCTTTTTTCCACTCTTCCCATCCCAGAAAATCTTTTTTGGCTGCAACTTGGTTCTTTACATAATCATCATATAGCTTTGAAACTTCTTCAAATGTTTGATTTTTATTTTGTACTGGAGTTGGGGTAGTCTCTGGTGCATTCTTTGATTTGAAATCAAATTGATTGAAATTGTATCTCATTGGAAGTCCCGAAGTTGGCTCAATCATCACAACCCCCTTATTGTCAGTTGAGATGACTTTTCCAGTATTCTTTATTATGCCTAATTTCTTGCTATAGACATCCAATTGAGAGCCAACGGGGAAAGTATCAGCTGTGGGCTCTGGAGCCCCGTCTTGGGCCACTGGAGCGTTATCAATAGGCTTCTTATTGCCGAGCAAGACATCAGTCTTCTCTTGGGGAGTCAAAGGTGCCTTTACTTCTGGGGCTGGAGCAGTTGGTGTCTTTGTTTCAATTATTGGATTTTTAACTCCAGCTTCTATGGCTTTTCCAGTAACTTCTTTGGGTGCTGCAATAACATCCAGCGCTTGTTTGGGTGCTTGAGAAATATCACCGCTAAATTTCTTTGCAATAACTGAAACCCAAGCTGGTTTTATTTGTACAATTTCTCCCTTGAATACATCACCCTTTGGGTCATAACTCATTCGGAAATATGTTGGACGCTCTGGTTTGAAATTTGGTCCAAAATCAACCCCTTGAGATTTTGCTTTATCAATAAATTCTGGGGTGAGTGGTTGAGCACTTGTTCGTGGTTCATATAGACGAAAACTTTTTGGCTGTAATGATTTTGAAGCATCGGGTACTTTAGCAAAATCACTTGCTGGAATTTCACTTTTAGCAGTAACTGTTGGTCGGCCAAGAAATGGTTTTGAGACCAGAGATGCAAAAAATAGAGTATCTAAAATAGCCCCAGAACCCTCTTCAAGTGCAACTTGGACTGGATTTTCTCCATTAGAAACTCTTTGAGCAACACGATATTGAGCATTTGAAACTTCACCGAGACCAGGAATATCAAATTTAATTTTTTTACCAGTCAATCCAGCAACATCTAGGGCTCCAGAAATTGGAGCTTTAACAAATCCTTTTGCTGTATCTAACACAGCACCTGGCAAATTTTTCACCAAGTCTTTATTATCAATAAATTGTGCTGGATTATTCACATCACCAGGAGCATTCTGTTCCATATCGTGAATTTGAGTGAATGCTTGGCCAAGACCAAATGGAAGAGACTCCACAATTGAAGATGGAAGATATTTGAGAGTATTTTTTCCAGCATCTGTACCAAGAGTTGATTGGTCTGGGCGATCAATTGCGTTTGCAATTGCATTCCCCGCACGAGTGAAAATACTAGGTTTGACTGGAGCAACTGGAGCTGGTGGAGTCACTGCTGGAGGCGTAACTGGCGGGATATTTGTTCTTTTTTCGACTGGAATATATCCACCGACATCGGCTGGAGTCACAGTTGGAGGTGTTGAAACATTTGGAGTCGAAGAAACTGGCGGAGGGGTTGCCGCTTGTCTTGATGAAACTGGGACATATCCTCCAATTGATTGTTCTTTTATCCCAGTCCCAGATGAATTTCTTTGTTCAACGCTGGTGTATGCCATAATTTAATTGCCATTCTTCATCAATTCTACAACTTGTTGGGCCAAATCAGAACCCTTGAGAGCATCTTGCACAGCAGTTTTTTCTTCTGGGGTTGAAAGCCCATCCAATACTGCCTTGACGCCATATTTTTTCAAGTCAGATTCGATAGCATTTACTTTGGCATCATTAAAATTTGCAGAGATAAGTTTACTTCTTTGAGTACCAGAGAATTTGAAACTAGGATGGCCATTGTTTGCGGCATCGGCATTATTTTTATTGATTATAGATTGAGTCAAGGCTGATGGGTTATTTAGGGGTTTTGCAATTTGGTTTCCATTGGCATCAGTACTTATGGCCCAAAGTTGGCCATCCATTTCCACTGGTTTTACATCTTTCACAGTTGCATATGGAACACCCAAATCATAATTAGTTTTGGTCACTATTCCAGTTCGAGGGTCCACACCATATCGAAATACCACAGCATTTCCATCTTTTCCTTGAATGATTTGCTGGTCATATTTCACTTTCATATTATCTGGAAGTGCAGCATTCCACGCTGTCTCTAGGTCAAGCTGTGAACCACCATATTGTTTAAGAAGAAAATCATAAGTGGCTGGGTCGGCAGTTTTTAATTTTGGTATATCAACACCAGCACTTGCGAAACCTTTAATACTAGCGAGAGCATTGTTTCGGTCTTCTTCTCGGGCTGCTTTTCTGGCCGCCAAATCATTTCCGAGATTTGCGATGTAATCTTTTCTCTGATTTTGATATTCTGTTGAGGCTTGAGCATCAATGTTGGAGTATATTTCATTGATTTTTGCGTCTCTTTCTTTCGCAATTAAATCGAGAGCAGTTGCATTTTTCTTTTCCTGGCCAACCGCAGCGGATGTAGCAAAATCTGAACCAGCCAAACCCGAAGTCACATTCAATGCTCGAGTTCTATCATTGAGTCCCGCATTGGTGACGCCTTGATCGTAAAGAGTCTTCGCAAATTCAGCTTTTATAGAATCAACCAATGCTTGAGCATTATCTCTTTTTTGCTGTGTGATTTTCGCCAAATCTGGTGCATCTCCAGCTGTGTTTCCAAGTTTTGCTGTAAGGTCTGTAATAGCTTGGTCATTTGGATTTGCAGTTCGCGCATAGCGAGTTGTATCAACTGGTGGGGTTGTTTTTGAATCGGTTGAACCCCCAGTAGTTCCTCCGGTGGTACTACCACCAGCTGGTGTTCCTGTGGTTCCATATTTTTGGAAAGCTGCTTGGGTCAATGGTCCATATTTCGCATCTTCAACGAGTGGCTTATATCCAGCCACACCAGCATTAGCTTTATTTATTGATTGCTGAAGAGCCAAAACAGCTGGACTCTGTTCTCCAAGAGTTGCTTTTGTTGGGTCTGTATTTGTTGATTGTTTGTATAGTTGTGTAGCCATAGGATTATCTTATTTGTTCTACACTCATTCCATAAAAATGGGCTGTAATACCCGTATTGGATGGAGTGATTGTTACTGATAATGTCTTATCAGCTGTGCTATCTTCAGCAGAAGTCCCCTCTACTGTTTGATGAGCATAATCTTTTTCTGTGGAAGCTTGGGCGAGAACATAATCTAAAGCAGAAAGCATAACTCCATATTGAGAGTTGGTAGCTCCATTGGCATAAAGTGTAAATTCTAATACTCCACTTAATACTGCTGTACTTGGTGTTACTGTTTGGCCTGTGGCAATGGTTGTAGTACCATATTTAACTTTCAAAACATAAGTCTCTGCCACTGTGTTCACAACATCCATATAGGTTCTAAATCGAATTGCATTTCCAGTTCCGAGTGTTCCACCTGGTATAGTGACTGAAGCTATTGTTTGCTCTGTAGTTTGTCCAGTCATCGTAGTTTTAGAGGGAGAAAGATATAATTTATTGGATGGAACAATGTTTGCAATTGGATTTTGAAGTACAAAATTGGTACCATCATAAATCACCGTAACAAACATTCCAGCTGTGATATCACCATCAGCAAGGGTGGTATTTACCCCCTTGACAATTGTTTTTGCCCCCAACGAATTTACATTTAAGGTTGCAGCACCAGTATTGGCTGTATTTGCTTTGAAATAGACAATCATTCCATTGGTATATGAAGTTGGTACTGGAGAAAGTGTTATAGCATAAGTATCATTGGCACCAGCATCGGCTGCATATTTTTCAGCATTGTGTTGAAGTCCTGTTTGGGTTACATATTTATTTCCAGTACCAACCGCGACATCAGTATTATTTCCAACTAATGCATCTTTCTGACCAGTGGATGGTAAAAATGAGGCATAATTAGATGATGCAAGGTCTGATGGATTCACAAAAAGTCTTGCACTGGTTCCACCGGTGGCAGTTCCCGCATTTATTTCAGCTGATGTTGCCTCTTCGGAGATACCTTTGACTGTGGTTGAAGCATCTGGTGCTCCCGCGATGGCCAAGTCATCAGCATATTTTTTGTCTATAAGTTCAGTATTGGATGAAAAAGTTGGGTGAGAATTATATGAAATTTTATTTGGGAGTGTCTCATCACCATTCAAAATTCGTGAAACAATAGCGAGAGCTGGATAGTTCGTGATTTTTACAGTGGCTCCGCGTCTGTGGGCTTTTTTAAGAGCGGTGACTTCAAGGTCACCATCCACTGGGTCAATCCCACGAATCATTGAAGCGATTGATGTTCCAGTGGCTGTACCGCAGACGAATTCTTCAATTGTAGTACCCTCATCAATTGTGAAACAAGTATATCCAGAAAGGTTATTTCCAGCTTTATTGGTCCCATTTACCAATGTCATTGAGGTGGCTGAAGAAGTGATAGAAGCTTGAAGAGAAGTGGTAAAAACAGCCACTGAAATTGGTATCGTTGCACCGACATTTTGAGAGGGTGCTTGAACACCAAAGAAACTTGCGATAGACAAGCTGATTGTGACCAAAATTCCTCCCACTGTTCTAAAAATTTCTGTCATAATTTTTTGTAGCCGATTTATTTATAATAATTATACCATTTTTAATTTTGCAATACCTGTGAATATCTTTAATTTACTTGATATTGTGGTGGTAGTCCGCGACCCTTGCCTCTGATATCTTTGAAACCAAAAGAAGAAACGGAGCAATATCCAACTTTTGTGGCCACAAATTTCACCCGTACAGTTTCGAATCGTGGAGTATTGATTCTAAATTCTCGGCGATAAGGAGAAGCTTCAATTCCAGTTCCACCGCCTCCAATTTCATTTGAACCGAGCACCAAAGAACCAACTCCGACTGACTGGCCTTGATCAACATAGCTTCCGTCTCCATCTATGGTATCAACCAACACGAAATCACCATTATCGTATGATAAATATACATCTATTGACTGGTCCACTTGAATTAAGCCAGTCATTTCAAATATATTTGAGTATTTTACACCCTCCGCATCCAGATTCATTTTTCCAGAAATCCAGTGATTTGGAATCTCAACATCTTCATCAGTAAGATTTGAAAATAGTGTGAAAACATTTTTTGAAGCTGAATCTCCAGCAATAAGAGCTCCATTATAAATATCCAAAGTGGAGCATCTATAGTCGAATTTGTCCCAAAGTTTTAGAAGCTTATGGTAAAGGAAAAGAGTATCGTTTGTGGTTGAATCAGATGTTCGACAAGCCACTACAATATAAAGACCCCATTCAATTATCACGCATTTGTCAAAACGATACCCAGTGAGGTCCAGTTGGTCAGAGATTGATTTTGGTTTGAGGTCTGTATTTAATTGGTTGGGTTGAAGAATTCTGACAAAGGGTTCTTCATTTGTGTTAGGAGCATCCATAAAATAAATTCCATCACCAGTTTCACAACCAGCTCTGAAATAAGGGAGTCCTACACGATTTCTGTATATCAAATTCGTAGCGTTGGTATCGTCAGATGAGAGAGTCAATTTCCAAGTTTTGAAAGTATGAAAAGAGTATTCATCAGCTCCAAATGATAGAACATTTTGCAAATCAGAACCACCATCATCCTGTCGGAATGTGAAACCTTGACCAGCTGTTCTTGGTGTAGATTTTGAAAAATCGCAGATTCCAGTGGAGGTTGCATCTTCCCAATAATAGTCAGCAGCTACATTCCCCGCATTTGGTGCATTGAAAAATGTGACCGATACTGCTCCTGTTGCATAATTTATTGTCCCAGTTCCTCCGAAGTTAGAAACCAAATTTCCATTTCTATCATCTCGGAATGTCTCAACCCCAGCAGCGGTTGTCGCATATACTGAAACATACATACAAGTTCGTTTTGAACTACCTCCCTTGAACGCAAGTGTAACTGTATAGTCCTTATTTACGCCATTTACGGCCCCAGTAAAGCCCGTTTCAGCTGTGACGGGGGTATAGTCGGAAAGTTCGTCTTTATCAATATACGAGCCATATAGACCCGATGAATCGAATCCCCCATCGGTGTCTTTTCGGTCCCAAAGAAACATTCGATTTTGCTTGATACGGATTTTACCACGATGGGAAGTTGATAGTTGGTCCACAACTGAACCAGGATTTGCTGTTGGTATCTTATAAATACCAGAATTTTTACTAGAAAAATAAGTGAATGCTCCAGCCAGAGAATGATATTCATCTATGGAGATATCTTCACCAGAAGCTAAAACTGGCAAGATGTTTGACCCAGCTTCAACCCAATCTTCAGTAACTGTATCATAGTATTCAATTTTTCTGTCTCTAGTTCTAAAAATAACTTGGACGCCATCGAATCTTCGTGAAACTTTAAGGCCAGATATATTTCCAGACCCAGACACATCACTTCCAAGTAAGGTCTGGCCACGCCTCAATTCGATTCTATCTCCTAAAGACATCCAATTCAAAGAATCAGAGGCGGCACCTAAATCCACTGGTATAGACTCACTCTCGAAACGAGTGAAGAGTCCCTTTGTGAAATTTTTGAAGTATTTTTCAGCCATATTTTATGCTCCAAGAGCTGACCTTTGTAATGCATCGTCCCACTTCACTGCTCCACGAAGTACCATTTCAGCTAGTGCAGCGTTCGCGTTTCCTTGACGGGCGTTGATATCATCATAATCCATACCCAATTCATCCATAACAGCCACTTCGAAGGCAATTGCTGGGTGAAATTCATCTGGAAATATCCATCCAACTGAAGAAGTGATGGCGGCACTTGTTGCGATATAGAAGAAGTTGATGGTATAGGTCTTATCAACAGTACCCGATATATAAAATTTATTGTTCTTGTGGTCAATTGTGAAATACCCAACGCCAGTTTTTACCTCATCCCATCGTTCATATGGGACCTCAATATAGTCCCGAAAAGAACCAGATGAATCAATGAGTTTCATTGTTCGGCGGGGAAGAGTCATTATAAAATCAGTCGGAAGAGTGAATTGAGTTGCGTAAGTTGTGGCGACTGTTGCCGAATTTGAACTATCTTTTGTGACCAATTTTCTCCAGGCTCTTCGGCGCTCAAAAATTGATTTCGCCAAATTTGCGAGAATATAAAATGTCACTTCGCTCATTTCGCGACCTCCTCTAATTTCAGTATTCAAATCTCGTAGTGCTGATCCTATCATATGATTATTTATTGAAAAAACTTAATAAAAACGACCAAAATCTAGTAAAAATTGACTCTTTAGCTACCTCATAGGTGGCTGTACCTCCATTTAATCGTGCCTCAACCTCTGAACGGGGCATATCTTTGAACATAAAAGCTCCATATCCAGTGATTTCTTTGTTTACGATATCTCTGGAGAGATAAAAGAGTCCATTGTCACCGACACCAGTACCTTGTGATAGTTGGGCCACCAAATAAACTTCACCCTTGATGATTTTCTGGCCAAAGATTTTGAATGCGTGACCGAAACCATCATTTCCATACTTGCTAGGAATTATACCATTAGATGCATCAAGCCACTCACTTCTAAATAAAGCTCCAGTAACAATAGAGCATTTATCTTCTTTATGTTGCCAGAGTGCTGTTCGGATATTGTCAAATGAATCATATCTTCCACCAATCGCAGAAAAGAAAGTTTCTTTTTTGTGCATTGAAGCAACATCGTCAGCGTGGGATGGATAGTTTTCTGGGATGATAGCTTGAGAACGAGTCAAATTTTTTATTGCTTTGAATCCATTGAATGGAAGTGAACCATATTTCACTGCACTTTTACAAGCATCACGAAGATTGGCCCCCCATTCTTCTGGGTCGCCAGATATTTCTTTGGTCTTCAAAAATTGATATTGCGGAATCAATTCTTCACCCTCTTGGTCCTCCGATACAGAGGTCACAGCATAAGCAGAACATTCATCATCATTCTCTGGTTGTTCTTTTATCAAAATTGGTTGAGCAATAATGAAATCTTCCAGTGGAACTTCTTCAATTTTTATCTGGCCAAAAATAGCACCAAGTTGAAAATCTCGCTTATCTTTGGGAAGTTTCTGGAGTGAATTTTTATGGAGAATTTTTTTCATTATCTTTGGCGTGAACTTATAACTTCATCCAATTTGCGCTCAATAGATGTGAGACTTTTTTGGACCTCATTGTAGTGATTATTCTCTCTTTCTTCAATGATATTGACCTTGTTCATTGCTTGATTATTTGTAGTTGAAGCAGTAGCCCAAGCTCCCAAAGCTGAAGCAATAATAGTAGAAGCCGCCACAACAATTGTGCCGATTACTGAAAATTGTCCTTGATTGTAGAAAATTTTTCTCATATTATTGCAAATACTCAACTGTATAATTATTAAGCGTTGTGGTAAGAGATGCAGAAGACGATTCGTGAGTTGCTGTAATTATTAAATCAAGAGCCCCCGTACTATCTTTGGCTAGAGAACCCTCACTCTGTTTATTTCCAAATGCTATTTGAACAGTGGCAGTTTCCGCAGTAGTTCCAGACATACTAGCTGATGTATTCCAGTATTGGGAATTTGTAGCACCAGCTGCAATGATATTTGTTTCTAAATTCATATGGCCTGTCTCTGTTGGTACACCAGCTGGGTCATAAGTGAAACTAGACATAGTTGTTCCACCAAGTTTGACATTTATTGTTATAAATCCACCATTTCCATTCCAATCTAATTTAAGACCAGCTTTTAGTCGTATGCCTTTGTTGGTTCCTAATTTATTTGCTGGAATAGTATAGGTGGCCAAAGTTGTTTCCACTGATATTGCGTTTGCGACTTGGTTATATCCAGAAGCAAGAAGTGTTCCACCTCCAGATGGTGCAGCACTCGTCCAATTTGTTCCATCTGATGTGAGTACATTTCCAGAAGTTCCTGGTGCTGCGTAAGTTTCAGTTGATGCCACCCAATTTGTACCATCTGATTTTATAACCTTTCCAGAAGTTGCAGATGCATTTGGGAATGTTGGGGTTGAAAGCACATAATTTGTTCCGTCTGATAGAAGAACTTTATTTGCTGTAGCTCCAGCTGATGTTGGTATAGTAGAAGTGGACCAAGTTGGAGTGGTTGAAGAACCAGAAAGAAGCATTTTGTTCGCTGTTGCAGTACCCGCAAGGATTGCTCCCGCTGATGCTGTCGAGTAAAAAATACCACCATTAGATGCAGTCAAATTTGCATTTGTTCCACCTTGAGCTAGAGTCACAAGGTCATTTGAGGTCAAAATCGTAGCACTTACATTTGGAAGTGTAAAAGTTTTTTCTGTTGTAGCTGGGCCAGAGAATTTTGTGAATCCGTTTCCAGTTCCGCCATAAGTTGAAGCGATTATTTGAGTAAGTGCAGCCGAACCATCGAAATTGTTCCCATAAATTGCTCTAGGTGTAGTAAGTGTGGCCGCACTTCCAGTCGTTGATTGATTCAAAGTTGGAACATCGGCAGCCAAGATGGTATTCCATCCTGGCGCTACACCATTTGTTCCATCCCCAGTCATTGTTAAGAATTTTTTGGTGGTAGTGGTATTTGGTCCAAGCATTGTAGTCGTATCAGTATTGGATTGATATCCTATTGAACCAAGAAGTGTAGTCCCATTTCCACCAACCATATTTGTAGCTTTACCAGCAGTTCCATCAATTGAAACTCCAGTCAAAGTTTGTGAAGCTGTAGTCCTATTTAGAGCAATTGAAGTTGTTCCAACAAAGAGTACATTGTCCAAATTGGCGACTGTTCCATCTCTAGCTGGAAATGTTTGAGTATAAGAAGTCGCTCCCGCATTTGCAGTTGAAAATGTTGTGACTCCGGTTGAAGTTCCTTTCATTAAAATTTTATCTTTATCAAAAGTTTTTGCTCCAGTAACTGATTGAACTCCAGCGAGTGTCATATCGCCCACACCTTTGGCATTTAATTGAGTCTGAATAGCTGAAGTTACGCCCTTGACATAACTCAATTCAGTCAAAGATGGATATGTTGCAGTCGCTAGTGAGCCAAGAGCATTCGTTCCGCTCCAATATGTTATTTCATTAGCGACACCAGTTCCAACTGATGTCAAATAAGTAGAATTATCGAAAGAAATCACTGAACCATTTCCCTTTAAGAAACCAGTTCCAGCGGTAGTAGTTGCTGTTGTGATGTTGTCTAGTGTCAAACTTCTATCTGGAAGTGTAATTGTTCGAACACCAGAGGTTGATGCACCAGTAATTTTGAATTGATTTGTTCCGGGAGTCAAAGATGTTCCAGCTAACCATAAATCTCCCCAAGGCTTGGTTGTCGAACCAAAATCAATACCTCCAGCAGTTGCTGGAACAAGGGCAGTATTTATTGCCACAGATGAAAGATTATCGAGTGCTGTTGTAGCTCCAGAACCAGCTACTGTGGACCATTCAAGCACACCAGTTGAAGCATTTGAATGAAGATATTTATCTTTGTTCCCAACCGAAGTGGCGGCCAAAGCAGTCGCGTCTGATGTCGTGTAAACTCCATTTGTCACTGTTCCAGCATTGCCAGTCACTGAACCAGTTATTGCATTTGTAACTGTGACATCAGTGGCCCAAAGTTTAGTAAGCCGTGCGCCAGTCGCACCAATTGTCTGGCCAACAGTTTGATCAGTAAGAACAGCACCAGAAAGTGATGTAAGGTACCCGGCTAAAGCGTGGTTACCCCAACTATACGCAGTATTCCAGTTATCTGAATTGTTTGTGATAGAAGTTCCCCAAGCACTTCCCGTTGAAAGTGGAATTCCAGCACCTGGATAGGTCATACTCGAAATCGTTGAAAATTCAAGACCAGAAGCGTCTGATTTTACAGAGACAGTCTTTCCACCTTGACCAGAATATGTATCGGGGGTATCAGTTAATCCAAGAAAATTACGAACGGGGAGAGTTCCTTGAGTTCCTCCAACATTGTCATTGAAACCAAATAAATCACCCAAGAATGAAGCTTGAGCAGTACCCGCGAAGAACATAAGGGTGGCTGTCAGAAGTATTGAAATGAATTTTTTTTGTATTTTCATATGATAAAAATTAGCTACCTCCCAATAATTTTTTCTTTATTTCATCTCTTTTTGTAACCGCACTTTTTGGTGGCAAGGGAGTATCTCCCAGAATCGGCTGAAGTGCAGCTTTGATGGCCAATAATCGGTCTTTTGCGCTCTCTTTAAGGTCATCTTGCTCGATAAAATTGACCAAAGTCTCGTGTAAAGTATTGAGTGCAGTGAAAATTTTCTCCAAATTTGGCTCTTTCTTGTCAATTGCATTGACAATCGTTTTCTCGAGTCCAGACAAATCAGTGATAGGTGTGACTGCTTTTGCCTTAATCTCGCTGGAAATCGCAGTTTTGAGCTCACCAATGGCCTTTAAGACTGGAGTGTGGTCCATCTTTTCCATCTCTGGCATCTCAATCATACCCACTTCTTTCTTGATATCAGCCATCATTTTCATCATCGGCTCTATATCCATCTTCGGCATAGCATCAGTCATTGCTTTCATCACTCCATCCATCATTTTCTGGATTTTCTTATAGTCCACATCTGCACCACCTCCACCACCTCCTCTTGGAGTTCTGTCAAAGACCAAAAACTGGTCATTGTTGTCTCCATAAGATGATGCTTTGGTTGTGTACCCAGAATCTGTATAGACAGAAATAGTGATATCAATATAAAAGCCAAGTCCAGAAATATCTGATGGAACCTCGTAGATTTTTGTGAAACGACCATTCCCCTCATCAGTCAAATTGATCGTCTTGATGATTTCACCCGTAACAGAATTTCGAACAACCGCTTGAACATAGTAAGTGGTCAAATCGGTGTGGTCTTCCAACTGTCTAACCAATGTGAATTGTTCTCTTGGTTGTAGTGAAATCATAATTTTATCTAAATCCGACTATTGCGTCTCCAGCATATGAAGCGGCGACTACCGCGTAGAGACCATTTTTAATTGAACGCATCACTTTATAAGTTCCAGCGGCCATTGAGGCTGGTTTAGTGAACAGCAATTCTCCACCCGCTGTTGGGTCACCATTATAAAAGGCGATGGTATGTGCAGTATCTTTGAAAACAGTCAAGAAGCCGAAAACTCCATCAGAATTTTCACCTTTCTTACGGATAATTTTTGTTGTATTTGCGTCTCCCGATGTTAAATTGTAGGTTTCGAATGTTTCAAGCATAGTATTTTTTTAATTAGATGAATAATAAGTCCTTTTAGCTCCACTCTGCACTGGATGTTTCACGGGAAACATCCAGAAAGAATGGGGCTATGAAGCCACAGCTTTAATCACAGCAAAGTTGAATACAGGCTGTTCAGTTGTCGTACCTCCAGTCGTAAAGTAAGTGACTTGGAAGCTTCCATCTGCGACAGCTGTAACAAATACCTCATAGAGGTCCGTACCAGATTTTTGACTGATATGTACCACATCAGTGGCAGCCACCGAAGTATCAGTGACTGTGAAACTTGCTGGGGTAGCTGAACCAGCTCCAGAAACCAATGTGATGGCTCCCGAGACACCAGTACAAGTGACTCCAGTAGTTCTATTTGTTCCTTGTGTAATTGCACATCCAGCACCCGTAGCATACCCGACTCCAGCAGAAGCCGAAGAAGACTTCAATGAAGAAGAGGCAGAAAGAGCGCCAGTTAAATTCAATGTACCAGCAATCAAAGTGTTACCAGATGAAGCTGCAACAGTGAACTTGTTGGTATTCACAGCGATGTCAGAACCAGAACCTAATGTAAGGGTTCCCGCAATGACTGTATTGCCCGAAGAGGCAGCTACTGTGAATTTGTTTGTGTTCAAAGCAATTGAACCACCAGAACCCATAGTGAATGCCGCAGAAACAGACATATCACCAGTTATCACAGCTTTATCAAGAGCTTGATTCCAGAGGAATGACTTGCCAGAAGTGTCACCATAGAAAGTGACATTATGGCCAGTTCCATCTTCACCGACTGTCAAAGTGTCAGTCAATGTAGCTGGTGAGGTAAATAGAGTTCCACTTCCTTGCCAAGCACCAGCGCTTGTAATGACAGTGGTTCCATTCACTGATATTCCTCCAGCAAAATCTTCAAGTACTGGGTGAAATGTTCCCCCAACACTAGGAGTCTTTGGTGTAGATGTGGCGACAGCTAACGAGATGATGGCTGATAATAGAACGATACCTAAAGCATTCAGTATTTTTTTTGTATTCATAGATTTATGAGATATTTTCAGAGAATCTGGGCCCCCTCAATGCGAGAGGGCCACAATTCTCATACTGTTATGCTAGTAAGCGTCAGTTCGTACCCAAGCGTCAATCATCATCGCTTTGCCCTCGTTGAATACCTTGTAGCCACAAGCAGTCCAAGTGATGACATCGTCACCAATAACTGCTGATGGAGCTGGTCGGTCCTTTCTTGATGGTTCCTTTTGGATAACAACATCAATAGCGTTCGCAACACCGAACAAGCAGTGCTGGATTTGGAGATTTGTAGTCCAAATATCTGCCGCTGGTGTCAATGTTTCAGACACAGCGATAGAACCCCAACCAGTTGCTTTCAAAGTCATTGTGCCAGTAGCACCACCAGAAACAGTTGCGACAATGTTTCTCAAAAGAAGTGCATTCGCAGCAGAAACAGCCTGGAAGTTAGCATTTGAAGCAGCATTCAATGGGTCATTGATCAAAGCCGCGAGGTTTGTGATACAAGTAACACCATCAGTTTGCGCCTTAAACTTTCCAGCAGCATCAATTGAAACAGTCTCGGCGGTTGCTACAACGCCGTTGATGGTAACAGTGTCACCATCCGTCAAAGTCGTTGCATCGTAAGCTAGAGATGCAGACCATCCCAAAGCATTAGATACGAAAATGTTGAAACCAGCAAACATTCCAGCGTGGCCAGACTGTGCAGTCTTATCGCCGAATGCGGTGTCCTTTCCATCAACTGCTTCAAGGAGACACTGATAGACATCTGGTGATATCACAGCAACTCCCATAACATTGGTGTCATCTTCGGTTTTGAAGCCAGAGAATCGAGCAGCGTTATCGAGCATTATGTTTTGCTTCTGCAATAGACGCTTTGCGGTGAAGAAAAGCTTCTTTGCGTTTGCAGAAGTGATGGTGACGCCTTGAGCGGCAGTGCCACCCATATCTCCAGCGTCAAGAGTTTGAGTAAATTGGTCGTAGAGGCCAAGAATATCTCCGTCAATTTGGTTGAAAATCGCTACCATAGACTGCTTGGCGTATTTTGTACGAACAGGCAATGAGTTTTGAAGCTCATCTAGGTCCTTGATGTAGAACGATGTTTCGTAAACTTTGTCAATCACTAGAGTCTCGTCTGTGTCAGTAACTCCTTGAGTGGAGTAGGAGCCATTAGCACCCATCACTTTAGCCACCATTGTTGATGGATAAGAGCGGTGTACTGTATCTCCCTTTTGCAAACCAGCCGCTAGGCGGTAGTTTGAAATCGCAGGATAAACAGGAACCTTGTTGTGAGTGATTTGATACTCACGAGACCAGGTCTCTGGAATCCCTTGAAAAGTATTAGGATTTGCGGTCATAAGACTTTTTGTAAGAAATTAGGTTTGTAAGAAACAATGCAAGGTTATTTCAGCGTAACTTTTGCACCATTTCGCATAACTTCCAAACCTCCAGTTTGATTCGCAGCCCATTGAGTGAATTTGACATATGTCTTATCGTCAAAACTCTTAATGAGATTGCTTCGAGTCGAGTGGTCCATATCATTCAATTCAGAGAAATCGTCCTTGCCGACAAAGTCTTTGGCTGTTAAGCCAACTGGTTTACCGCCTCCAGGTCTTGCTCCCTCAATAGTCTTTTTAGTTTGAGGTGGAGTAGTATCTGGAGCGTCACCAAACAATTTAGCGATTTCATCTTTGTGCTTGAAAATAACATAGTCCAATGTTTTGTCCGAGAACTCTTTAGTGTGGGAAACTTGATCAATAAAGGTTTTAGCTTTAGCAATCTGTTCCGCTGTAATTTCGGGGAAAGTAGATTTGAGAGCTGGCTCGCCATCCTTTGTAAATTCGGCGGCAAAAGCAGAGTCTAAATCAGCTTCCGCGACAATCACCTTTGCCCGATTAAGAGCATCCACGAGTTCTGGTTTCATAACACGCTTCTCGGCTAGAGTTAGAAGACCCTCAACAACTTCGCGGGAGAATCCCGTCTGTTCCATAAAGGCTTCTATCTCTTCATCTTTCTGGGCGCCATTGTTCTGGGTGGAAATAGATTTGAGGCGTTCCACTTCTGCTTCGGCTATTTTAGCCCTTTCTTCAGCAGTAGTAGCTCTCGTTTCCCAATCCTTTTTCTCATTCAAATACTTTGGCATCGGGATATATGTAGCGGGACGAGCAACCACAGGAGGTTTCTGTCCATCATCTACAACATCTGGTTTTTTGGTTATGTCTTCGCCAATTTTGACTTCTGGTTGAGGGTTTACTGGTGCTGGAGCTGGGTTCACTGGAGGTTTTGCCTCTGGATTATCAGCTGGTTTTTCTTCAGCGCCGGCTGCGGGTGCCGTTCCGTCAATTCGGCCTCCCATCGAGCGTTGAGCTTTTGCAAGTTCATCGTCCACCACTCCGCCATTGTGTCCGTCTTCTTGGTTTTTAGCCATAGATAATAGTTGATTTGAGTGAGACTATCTCACTTTAATTATTTGAAAAATTGTTATCCCCGACAGAGGATAAAAATCCTTTTAGCGATGATGAGCATCGGAAGAGGTGACCTCTCTTCAAGCGAAAATCCCCATCGGTTTGATTACCAACTGGGGATTCTCGGGGAGCCATAGCACACTCGGCTAAAAGATGTGATACAAACTCACCCAAGATTCCCAAATTGGCAATCAAGTTTAGCCGATGAGATTAAGTTGTAAAAGAGCTGGAAAAATTTATTGTGTCTTCAACTTTGCAACACAACTTCGTTTTGGACCAGCATTTGCTAGTGCACGGGCCAATTTCATCCAATTCTCACCATTATTCTTTTCACTGAAAATGATGTTTTGTGAAAGTAGTCGGCCAGTATCAACCATTCTTCCAGTTTCTGAATCTTTTTTGACTTCATTCTCTCTCCAAGATACAGAGATTGAAACAATTTCGTCTGGTTCAATCGCTTGATAGTTAGGGTCCTTTGAGAGAAATGACTTTGCTTGTTCTTCTTGTCCCTCTGGATAAGTTCGGATGTATTCTCCACCTTTCAAAATAGAGATAGGGCAAGAAAACTTCGTTGCTTCTTTTGTCCCACCAACTTTCTTCTCGGGCATCTGTAATATTGCCTTTAAGTCAGCATCTAGGACCACAGTTTCACCCACATTCACGCCCTCATCAGCCAAAAATGGGTTAAGTTTTGCAATTTCTTCCGTTATTTCGATAGTGTCTTGCTTCAATTCAGCTTTTACCCCAGTCTTTACTTTCTTCTTTTTGACTTCTTTTTCTTTTGCCATATATTTATATGATTATTTTTAATAATGACGACTATTATTTTTTTGCAGTTCTAGCAACCCTTGCTTCGGTTCGAGCTTTCGCACCGATGGCATTCATCGTGGTACGAAAGTCTGGGTTACTTTGATCAAAAGGAACAATCGGTTTTCCTTTTATCATATTGCCAACTTTGATTGCTTTCGCATCTTCCGCTGACTGTTTTTGAACTCTATAACTACGAATTTGAGACGGCGCCGAAATGATATTGGCGGTAGTATTGATAACTCCAGATTTTATTTTTGAAATTATACCTCCCATAGATTTATTATAGCATTTATAATGTTAAAAAAACCCTGTGGATAACTACTTTTTTCCACCAACCTCGAGTCCAGCGTCACTCAATTCTTCATCCAACAATTTACCGACCATATCAAATTGTTGTTCCAATGGTTTCCCATCGAATCGGTTCAAATAAAAATTGTGAACTTTCTTTTCTCGGAAAAGAAGACGGCGTTCAATTTCAGTCAAATCCTCATTGAGAGTAAGCATCATATCAATGATTCGAACACGCTCTTTGGCATCTTTTACAATCGCTACGGCGCCCCTATTTTGGGCCAATTTTTCCAAAACAAGTATCTTTCGAAGTTTAAGTTCAACTTCTTTGACCCATTTCAATGACATATCATCATCGAACCAGTATTCTCGTAATGCTTTTAATTTTTCTTTGAGTTCTGGTGGCATATGATTATTGGCCTCCGCCATTTACTGGTGCTAAAGGACCTTTATTTATCATTGGTGCTCCTCCGCCATTCATTCCTGGACCCATAACAGTCGCACCGACTCCTCCACCCGATGGAGCGCCAGTGTTCTGGTTGAATGCCGAAAGTGTTTTATCTTGAATCATTGAGGCCGCGTTGCGAGCTTCATTGCGGGCCACTATTTTTGAATGAAGTAGCACATAGTCATAGACCTTATTCTGGACTTCTAGGTCATCAATGTTTTGAGCTAGGTCAATAAGTTTCTGTATAAACGCCAAATTTGCGCTCTGGTTAGGCTTTACTGGTTTACCGCGAGCAATATCATCTACGGCCTTTGCCGCCTCACTAACGAGAGCTTTAGAAGCTGGAGATAGGGTTGAAAATGCATCCTTGATTTCATCATCAGAATATCCAGCAATGCGTAGAAGTTCCCGGTCTTTCCATTGTGGATTTGCGGTTGAAACCAATGCGAGAGCTTGAGATTTCCTAGCATTCTTTGCCATTGATTCTTGAAGTTCTTCATTTCCTCCTTTAATTGTAATGCTAAAATCACGATTTCGTTGCTTATCTTTAGCAGAAAATTCGGTCCATTCCACGCCATCAGCCCCCATCATTTGAATAGCAATTGGTTTGGTTAGATGGTCATCAACAGCTTGAACGAATCGGTAGCCCAATTGAGCCCAAGCCTCTCGAAATGATTTATTATAGAGAGAAACTCTTTCTTCAATCTGTTTCATTTCACCAAAGAACACCCCAACTTTCTGATCAACTGGCTTTTCCTGTTGAGTCTTGGTTTGAGTGCCTGTTTTCTGGCTTGTATAACCATCAAGGAATGAAGCAAGGTCAATTGTTCCACCCAAATCTCCAACTTGGAATGTATAAATACCATCGGAAGCCTTGCGAACACCACCCTTTGAATCAAATGGAACAAGTCCATCGGGGCGATTATCCATCAAAGCTTCTAGGTCGTGATACATTTCTGGGTCGTAAGCTCTCTGGCCATTGTTCTTTTTCTCTCGGTTGTAAAGTTCTTGGTTGAGTAAGCGATTGATTGTCTTTCCAACTGGTCGTGCATCATCAGCTGGTGATTTGGACCAGAAGACACGCGCTTCTTCGTTTGTATGCCAAGCAACATAAGGATAAAGAGCATCTCCAGTCTGTGGAACAATAGGGAACAAATCTCGCAATGGCTTGATTCGAATCCATTTTCCAGTTTTTTCCTCAAGCAAAACATACCAGCGAATTCCACCATATACCAAATACCATTGAACGAATTTATAGACTTGCTGACCAACATAATTATTTGTTATAGGGTCGAGTCCAAGTCCGCGATGACGATTTAAGCGTTGATTTTGTTCATCATTGTTGTCTTTGGTGTCGCCTTGCTGATTGAGAGTCAAGATTTCCATCACTTGCTTTTCATCGTAATATCCAGCTCCGACTCCATCGAGCAATTGTTCTTTTGTTTTGAAAAGTCCCTCTTCTCCACAGAAAAGATGGTCTTCGAGATTACCTCCACCTCCTGGTTCGCAATGGAAATCATAATAATCCTTGACTTCAAAGTGTAATTTGAAGTTCCCCTCATATGATTCACCATATAGACAATAGACTCCGACACCAGAAAAGATAGCGAACTTGCGACAATATCGGTCTTTCTTGGCCCACATTGCTGTTGGCAGCGTAGAATTTACCTCTTGATTGATTAAAGCCTGGTATTTTCGAGCCGAATTATAATCAGCTTCGTCTTGGTGGGTGATTTCAATTTGAGGCATATCATCCAATTTAGCCATCAAACCATCCACGAAACCAGACATAAATGGGAAAGATTCATTGAAAGGATTTCGGGCTTGCTTTTTAACAATGCCGAAATAGAGGTCTTCCGACTCTCCAATATCCATCATTCTTTTCATTTTATACTGACGGCTAGTACGAACTTGCTGGACCACTGTTGTTCCAATTTTGTCAGCTAAATCTCGTGTTAGCTCTGGCACTACATTTTTATCCATTAAGATTTGTTAGCCGATCTAATGATAAAAATTTAATTTATTTTGGTTCTACAATTGCATAAATTATAACATAAAAAATTCAAACAAAAAACAAATGTCAAGCTGTTGATAACTCTAAACTTCGTATGGACGAGCACCCTTGCCAGCGTTCGGAGATTTATAAAGTCCTTTTTTCTCTTCTTTCGATTGAGTAGCAAAGCGGCGCGCTTCCCATCCCAAGAATGCCGACTTCAATAGGTCAAAGTGTCGCGTTATCGTTCCAGCAGTTGTGGCCACTACAACTGCAGTGCGGGCCAAACCTTTCAAATCTTGCTTGGTAAAGTGGTACATTTCATATAAAAGCTCAACATCTGGAATGTCAATCAAACCAGCCTCAAATGCTTCTTTGAACTCTGACGCCACCTCGTATTTATTGCTCTCGTTGGTATAATATCCATATTCTTTCTGCATTTTCTGGGTGGTTTTGTTCTTCACCTCACGCACATACATATTCCAATAACCCAATTCAATCATCTTGGCAATTGTCGCATAGCCAGTGTTGTTTATTTCTGGAATCAAATAGCACTCTCCAAAGTATTGAGCCTGTTTGATGAGTCCGTCTCCGAATGCTGTCGGACTGACTTCATTATTTTTATAGGTTCCGACAACACGATTTGGTGTGGTTGAAAAATTGAAAAATGTCGAGGCGTTTGAGTCACCACCATTTCCCTCAGCAGTGTCTCCGCCTCCGCCATAACGATTAGATGGATTGAAAGCATCCCAGATTTTGAATTCACCAACAACTTTCAATGGCTGACGATTAAGGTCCTCGCATTTCTTAATAGCCTCTCTAACTTTCTCTCGATTGAAATAGTAGTCCCCAGACTTTCCGGGATCGTTCATCATCTCGGTATTGAATACAGTTTCCCCCAAGTCTGTTCGCTTCTGCTCAAGTGAAATCATATGCTCTTCTCGAGGCAGATTTTCGTTTCGGATTGTGGCTTCATTGTTTTTCATAACATATTTTCCAGGCCAAGCTGGTACTCCACCCTCAATGATTCTCACATTTCTAACTATTTTACCAGCTTTCCCCTCCAAACGCGAACGGACCGAAGCAATGACTCCCTCTTCTGTAATCCAGTTTCCAAGATATAGGATGCTTCCAGTGTTCTGGAGGCCAGAGTTCACTTCGTCTATATGGCGTATTATTTTACTTGTAAGGGCGAGAGATTCCTTTGTGATGGAATTCTCCACATCGTCAAAAATAAACAAATCTGGGCGTTCCTTGCCCGTTATACGGCCTCTGGCTGACTCTTGAGTGGTGAACATCTCCACTTTTATCTTATTTTCAGTGATAAAATTGCCAATTCTCTTGATTTTTGGACCATCTTCTTCCTCTTCTTCTTTGGTTTGATGCTTCTTTCGCTTGCGATATAGCCGTCCAAAGTCTCTTAAAATCTTTTTATTGATTTGAAGATTGAGCGCAATATCGAATAAAGCACTCTCGCCATTCGTTCCATCGTATGAATCCCAAGCAATATACTTCTTTTTTCGATAGCAGATGCACCAGAGAACATAGAACTTGGCCAGAGTAGTCTTTGCCGACTCGCGAAATGCTATCCAAAGCACATCGCGCAGTTCTCCAGATGTCAGTTTCTCAACATCATCAAAGAACTCCCAATGAAACGGCGCCATCTTGTAAGTGCAGTAGTCGTTGAAATAATAAAAGACGAAATATGGGAATGATTTTCCACAGATATATTTTCTTTGAGCTGGAGTACCATTTTGAACGATATCCCAGACAGCTGGATTAAGCTTGGTTATCATTTTTTGACGATAACAATGTGAATGCTTTTAATTTTCGAACCCTTTTTTCTTTTGCGCAACCAATCTTTTGGAATCAATCCGTATGTGGGAATAGGTTTTCCTTTAGCAATCAATTTCAATAAGCGAGAAAAAATTCGATTCACATTTGAGGCATTTATGGTTATTGGTTTTGGAACTATATTTTTACTCATATTTGAATTTCTTTTTTAGCCAAGACACGAAGTCATCGAGTCTAGCATTGCCATTAGCGGACCTTTTTATAAAAAAATCAGCAAGTAATTCACACCAAACTACATAGAGAACCGGCACAAACGCAATCACAACTATCACCCATTCTTTGGTTTTGTTTTTCATTGTTTTATTATATCACTTAATGCTTTCTGATAAGAACACAAAAACCCATACATTGGACCAGATAAATCATAAGCTAGACGATTCTTTACAATTTCAAAAGCTACAGCTTTATTTGTCTTCTTCAAAATGAATTGATATTGCTCCCGATACGCCATAAGTTCCTCTTGATAGCGAAATTCTGGGTCCGTAACATACCTCAACCACCATTCTTTGGCCAAATTTTCGTTTTCTCCAGACCCTTGCCTTATGAAATGAACGCATTCGTGCTGAAAAATGTCTTGAGAGATGGCTCTAGCGGTGTATATACCCTCAAAATAGGTGTACAACACATCAACATTCTCGGGTTTGGTCCCATTTTTCTCCCACATTTCAGCAATAGCCATCTGGAGCCACTGTGGAAGTAGCGACAATTTGAAAACTTTTGGTGATTTTATTTCTTTTTTCTTTTCCATTGTCTTGGTTTGTTGTCTCCTCTAAACGGATCAAGATGAGTGAGGTGCCAGTGACCTCTGCCGGGACATTCGTAAACTCTCAAGGGTATATGGTCCTCTTTGAATCTTCGATTTTTGGCAGTGATTGCACTTTTTTTATCGTAAGCTCTCTTTCCTCCACACATCGGGAGTTCGCGCATAAAATTGACATTAAGAATTCATTTTTAATATCTTATCGAGTCGAGCTTTTTCTTCTTCTGGCAGCTCAAACTCCATTCTGTCTGTTGGACGACCATCCAATAGTTCAGAATCTTTCGTCAGAATACTTGAAATCAAAACCAAATTATAGGCACTTTGTTTATCCATATCTTTTTTCTCAAGAGAATCCAAAACTTTCGTGCGAATCTTTCGCATTTTATTTATCACTGGCTTAATTGCATCAACAACAGTCGGAGAATCGAACACCTTTCCAGGTTTATCAATCACTGATGCAGATGCCCCAGCTTCACGAAGTATCTGGGCCTTGCTTTTCCTACCCAATCCACCACTTTTCACAATTTTAATAACTCTTGCCTGTAACGGAGTCGGGTCCCTCTTTTTAGGAACCTTTTTCACTTTAACATTATGAAAATTCTTAATGCCTGTTGCTCTTTCAATTAAATCATTAGAAACCAAAACAGCCGCACTTGGTTTGAGCGGTTTCTCTGAAATACTATTTCCTTTTTTGATTATCTTTATGACCATCTCTATGTGATAGCCGATCTTGGATAACGATTCTTGTCGGGCACGAACCCGTGCTTCACTGCCTTTGCTATACGCTCAAATCTGTCTCTGGCTCCTTTAGACTTAAATGTTCGGATGCTTCCATCCCCCATCTTAAGTTTTGTATCTCCGATTTTCATAGATTATTTTGTATAGCCGACAATGCCTTTCTCGCATACGCTCTATCTTTCTCTTTTTCTTCTTCCGATAGTTCAGCATATGGGACCCAGAGCTTCTTCCACCTTTCTATCCGTGCGAAACTTAACCTTTTTTCAGTCTGCACGATACCTTTACTCCACTCCATCCACTGATTATGCTCAATCTCGGCAAGTATTTCTATTATTATATCATTGTTCATTATAAAAATTTAGTCTGGCAAGAAAATTCTTTTCTGTCCTCCGTCTCCATCACCCATCCAGACAAAGAGATTTTTCACTAGAACTCCGTTCTCTGTCGAGACATAAATCTCGACATCCTCTTTTGTTCTATCTCCGTGTAATCGGAGCCACTCTCTTTGTCTGTAGTTTAGAGTGATTTCTTCCATAGGTCTATTGATTAAGGACTGCGCGTGTCTTTGGACCCGCTATACCATCACCAACCAAACCTTTCGAAACTTGGAATTGAACTAAAGCTGTTTGGGTCTTTGGGCCAAACTTTCCATCAGCTGTGATTCCTAGAACCTTTTGAAGTTCTATGACTTCTACCCCCATTGAACCTTTCTTCAAGGTCATTGTGAATAGAACTTTGACTGGTTGCTGTGCAGCCTTTGCTTTGGCTTCAGCTTCCGCTTTTAACTTCTGATTCTGGAGTTCTGCTAATAGACCACCACCACTTTGCTGTCTTATTGGTGGAACAATTTCATCTTCTGCAAACACTGCGGGAGCAACTGATGAGAAAACCAACATCAATGCTAAAGCTAGTAAAAATTTCTTCTTCATCTTCATTCCCTTATCTTTGTTTTATAAGCCGATAGGTAGCTTTTAACTAACCTTGATAATTTACCCCGTATGATGGGGTTGCGGAGAGAGCCGACCCAGTCGGTTTTTTTGCCAGGCACCAGATTCGAACTGGTTCTCTCCCCTCACAACACCACCATACCAAGATATTTACGCGAGATGAGTTCCCTCAACCTTGCGCTTTCGTCTGTTCACAGTCCGTTTCTCCAGCCACATCTTTGCTTTTTCAAGCAATACGATGGCGTGAACATTTTCTCTCGATGGGAGAGAAGCCTGGAGAAATTTCATTCGGTCAATCAACATTGTGATGACCTCTTCATTTGTGGTCCCGTCTTGGACCAAAACCAATTTCTTCGTCACTGCGTCTGGTGTCTTCTGGACGAACTGAAGTGTTTGAGTTCCCTCATTCACATTCTTCAAAACATATTGATGGCCTTTTATTATTGCTTTCATATTTTTAATGTTAGTTACTAAAAGTCAATAAATTCGTCTTTTTATCCAAAGTTCCAGCTTCAATATCAGCAATCAACTTGGTTCCGGTGTTCACAAAGAGCAATGCGTGAGCGGAATCTTTTTGTGCGGTCTCAAGAAGTTCAGTATTTTCTTTGAGTTCTCCTTGATTATTCACAGTTTTTACACCAATTTCTGCACTGATGGCCTGTAAACGCTTGGTCTCGGCATCAAATTGTTCCGCGAATGTCTTCATCTCTGCATTCAATGGAGCCAATTCTGTTTCTAGCTCTTGGGTCTCTTTCAAGAATTTATCCTTATCCTCACGGGATGCTTTCTTGAAATCTTTGTTTATCTGGCCAAGTCTGGATGTTATTTCAGCAACCCTCGCGGATGTTTTTGGATTGATGAAAGTATCTTTATTGGCTTGATGGTTCTCGAGACTTTGTTTAATTTCCTCCGCTTCTTTTTTAAGAATTTCACCAGTCTCTTTACACTTCGCGATGACCGCAGTATAGGCACGGATTAAAGCTTCCGTGTTGATCCATTTTCGCTGGGCTTTCATCACTTCTTTTGCGACTTCAGTTACGAATGAGCTTTTATCTATCCCCACCTCATTCTTTTCCTTATACATCACGCCAAGATGGCCATCAGTGATAAAGAAACCCTCACTCACTACATTCACTTCTTGCAGAAAATTTGAGATGACCTCATTATTTTCTGGCTTAAATGCAAATATCTTTATTTTAGCCATTATTTTGTTTGCCCTTGTGGCTGATTATTCTTCGTTGATAAATCGGCGTTGTCTTGTGCTTCCTTGATTTTATTTTGATAGTCGGCAACCTGGTTTGGGAATTCCATTTTGATGAAATTCACAGTATCTACAACCCCAGCTTGAGTGGCGAGAATTGCTTGATAGAACTTCCTCTGTAGCTGGATGAAGAAGAACATTCCAATTAGGAATGAAATCAATAGCATCCAAAACACAATTTTCTTTATCATATGCATTAAGAAATTAAATAATAATTTTGACCTTTACCATATTTTACACCGAACTGATTGTGATGACCACTGTATCGTGCTTGTATCGGTCCGATTTCTGGCTTTCCAGAATGGACCGCCGCACAAATAGAGTGGAGTCTTCTTCTAACACCCCCACCTTTACGAGCCCATCTTCAATCATTTTGCTCATAAAGGCGCAGTTGAGAGTGTCGAGTGGATTCTTTGTGAAATGCCAATCATAGAGAATCTCGACTGGATAATTCTTCACCTTGAGTTTGCCCTTGAGTTCGAGCACCTCTCCGTGATACAAATCGGCCAATTCTTGTCTCTTACGCCAGTGCATACCAGCATAAATTTTATTAAGAGACACTTTCTCTGGAATTGTTATTTCAAAAATCATCTTATGATTTAACGCTAACTCCGAACGCTTGGTCGCCTTTTTCAGTTGGTTCAATACCCTCAAGAGTGACTTCCATCCCCTCTTTTAAGTCATTGAAGACTGTGCCGACAACCAAACTTGAGGCGTGAAAGAATACATCTTTTGTTCTTCCCTCAACTCCCTCGATAAACCCGAATCCTTTAGGATTCAATTTTTTGATTTTTCCCTCCATAGTTTTTTTTATGAAAACATTAACTTATAATACTCCAATTATACCACACGACTCAAAGCGAAAGCGAATGCGTTTGCTTGTGGATAACTACGGAATCAAAGATTTTTGTATCGGCATCTCGTAATCATACAGACCATTGGTCTTGATGAAAGCTGATAACTCTGGAAAATCTCCCACCTTGCCCCGAATCTCATCCACTATCTCTCCCGAAATCTGATCAAGAATTATCTGAAGTGGTATTTCTCGCTGTCCAGAGAAGAATTCCTTTGCTCTGGCCATATTTATCCCAAAGAGTGCTTTCTCGCTTTCTCCGTCAATTTTGGGCTTATAAACGATACCTCCGAAGCGGACCAGGTCCCCAAATCTAGCGTATTCATTGCGTCCGAGAAGATGTCTGATTTCTTTGGTCTCGAATTCGTGCTTTTTGTTCTTCCCGCACCAGCAATAGACCTTGTAAAGCGAATCAATCAATCCCTTGTATAGGGCCACCTTGCGGTCTTTGATACTGGCTCCACAATACGGACACGCTTTGATTTCATTGCGGTGCTCGTGAATGTATGCTTTCTCTTTCTCCCAGCGAACCTTATCAACTTTGTCAAAATAGTTACTCATTTTATTTTTTAGAACCCAGAAGCTTCTTGCAGTAATCTATACCAATTTTGTATGTCCTAATGAATTTTTCGTGATTTTCTGGAGTAATTTCATCAAATAGTGGCTTGAAGTAACTATCCCGAATAATACCATCTGGTTGCAAAACTTGAATTGTCTTTTCTCTCAAATTAACACCAAAATACAAAACAGTTGGACCAGAAATTTTAACTTTAACGAACTCGTGCGAAATCTTCAAAACCTTTTTTTCTTTCTTCTCTTTGTGATTATTTCCCATCTTATTTTTCACAGACATAATGATAAAGTGAGCCGTCTGTTTGCTCTTGAAAACAATAGTGTACCGACATCACTTTTGCTTCCCATTGAATACTATCAATCAACCAAATGGCCATTAAAATGATCACCACGACAATGACTAGCTGGGTGACAAATTTTTCTTGGCTCTCTTCAAATGTTTCTTGATTTTTCATCTTAAATACTATTTATATCTTTTAATCTTTCCTCTTTTTGTTTGACCAACTCTTCCTCAAAGAGGTACAACAACCCGAGCGACATCTCTGGGGGAAATGTAATGTTGCCCATCTGCTTCGCCACACTAATATAAATTGCTCCCTCTATCATTGCCCGAACTACTAGCAAACTATATGGAAATCCAAGATTCTTGAGAGTTTGCTTGAATTCATTTCGTGCGTACTCAAGATTCAATACCGGGTCCGTCCCATTCTGCATCGCGGCAGCTTCAATGTGAGAGCGGATGTGCTTAACAACCCTTTCTCGCAACTCCTTTTCTTCTTTTTGAATTTTGTCTTTATCCATAAATTTATTCACTAGGGTCACCATTTTCATCATACTCTGGTCTATCTGACCAATGATGCTGGGGACCATCTTCTTCCCAAAATTCTTCCTCCTCAACCTCTTCTGGTAATGTATATTTTTTTAATTCATTAAAAATATCATCTAAAGATGTGGCCCAAAAAATAGTTTCTCCACGAGTTACCCACCACCATCCTCCGTCTCTACCAACGCGTATTTTTTTATAATCAATCTCCATATCCACATTATATCGCATTCGCATTCGCATAGTCAAGGAAAACTGTGGATAACTCTAAAATAAAGGTGTGGGTACATTTTTAATTCTTTCTTCTGCTATTTTTATATATTCTGAATTAAGTTCTATTCCCAACCAATCTCGGCCAAGTTTTTTAGATACGACTGCAGTGGTACCAGCTCCAATAAATGGATCGAGTATGGACCCCCCCCCTCGGACATCCAGCTTGAATCATAGGAACGATAAGAGCCTCTGGAAAAACCGCAAAATGTGCATCCTTAAAATGTGCAACTGATATATTCCACACCGCTCTCTTATTTCTCTTTTCCACAATATGCACAAAATTTTCTTGCCCCGTTCCCTTTTTACCCTCTCTTTTTTTATGTCTATAATGTATTCGTCCAAGTCCCGCTCGACCATCATTTTTCCAAATTG
>SCLI03000389.1_pt1 | contig 27987 bp, 34 predicted proteins | sample 7268041 | NCBI WGS metagenome assembly SCLI03 (sample SAMN10721081, study PRJNA514188) | viral metagenome | isolation source: depth-stratified mine tailings core A | place: China: Fankou Pb/Zn Mine tailings | collected 2017-10 | reverse complement strand
AAGAAGGCGCGGTAGATCCAGGCTGTCAGGCGGCGCATGGCAGGGCCTCCAGCGTGGCAGTGCTGCGGTCGCGGATCTTGACGGCGAGTTTGTAGAAGCCCGGCGGGCAGATGGGCGAGACGACGACCTTGCGGCCATTGCTGATCAGGAACATGCCGCGCGCCTGGGCCTTGCCAGCGATGTCGGCTACTTCGGCGAGCAGGGTGTCGTCGGTGATGGGGATGATTTGGGGGATGGTCATGTCAGTCAGCTCAAGAATGGGTAAATGACTCACGACGCTCTTCCGATCTGGGAGGAACAAACCGCCTGGGCGCGGAGCTCGCTGCGCTTGTGGTAGCTGCTCTGGGTGCCGTGGAAGAAGTACTGATACCAAGCCCAGCCGGACTCGGGGCCGTCATTTGACCAATACGCTTCTTCCTTGAACAACGATTTGCACTGGGCAAAGAGAAGCGATTGCTCGACGCGTGTCGGCAGTTCGCCGCCGATGCTGTGCGCCCAGGCGGTTTGTTCCTCCCAGTTGGCGTTGTCGTTGTCGCCCGGCAGCAGGATCAGGTGATAGCCCTTGCCATTGACGGCATCGAACAGGGTGGCGACGTAGGTTTCGCCGTCTTCCAGCGTGGGCAAGGCCAGCGGATCGGGTTTGGCGATGACGCCGATCTCTCCGTCTCGCGTCAGGCCGATTTCCTCTCCCTGGTCGGTCAGCGAGCGGATCAGGTCGGTGTGCTGCTGCCAGTACCAGTCGGCCTGGCTTTCGGCTTGGATGGCACGTTCCTCCATGATTTCCAGGCGGGCGGCCAGGTCGGCGCTGTGCTGGCGCAGGTGGTCCAGTTCGGCCTTTTCCAGCTTGTTGCGAATGCGAGCGAGTGCGTTGTCTCCCATGACGGGCTCCTTAGTGGGTAGCAGTCAGCCGGCGCAGGTAGGCGCAGAGCTGGGTGGGGTTGCTGCGATAGCCGAGCGGCACGACACGGCTGCCGACGCGGCGAAAAACGACCCAGCGCGCGCCGCGCTGGTGAAAGAAGCAATTGGAGCCGCGGGCAATGTCGCGGGCCTTGGTGATGGCTTCCTGATCGGTCATGGCATCAGCTCCGGGCGTTGAGGCGCATGTTGAAGACGGCCACACCGACCCAGATGAGCAGCAGGGCGGACGGCTTGCCGATGTTCTCGGGGCCATAGGCGGCGAACAGCGACCCGGCCATGACGTAGATCGTCGGCAGCCAGCGGTAGAGCCAGTCGGGGATGTAGTCCATGACGATCGCCTCAGAAGAACAGGCTGATGAAGGCCACGGCGGCCAGGATGTTGGCGATGCTCAGGGCGGTGTTCATGGGGCCTCCGGTTGTGGTTAGCGTGCAACCATGGTTACACAAAAACGGAGGCTATGCAACTATGGTTGCATAAAAGGGCAAAAAATTTTTGCGACTATGGTTCTACTTGTTTCGGCAGCGCCGAATGTCATCCCGTGTTTTGTCCTGGTGCGCCTTGATGGTGAGCCATTGCATATTATCGGGATGGTCTGCGCCGCCTGCGCAAAGTGCGGTGATGTGGTCGACGTGGTAGCCGGGACAAGGGCGGAATTATGTAGCAACCGCACAATGACACCGGCAATCGCCTGACTGAAAATCCCTCCCTAATCATTCACGGAGGGATGTGTCATGGCCGAATTGGGGGTGTCTCCGGCGTTTGACCGGATCGCTTTTATGCGGTTGCTCAGATCTTTCAACATGTAACCATCGTTACATATCAATGCGCAACTATGGTTTGCATTTGATGTGGAACTATGGTTACAATGGTCGTCATGAAAGCTCATGATGATTCCCTCGCACTAGACAGGATCGGTAGCAACGCATTCGTTGCTTCGCTGTTTGGTTGCACATCCCAGTACGTATCGAAGTGGCGCAAGCATGGCATCCCGCGCCCCTATCGCATGTACCTGGAGCTTCGCTTCCCTCAGGCATTCGACCTTGAATCCAAGGTTGCCAATCTCGAAAAGGCTGCCTGAAATGCGCGCCACGTCCACTCTCTCCCTTGCGTCTCGCTTCGTCCCCCGAGCGAGTGCTTTCGCCGTGGCCTTCGCGGTCACGGCTTTTTTATTCTGAGGTGAAACCATGTCCGAGAAGAAGATCTTCAGCATCGACGTCGCCATGGATGAGCCCATGTACAACGCCATCAAAGGCTTGGCCGAGGCCGATGGTGTGAGCGCTTCCGAGTTGATTCGCATGTTGTGCTCCACGTTGATTGATGAGCGGGCTGCGTATTACGCCCGCCTCAATTCCATATTCGGCCAGCACCAGGCAGAAGCCAAACCAAAGAGTATCGGCAAGCAACCGGAATCTCCGTCGAATTCCTGACGCAATAAGGTTACTCAAGCCCCGCGCCCCTGGTTGCCAAGAAACGGATCGACGCATGCAAGCCACTGAACAACAAATGAACAACCCCATGCCGAGTTACGGGTCCTCCCTGGGCATCCAAGTCAAGGGTAATGCGAGCCGCGTTTTATCTGGTGTGGGTGGGTGCTGAACATAGTGAACAAATAAGGCAAGGGATAGCCAGATGGGGTGGATCAACTTTGACGATGTGCTGGGCCAGATGCAGGCTTTCGGGCTTGACGTTAAGGCCGGCGACATCAAGATCGGCCAGCGTCAGCGCTGCCGGCACAAGGATGGCGGCGGCGAGAAGCGCGGCTGGTTCCAGCTCTACGAACTTCCGAAGACAGACGGTTCCGGCCTACTGATCGTTGGCAGCTTTGGTGCCTTCTGGGGCGCCGAGAATGTCGTGCAGAAGGTCGAGCTGCCGACCAAGGAGCGCAAGGCCATGTCGAGCGAGCAGCTCGAAGCGCTCAAGGCTCGCATCGCCTCCGACAAAAAGAAGGCCGAGGCCGAGGCCGCCCGGGTTGCAGAGGAATGCGCCAGGCGTGCCGACTTTGCCTGGCGCTCGAAGTGTCATGAAGGAAGCCGCGACCAATCGGCCTACCTCAAGCGCAAGCAGATCGAGGCGCACGGCGGACGTTTCCTGCCTGGCGGGAAGTTCTGCATACCACTGCAGGATACCGAGCGCCGAACCTACGGCCTGCAGATCATCTACGATGAGAAGAAGAACGGCCGCGACAAATCGTTCTGGCCGGCTGGCCTGTCCAAGAAGGGCCACTTCTTTCTGATCGGCGGAATTCCTGACCGGCTGCTGCTGGTTGCCGAGGGGTTCGCCACTGCCGCCTCGATCCACCAGGCGACCAAGCTACCGGTCGCGGTGGCCTTCGATGCCGGCAATATTCTGCCGGTGGTCAAGGCGCTCAAGGCCAAGTACAAGCGGGCGAAGATCCTGATCTGTGCGGATGACGATTACCGTACCGAAGGCAACCCGGGCGTTACCCATGCGCGCAATGCCGCGCTGGCCGTTGAGGGCAGCGTCGTTTTCCCGGTATTCAAGGAAGATCGTCCAGCCGACACCAAGGGCCCGACCGATTTCAACGACCTCCACCTGCTTGAAGGTGAACACGCCGTCGCCCGGCAGATCGAGGCTGCCTTGTCAGAACTGGGCTGGGCGGCGACCCGTGCCGCGCGCGGGAATTCAGAGCAACCGGGGGGAGGGGAGACCGGAAAGCGGCGCGCTGCCCAGGCCGTAATGGATCTCGATGACGTGGTCGATCGCTTCGTTCCGCTCGATGACGGCACGGGCGAATACGTCTTCGACACCTGGACCAATAAGGTCGCCAAGCGCAGCCAGATGATCGCGTTGCTGCCAGCTGGCGTGCGGGGTGATGACATCAAGCGCCACCCTGTTTGGATCACCCGGGGCGCCTACTACCTCGACCAGGTCGGATTCGACCCGTCGTGCAAAGATCCGGACGTCCTGCTCAACACCTGGAAAGGCTGGCCGATGAAGCCGGCGCCAGGGCAGTGCGACATCCTGCTGGAGCTCATCGCCTATCTCTGTGGCAAGGAACAATCCGGCAGCGAAGTTTACGAGTGGCTGCTCAACTGGATGGCCTGGCCGCTGCAACACCCGGGCGCCAAGATGGGCAGTGCCGTCATCATGCACGGCCCGCAAGGCACCGGAAAAACAACCGTGTTCAAGGTCATGTGCCAAATCTATGGCCAGTACGGACTCGTAGTCGACCAGGACGCCATCGAAGACAAGTTCAACTCCGACTGGGGCGAAAACAGGCTGTTCATCCTGGCCGAAGAAATCGTCAGCCGCATGGAAATGTGGCACGTCAAGAACAAGCTTAAAAACCTGGTCACCGGCGACACCATCCGCATCAACCCCAAGGGGCTTGTCGCCTACAACCAGAAAAACCACCTCAACATCGTCTATCTCTCCAACGAAAACCAGCCGCTGCCGCTGGAAAACGATGATCGCCGTCACCTCGTCATCTACACCCCGCCGGCCCTGTCCGAAAAGTTCTACGACGAACTGAATGCAGAGCTGGACAACGGCGGCGTCGAAGCATTCTACGATTTCTTGCTCCGGCGCGACCTGTCCGACTTCCACCCCAAAAAGCGCCCGCCCATGACCCAGGCCAAGCGCAACCTGATCAGCCTGTCGGCCACCAGCGAACTGCGCTTCTGCCAGGAATGGATCCTCGGCGACCTCGACCTACCGGTCGTGCCCTGCCTGGCTACCGATTTCTACGCCGCCTATCTCAAGTGGTGCCGGGCCAACGGCGAAAGCCGGCCGCGCCCATCCAACCAGTTCTTCGGTGCCGTCGCCCATCAGCAAGGATGGGAAAAAAAGAAAGCCCGCATCTACCCGCAGGAAACCTCCCTGCATACCGAGCCAAAGCCCATGGTGCTACCGCCGGACGATGCGCTGGCCAATGCCGGAACGGCCATGCCAGCCGGTGAAAACAGCGCCAAATGGCTCGGCGAGTGCGCCCGGCGCTTTGCCGATGCCCTATCCGGCAGCGGCGAAAGGTGGGCCGCATGATGCTGTTCCGGGTTGAAAAACCTTGTGTTCCGGGTACCCGGAACGCTCGAAACCCGCACCAATACAGGAACGTTCCGGGTGTTCCGGGTGTTCCGTCACTCACGCCCACGTGCGCGTGTACGAGCAGTGTTTTTTCATGCGTGCGCGTGTTTACTGTTTCTACGCGTGTACACAGGAGGAACACCCGGAACACTCGGAACAACAACGCAGCCATGCGGCTTTCCGCTGTTCCGGGTACCCGGAACACAAACCATCAACCCGGAACACTCGCTATGACCAAGCCCCTGCGCCTCGCCATGCCCACCGTCGCTGCCTGGATCGATGAACTGCGCAGCGCATTCGGCGCCGACCAGATAAACCCGCAGATCAAAGCCGGCATTGCTGGCCAGCCCACTTTCTGGGCCCGAGAAAACGGCCATGAGATTGGCACGCGCGCGCCCTACGACGCGAACAAGGCCATTGCCATGTCCGACACCGTCGTCAGCTCCAAAAACGCGACAGCGGCCCAACGTGAAAGCCGGAAGGGGAAATACTGATGGATCAATTCGACCGCGCCACAGAACTCGAAGAACTCGACCGTGCTCGCGCCCTGCGCCTGGCCCTATCGGTACCGGCTCGCGACTACGCTGCCGAGATCTGCCCAGGCTGCAGCTACGCAACCCGCACCAACTACGGCAAGGCCTGCGAAGCCTGGGCCGAGTGCCTGCAGGATCTGCAAAAGCGGGAAAGGGCAGGGCGATGAAAATTGGCGTCAAGATCGAAGGCCTCGACGCCGCCATGGCTGCGCTCTCGGGTCAAGGCAAGCAAGTTCGCTTCGCTGCCGCCCGGGCGCTCACGCAAACCGCCCACAAGGTCAATGCCGACCTCAAAGACGAACTGCGCAACAACATCCAGGGCGGCCCCACCGCATTCACCCTGCGCGCCTTCAAAGTCACCGGCGCCCGCCGCGACAACCTGGAAGCCACCGTCGCCCTGCGCCACGATGCGCCCGAAGGTGGAACGACCTACGCCAAGGCCCTGCAGCACCTCTTCACCGGCGGCCGGCGCGACTTCAAGAAACTCGAAGGCTGGCTGCGCGGCAAAGGCCTCATCCCGGACGGCATGATGGCCGTGCCCGGGCCGCGCGCCCCGATCGATGCCCGTGGCAACTTCCGCAAGGCGCCGCTGCGCGAAATGCTCGGCATACTCAGCTCAAATATACGAAACCTGCAAAGCGTGCGTAAAAGCGGCTCCGGCAAGGCCCCCAAGCAGATCGGCTTCTTCATCGCCCGCCCCGGCGACAAATCCGGCCGCACGCCCGGCATCTGGCGCCGCATCACCACCGGCAGCAGCAGCGTGGTCGAGCCCTGGATCATGTACATCAACCCAACCGCCTACCGCCGCCAGTTCGACCTCGAAGCCATCGCCAAAAAAACCGTGGCACAAGTCTTCCAGGCCAACTTCCGGGCGGCGCTGGCGGATGCGCTGAAAACCGCCAAATGAACGCCGTCACCCAAGCCGAATTCGCCCGCCTGATCGGCGTTGGTCGCAGCTACGTCACGGCACTCAAGAAAGCCGACCGACTGGTGCTCAACGCCATCGGCAACGTGCTGGTCGAAGAAAGCCGCCAGCGCATCATCGAAACGGCCGACCCAAACCGCGACGACGTCGTGCAGCGCTGGGCACATGCGCGCGGCAAGCCCGCTGAAGTTGATCCTGCAACAGACGATGAAGGCGACGAAAAAGGCGAAGGACGTCCGGCCGGGCACGACTACCAGAAATCGAGAGCCCAGAAAGAGCACTACCTGGCCGAGCAGGCCCGCATCCAGTTCGAGCGAGACATTGGCAAGCTGGTCGAAAAATCCGACGTAGATGCCGCCGTCGCCGATGTCGTCACCGCCTTCCGGCAGGCGCTGGAAAACCTGCCGCACCGCACGGCGCCCGAGCTGGTCGGCAAGGATCTCGACGCCATCCGCGCCACGCTCAAGCAGGACATCCACGGCGCGCTGGCTGAGTTGGAGCGGGACTTTTCTAAACGGATTGAACAGTTGGGGAGTGAGGAATGATAAACGTCAACTGCACAAGTTTTTACCATGCAGGTAAGTGCCTTCACCAAGCAGCTCCGAGACGTATATTTGGGCCGGCTGTATGCATCGTTTGGCTGTTTCATTCCAGCGCCAAAACAGACCCGAGAATGACAACCCAGAAGTGCGCATTATGTACTCCGGTGGCGCGTCCAATTCCGCCAAAATCGACGGTGCCGCAGCTTGGCGAAAAGGTTGTCAGCGATAAATGACCACCTACGCCACCGCCTCCGCCGCCACCCGCATGCCGGCCACCGCCGCGCATGCGCTGGCCTACCGCGCCGCCCGTCGCGCCATCCGCCCGAAATCACCGCTCACGGTGTCGGAGTGGGCAGACGCAAATCGCGTGCTTTCTGGCGAAGGCAGCGCCGAGGCCGGGGCATGGAAAACATCGCGCACACCCTACCTGCGCGAGATCATGGACGCCTTGTCGGAAGACAGCTCATGCCGCAAGGTCGTCTTCATGAAGTCCTCGCAGGTCGGCGGCACAGAGGCCGGCTCCAACTGGCTCGGCTACATCATGGGCCATGCCAAGGGCCCGGTCGCCGTTGTGATGCCGACCGAAAAAGCCATGGCCGACTGGGCCTCTCAGAAGTTCGACCCCATGGCCAAGGACACGCCTGCCATCGCCGCCGTGCTCGCCACCCGCAGCAACCGGGCCGGCGACAACAGCGCCCAGCGCAAGCGATTCACCGGCGGCATCCTGTACTTCAAGACCGCCGGCAGCACCACCGAACTCAAATCGACCAGCCTGCGCTATGCCATCGCCGACGAAGTCGACGAATGGGACTGGTCGACCTTGCAGGGCGACCCGCTCGGCCTGCTCGAAATCCGCCAGACCACCTACCACGACCGCAAGCTCTTCGTCGTCAGCAGCCCGACGATGAAGGACGCCAGCCGCATCGAAGAGCAGTTCGAGCTGGGCGACCGCCGCCGCTACCACGTCGCCTGCCCACACTGCGACGAGCGGCAGCACCTGAAATGGCCCAACCTGCGCTGGCAAAAGTCGCCCGCTGGCCGCATCACCCGTGCCTGGTACGTCTGCGAAGACTGCGGCGCCGAAATCGACGAGCACCACAAGCCCGCCATGCTGGCCGGCGGCCGGTGGATCGCCGAATCCACCGACGCGCCGTGGCGCAGCTACCACATCAACGCCCTCTACTCGCCCATCGGCCTCGGCCTGTCCTGGTCCGAGCTGGCTGAAGAATGGGTCGAAGCGCAGGACGACCCGGCCAAGCTGATGCGCTTCGTCAATACCCGCCTCGGCGAAACCTGGGCCGACCGCTCGCACGACGTCAAACCCAACCTGCTCGCCGCCCGCGCCGAACCCTACGCGCTGCGCACTATCCCGCGCGGCGCCCTGGTCCTGACGGCCGGCGTCGATACCCAGGACGACCGCCTCGAAGCGCAGATCCTTGGCCATGGAGAAGGCGGTCGCACCTGGACCATCGATTATCACGTCATCCACGGCAACCCAGCCGAGGATCGCATCTGGGACGCGCTCGACGACTACCTCACCGCCGAATTCACCAACGACTTCGGCCGCGCCCTGAAAATCGAGGCCACGCTGATCGACACCGGTGGCCACCACACCCACGCCGTCTATGCCTACGTCCGCCGCGCCAAAGCCCGCCGCGTCATCGCCGGCAAGGGCGCCAGCACGCCGGGCCGTGTCATCCTCGGCAAGCCCAGCCACCAGGACGTCAACTGGCGCGGCAAAACCGTCAAGAAAGGCGTCGCCCTCTACACCGTCGGCGCCGACACCGGAAAACACCTGCTCTACAACCGCATCAACGGCGACAACGACCGCGACCCCGGCGAGCGCCTGGTGCATTTCAGCCAGCAGCTCGAACCGTGGTTCTACGACGGACTCGTATCCGAAACCTTCAATCCGCGCAAAAACCGCTGGGAACTGAAGAAAGGCAAGCGCAACGAGCCGCTGGATACCTGGAACTACGCCAACGCCGCCAGCCACCACCCCGAGCTTTACCTGCACAAGTGGAAAGCAGCCGACTGGAAGCGGCGGGCGGCCATGGTTGAGCCGGGAGAAAACCCTGTCGATCAACCGCAAGCGAATAAAACCGAGGCGCCCCAGAAAGCGCCCGTCAAAAAACAGCCAAGGGCCATGTGGGGCAATAAACCGACCATAGGCTGGTAAATGGACATCATTGATCGCGTCATCGAAAAGTTCGTCGCATCCTTCAACCCGGAAATCACCGAAGCCGAGCTTGAAGAGTTCAAGCAGCAGCTGCGGCAGGAAGAGGGCGGGCAAAAACACTACGCCTACAGCCTTGCCGCCAGCAAAGCGTTATCCCGCGACCGCGCTGTTTTCCGGCTCATGCAGCAAGGCCTGGGCACCGCCGACATTGCCCAGCGCCTGGGCGTCAGCCAGCGCTGGGTACAACAGATCATCGCGCGAACACCTTTGGCCTGATCCCTTCGCGGCCGGCCGGTAAAAAGGGTGGCATGAGCGCCCCTATTCCCACCACTGAGCCGGCCGTCCTGCGGGCTGGCGACACGGCCGCCTGGCTGCTGACGCTGCCGGAATACCCGGCCGGCGCCGGCTGGTCGCTCGAATATACCCTGATCAATGCCGGCGGCAAGATCGCCATTACCTCAACGGCGCAGGGCGATGCGCACAGCGTGCGAGTCCTGCCTGCCGTCACGGCGCTCTGGTCCGCTGGCACCTATGCCTGGCAGTGCCGCATCAGCAACGGCACCGATGCCTACACCATCCGCACCGGAAGCATCGAAATCAAGCCGGACCTCGCCGGCCTCGTCGCCTCGGACCAGCGCAGCCATGCCGACAAGGTACTGGCCAAGATCGAAACCTGGCTGGAAACCCGCGACCCGGCTGTCGCCGAATACGAAATTGCCGGCCGCCGCATGAAATACATCCCGATTGCCGAACTGCTCACCCTGCGCGACCGCTACCGGCGCGAAGTGCGCGGCCAGTCCGGCAAATCCGGCCGCATCTATCTGAGGTTCTGATGGCCACCCAGACACCGACCGCCTTCAAAGGCTCCGTCATCCTGCTGGATCATCAGCGCAAGATGCAGGAAGCGCGCGAAGCCAAGGCTCGCCGAGAACTCGCCGCGCAACAGCAAAAGAGCTTCGCCGCCGCCCAACTCAACCGCCTGACCTCATCCTGGCGCGTCACCGCCGAACGCATCGACGACGAACTGCGCAAAGACCTCGACGCCCTGCGCAATCGCTCCCGCTCGCTGGAAAACAACAACGACTACGCCCGCAACTATCTCGACATCGTCGAAACCAACCTCATCGGCGAAGCCGCGCCGCGCCTTGTCCCGCTCGCCGACAATCGCCCCGGCGACCCAGACCTCGGCGCCCGCGAAGCCATTTCCGCCGCCTGGCAAGAATGGTGCGGCATGGGCGTTTGCGAAGTATCCGGCAACTACAGCTTTACCGACCTCTGCCAGAACATTGCCCGGGGAACCGCCCGCGACGGCGAATTTTGCGTCGAACTCATCCGGGGAAGTGCCGCCGGAAACCGCTTTGGTTTCGCCCTGCGCGTCATCGACGTCGACCGCCTCGCTACCTGGTACAACCGCGATGCCAGCCAGGGCATCGACGCCATCGTCAACGGCGTGCAGATCAACGCCGCCGGTCGTGCCGTCGGCTACTGGTTCAACCAGACCAACCTAGCCGGCGCCCGAACCGCCACCTTCGTCGGTGCCGGCACGCTGCTGCACCGCTTCCGCGTCACCCGGCCCGAACAAAAGCGCGGCATCCCCTGGACCCACGCCAGCATGCTCTCCATGCACTACGCCGGCGAATTCGCACTCTCCGCCCTGATGGCCGCCAAGCAGGGCGCCGACCACCTCGGCTTCTTCGTCACACCCGACGGAACCCCGCCGGCCATCGGCGACGAAGCAGCCGACGAAGACGGCGCCCGCATCGCCACCAGCGCGCCCGGCACCTGGGATACCCTGCCCGAAGGCGTCGACATTCGCACCGTCGACAGCAAATACCCCAACGAAGTCTTCGGCCCCTTCATCAAGTCTGCCCACCAGCGCATGGCCTCCGGCCTGCCCGGCGCCAGCTACCCGGAGCTCTGTAACGACTACGAAGCCGTCAACTTCAGCAGCATCCGCGCCGCCATCCTCGCCGGCCGCGATGTCTGGAAAAAGCTCCACCGCTGGTTTGCCGACGCCTGGCTCGAACCCATCTTTGCCGAATGGCTGCGCCTGGCGCTGGCCAACGGCGCCATCACCCTCGCCAACGGCTCGCCGCTGCCCATCGTCAAGGCCGACAAATTCAAGGCCCACGCCTGGCAATTCCGCGGCTGGTCCTGGGTCGATCCGCTCAAAGACATCCAGGCCGCCAAAGAAGCGCTCGATCTCAAGATCACCAGCCGCAGCCGCCTCGCCGCCGAGCAAGGCCGCGACCTCGAAGCCGTCTTCGACGAGCTGCAGGCCGAGCAGGCACTGGCTGCCCGTTACCAGATCGACTTAACCATGTCGGGCATACCATCCGCCCAGCCAGACCCGAATAATGGAGATCAACAACCATGACTATCAAACTCACCCAATCCGTTCGTCACGGCGGCAGCGTCCTTGCCGCCGGTACGACACAAACCCTTGAAACATCCATCGAAGCCGATCTTGTCGCCCGAAATTGCGCCACCTGGCTATCAAACCCGGCGGATGTATTGAGCGACAAACCGGTTACTGCAAAAACCAATCCTCTCACCGGGGGGATTGCAAAATTAACCGCTGCCGGACGCGATGCTGTAGCTGATCTATCGCTATCGAAACTGAACGCGGCACTCTCTCAGCCGTGGAAGATTGCGACCTTCGGCGATAGCCGAGCATCGACAAGCTCGTCCGGTGCTGACATCGGCCAATACCAGACTATTAGTGACCTTCGCACTGCCGGATTTATCGCCGCAGCGATGGGTGATGCGGAAATCGTCCGCAATTACGGTATCTCAGGCGACCTCGCGTCGAACTGGAATAACGCCACTCGAACTGACACCGGAAACAGCAAAACGTTTTACGACATGATCGCGTCAGATGTGGACGCTGTTTATGTTCAGTACGGTATCAATGATGCGCAAGCGCTGACACCAGCAGCGACCACGATTCCGATCCTGCAAGCGCTCTGCCTTGAGATCATGAAGGCTGGCAAGTATGTGTTATACGAATCTACCCATCCGGTTTGCGCACCTCTGGCAAATTACGCGCAAGTGCAAGCGATTGCCGACCAGTGCAATGCTGCCATGCAGGCTTGGGCGGCCTTCTTCCCGAAGCAGATGGTATTCGCCAATTCTGCGGCTCAGTTGAAAGATGCCACCGGGTATGCCAATCCGGCCTACATGGATTCGGCTGGCCTGCATTTCATCCTTCCCGGCGCAATGCTATCTGGCGAAATCGTCGCTGCTGCTGCGCGCGACCTCATGCCGGAACGTCAAGGCGCTTTCCTTGGTGCTAATCCGCGCTTCCCGAACCTGCTCAATCTGGCATCGCCGACGCCGTTTTTCAATGTCGAATCGGGAGCGGCCACGAATGGCGGCGTCACTTCTGGCTATGACGCTCGTGGCTATTACACCGAGTTTCTGTTCACTCCGACCTCGCTGACCAGCGGTCAGTGCCGTGTTCGCTGCGAGTTGTCTGTCAACTTCCTGACGAGTGCGCCGCCGTATTACACGCTGACCGGAAATGAAATTTTGCAAGGTGCTGCCTGGGTTGAAGTTGATGATGGAAACGGCGGTGCGCCTGCCGCTTACGCAGTTGCAATGCGCCAGCGCTATTTCACCGGCAGCGTGTTCCGGGACTGGGGCATCATTCCGGCTGGCACGCCTGCGACGACCGGTGCAGACTTCACTAAGAAATTCGCCAAGCGACTCGTCACACCGCGTGTTGCCAATTCTGCGGCTCAGTTGAAAGATGCCACCGGGTATGCCAATCCGGCCTACATGGATTCGGCTGGCCTGCATTTCATCCTTCCCGGCGCAATGCTATCTGGCGAAATCGTCGCTGCTGCTGCGCGCGACCTCATGCCGGAACGTCAAGGCGCTTTCCTTGGTGCTAATCCGCGCTTCCCGAACCTGCTCAATCTGGCATCGCCGACGCCGTTTTTCAATGTCGAATCGGGAGCGGCCACGAATGGCGGCGTCACTTCTGGCTATGACGCTCGTGGCTATTACACCGAGTTTCTGTTCACTCCGACCTCGCTGACCAGCGGTCAGTGCCGTGTTCGCTGCGAGTTGTCTGTCAACTTCCTGACGAGTGCGCCGCCGTATTACACGCTGACCGGAAATGAAATTTTGCAAGGTGCTGCCTGGGTTGAAGTTGATGATGGAAACGGCGGTGCGCCTGCCGCTTACGCAGTTGCAATGCGCCAGCGCTATTTCACCGGCAGCGTGTTCCGGGACTGGGGCATCATTCCGGCTGGCACGCCTGCGACGACCGGTGCAGACTTCACTAAGAAATTCGCCAAGCGACTCGTCACACCGCGTGTTGCCAATGCCGCGGCATCTGTATCTGCTGCCCCCGCAACCAGCAGTGGCTATCAGTTGCATGTTTTTGTCTCGACCTCGACGACCGGAACGCCTGTACGTCTGCGAATCTACAACGCACAGTTGCGCATTGTTGGCTTCAACCCGCTGCCGAAATCGATTACCGCGCCAGCGTCAGGCTCTGCGTATACAAATACATCGGTCAGCAATCAGCAGGTCATCGTGTCGGGCGGGACGGTTTCAGCGCTTGCGCTTAACGGTGTTTCGCTTGGATTGACGGCTGGTGTATTCGTCCTCCTTCCCGGTGACACGCTGACGCCGACGTATACCGTCGCGCCGACGATGTTGGTCACGCAAATATAATCCCCTCTGCACGACGACCATAAACCCGCTTCGGCGGGTTTTTCTTTTTCCGGTCAGCGAACACCTTTGGCCTGATCGCTTCGCGCCGGGTCGGTAAAAAGGCACTCATGGAGGTTTGCTCATGAGTTTGACCCGACAACACCGCATCGATGTACAGCCCGACGCGTCTCGCCAGGATGGCGAAGACCTCGTCGTCGAACTGTCGTTCGCCAGCGAAGACCCCTATGAACGCTGGTGGGGAATCGAAGTCCTCGATTGCTCTCCGGCATCGGTGCGACTGGATCGCATCAACAACTCCGGCGCGCTGCTCTTCAATCACGACTGGGACGAGCTGCGCGGTCACCATGTGCCGAACACGGTCGCCTGTGTCGACGGAAAGGTGCGCGGACAGGTTGCCATTGCCTGGGCTGCCGACGACGGCAAGACCATCAAGCTGGTGCAGGGCGGTCACCTGACCCATACCTCCACCGGCTACGAAATCCACCAGATTATCGAGCAGACCTCTGCCAAGTCTGGCGAAAAGATTGAACGAACCCTGGACGGCAAATTGTTCGACCGTGTGCTTACCCGGTGTCACCGGGACGCGCCGGGCGACGTTGCCGCCTTCCGGCGCGCGCTGGATGCCGCCGCCGGGGCATTTGAACGAGCCGCCAACGAGCCGACCACCTACCGCGTCACGGACTGGGAAATCCTCGAAAACTCGCTCGTGACCGTGCCAGCCGATACGACTGTTGGCCTCGGCCGCAGCCTGGCATCCGACTCCGTGCCGGTTGAAAAACCGGAAAACACCGATTCCCAAAAGGAGATCAGCATGACTCAAGTAGTCGAAAGCCCGGTCGACGTCGCCGCCATCGAGCGCGCCGCCACCGACAAGGCCATGGCCCGTATTCGTGAAATCGGCGCCATGGGCGAACAGTTCAAGGACTTTGAAGGCGTCAAGGCCATGGCCGACGCCGCCATCGCATCTGGTCAGCCGGTTGCCGAATTCACCAAGTCCTTGATGGACCACATCGCCACCAAGGGCCAAAAATGGGACCCCAACATCGGCATGTCCAAGAAGGAAGTCGAGCGCTTCTCCATCGTCCGCGCCATCAACGCCATGATGAAAAACGACTGGTCCAAGGCCGGTCTGGAGCGCGAAGCCTCCGAAGCCTTCGCCGAAAAAGCCAAGGGCTCCGGCCTGCAGCGCCAGGTTGAAAACTCCTTCTTCCTGCCGGTTGAAATCCAGCGCCGCGACATGACTGTCGGCAGCGCTACGGGCGGCGGCAACATGGTCGCCACCGATCTGCGCCCGCAGGACTTCATCGAGCTGCTGCTCGCCCGCACGCTGATCTCGCAGCTCGGCGCCCGTTCGCTGACCGGCCTCGTCGGTAACGCCGACATCACCAAGCAGACTGGTGCCGGCACGGCCTACTGGCTGGCCGACGAAGCCACTGCCATCACCGAGTCGAATCAAACCGTCGGCCTGCTCCAGTTGCGTCCGAAGGTGCTCGGTGCTTACACCGAAATCTCCCGCCTGCTGCTGCAGCAATCGACCCCGGATGCCGACATGTTCGTGATGGATGACCTGACCAAGGTCATCGCCATCGCCAAGGATGCCGCGGCCATCAATACGGGTGGTTTGGGTGCCCCGGTCGGTATTCTCGGCACCTCCGGCATTGGCGCCGTCACCGGCACCACCCTCGGCCTGGCTGGCATCCTGGAATTCCAGACTGACGTCGCCACGGCCAACGCCTTGTCGACCGACTGCGCCTACCTGACCACGCCGCTGGTCGCCGCGCTGCTCGCCCAGCGTCAGCGCTTCTCCGGCACCGACACCCCGCTTTGGGAAGGCAACATCCTGGACGGCAACGTCATCGGCTTCCGGGGCGCTTCCACCACCCAGATGCCGGCCGCCACGATGATCTTCGGCGATTTCAGCCAGGTCATCTTTGCCGAGTGGGGCGCCGTCGAAATTGCCGCCAACCCGTATGCCAACTTCGCAGCGGGCATCACCGGCATCCGCGCCTTCTACACCTGCGACGTAGGTGTCCGCACGGCCGGGGCCTTCTCGGCAGCCAGCTCCATCACCTGATGAGGACAGGGCGGGGCCTCGGCTCCGCCCGTTGGCAAGGAGACACCATGCAAGTCGAAGTCGAAGTCCTGCAGCCGCTGTGGTTCGACGGCAAGCCGGTCGTACTGGAAGAAGGCAAAGCCGCGCCCATCATCGCCATGGGCAAGGCCGATGCCGTCTATCTGCAGTCCATTGGCCGCGTCCGCATCATTGCGACCGAAGAGGTCGCCAAGTCCGCCCGCGCCAAGAAAGCCAAGGCAGAGTAAATGGCCTTCATCGAGGATGCCACCCCGTTTTTCGGCGATTTCGGCGTGCAAGTCACGCTGGCCGGTCAGCCGCAGACGGTCATCTTCGATGATGGCTACGCCGAAGCATTCGGCGGCATGGTTGCCGGCAGCGGCCCCCGTGTCGTCGCGCAGGCCAGTGTCAACGCCGCTCGCGGCCAGACCCTGTTGCACGGCTTCAAAGCCTACCGTGTCACATCGGTCGAGCCGGACGGCACCGGCCTGGTCATGCTGCGCCTGGAAGAACAATGAGCCACGTCCGCACCCAGATCCGCTCCGCCTTCGTGTCCCGCCTGACCGGGCTGGCGACGACGGGCGCTGCCGTTTTTGCCCAGCGCACCCGGCCCAACACCGATGCGCTGCCCTACCTCAAGGTATGGATCGGCGACGACAGCGGCGAGCTGCTCAACGCCACCGACGACCTCATCGAGCAGCGCACTGCCGATCTGGTCATCGAAGCCTATGCCAAGGACAGCGGCGACATGGAGGTCATCCTCGACCAGATCGCCCTGGAAGTGCAGCAGCAGGTCGCCACCACGGCTGACCGCAGCTTCGGCGGCCTGGTCAAGCTGCTTGGCGCGCCGCGTATTGAGCCCGATGTGGACGACACCCTGGAAAAGCCCTGCGGCGTCAATCGCATCATCTACCCGATCACCTATTTCATCGCCGGCACCAATCCGGCCGCTTCCCTCTAGGAGCCCAGCATGACCATCAAGACCAATTCCGGCCTCAAGCTCTTCATGGAGTCGGCCATCGCATCCGCCAAGACCATCAGCGGCATCACCAAGGCCGCGCCGGGCGTCGTCTCCTCGACCGCCCACGGCTTCGTCAATAACGACATCGTCCTGCTTGAAGTGCAGGGCATGGTCGAACTCAACGGCGGCCTGTTCAAGGTCGTCAATACCGCCGTCGACAGCTTCCAGCTGGCCGGCGTCGATGGCACCACCGGTATCGATACCACGCTCTACAACACCTTCTCGAGCGGCACGGCCAAGAAGGTCACCCTCGGCACCTCGATTACCGGCGTGCAGGAATTCACCTTCTCCGGCGGCGACATCAAGACCGTCGATACCACCACGGTCAATGACCTGGTCGATACCCAGATCGTCGTCGGCGCGGCCGCCCAGGCTGCCGACCTGACCATGCAATGGGACCCGTCAAGCGCAGCCCAGCAGGCCATGATCGCTGCCTTCCAGACCCGCGCCAACAAGGGCTTCAAGGTCATGTGGCCGGATGGCGCCTTCGTGCTGTGGTACGGCACCGTCGGCTACACCGGCGCCCCGGGTGGCGGCAAGCAGGGCGTCACGACCAGCCCGGCCAAGATCACCATGCTCGGTGGCCTGACCGTCTGCGCGGCCTGATCCCATGCGCGAAGTCAATTTCGCCAAGATGGCCGCTGCCCGGCAGAGCTTGCTGCCGGTCGGCGGCCACCAGCTCACCATCACCCGGCCTTCGCCGTGGGACGTCCTCAACGCCCAGTCCGAAGGTCGGCGGATGGATATCGACTGGGCCGCCGGCTTCGTTGTTGGCTGGGATCTGACCGAAGCCGATCTCTTCCCCGGTGGCGACCCCGAGCCCGTTGCCTTCGATGCCGCCGCCTTCCGGCTGTGGATCAAGGACTACCCGGCCTACTGGCAGCCGCTGATCAAGGGCATCACAGAAGCGTACACCCGCCATGAAGAAGCCCTGGCCGAACGGGGAAACGTCTAAAGGCCTGGCTGGCCATCTGCCGCCGTCCGTCGCCGCCACCACCGCCGGCGCCGGACGAATTCAGGGCATCCATCCGGGCCTGGAACATCATGGGCGGCTATGACCTCGCGGCAATCGACATTGCCATCGAGCTGCTCGGCATCCGGGATATCGAGGCGCTGCTGTACGACCTGACCATCATTCGAGATCATCAATGAACACCAAAGTCGGCATTACCCTGACAGCCAGCGACCAGACCAAGGCGGCCTTCGACTCGGTCAATGCTGGCCTCGGTGCGCTGAAAAGCCGCACTGACGGTCTGGCCTCCGCTTTTGCCGGCGGCCTTGGCGGGGGCCTGCTGACCGGACTGCTCGGCGCCGGGTTCGGCACCGCCGTCAAGAATGCTGTCGATAGCCTGGATAAGCTCGACGAAGCCGCCGAGCGCGTTGGCATTTCCGTCGAAGAACTCTCCGCCCTCAACTTCGCCGGCAAGATGAGCGGCCTCGAATTCGAGGACATGACCACTGCGCTGACCAAACTGTCGGTCAAGATGCAGGAGGCCGCCGCCGGCAGCAAGGAGGCCGGCGCCCTGTTCGCCGATGTCGGCGTCAAGGTCAAGGACGCCAGCGGCAAGATCAAGCCGGCCGAGGCCGTGCTGGCTGAAATCGCCGAGCGCTTCGCCAAGTTCGAAGACGGCGCCGCCAAGACCGCACTGGCCGTCGACCTGTTCGGCAAATCCGGCGCCAAGCTCGTCCCGCTGCTCAATGGCGGCGCCGCCGGCCTCGAAGCCATGCGCAAGGAAGCCGAAAGCCTCGGCGCTGTTATCGACAGCAAACTCGCCAAGCAGGCCGCCGAATTTAACGACAACATGGACAAGCTTTCAGTCCTGTCCGGCGCGGCGGCAAAAATGATGGCTGCTCAGCTCCTGCCGTCGCTCAACGATACCGCCGAAGCCTTTCTGGAAGCAGCCAAGCAAGGAAAGAACTTCGAAGCCATCGTCCGCGGCCTCGCGGGTCTCGGAAAGCTCCCCTTCGACATGATCTTTGGTGATTCGTCGCCCGATCTCAGCAAGTCCGGTGCGATCAAGGATCTCAAAAGCGAGATCGCCAGTCTTGAGAACAAAATCAAGGACGGCAAGAACGGCGGCCTGATTGGTCGCCTGGTTTATGGCGACCAGAAGGAACTCCAGCAACGCCTGGAGATTGCCCGCAATCAACTCGCCGCGCTGGAAAAGTTCGGCGACAAGATTTTCAAGGAGCCCGGCAAGTCGGCCGATGCCGCGGCAGATGGCAAAAAGCCCATCATCCGCACAGACACCGGTGACAAGAAGCCCAAGAAAGAGCGCGCCGAAATCGCCCAGGCCAGCGCCGAAGCCACCGCCTTCGCCAAGTCCATGGAGCAGCTGGCCAACCTGGCACGCGATGCCGATGCTGCCCAGCTCGACCTGACCAAGAGCCAGAAGGCGCTCTACGACCTGATGACAAGCGCCGAGTGGGGCAACATGCCGGAATCCTGGCGGCAGACGGCTGTCGCCCAGTTCGAGCAGGCGCAGGCCGCCGAGCTGGCATCCAAGGCGATGGCAGAAAGCAAGAAGCTGGTCGAAGAAATGCGCACGCCGCACGAAGTGCTGGCGGATGAAATCACCCGCCTCAACAAGCTGCTCGACAGCGGCGCCATCACCTGGGAAACCTACAGCCGCGCCGTCTTCGCCGCTCAGGACGAGCTGGACAAGACGAACGAAAAGGCCAAAACGACGGCCGATGAGATGGACAAGTTTTTCGAGTCGGCCGCCAAGAACATCCAGGGCACGATGGCCGATTTCCTGTTCGATCCGTTCGCCGATGGCCTTGACGGCATGGGCCAGCGCTTCGGCCAGATGATCCAGCGCATGATCGCCGATGCCGCCGCGGCGCAGCTCGCCAAGAATCTGTTTGGAACCATGGGGCAGGCGACAGCGGGCGGAGGCGCTGGCAATTGGGGCTGGGTCGGCCAGGCTGCCATATGGGCTGCCAGCTTCTTCGCCGACGGTGGTGTGATGACCAGCGACGGCCCGGTGCCGTTGCGTAAATACGCGACCGGTGGCATCGCCAACTCGCCGCAGCTGGCGATGTTCGGCGAAGGCGCCCAGCCTGAAGCCTACGTCCCGCTGCCCGATGGCCGGCGCATCCCGGTCGCCATGCAGGGCAGCAACGGCATGACCATCAACCAGACCATCTACGCCGGTCAGGGCACCGACAGCGCCCAGGTCCGCCGCTCGGCCGCCGCCGGCGCACGCGCCGTGCTCGGCGCCATGAACGGAGCGCAGCGCTATGCCTGACTTCCTCGAAGAACGCATCAGCAGCCTGATCCGCATGGGCAGCAGCTACGTTGACGACTACGCGGTCGATATCGTCACTACATCCGGCGGCCAGGAATACCGTTCTCTCGTACATCCCTTCCCGGTGCGCAAGTTCGATGTTTCCTACCTGCTCGACAACGACAAAACCTACGCCGAGCTGCAGGCCATCTACCACCGTGCCCACGGCAAGTTTGCCGGCTTCCGCGCCCGCTGCTTCGATGAGTGGAGCAGCAACGGCCGCGTCGGCACGCCGACGGCATTCGACCAGCCGATGGGCCTTGTCTCGTCCGGTGTCTATCAGTTGCGCAAGCTGTACGGCACCGACAAGGCGTCCGGCGCCAGTGGCTACGCCTACCGCGAGATCAAGAAGCCGGTCGCCGGTACGGTGCGCGTCGCCATTGGCGCGACCGAGATCCGCAGCGCCGACTGGTCGGTCGATGCGACCACCGGCCGCGTCACCTTCGCCGCCGACAAAACCCTCGCTGTCACCGCCATCAGCAATGCCGCCAGCGCCGTGCTCACGGTGGGGGCCAACAGCTTTGTCGTCGGCGAGTCGGTGCATGTTTCCGGTGTTTCGGGCATGGCGCAGATCAACGGCCTGCGCGCCCTGATCACCGCCCGCGATGCCACCACCATCACCGTCGCCATCAACAGCACGGCCTTCAGCACCTACACCAGCGGCGGCGTGGTCCATACCCGGCCGCAAGCGGGCGAGGCTGTCACCGCCGGTTTCGAGTTCGACTTCCCCGTCCGCTTCAACACCACGCTGCCCATCGGCCAGGACCACCCCGGCTACCGCGCCGTCGATGGTGTGGAACTGATCGAGCTGCTCAACCCATGAAAACCACCGTCGCCCCGTTCGAGACGCTGGCCATCTGTCTGCGCATCGTCTGCACCAACGGCACCACCATCCGCGTCACCCGCTACCCGCGCGATCTGGTCATGAGTAACGGCCAGGTCTATCTCACCGGCAGCGGCTTCGATTTCACCGGCTACGAGGCGACCAATGGCTTTTCGCCATCGGCCATCGATCTCGACGGCATCCTCGGCTATGCCGGGGTTAGTCGCGCCGCCGTTGCTGCGGGCGTCTTCGACGGTGCACGCGCCTACCTGTTCGCCTGCAACTACCTCGCCCCGGTCGAAGACTACGAGCCGATCACCGCCAGCCTGCTCGGCAAGGCCACGCTCACCCGCAACGGCTATCGCTTCGAAGAAATGGCGCTGGTCGACGCGCTGAATCAAACCGTCGGCAAGACCTACACGCCGGCCTGCCCCAAGCGCTTCGGCGGGCAGGAATACGCCGGCTGCAAGATCAGCCTGGCCGCCATTACCGTCACCGGAACAATCACCGCCGTTACCAGCCAAGTCCTGCTGCGCGATGCTTCGCGCGGCGAGGCGGCCGACTACTTCGCCTACGGCACGCTGCAATTCACCTCCGGCGCCAATGCCGGACTCAAGCCGCTGGAAATCAAGCGCCACGAAGCCGACGGCACCCTCGAAACCTTCGAGCCCTTCTATTACCTGCCGGCCGTGGGCGATGCCTACACGCTGATCCCCGGTTGCCGCAAGCGTCTGGAAGATTGCCGCGACAAGTGGGGCAACGTGGTGAACTTCGGCGGCTTCCCCAACATGCCGACCAGCTCGGTCTATTCGCAGATCGGCTCGGCATGAAACCGGAAGACATCATCGCCGCCGCGCGCCGCCACCTCAAGACGCCGTTTCTGCACCAGGGCCGCGTGCCGGGCCTCGGTCTCGATTGCGCCGGGCTGGTCGTTGTCGTCGCCCGTGAATGCGGCCTGCAACCGGCCGACCCCATGGGCTACGGCCGCACGCCGTTCCAGGGCTTGCTGCAGCAGGCGCTGGAAGACGAGGCCTGCATCCATCGCATTCCCAGCGCCGAGCGCCAGCCGGGCGACATCCTGCTCATGCGCTTCGGTCGCGAGCCGCAGCACCTTGCCATCCTGGCCGGCGACACCCTCATTCACAGCTATTCCGTCGTCGGCGAAGTTTGCGAGCACGCGCTGGATGACGCCTGGCAGCGCCGCATCGTCGCCGTCTATCGATTCAACGAGGTGTCCGCATGAGCAGTACCGGGCAGGCATTAGGCTATGTGGTCGGCGCCGTCGCCGGCTACTTCACGGGCGGCGCCAGCTATGTGCTGATGGGCGCCGCCATCGGTGGCGCAGTCGGCGCTGCGCTCGATCCACCCAAAGGCCCCAATCTGCAAGGGCCGCGCCTAAACGACCTATCTCAGCAAACCGCCAGCTACGGCACGGTCATCCCGCGCGTCTACGGCACATCGGCCTTGCTCGGCAACGTTTTCTGGATCGAGAACAATGCCCTGCGCGAGAGCAGCAAAACCGAATCCTCCGGCGGCAAGGGCGGTGGCGGCGGGGCGTCGCAGACTACCTACAGCTACTCGGCCACCTTTGCGCTCGGCCTGTGCGAAGGGCCAATCGCCGGCGTGCGCCGCATCTGGATCATGGGTAACCTGATCTACGACGCGCAATCGACCGACATCGATACCATCGTCGCCAGCAACCGGGCCGCGCAGGGGTTCACCATCCACCTCGGCGACGAGAACCAGGCGCCCGATGCGCGCATGCAGGCAACCCTCGGTGTGGCCAATACGCCCGCCTTCCGGGGTCTTGCCTACATCGTCTTCAACGACCTTGAACTGGAAAAGTATGGCAACTCGCTGCAGGGCGCCCAGGTCAAGGTCGAGGTAGTCAAGCAGGCTAGCTACACCAGTTGGGCGCGGACGACGACAGTGGCCGATACCGGATTCAGGTTCATGGACGACGACAGCCCCGGATTGGGCATTCCTTATTTTGTCGAAGAAAATGGTGAAGTCGTTATCGGAGTCCGTGGATCGATCGATCAATATGTTTTTTCACGCTCCGGCGCCTTTCTGGCCAAGAGGTTCAGCCTGCAGAATGCTTGTGAGTCGTATATCGATGTCTACGGAAAAAGGTGGCATTCGCCCGGCAAGGTCAATAATCTGTTTTCCGCCATCGACGACGACATCTGGCTGATTGTCGGCGGCCTGCGCAACATCGATGGCCAAACCATCCGCCGCGCCAATGCCGTGATGACCGAACCGATCGACGCCGCGCTGCCTGACGACCGGCCGATCATCGGATGTTACCTGTCAAATGACAGAAATTCACTGGTAGTTATTTATGGCGATGTGGGAGCGTGGCCGCCATGGGGAGAGCACTACGCTGCCATCTGGTGTGAAATAAATACCGATGGCGTTCTACAGCGCTCCGGAACCGTTGTTGGCTCCGCTAATGCCTATGTGTTCGGTTTCGGTCGTGCAGCCGAGTTCCACTATGGCGCGAGTTGTTATGACCAGGATTCCGGCCTATTGGTTACGGCCTACGGAGCGGGCGATTCTGGCAGTCTGACGATCCGGCGTATCAACGATAATTTCGAATTGGTCGTGGTCGGATCGAGCAGCCTGAGCTACTTTAATTTTTCCAGACCATCCGTTTATACCAAAAACAACGTCATCTATGCTTATTCCGGATCGGCCTTCAACGTCTTCACGGCCAACCTGATGAGTCAAAGCCTGCCGAATCTGGCGTCCATCGTGCAGGCCGAATGCCTTAAGTCCTCCATCCTCAGCGCAGGTGATCTCGACGTGTCCTCGCTTGCCGACACGGTGATGGGCTATAGAATCTCGTCAGTCGGTGCCATTCGCGCCGGCATTGAAAAGCTGCAGGGCGCCTGGCCTTTCGACGCGCTGCAGGCAGGCTACCAGATCAAGGCCGTGCGTCGGGGCATTGCAAGCAGCGTAGCGATCATTCCGGCGGCTGTGCTCGGCGCTGGTCAGGGCGGCCAGCCGGGCGAGGTGTTATCGCAAACCCGCGAGATGGATTCGCAGTTGCCGAGCCGCGTCCGCGTTCAGCATCTCGATCCGGATCGCGAATACAACATTGGCGAACAATACGCCGAGCGCCTGAATACCACCTCGGTCAATGAAACGACCATCGATCTGGCCGTTGTCCTGTCATCCGGTGATGCGGCCAAGGTGGCCGAGGTGCTGCTCTACCTCTACTGGCTGGAGCGCAGCGACTTTTCATTCACCCTGCCGCCATCCTATCGCTACCTGGAGCCGTCCGACATCGTCACCGTGCAGACGGCCGATGCCGACTATGTGTTCCGCCTGACCCGCCTGCATTACCAGAGCGACGGGGTCATCGACTGCACGGCCAAGCTGCACCACCCGGTCTATGCCAGCCTGGCGGCTGGTGCAGCCGGTGGCACGGCACCTGTTGTCATTCCCCCGGTCGGCATGACATCGATGGCGCTGATCGATACGGGCTGCCTGCTCGATAGCCTGGATAGCCCGGGCTTCCTGATCGCGGCTGCCGGGTACTCGGCCGGCTGGCCCGGGGCGGCGCTTTACCGCTCGGCCGATGGCGGCCAGAGCTATGCCCAGGTCAATGCCTTTACCCAGCCCAGCACGCTCGGCTACGTGGCCACGGCCATTGCCGCGCCGGCCGATTTCAGGATGATGGACAAGGCCAGCGTCATCACGGCGCGTTTTTATGGCGGCGCGTCGGTGTCGAGCGTCACCGAGGCGCAGCTGCTCAACGGCGCCAACCATTTCGCCTATGGCGCCGATGGCCGCTGGGAGATCATCGCCGCCCAGAATGCGGTGCTGCAAGCCGATGGCAGCTACGTGCTGACCGACCTGCTGCGCGGCCGCTTCGGCACCGAATGGGCCATGGGCAGCCATGCCACCATGGACAGCCTGGTGCTGCTCGACCGCAACCTACTACAAGCCGGCCAGGCCAGCCTCAACAGCATCGGCCTCGAAGGCCGTTACAAGCCCGTCACCTTCGGAGCGCTGATCGACGCCACCGACTACCAGGCATTCACCTATCGGGGCGCCAACCTGGAATGTCTGGCGCCGGCATTCCTCAACGGCAGCCGCGCCGCTAGCGGCGACTGGTCGCTGAGCTGGCTGCGCCGCACCCGGGTCGGCGGCGAGTGGCGCGACTACATTGATGCGCCGCTCGGCGAAGCCAGCGAAGCCTATGAAGTCGAGATCTACACCAGCGCGGCCTATACCACCCTCAAACGCACGATCACCGGCCTGAGCACGGCCAGCGCCACCTACACCAGCGCCCAGCAGGTGGCCGACTTCGGCAGCAACCAGGCAACCTTGTACGTCAAGGTCTATCAGCTATCGGCCAACGTGGGGCGCGGCTACCCGCTCACCACCAGCATTACGAGGTAATCCATGAGCAACTCCACCATCACTTTCGATGCCCTGGTGCAAAGCCAGGCCAGCAAGGAAATCACCGCTAATGCGATGTTCGACGCGCTCAGCCCGGCCAGCCTCTACGGCCGCCGGCAATCGACCAGCAGCGGCCTGACCTGGGGCTTCTACGGCGGCAACGTGCTGGTCAACGGCGTTCTGACCCAGATCGCCAACGGTACGCTGACGCTGACCGCCAGCACGACGAACTACGTCGAAGCCGAGCCGACGACCGGTGCCGTGTCGAGCAACACCACCGGCTTTACCGCCGGCCGCACGCCGCTCTACACCGTGGTCACCGGAACCGACACCGTCACCAGCTACACCGACCACCGCCTTGCCGTGCCGGATGTGACCGGCCGCCTGGCCAAGGCCATGGGCGACGCCGACACCACGCTCACCTTTGCCGAGGTGCGCAACCAGATCCTGGAATTCACCGGCACCCTGACCGCCGCCCGAAACATCGTGCTGCCCTTGAAGCCACGGCAATGGACGGTGTTCAACAACACCACCGGCGGCTTCGGCCTGCAGTTCATCGGCGCCACCGGAACCGGCATCACCGTCGCCGCCGGCAAGCGCGCCATTGTCTATGCCGACGACACCAACATCGTGCGAGTCACCGCCGATACCTGATCGATTTCAAACGCATCGGCCCCGGAAGAGGGCAGAAAGGAAGAACACCATGCCGGAAAAAGAACTGATTCAATACTGGCTGCCCGCCGTCACTGCCCTGTGGGGTGGCACCGTCGGATACCTGCGCCAGCTGCAGAAAGGCCGCAGCTTCAAGCTCGCCGCGATGGTCATGCACCTGGCTGTCAGCGGCTTCTCCGGCATGATGTTTTGGCTGCTCTCCATCGAATACGGACTGACCGGTCCGATGTCCGCCATCGTCACCGGCATGGCCGGCTACATGGGCGGCGAGGCGATCAAGCTGCTGGAGGATCGCGTGGTGACGGCGGCCGGCAAATGAAACTATCCGCCCATTTCACCCTGGCCGAACTGACCGCCAGCCAGGTCGCCGCCCGGCAGGGCATCGACAACACGCCCGGTCCCGAAGCGCTGGCCAACCTGCACCGGTTGGCTGTCGTCCTCGAGCGCATCCGCGCCCGGCTGGAACGGCCGGTGATCGTCCTCAGCGGCTACCGTTCGCCCGACCTCAACCGCGCCGTCGGCGGTGCCCGTCGTTCGGCCCACCTGACCGGCAGCGCGGCTGACATCATCTGCCCGGCCTTTGGCAAGCCGATGGACGTGTTCGAATCCATCCGCGCCTCCGGCGTCGTCTACGACCAGCTGATCGCCGAATATCCGGGCCGGCCGGACGGCTGGGTGCACATCGCCATCGCTGACCACGCCCGCCACCAGGCGCTGGTCTTCGACGGCACGCGATATGCGGAGGTGGCATGAACCTGCCCAGTCTCATCCCCGAGCCCTGGCGCCTCGCCTCGCGGGTGCTCGCCGTCGCCCTGGCGCTGTTCGCTGTCTATCTCTTCGGCCGGCACGATGGCGCCGCCCATGTCCAGGCTCGCTGGGACGCCGACAAGGCCGCGCAGGCCGGCCGCCAGGCCCAGGCCGAACGCCTCATGCGCGAGCGTGAGAATCTGATGAACGAACGACTACGAAAGGCCGAAAGCAATGCCGAAACGCGCCAAAATGAAAACCGCCGCCTGGCTGCCGATGCTGCCGCTACTGCTGACCGCCTGCGCCACGACCTCGCCGCCGCTCGTGGTCGATTGTCCGCAGCCACCGCCGACGCCTGCCGTCAAACAGCCGGCGCCGCCCTTGAGTTACTCGGAACGTGCGCGGACGCATATCGAGACGTGGCAGCAGCAGCTGATGGCCACGCTGCCGACGTCCAAACCCTGACCGAGGCCTGGCCGCAATAATGGACAACTGCCTGACCTACGCGCTGCGCACCTGGCGCTTCGGTCGGGCCAGCGACCATTTGCTCATCCGCAAAAGCCACTGGGGCTGGTTCCCGCACTTTGCTGTGATCTTCGAGATGCAGGACGGCTCCCTGGTCAAGAAAGAGTACGTCCCCCTCAAGCCCCGCCCGCGCTTCCTGCCGCCCCTGTTCTTCAAGGGTGTCGAGAAGACGACTACCTACCGCCGCGAGGAGATCATCGATGCCCGCAAAGATCATCAGCTTTGAAGCGTGGAAGACCAGCCACCCGCCGGCCCTCGTATGCTGGCAACACGGCCTCGCCTGTGCGCTGGCCTGGCAGGAACTCTGGTTGAAGGTAATCTATGGGCCATACCGCAAATAACCTGCTCCACCTGGGCATGATTGCGACCAGCAATTCCTGGCGGAGATTCTGGTTTAATGGTGAGCATTTTTGTAAGCATCGAAAAAAAACAGTGCCGCCAAACGGCGCCAGTTCGATGTGTTCGGATTACTCACACCTCCTTCACGAACTTGCGCCATTCGCCGGACAAAACGGCCTCGGCCATGTTGATGCTGCCAACAGCACCTTTGGTGGAGTGGATATACAAGGCACAAGCCTCCGCGACTCGCTGCTCTGCCTT
>SCLI03000386.1_pt1 | contig 28016 bp, 27 predicted proteins | sample 7268041 | NCBI WGS metagenome assembly SCLI03 (sample SAMN10721081, study PRJNA514188) | viral metagenome | isolation source: depth-stratified mine tailings core A | place: China: Fankou Pb/Zn Mine tailings | collected 2017-10 | reverse complement strand
AATAAACCTCAAGATTCTTTTTTTACAAGAATGGAAAAAGTAGTACTGAGTATTTTTTACTTTTTTTTAACTATGATCCCAATTTATAATTGGGTCTTATCTATAATAGTTTCAATAGAAATAGATGGGGCTATTATATTTCTAAGTTGGATTATAGCTATTATACTAGGCCTAGCAGGTGCATGTATTCTCTTAATATTATCTACAACTCTTTTTACTTTTGTAGACTGGCTTGTTAGGGGAAATAATAGAAAAAAATTCCCCAAATGGTTGGATATTATTACAGAGGAGCTTTTTCCAAAATTACTTAATCCTCTCTCCTATTATAGAGATTTTTATATATACAGAGAAAAACTAGAGCTTTTTCAAAAAGAAAAAAGCTCTTATAGTGAACTTTTAACCAAATGTGAAAATCTTTTAGAAGACCTTAATAGACCAGACGCCGAAGAATTATTTTCTTCTATTTCTATAGAAACTATGAAAGGAATAATTAAAGCATCTAATTAATAAAAAACCCTCTCCTAGGGAGAGGGTTAGTTCTCTAACAATCAAGAGATTTTAGTTTAACTTCTGAATAACTGCATAGAAACTTGCGTTTCCAACAGCACTTAGGTCAGTACCTACATAACAAACCTGATTAGCAGAAGCTCCAGCGGATACAAATTGCTTTCCAGCTACTATGTTAGTAGTGAAATCTTTCAAAGTATTTGCAGTAGTAGGAAGGGCTTGAGAAGTCATAACCTCAGCAGAAGCCACTCCAGCCGTTACAAGAGCCCCGGTAAGAGTTTGAGTAGTTAAGCCTGTAGTAACAATAACAGGAAGAGTAGATGCCTTAGCAGGGCTACCAGTCAAAGTAACCTTAGTAGCATCGGTAGCATGTGCGGCTACAGTCCAACCAGCGTTTAATAGGGCGTCATACTTAGTTCCACCCTTACCAAATACTGAAAGAATAAGTGCTACGGTCTGAGCAACAGTGTTTCCAGCACCAATTTGAACATCGGAAGCAACTCCACCGATAGAAAACACACTGGATGCTACACCAGCTACGTTAGCCACAGCAATAGTGGAAACCTGATTAGTATGCTTTGTAGTACCCACGTACCAGTTTGGAGCAGTAGTAGTAACACGACTACCAGTATCTCCAATAAGCTGAGTAAGTTTGAATCCCTTAGGGACAGTAAAAGAATCGTTTAGGGCAACTCTGGTAATAACATACCTAGCATCGCCCCCCTTCTTTAAAATCTTAGCCATAAATTCTCCTATTTATCCATTATTTCAGGATATTCCTTAAATACAGATTTTCAACGAAAATATCTGTATTTAATTAGTATCTATAGGAGTATCAGAGTTAGTTGGTTTTTCAGAGGTAGACAACACCACCTGCTTATTTTCTAAATAACGTACCCAAATTAATGTTAAAAACAGGGAAATAACTACACTATAGAGTATAGCCCATACAAAAGCAGTTAATATTATGTTTAACTCATGTTGAATTGTTAACTCAATTCCAAGGACAGCAATATAGTCCCTACTGTTGTTAAATATTTTTACAAATACTTCTCTATTCCAAGTTTTGTACATCTTATCTTCTACAATTTCAGATATTACTAGTGACTCAGATCCCTCTATAATAGCCCGCATAGCAGGAAAATAGGTTGTTTCAAACACAACTCCAGGAAGAGAGTTTAAATCATCCTTATTAGGCTCTGTGGTTAAAACAGATATGATTGTCCAAGTTCTTCCATTGGAAAATAGATCTTCTTTACTCCCAGATATTTTTTGTACTTCCTCTGAAGATCCGGGGTATAGTAAGTAGGTTTTTAAAACATCCACTGGCATTTTTTCTTTCACTTGTCTAAGAATGTTTACAACATCCGTATACTCTTTTAAATTTATAATGGCTGTTTTAGAATTACCTAGTAGTAAATGCCAGTGGATGTTTGCAACCTTTTCAGAATCTATGGCGATAGAAGATAGTATTGCGTACTTCTTAATATAAGAAAGTTCTTGATTAATAGAAAAGGAGTAAATAAAAGAAAATAGAGAGGATATTAAACATATAAATAAAGTTAAAAAGATAACAGATTTCTTTGGTTTCATATCTCTGTATCCTGTTTATAGGATCTATAACCCTCATCTATAGCTCTATATCGTGTTACGATGAAATCATATAATTCTTTTATATCAGAATCCATCATCTTTAAAGCTTTTAAAGCACAACTTTCAAATTCATCCAAGGTGATAATTATTTTTCTATCTACAGGGGACTGAGATACCTGAGAATGAGGTATAGTCATAGGTCGTTCAATTCCAGTTAGTACCTTACTAATTTCTATAGCATATTCTTCTGGCTTAGAAGAAACATAGTCAGATTGAATTTTTGAATCATAGTTTCCATTGGCATCTAATCCAACCTTGTTAAATCCATTTTTATCAAAATCATCCATACCCTTCTTTGTCATGCTATACAAAATATTGTCCATAGTTAAAACTAATATTCTATATTCATCCAGCACTCTAAAGTCTACCGGGGTTAAATCCGATCTTTTTGCAAAAAGTTCTTCTGCCAAGTCTATAAGATTAACATAAAATTTTTTATTAATTTTACTTAATTTGCTCTTAAACTCATATTTAAGACCATCTTTTCCTCTCATGTACATAATCTCTGCTTGAAGCCTGTCTACTTTAATAGTTAAAGTATGTATTTCATTGGTTAACGCTTCTATTCTTACAGCATCTCCAGATGTATCCTTTTTTTCTAGGGAAAAAAACTTAGTTTTGAAAGAAGTATCCCCTCCCCCCTTGAGAAGCTCTTTTAATAAGAAAAAGGCTAGGAAACCTAAAGGTAGAATAAAAAGAAGAGTAAAAGGGTTAGAAAAATCCATAATGTTTCCTTATATAAGTTTTAGTCAACTTAAATAAATTTAAACTAAAACTATACATAATTAGTTATAATCTCCATTATATCTAACCTCAAAACTAGTAGCATCTTCTAATATAAATAACAGCATATTGCAAATCCAAAGCCACAGGGTTACCCAATCCTACAGTACTAGTAGTTGTTATTGGAGTTGAGGTTGTTAAGTCTAACATGTTAACTGTAGTATGTGAGTGAGAGTTATCTGTGGAGTTTTGTTCATTATTATTACCGTCTGATCCTGCTCCTCCGTTGTTTGTTCCGTGGTGGTGAGTATTAACATCAGTGGAATGCTTATGTTCCATATTGTGATAGTGAGAAGGAAGGTTACCCGTATCAAGAGTTACGTTTCCTACTGCTTCTTTTTTCTGTTCTGAAGTTAAACTACTATACCCCGCTACGCTAGTTTGACTTGTCCCTCTAATAAAACTATTTGTTAGATCTGGGGCTCCGTGAATAGAGTTTGCTGGAATACATGCATACCATCCTGGAATTGTTCCTCCGGTATGAAGGGTAGGATGAGAATCTACCCATCCAGCGGCATCATACATTAGAAATGCACCAATTGGAAGAATATATTGTTTAGTATCTAATTCATCGTTTACAGCAGAGATACTATTATCTATATAGTTGGTAAGATTTATAACAGCTACACTATCTACATAAGCTTTAACTGCTTTTTGACTAGCTACCCTGGTATCAGAATTAGCAGTTAAAGCTACATCTGTATCTAAAGTAGCCCCATCAAATAAATCGCTGTTAAGATTTACCACTTTAGTGGTAGAAGAAACAACTAGTGGGGGAGTTCCATCTGCAATGGTAGATTTTAGTTGTCCTTCTGTGCTTACATCTCCTGTGGCGATAATTTTTGCTAGAGCAGTTACATCGTTAGAAAATGAGCTAGTACCTACTACTTTAAACTTGAAAGCATCAGAATCATCATTTGTTCCTATTCTTACTTTTCCACCAAAGAAAGTACTACCAGAACTTCCATATTGAATGTAAACTTTTCCAGAGGCTGGAGAATATGATACCCCGGCAGGATGGTTTCCATCTATTATTAGGTAAGGAGCAGAGTTAGTAGAAGGAGAAACTGCACCCATTAAAGTAGTTTTATTTTGTTCTGTAACTCCTACGGATACCCTAGCAATTTCCAGAGTAAAACCATTGGTAGTAGTAGATACCACATGAAAACACAATTTATAGTCTATAGTTGTAGCATCTGTTAGAAAGTAGGAAGTAAAAGTGGTACCATTAGTACTATTAGGAATAGAGTTCTGAATAGGAGAGGTTGAGGGGGTTCCTCCAGCAGGAACTAGGAATATCTGGACATCTCCGTTAGTATAAACTCCAGAAGTAACTCTATAATCAAAAGATATTTTTAACCATCTTCCAGAACGAGATAAAGAGGCTGGTAAATTAACTGTGGTATATACACCACATCCTTGTCTATTGTTTGCCGCATCTTTAACCAATCCAGAAGAATAATGACCTAATGGTCCTCCTGCTATTGTAGAGAAAGTAAAAGGTCCAGGAGCGGCAATAATTGATCCTAAAGTTGGAACACCGGAAGCTACAGAGTTTTGATAAAGGACCCAATTGGTAGGTAAAACTCCGGCCTGATCCTGTAAGGCAAAACTTCCATTTTCATTTAAGGAGTTTACAACGTCCCCAAATAATGTTCTTGTCTCTAGATAAGAGCTAACTAAGTTTCCTGAAAATGTAACTCGGTCAGTTACTGAAGGTCTTCCAGAAGATACACTCTTAGTAAAATACCCTGGGTTAAGAGCAGATCCATTAGCTTTTAATCCTAATCCAGATACAATATTTCCATTAGTAGTAGAAATATCAGTAGAAACAACTATATTTGTAATATATAAATTTCCGTTATAATTTAGTCTTATGGTAGAAGAGGGGGCAGTGGGCCCTCTATCAAAATAACCATTTACCTGGGAAGCTCCGGCTACTAATATTTCTCCAGGGGTATCTGGAAATGTCCAAGATCTATTATTTGATAGTGTGCTAGAAGACACAGACCCATTAAACCCAGAGTTTCTTAAAACTACTAGGTTTCCGTGTGAAATCACCTCACCCGTTGAATTAAGAGTACTAGCCCAATAATTTCCACTATAATTTAATCTTAAAGTAGTAGCTGACGGGTTAGTTGCCCCTATATCAAATCTACCGCTTCCTTGAGTGGTTACTGGGATAGAAAAATCTACTAGACCTAAATCTATGTATTGATTTATCCACTGGTCTAGGGTATAATCATAATGCTTATTATATTTTTCTGTTCTGTATATTATTATCCTATAAGTATATGTACCATCTATAGCGGTATAAGATCCCCCAGAATAGTATGCAATACCGCTTGTTCCAAAACTTATGGTAACAGTATCAGCCGAAGAAGCAGATATCTGATATCCATAGTTAGTTCCTATTATACCATCGGTTATTTTTCTTTGATTATTAGACCCATCTTTAACATAAACATCTACATGAAGATCATATATTTCTGGGGTTGTTCCCGATAAATAAAGAGGAAAAGTTATACTTCCCCCCGTAGCAGGAGACCCACTAGAACTAGAAGCAATAGCTGGAATATTAGGATAAGTAACCCAATCTGTATCTACTTTATATAATGGGTCATAAAATTGAACAAAAGAATTATCATCAATATTAGCAAATATTTGGGTAGAGGATAACGCTACGCCAACAGTAGTTATAACATCAGTATAAGAAGACAATGAGGAAAAGTCCTGAGTAATTCCTCCATCTTGATTGAGATATACCCATTTTCCTGAGGTTAGACCGGAAATACCAGAAAATACGCCAAGAGTTTGAATAACAACATTGGTACCAGAAGATATAGTAGTAGAGAAACCAGTTCCACTTATTACAAATCCAATAGGGTTTTGTCTGTTCTTAGTATCAATTAAACTCTTTCTACAATCTGCTAAGTAAATATTACCATCGGTTCCCCGAGATACTAGCTTAGGGATGTTTGAAGTAACAATTGCTTCCCCAGTTACCCCTGATATTTGAGATAAATTAGAGGCTCCTCTACTGTCACCTTCGAAATCAATAAATAAGGTATTAGTATCAATCACTATACCTACTTCTATAGGGGGATTTCCTTGGGAAATAGCAAAGTTTCTATCAGTAGTAAATTGAGAGCTTGGTAGAACAGGGTTATCAACAGGGTTAATATAGACAGTATTACCTATATCTGAGGTCTGAAAGACTGTACTTAAAGTAAGAGTTGCTCCGGTAATGCTGGAAGTTAATACAGGAATAGGAGACCCTATTCCAATCCCTATTCCAATCCAAAACATAGCTAAGACCGTAGAAGATACTTTATATAACTCAATATTTGGTCTTGGATTAAGATTATAAGAAGTTATGATATTATCAATAAGCAAAGAAGAAGACCCCGAAGCATCAGGGGTATAAACTACAGTATTTGTTCCATCATTTATAGAAAAAGTCCCTCCTGTAGTAGAGGACCAAGCTACAGTATAATAATTAGGCCATTGGTAAATACCCCTGTCTGAGGTTTCTACAATCTCTCCTAAAGCCGCCGTATTTAGGGCTATTCCTACTGTTTTTTCTGTTATTCCATCTTTTGATATATAAACATTTCCGGCTGATCCTGTACCAATTAGAGAAGCATAGCTGGCATTACCAACAGATACTGCCATCCCTTTTTGAATAGATTCTCCAGCTATGTACCAACCATTAGGTTGTACGGAGTATTTAACACCATTTAAAGTAAATCCTAGCTGTTTTCTGTCCTCAAGAGCGTAAATATCGCCGTGATCGGGGGTGTACATGAATTATATCCTCATAACTATTTAATTAGTGAGATTAAAAGGATATGCTTAAGCACCGATCTTAGTTATTTGAAGATAGTTTGCTCTATTAGTAGAGTTATTGACAAGAGTAAAAGCATTACTTCCGGTATTATTAATAGCTATTCTAATAGTGTCTCCTGCTTGAGCATACAATTGGGCACTAAGATTGGATCCTCCCACCCCAGGGTTACCTGTACTATAGTCTTTCTTTGAAGAATAAGAAGGAGATAAGGTACTGGTTGAAATTACATCAAGGGAATAAGAATAGGCCAAAGCAGTATTTAAAGTTATGTTAATAGAACAGGTGATAAGATACGTTCCAGTTACAGGAACAACATAATAACCAGGAGTAACATTACTATAACTATCTACAGTGTACCCAGGATAGGTATCATAATCCTTAGTTACAAAAGGAATGGTGGTGGATGTTGCAATGGGAACAGAAGTACCATTATTTCCATAATAAGATATTCTAGAGGGAACAGAAGCATTGGGGTCAGTAACAACAATAGGAGACCCTGGTCTAACAAAAATATCAGTAGAGCTTATCGCTATTGCTACAAATTGTTTATACTGTCCAGCGGTTATGGTAGACTCTGTAGCAGTTAAGGCTCCAGCAGTACTCATGTAGAGAACTGAACCAAGGGTAAGACCAGACCCATAGGAAGTAACCGTACCATTGGTGACTACTCTTATGGTTTGATCTGGAGCAGTACTAGCATCCAGGGCTATACCTATGGTTACATGCTTATTGGCGTCTGTTTTGTCTGCTGGATATACTTTTCCATCAGTACCTATAGCAACGGCTGTAAAGGCCAGGAATGTAGTTCCTGAAGCATAGGTAGGGATTATCTTTAATCCCCCGGGAACCGTTACAAACGGATCATTAAATTCTACACCAGAATCAAAAACAGCAACACCCCTGATTCTAGATCCTCCAGATACGTCTAGAGAACTAACTCTTAATCCTCCACCAAAGTTAATAATTCTTTCCCAGGAAGAATCTGGTAGCATACTATGTTCATACAGAACTCCCGAGGTAACTGTAGTACCTACATGGCTAAAGAAGTTTCCAGACCCTGACAATCCATCTTGTAGAGTCATTTTAAAGGAAGCTCCTCTTCCTGAGGTAACTAAATTACTAGTCTCGTTAATAGAGAAATCAATTAGTTTAGAATAATCATAGACAGATACACTTGTTGCAGGGGAAGTAATCCAACCCAACCATTCTAGTATAGGATCAGAACTAGTGGGGTCTGCTTTAAGAGTAACTTCATACACTCCACCATCTGCTATTTCAGTATATAACTGCCATCCACTGTTACCAACAAAAGATATATTAGTTCCATTGTTATATACACTAACAGAAGTAGCCAGCACAGGATCTACAGAAGCAATGGCGGATCTAATAGCCGATTGAACAACTGTAGCTATAGTACTATTATTAGCGGCAACTGCCGAGGTAATACTTACTGTAGCTACATTAAGGGTTGTTCCTGATGCTTGTAATTCTTCATAACCGTTATTCCAGTATACCGTAAATTTTTTGGGGGTAGTATACACATCCCACGCATAGGTACTAGGATTTGTTACCCCTACTACTGTGGCTCTATCTAAAGTACTGGTAGGATTTATGCTTTTGTTTAAAACAGAATTAAGATAAGTAAGAAAGTTAGTAGAGCTACTGAAATTAGTGGGATTGGTACTGTTGAAAAGGAAATCAGTATACATGGTGTCTACAGTGTTAACTGCTGTTCCTGTATATTGAATTGCGTTTCCAACAGCCATCTTAAACCCATAATAAGGGGAGTTCCAAGTCAAAGGAAAGGTTAGAGTCAAAGGACTACCAGATAAGGGTAGAATTAAAGTATTTCCTCCGTACAGGGCTCCTTGAGTTTGAGTTTTTCCAGTATATCGAATGTATCCAACGTCAGGATCTTCTGCAATCGAAGATTGGTTCTCTAAAATAACTATTCTAGAAGTGTTATCTACGGCAGAAGCCGCTAAGTTGAAGAAGTTTTTATTAATATATGAACCATTAAAGGCAGTAATAGGTACTGTAGAATTTTTACCAGATCCTACTGGGTATTCCGTATCTACCCCTAAAGGAATAGAAGAAGGTCTAAATAAGTGAAGACTTAAATCGTAGTCAAAATATGCCATAGTTTTAGAATCCTATATCCTTAGATCTATATACCGGTACTTTTAATCTTGTTCCAGAAGTAGTTGTAAAAAGAGAATCATCGAGATCTATTTTAGGAATAATAGTCCATTCTGGCCAAATTAGATTTGTGTTATTTTGAGTATCCGGTACGGAAGCTCTACTTCTTACTACTATTGCTAATGTTATTCCATCGTCTTTTAGAACTAAGGATTTATTAGTTAAGTAATCTATAATTTGAGATTTAGTTAGTGTATTTCCTGCAAAATCTAGAGTTCCTGCTAACTGTAAAAAACTTTCCCAGTAAAGTTCTCCTAAATGAGACGCATTTATTCTATATCTTAGAAAATCTATCTGGTAATAAGAAGATTTTGTTGCAGACTGAATTACATCGATTTTAACATTGGTAAAAACATTAGATACAAAAAACCTAAGACCCACAGGAGGGAGAGTAATACCTGTTCCTTGACCTGTTATGTTTCCCCTTGTAGGGTAAGGCAAAGAGTTATAAAAAGACGAGGAATATGAGGATATTGTACCCCCTATAGCTACTTTACCAGACCCCACATATAATCCATATCCATAGGAGTCAAAAAATACATTAAAAGAGTTTCTTTTTTCTTCTAGAGAAACAAGGAGATCTATATTAGGAAGAAAGTCCTGAACTATATGATAATTAGATAAACTCTGAACAGTACCATTTGCTCCCCAGTTAGTGGAGAAGAACTTATTATTTAGTAAAGAAGATAGTACTAAAATATGAGAATCTGTATCATCATTGGCTTTTAGGGGGCCAATTGTTGTATCCGTCTCTATGGAGAAAGAGACATATTTGTTAACTGAGTCAAATTCCCAATCCGCCACCACGTATAAAACATCATAAGTAGAAGTAGACCAAAAAGTAGATTTTGCAAAAGTAAATGTAGCGTCTCCCGCCAAAGTTATTTTACCTATAATAGGGTTTCCGGCAATACTTGTAATGGGGTCAGGAGCAGACCGTTTAAAAACAAAGGTAGATCCAGAGGCTATTGTTACAGACACATTTGCACCAGAATCAGATAAAGTAACTACACAATTGGTTGTACCAATAGGTACAACATCATTTAATATAGCGCTTCCATATACGGAGGATAATTCTTGTCCAGGATAAATGCTTACTTCTTGTTTTCCAAGGTTTGTAGATGTTCCACTCATAATTAATTAGTTATTTCTATATTATTGGCTGAAAGCTAGGTTTAGAGATAAATGGTTTTTCTTCTGGTCATAGATTATTGGTGGAAACGTTGCATAAGCAATCATAGTATCATTACTATCAAAAATTCCCATCTCTGTAATTCCAACTAAAGCTTCAGAAAATCCTGTTTTATAGGATAAAATTACCTCTGTATTATACAATTGATAGGTTCCATCTAGATTTGAGGAAGCATAGACCCCTTCTGGACTCCATCGTAATTTACATATTACCTTTCCATCCTCTCTATCTATCCAAAATTGTATTGGTTTATTACTACTAGATAATAGAGAATTCTTTCTTATCAAGATTATCTGATTTAACCTATTTACTTGATACGAACGAAGGCATTTTGAATAGACATATATCTCTCCAATAGATCCTACATAAGTAGTACCAAACTTTGGGTTTACTGTTGCGAAGGAAATAGTTCCTGTATAATTGGTAGCAGAAGTAGGGAGTTTTTCTACTCCGTTTATATAAAAATAAGGCCTAAAACTATTCTCTGATACTGATAAAGTTAATGTTTTCCAAGAAGAAACTTTTGTATCGGTATAGGTCCATGATCCATTTGTTCCAGAGGTTAGGTTTTGAATTTGGTAAGTCTCCACAGAACCAGATTGACTATATGATAGGGTCCAATAACCTAAATCAATAATCTTCGCTGTCCCACCAAAGGTATCTGGTTTTATAGCTAGAGATATAGTGAAGTTTGAAAGAGATCCAAATCTATTTTCTGTATCAGTTACTAATACCCCGTTTGCATTACTGGTAAGAGTAACATACTTACTAGAAATTCCTGACCCCGTAGCTACTGTACCCCCTGTAATAGATGCTGTATATGTGCTTAATGCTCCATTGTATAAGATCATGTCTTTTACTTCAGAATTTGTGCTTATATCAAAATTTAAGTTCAAAATCCTATCTGAAGTTATAAAAGAATATCTATCTTCCTCTATTAAATTTTCCAATAGAACAGTTTGCTTTTGTTTTGTAGGAAAATATGATAGTGACTGACCTGTGTAAAATATATCTGAACTATATCCCATAGGTATAGCATCTAGAGATATATTATTATAATTGCCAAAATTATCTTGTTCTTGATAGGACCATTCAGCATCATATTTATTGTTGAGAACATTCTTTTTCTCATACATAAATACCCTTTGATGAAGATCCTCATTGTCAATAGAAGGAGAATTCCAGAATATGTTTATTCCTACGGAACAAGATCCTTCTCCTATACCTCTATTTACTAAATCTATTTTACTAGAAAAGATATAGGGGTAGCTATTATTACTATGGCTTATAGTAAGATCATAAGATTGAGAAACTTTATCTATAGATATAGGTTTTATTAGAGTTGAGATGTACTCTCCCTCAGATATTGTTCCTTTTTCGAGAGAAGTTAGGGGAGAAACAAACAATGGAGAAATTAAGTTAGATAAAACTATTCTAGAACTATCGTTGGCGCTCATGGAATAGGGAACAAATACATAATCATCAATTGATGATACTCTGTACCCCCCTGTTCCTAACTTTATCCATTGAGCATTAGCTACCCCGGTCCAAGCATTTTCTTGAAACCCTGGTTGATATTTAAAAACTTGGAATTTAGCTTTGATATTAGGATGGGTATAACCAGTGGTAGAGAGTTTGTTAAACTTACCATCAGAAGAAGTACTAAGACTTAGTTGAGTACCGATAGTAGGGCTACTTCTACCCCCTCGAATCTCTTCAGAAATAATTGATGTGGTTTCTAGGAAACCTATATCATTAAGTGACTCTCTGGTACCAACATTGTTTACATGATAAAGTAATCTATCTAAAGATAGTTCAAGAGCTATATTTAGATTAGTGTAGTCTATCTGTATTGTAGAGTCAAAAGATAGGGAACTAGAAGCTGTAGAAGTAACTATTATATCACTTCCTGAATAGGTTACTGTCCACCCTGTATAGGTTTGAGACACTACTTTTGCTATAAAAGAGGATATAGATACAATATCAGAATTTGCTATATTAAGAGTTTTTTTAAGAAAAACAAATTGTCCAGAGTTAGCATTAGCTACAGATAGTACTGAAATTGAATATTTATTGGGGGTTGGGCCCACTACTAGAGTGAACTCTCCGAAGTCTACGTTAATATTCCCTGGAAACATGGATGGGGTTTGCACAAAATTTTGATCCCAAAAAAGACCAGTGTCCCAAGATATTTTTGGAAGAACAATATCCGAAGAAGAGGGTACCCCATCTATAGTAGGGGAGTTTATGGATTGAGCTAGTTTAGAGAACTCAGATGGATCAATAAATCTAAATACCCTATTCTTGTTTACAGTTAAATTCACATTTGGAGGAAAACTTGCTATTATTTGAGTAGCCCCTAATCTGTTTAAAATTTTAAATGGCAAGGAATAACCATAACTAGATCCAGCCCATTTTCTTCTAAGACCAGAAGTTTTTACCAATCTCCTGTAAAAGGAATTCGTTGCCTCACTAGAGATAATTCCAGCATTTTCTGCATTAACCATAGCATCAAATTGATTAGATACCTTACTATCCAATAACCTTAAAAGATTATTTACCCTATCTAGGTATTCTGATTTATTTCCGGAGAAAAAATCAACATTATTACTGTTCTTTAGGTAAGAACAGTAATAAATGAGATCTTGAAGAGATATTGTTAATTCATCAGACAACTCTTTGTAAAAAAGTGTTTTTAATACAGAATGGTACCAAGTAAATGGTTCTTGAGCAGACGGTATATCTTTTTGGGATTTTATTACTTCTATTTCTAGGCTATTAGCTAATATAGGGTCTTCAGAATATTTTAAGTCATCTTTAGGAACTACTTCTATAGTATCTCCATTTATAGTTGTAAGGTATGGTACTGGGGAAATATTAGAATCTAAAAAAGTGGAGGTATCATGTATTACTGAAAAAGACACTTCTGATCCATTAATATAGGAGTTATAACCAAATAATGAGTTTAAAATAGAATAAATCTTGGTTGCTACAGATGAAGTAGAAGAGATATCAGAACTCGTTAATTCTACTTCGATACTTCTTATTTTGTTTATGGTTATTAATAATGTTCCAGAAATAGCATCAGCCACACTTAACACAGAAAACGAAGATCCAGACTCGCTACCATTTATAGTAAAGGATAGTATAGGTAAAGAGAAAGATATATTCCTTGCTGTTATCAGCGTAATATCTAATAGAGGAGGAATAACAGGATATATGGTATCTAATTTTTCTCTTGGATAAGAACTCATTATACAATCTCCACGAGTATATCTTCTGTAACACTATTGTTATTAACTTGAATAATATTATTTTCTAGATGGCACTCCACTTTTGAATCAAAAACTTGACCTATTATTTGGATACTGATTTTTGAATCAAGCTCTACTGGGTTAGCTCCAGCAAAATTTATATAAGTAAGAGAACTGGAAGAGTTGCTTCCAAACAAATAGAGAGGTATTCTTATAACCCCTTGGCCTAGATTTGTGGAATCTAAATCTGTGGGATTAAGGGAGTTATAATCTAACTCAACAGTAATGGGAACGTAGGGGGTGGTAACGTCATTAGGAAGAATTTCATCTGGAGATAAAGCCTGATTTAATACATACTTAGACATATAATCATAATTTGTTATTTTGTCTATAAATGGGTACTGAACAGATTTATATTGCACTGTAGCTTCTTTGGTAAAAGTTACCCCTGTTGATCCTACTGCTATAGAAGGAGGGGCTACTGAAGCATTGGCAGGAACTATTACTAGAACCCCAGGAGAAGGAGAACTCATTGTATAGTTAGATAGGGTTAGAGTCAATATTCTAGATACTATAAGAGAAGGAGATGCTACTTGAGTGGAATCCAAACTAACAGAAGATCCACAAACAGTAATGTTTCCTGCCGTGGTTCCTGCTCCAAATTTAACAGTATAACTAGGAGTTTCAGAGACATCATTTACTAAAAATATTGTTCTAGAAAATGATGTTCCCCCATAAGTACAATCCGCACAATCAAAAAATATATTTACCTTCAAACAATGAAGGGTTTTATCATTAAAATTATTTAATCTTTTAAAAGATCTATCAAAATAAAAAGATTTATAATAGTATTGAGGAGTTACGGGGTCTACAGAAAATTCCGAAGGAACAAGGTCCACTACAGATTCTATCATAGACGATACGTCTTTCAATAAATATTTATTTTGAAGAGAAGCATCCATTGAAGATTTTAAAAAAGATCCTTTAAAGGACTGAGTTCCAATAGCTAAGGTATTATAAATATCTGATTTTATACTAGTAACTAGCTCTGAGGGATTATTAGTATTAGCGGGAGGAACAGCCCAAAGATTGTACTTTAGGTGAACAAATTTTGGAGGAACATAGCTGATGGTATCAAGGGGGCTATTTCTGCTACCTATTACCTCTTCTACCACAACAGGAAACTCTGTCTCCGATGGAGCAGTACCATCTACCTGAATAGCAGAATAGTTTATCACACTTCTCTGATTACCAGTAGCTGGATCATCTTCTACTCCAGAATAAACCGTAGCATTCTGTATATAAGGGATACTAGGTTTCATGATCGCATATTTATAATTATCCGTGGTAATAATTGATCCCCCTGTTAGATAAGCCTTGGGGGCCCTAGCCCGTATAGTCTCTACCCCATCTTCCTCAGAGCCACCTAAAATAGTAGAAGCAACGCTTCCTGATTCTGGGATATTGGAACAGTATAGTTTTAAAGTAGATCCTAAACTAGTTTTTACTACAGTGTTAACCACATAATTAGTTTCTATATTTCCTAGAGATCCTAGAGTTTCCACATATGAGATCGTTATTAAACAGTTACTTGGAGGAATTTTTCCGGCAACTCCGTTCCCAAATCTAATTATTATAGAAGAAAAATCCTCAGTAGTTTCCACTTCATAGGCATATTCATTATAACTAGCTTCAAATATACTATCATATTTTTTAAAAGAAATTGTATCTGATGATCCGCTTACTTGTCCCGAGACAACAAAAAACTCTTTTGATATAGGATTGTTAGCACTTTCTACATTTGAAGATTCTATTAAAATTTCTTCGGAGGGGTTCCCTAAAATAGTTTTTACTACAGATTTACGAATTCCCTGCATTATAGGGACTACAACATATTTAGTTCCAGTACTACCTATAGAATCGGTAGATAATAAATAAGGAACTGATTGAGTAGCAAAAAAATTCACTCCAGAAGAAGTAGAAAACATATCTCCTATCTGAATATTAAAATAGTCTGGAGTGGTAGATGTAGGTAGATAAGGACTTAAATAGGTGTTAAGATCAGATATAGAAAATATATTAGATATTCCAGCGGACTGAAGAGCAGGGTCATGAGATACAACTAAACCAAGAGTAGATAAAGACGAAATCTTTCTACTAGCTACATAAGATAGAAATTGCGAAGGAGACATAAGAGAGGACCTATTTCTGGCATGTCCCCATTTCACCTCATAAAAAAGATATTCTAAGTATCTTACTATTTCGGATTCGCTCTCTGCAAACGATCCAAGTAGAGATATAGTGCTTCCGTCCGATACTACTTGTGCCCAATCATCATAGGTTTGTAATTTTGCTACTAAAGATGTTAGTATAGCTGATTCTGAAAAATCTTTCATTAATGTCTAAGCTCCTGTAATGCCCAGTGTCATAGAATCTGAACTTTTATTAAAGGTATCAGTAAAGGAAACATGAACTACCCATCGTTTGTTCTCTAAATCCTTTTCTGCATTAATAAATGTAATAATAATATTACTATATTGTTCTAGTGCGGCAGTAATTCTAGACTCTATTTTGTCTTTATATTCATCGGTTAAAGGTTTACCAATGATATCTATCATCGGTCCCCCTCTAGTTACATTTCTTCTATAGTCCCCTTTCTGAGACATTAAATACATTTTAATAGTGTTTTTTATAGCTTCACTTCCTCTTACCATAAGAGTGTTAGTAAATGATTTTTCTGAAAAATAAATACCAGAATAGTATACGTCTGAATATTTACTTGCATCTACTCCATTAATAGCCATTATCCTAACCCCTTGTTTGGTTGAACAAATGATATCTTATCAAAAGAATAGGTTACAGACACTTCAGCAGGTTCCTTATCTTTCCAAGAGTATTTAGGATATTTATATGTCTGTATTTTAGCATTGGATACGGATATATTTCCGTCCATACCAGACAGAAGAACCCCCGATAATCTAGCGGTACCATCTAAAGTTATGGTTATATCCCTATTAGGAATCCCTTGTTTAAAACACTTCTTTTCTTTATCCCAAAGAGAATTGAAATCTGTTTCAAATGCTTTTATACAATTCATCCCCTTATCTTCGTAGAAATAAAGGGTGGCTGTCTTAATAAGATTGGCCTTTCTTAAGAAATGCATTTTCATATTATCATTATAGTCATAATCAATGGAAAAATCTCCACCAAAATCAATGGAGAAACATCTTTTATTAACAATAGAGTATGCATTAGTTACTTCAGGAGAATTTTCTGTTTCTACGCTTACTGAGAAGAGATTAGTAAAGTGTCTAGAAGACTGATCAGTTATTTCTGTAATATAACCCATAGATAATTAGTGATTCTATGGGTTATCTTAACTAGGAAGTTAGAGCCGGATCGTTTGTTCCTACAGCAAGAGGAGTTTTCTGTCCAGGTTCAACCATACGGATGAATACAAATCTAGCTACTGCTTTATTGGGGTCACCACTTTCTCTATTGAAAGTAGGAACCCCCGCTTCAACACATGCCACATGGAAAAAAGACCAAGCCTCTGCTACTCTTTCATCTCCAGGGGAATCTGGTATGGAGCTAGTAGTATCTGTGGATGCTGTTCTACTAGGGTTATAGGCAGATACTACTACCTCTCCGAAATTAGTAGTTCCATCGTCAGTTGAGTAAGGAATATCATAGTTTATAGCTCCATCTCCAGATGGGTCCATATAGATATGTTTCCATTTCATCATGTCAAGATGAAACTGATAGTTGGAATCAATACGATAGGGGATTTCAAAAACCCTTTCTCCTTCTATTTTAGGACCTAGTTTGGTTATAGAGACTCCTTTATACTCAGTCTTGTAGGTAGATTGTTTAAACTCGGGTGGCTTAAAATCAGATATACGAACGCTATAGTTCAAAGCACTAGCAGTAGAAGCAATAACACTAGGAAGGGTGATATTAACATCAAACAAATTAGAGTAGGCATCTGCTCCAGAGTCAACAAGGGGGGTAAGTGATCCCATTAAAATATTCTCCTATTCATAATCATTATACCGACTCATCCTGAGGTAAGTTGTTGAATTCCAAAGTAACATATTCGCTGAAAGGATAAACTTTTACTCTCACTTTCAATCTAAAGTCATTTTGGGCTTTGGTTTCTGGGGTGTTTACCTCTTCAACTAGAACCAAGGCAGAGTCCCAAATTTTAGTTGGTCCTGCTATTCTTTTGTTTAGAATTGCTTGAGTTTGTTTCTTTCTCAAATTCATGTGAAATGGATCAATAGGTTTACCTAATTGAGGTACCATTACTGCCTGTCTAATTTCTCTAAATACAAGATCAAAAGACATAGTATGTCCCAGATAACTCCAATCCGATAATTGCGCTGGAGACTGGGCAGTTCTTTGAGAAGTTAACATAACTCCGTAAGAAATATCTCTTACCACAGGGTTAATACATGCTTCGTCCAAATCATCTTTATTGTCAGCAGAAAACACATACTTTTGTCTAGAAGCAGAAAAAGTAATTTGTCCACCCAATCCAGGGTTTCCTTCATTAGTCCACATAGGGGCTACACCCCCTAGTTTTACACTCATAATTAAAGATAGCATTGATGCTATAGCACCAACTGGGGTTATCCAAAAAGAGGTACCAGTATAAGATTCTTTTGTAAGCAATTCATTGCAGTAATAAGCAAGACCTGTTTGAGAAGGTCTCGATGCCTTTGCTGAAATAATATTGGCTACTATGGTATCTGCATTCCCTGTTGTAGGGGCGTCTGCTACTTTAATAGGAGATATATAGGTTGCTGTGGTATTAAAGGAGGTTCTCATATTTGCAAAAGTAGTAGCTATAGTAGCATCTCCAGAGCCATCAAAATAAACATTAACATCGTTTAACTCATCGTCAGACGCTGAAGTCCAACCAGAAGTAAGGGTAGGTATTAAGTGTGTAACATCAGACCAATTAGCTCCAGTAACTCCACGTGTTCCCACAACAGAATAAGTGGTGTTTGCAACATAAGGGGTGGTAGTATTAGTTAATTGAAGTCCAGCCTCAAAAACCTTTACAGCTAGGAAACTATTATTTCCTGCTCCTAAAATATTTTCTGCATATAAAGAGGAATTAAATCCATCAACTTTATTTATATCCGCACTTATTGTAAAAGTTTTACTAAAAGTTCTATTAGCTCCCCATACTTCTGTATAGGTAAAAGTAGCAGTATTATAAAGAGGAAGTGTAGTACTTCCGGTAGTGGTAGCAGAAACTAGTTTTAAGGACCCACTAACAGATCTAGGGGAAGTCTGGTAAAGAGCCATAATAATGTTAGCAGTAATATCTAATACATAATTGAACTTAAATGTATTAGAAACACTTACTAGGTAAGTTTGATTTGTAGTAAACTTAATATCATCAGTATATACTCCGTTGACATAGGCATCTACCTCGTTTCCTACAATTACTGCTTTAACTTTATTAACATCAATACCGCTGGTACTTATTGTACCAATAACAATTGGAGTTTGAAGTAAGTTAGCAGGATTTAGAGTTTCTATATTAGAACCATTTATATATGCCTTAATAACACAAGTAGTTCCATCTGATCTTGTGTAGGATATAAAAATATCACTAACGAGAGTTACATTAAAATCAGCAGGGTCTAAAGTTTCTACAGTTAATCTACCTGTTGATGGGTTAGTAAAAGCAGGAGTTGTAATATCTTCAGAGTAAGGGCTGGTAAGATCAGGAGATTTAACTAATATTTTATTGTTAAAAACAGGAAGTCCATCAATATCCTCTGTTACTTGGTAAATGGACTCTAGAGACCCTCTAGTTGTTACATATTTACCACCAAAATAAGAAGCATCTACTCCAGATCCGCTTCCAGGAGGAGCACTAACATAAATACTGAAATTTTGAACATAGTCTAATACCTGCTGAATATCAGGGTAGGTAGAACTTGGGGTTCCAAAATATTGTAATACTGCGTTAATATCTCCCTTGTTAACAAGTCTAGCTTTTGTGCTTCCTTTTGGAGCTTTAATAACTGTAAATCCTTTAATCGCAGTTGGCTGAATTAAACCACCTGAGGTATCTACCGTAAGGAATCTTAATCTATTGGTAGTAATCATTCAATAATCCTCCGAAGGATATTTAATTAGTGGTATAGCATTGACTAAGTTAATACCCTCTAATGCCTTTTAAGAACAATGGATCGGAGGTTGTTGTTGTTGCAGATGTAATTCCTTTACCTAAACTCCCATTTTTACCATATACCCAAACAACAACATTATATAAAGATTCTGGACTTAAGTTTTCAAAAGTATAAGATCCTAAGGTATGAGCAACGTTAACACTTAAATACCCATTTAAAGAAATGGTTATATCATCCTCAATAGTGGTAAAATCAAAACCTCCAGGAAAGGTCCAAATAACCTGAATAGTTGTATTAGTTATTAATCCAATGGATACTGTAGGATTTATTGTAGAAGGAGGAGTTAAATCCCTTTGAACTTCTAGGGCTATGTTTACCTTATCAATATGAGCATCTGAAAATTTGTAGGTCATAAAATCCAGTAAAACTCTTTTAGTAAGAACAGGAGAAGATTCATCATCAAATATAGACGATCCCTCGGGTTGAGGTTTCTGAGAAAATGATACTGATCTTATTGTTACTTCAAATCTTATGGGAAAAATTTTCCTATTTGAAAAAAAATCTTTTTGGGTTGTTTCTGGAGCAAAAACCAAATTTTCTATAGAAAGATTTATGGGGATGTCTAAACTATATCCTTTATAATCTACACTGCTCATAGCATATTGAAGGGGAGCGGGTTTATCTAACCATAAAAGAGTTTCATAAGCTAATTGAGCATCTAAATAGTTAGAAAAGAAAGCATAGCATTCAAAAGTTACTTTTGTATGTAAAAATCTTATTTTTTGAAAGCCAATGCTTTCCTCGGCAAACCCCCAAGAGGCTCCCTTTGCGCTTAAAAATCCTTGTCTATCATCGGGTACCCAATTTCCAGGATTGTAGTAGCTTACGAATGGGAGATTTAAAGAATCAGGATTTGTGTATCCAGACTCTCTTAATCTTCTCACTCTTTCTCTAAAGACAATACTCTTGTCTGCATAAATAACTCTGCTAGGATCACTTCTCATAATGTCTTTAGAGAACTCTTTTTCTAAAGCTATTTGGACAAGGTATAAAGTATTTGAGAGATATTCTGTTTTATAGAAATTCCTTGGTTGAAGCTCCATTATTTTTGTTCCATTATCCAGGATCTGGCTCTATTATCAGGCAATCCAGATGATCGTATAATAAGAATTTTCAAAAAATCACTAAGGTTCTTCCTAGAATGAGACTTAAAATCAGATAAACTAATATTAGTTATCTGAGCATCCACTGTTTCATCTAAAATATTAGTCAATATTTCCGAATTAGAGGCGTCTAATTCCTTTTCTGATTGATCAAAGGTCTTATCTAAAACAAAAGATAAAGTATGAGGTTTTACCCTGGAAGGTAGGGTAGTAGAGTTAGATAAAAAAATTACCTTAGAAGATACAATAAACTCATTAGGTACAGAATCCTTATTATCTATTATGTCTGTTAGGTATAGATCGAATAACTCTCTTAATTCTTCATCCATTTTTCTTTTCCTTTCTACTATAAGAGACAACTCTATTAGGATTTTCTGTTTTCATTAGATTATCCAATAGCATATAAAAATTATGATCTTTATTTTTAATGGGGTTATCCACATTATTAAATATGAGAATGAATCCAGATCTATACTTCCATAAAGTAGAGATAAATTGGTATATTGAGGTTGTTTTTTCTTTCCAAACAGTTTTAGTTACCCAAGCCCCTTCTTCCTGCAAAGTATCTTTTATAAGATCTCTTGCTTCATTAACATATTTTCCGCACACAAAACTAGCATTAACGGAGGTATCCTCATCAACCATACACTTAATCATAGATACCAAATATTTATAAGAATAAAAATCTTTGTTATCTCTAACTTCCAATCTGAATTTTTCTTCATCCTTCTCTGTTATTACAATTTCCTCATTCATTATCCCAGTTTCTAAGTTTGAAATGGCTCCTACTTTTTTCTGTACAACAACTTTATTAAAAGCAGAAATAAAATCTTCCTTGGAAAGAACGTTTTTATTTCTTGATTCAGCCCACATTTCATATGAGGAGTACGCATAGGTTGCGCCGTTATTAACAATAAACTCCCCCGTTTTATCTATAAACTCTGTTACTTCTTTTACTGCTTCGGGGTTATCATCTTCTTCGGGGATGGCCTCTATAAACTGGACAATAGAGGACACTATGTCACTTTCATCCAAATCGGATAGATTAATTCTAATTTCTGCTTCCAACAGATCAGAAACGGTATCCCAGAAAGAACATCCTATAAGTTCTGAATTTAAATATTCAAATCTAAGGCATTTTTCTTCATAAAAGACATAGTATCCTAAATATTTAGACCCTACTCTACTTTTTAAAGGGAGGGCAAGGGGGGATAGATATAAAGTCTTAGATGTTTTTTCTTCCAAGGAAGCTATAATATCATATATTTCTTTTTCAACTTGAGAGGTAACCATACATAATTAGTGATCTTCTAAGAGGATTCCCTAAGTCTTTTATATATTTCTAAAATAGTTTGATCTAGAACATCTTTCTGGGTTGAAGATAGAAACTTATCTACATAACTCTGATATGTTTTTTTCTGTTCTAAGAACAGTAACAAACCCAGAGATACTTTAAAGAAAGTATGAAGATTAACACTTGTATAAATATCCTGTACAACAGATGAAGCAGAGTTAATTGCGTCTTCCTGCCTATTAACAATAGAATAAAACATATCTGAATTTTCTTCAGATTCTGGTCTCCATAAATATTTAAATCCTAACGATTCTGCTAGATCCCCTACTTCAGTGAAATGAGAAGACTTACTATTTTCTATATGTTCGTTTAGAGAAGATATTTTATCTGTTCTTTGAACTTTAGGTGCCCAAAGACATTCCAAAAGTTTTAATCTTAAAAGGCCAGCAAAAGACAAATCTATTTTATAATTAGGTTTATTATATTCTGACATCATTTTTAATGATGCCTCTATAGCATAGTCTTCCACTGTATCTTGTGGAAGAAAAGTTTTACCTTTTAGAAGTTTTAAAAGAAGAGATTTTGAGTAAGAGATCATGAGAATAAACATCTTATCATAATCTGATTTATTTCTATCTTTTAGATAGGACTCCTGAAGTTCATAAAGTATTCGTTCTGTTTCGGGTTTTACTGAAGTTTTAGCCTTAGCCATATAATTCTTCTCCTATATATAGGATAATTTATTTTTAGATAAAAGTCAAATTAATTAATAAAAAAAGCCCCACAATAAGGGGCTTTTATTTTATTCTTTTGAAACAGAAATTTTTACAGGTTTTTCTTCTTCTTTCATAGGAATTACAACTTCAAGTATACCTTCTTTTAATTTAGCGGAAATGTTTTTGGTATCATATTTATCTCCAATAAAGTATTTATTTTCAATTTTACCATGTTTAATTCCTCGGGTTAGATACACTCTATCCTTTTGAATCTTTTTAGATTCTTCTTTTTCAAGGGTAAGTAATAAATATCCATCTTCAAACTCTACAGAAATATTATCTAGTCCATACCCAGCCACTGCCCATAAATAGTGAAGGGATTTATTTTTGTCTCTATAAATATCTACTGGAGGAGATGAGGGATTGGAACAAAGTTCATAAGGTAGTTTTTGAAAAACAGTATATGAGTAATCCCAAGGAGGATACCATATGCTTGGGGTAGAAAATAAATACTCACCCGGGATAGTACCACTAGAAATAGTGGTATTACCTAAAGATGTATAATTAGTTTCAGTAGTATAAGTGGAACAATAATTCGCACTACCTTCATTTATACTACTTTTAGTATAAGGTATATCACAGGTTTGCCAAACAGCATCCCATAGATCAGACACGGAATCTCCCTTAACTAGGGACTTACTTCCATCTGGAAGCTTAACAGAAAGAGACAACATACGCTTGTCCTCCTAAAAAATATAATATGATTACCTCAACGAGGCTAATCTTTTAGACTACCATAGTTCTCTTCTACGAAGACGATTCTAAGGTTTCCATTAATTAGTGTTTTATGATTTTTCTTGACTTTGGGAATAAAATTTTGTACCTTACTACCAAGGAGCCTATATACATGCCAAATACTATTGTAGTAAGCGACATTGATTTTGATAACTTTTTGACGTACTCAGATATTTTTAGTACATTATCATCCTCTTCTAAGGAGGAGATGAACGCAATAATTATTTATGACAGTGAAAACAATTCTCTGTATTTTTTAACAGAAGAGTCTACCTCATATGCCCATATGAGAGTTAATGCCACTATTAAATTTGAAAAAAAGGAGGAGTCTACACAGGTAATTTTAGGTACAGGAGTATCTTCCGATCTACTTTTTTATACTCTTAGTAATTATTCTTCTGAGGAGAGAAAAGAAATAACCTTCACTATTACTTTTGGAGAACAAGGGGGATTTTTAATTCAGAGGGGAAGGGATAAAGTATATCTCCCCTGTAAATATTTATCTAATTCTAAATTAGACGTTAATTTTAAAACTTTAATCAAAGATGAACTACCAGAAGCTCCTACTATTTTTCAACTCTCTTTGTTGGGAGATCAAAAAAATGACTTTTTAAAGGGCTTAATTCAATCTTCTAAATTTATTTCAAAAGATGAGAAAAAGAATAATGCCTATGCTATTTATCAAGATAAAATCATAGTGAACGATAAAAGGCACATATTTATTTATAGGTTTGACAACCTAGCCTCATTTATTCCTGAAGAAACTCCAATCTCTCTTCATAAAACTTCAGCAAAAATATTCATGACAATGGCATCAAAGAATTTAAACTTCGATGCCATTATGTTTGATAACACTAGAGTATACTTATATAGTGGAGATTTCACCGCTGTTATTAACAATTCTATTGCCAATATTAACCCTCCTCCCGCTAAATCCCTTTTGGCATTAATTCCTTCTGTTCAGGTTACTAATGTAGTAGCTGGAACCCTAGTTTCTATGGCAAACTTCTTTATGGGATTTTACAGAGGAAGTTCCGAGTATAAACCAATTACTTTTGAGGTTCAAAAAGAAGGAATAAAGCTTCTTTTAAAAGATTCTGGGATTTCTGGATCTGCATCTTGCAACGTTGAAAAACTTATGGAATGTGATTTGTTTGAAGGGGCTTTGGAAGCTAATAACTCTCAAGTATCTATTCTTAATGACTCAATGATTTCTTTTGCTAAAGAGCTTGCATCCACCGATCAAATTCAATTCTTTATGCAAAGGGCAGATAAGGAAGGAAAAAAATCTAGAGCAGTATATCTTCATCATCCTAAAAAATCCATATATTTGGCAACACTGGATTAAAAATAAGGTTGACATACCACTAAAAGTAGTATATAATACCATTATGAAAACTTGGGAATGGTGGCTAGAGCCAATTTTATTTCCTATCGGAAAACTCATATCAGAATTTCATGTATGGAGACATGATTACTTGGCCGGTTTATATATAAAAGAAAAGATTTCTTATGATGATTGGATTAAGAAATCTTTTTGGGGACTACCCGTTAACGACAAGTACCCTAATTTGCTGGAAGACAGTATTATATATGCTAAGGATAAATTAGCATCTAATGATCATAACTCTAATGATATGCTAGAATGGTATAAATACTTTTATATACTAAGATTGGCTCTTATCTATTTCTTTAAAAAAAATTAGCGAACAACTCTTTGTCCATAGACATTAGCTCTTTCATTAGAGCCGATTATAGTTGTGGCATTTAAAACTTTTCTTAGTCCTTTAGAATGGAGATCTGAGGGGATTGCATTAAGAGCATCCGTGTAAGTCATCTGACGACCTTCATTATCTGTAAGAGTTACTACATCTGAAGTAGATATAGGTCTACCTTTTCTTAAAAAGTATATTAGCTTATCTATAGTCAATTCTTTTAGGCTCTCATTAGATTCTTTTAGCCCCTCAATAGGGTCTAAGACAGTTAATATGTTCATGGTTAATTAGTGCTTGACAAGAACTACAAGTTATGATAAACTCTTTTTATGACTGAGCAACAGAGAAAGGTTAAAGATAACGCTTCTCGTTTTCATGAGGTTAAAGTATGGATTACTTTTCCTAATGGTTCTATTCGCCTTTGTGTTTTCAATAAAAATAAAAAAGAATTTGAATTTCTTACTATATTACCTAATGGAGAATCAAAAGGTAAAGAGTACAATAAAATTAAGGTTGATGAACAGCTTCTAAGTATATGGAAGCAAATTCCTAAATTGGAGTAATCACTTTGGTTAAAATCAATTCTATTTCTATTCCATCTAAGAGAAAATCTCTTTTCATCTACCGTTTAGAGCACTCTAAAACGGGAAACGGTCCCTATCAAACTGGTTGGAAATATGATACAGATCGTCATTACGATGAAAATCATCCCGTTCCTCATCGAGATAAAGGAATTTCAGATTTTATTAAAAAGAAAAATCTCAAAGAATGCAAGTTTCCGGAGAATGTCTTTTGTGGATTTCATACTCTGGATCAACTAATCTCTTGGTTTAATACCAAAGAACTTCTTACTCTTATGTTTAGGGGCTTTGTTATTAAAGTCTATAGTTCTAAGCGTTATATCATCGGGGAGAAGCAGGTTATCTTTGTTAAGGAAGAGTCTAGGGAAGTACCTATAGATCATGTTATAGCCTTTGACAAGATTGACAAACTTATTACTGTGTGATATATTAATTATTAAGGTGGTATTATATGGGTATTTATAGGAGCTTGCTGGCTAAGGCTATTCGTATTGCTTCGGTAGCATTTGAAGGCAGATTGGACAAGGGTGGGAACCCATATATTCTTCACTGTCTTCATGTTATGAACGAGGTCAAATATCTTGGGGAAGAGGCCATGATTGTGGCGGTTCTTCATGATCTTCTAGAAGATTGTCCTGAGTGGAATGCTAAAAAACTTTTGGATGAAGGTTTTGAATGGGCCTGTGTTGGTCGTGTTGTTTCCCTAACAAAAGAAAAAGACCAGGATTATATGGAATATATTAAGAATCTCGCTTCGGACAAAATCACCAAAACCATCAAGAAGGCCGACCTTCGCCATAATTCGGACATCACCCGTATGAAGGGTCTTTCTCAGAAAGACTTTGATCGTCTTCAGAAGTATTTCACGGCCTACGCTTATTTGAATGATTAGGAGAATAATATGACTTTTAAGGGAATTAAGATTGACGAAGCTTGTTTAGAGTGTGGGTATCTAAATCAAAATGCTACTGTTTACTACAAGTGTCGTGTACCTGGGTCTTGCCCTGGATTTCTTTCAAATGATGATCAAGGGCATCTTATTGACTTGATTCTTAAAAAAGAGGCGGGTATTGATAAGTGCCCAGACTGTGGTGGAAAAGGACATTTCTTTTCGGACATTGGGGATCGGGAGTGTGAATCTTGTAATGGATTCGGGGTAAAGCATGACAAAGTATAAACTGTTTTTTGATATGGATGGGGTTCTTGCGGACTTTGATCGTGGAGTTTTTGAACTCATGGGGAAGTATCCTGAAAAAATGGGGACAGAACGTAACGACAAAGAAATGTGGGATGCTGTTCATGCTAAAGGAGATTTCTTTCTTGGGTTGAAAACCATGCCAGGAATTGAAGATCTTTGGTTTGCTTGTGACCACCTGAATCCTACTGTTCTCACAGGTATCCCTAAAAGTGTACCAGGAGTTCCTGACCAGAAGAGGGCTTGGGTAAAGCAATGGTTAGGGAGTCATGTTCCGGTCATTACCTGCTTCTCTAAGGACAAGATCTTTCATGCCAAGAAATTATGCAAGAATGGAGAGATTCCTGTTCTTATTGATGATTGGGATCGCTACAAACCGGTTTGGGAAGACAATGGTGGAGTGTTTATTCTTCACATTTCTCCCAAAGAAAGCTATAACGAATTGAAGAAGTTGGGGGTATTGTGATGGAAATCATGACTAAAAAAACTTTCAATATTGCAACTGAATGGGCTATGAAAGAAGCCTGGGATGGTTCTACTGGTCACGATGTTCACTGTAGAGCCATTCCACAAAATATACGTGGGTTCGAAGGTAGGACTGGCCCATGTAATTGTAAAGTCCCGGGTCTACCATCAAAAAGAGGGGTTATTGTTGTAGATAATACTTGACTAATCTTTAAATGTATGGTATGATATATTTAAAGGAGATTGATTATGTGGTATGATTTTTTCCTCCCTTTGGGAATTGGTGTTTTGATTGTGGCCGCTGGTCTGTTGGCTCTATCCTGGTATAGGGGCCGCCGTCGGAAGGTTTAAGTTAAAGCCCTCTATATAGGGGGCTTATCTATTTAATAAGGAAAAGAAATGAACTGTTATATTTTTGCTCTTGATTATAAGAGAGAAGTTATAATTATCAGAGAAGACACTCTTGATGATGCTTGGAAATCTTTGAAAGATATTTGATCAA
>SCLI03000023.1_pt1 | contig 28047 bp, 32 predicted proteins | sample 7268041 | NCBI WGS metagenome assembly SCLI03 (sample SAMN10721081, study PRJNA514188) | viral metagenome | isolation source: depth-stratified mine tailings core A | place: China: Fankou Pb/Zn Mine tailings | collected 2017-10 | reverse complement strand
TTTGTTATTTTGTTCTGCACGAAGGGTCCGTCTTGACCCGGCGCCGGCATTTAATACTCACTGGGAAACAGGATCGTCGTTGCTGATCTATCCCATTCGGTTATGATCCAGATTTTTCCCTTGCTGGTCAGGTACGCAGCCATTACCCGGTCACCGCTTTCAACCGCCTGATCGTTCAGGGCCTTGTCCTCTTGGCAGAGGTCTCCCCAATCGTGCCGTTGGTACCTGCCAAAGGCTGCCACGATCTCCCGGGCAAATGCCAGGTCGCTCTCCATTTCTTCTGCTATGCCTCGGGTTGCCACAAGTCTGCCGTATTTCATCGTGCTCGCCCCTTTCCGTTACGTTATGGTTTGAGTCCATGGTACCGCGCTGGCCGCCGATGGTTAAGGCGTACTGGGTGGGTAATCTTCTGGCTTTTAGGCCGCCGCTCCGAGAGCGCTGGCGTCAATTTTGACGTTCATCGATCGAGGAGGAGGCCTGCCTATGATCATTGCCACCCGCTACACGACGGAGTATGACGAAGCCAGGGGCGCTTATAAGATCCGAAATATGGAAGCGCCGGTCTGTCCAGACTGTGGTCTACTGCTCTCTGGTTATGATACAAGAGCCCGCCATGTGATCGACAACTCCGGGGAAGTCCGCTGGTTCTTGCTGCGCCGCCTTCGCTGTAATGGCTGCTGCAAGCTACATCTGGAACTTCCTGATTTCATGCAACCGAAAAAACACTACGAGGCCCAGCTAATCAATGACGTACTGGCCAGCCGCTCCGATTTCTGCCCGGCAGACGATTCGACGATCCGGCGGTGGAAGCGCGCAAAAAACCCACCCAGTTTGCCTTCAGTTCCGTAGGCCGAAGCGGTATCCTATACACATGCCGGCAAGAAGGAGGGATAACTCACGAAAAACAAAATACTTGAAATTTTTATTGCGTCAATTATCACGGCTGCTGTTGTGCTCGCAGCTGTGGCCATCGGCTTCCATCTCAGCAGCGGGAACGGCAGGGACAAACCGGTAGTCAATGCTGCCGATCAAACGTTCACTGACTCCACAATCTCGGAGAAGAACATCGGTTCCTCCGGAACGATTGCGATTCCGGGGTTTAACCAAATCACTATGAAGGCAGGGCAGACCGCACAGAGGGTCGAGCTCTACAATCCGAAGCAGAACACTTGTTACATGGTGATCACGATCATGCTCCCTGACAAGACGCAACTCTATAAGTCCGGCATGCTCGAACCTGGGAAGGTGATTAACACGATCGAACTCTCGCGGAAACTGGAGGCTGGGACATATAAAGGCGCCATCCTGCGGTATTCCTGCTATGCCCTGGAAAACATGAAGGAGTTGAATGGTGCCGAAACTATTTTTACTCTGGAGGTTAAACCATGAAAAAAAGAATTTTATCAATTCTGTTGGCCGCCGCCTTGGTTTGTGGCATGATGCCCATGGAGGCATTGGCAACGAGCCAGACGTCTGGAAGTATGGTGGTATATTATAACTACTCGTCCGAGTACACAATCAATATTCCTTCCTCGATCTCTATCAACAATGGCGGAACAGTAACGTTCTCTGCCGAAAAAGTGAACATAGGCAGCGGTAAGAAGGTTAATGTCACAGTCGATGGAGACAAAACATACGAAAACGGCGGCAACTTTTACTTGTATAACAACAAAGGGATGGTTGACGAAAAAAGAATATCCTGTACCATTCTACGTGGAATACCAAACTACATCACATGGGAACCCATCAATGGCTTGAGTGCGCTCGTTGCCTCGTTCGAGGATGGCAATACGAGCTCGAAAGCTTACGGCGCGCTGAAGTTTAATCCGGAGGTTGCCAGCGACACGCCATACGGAACGTATACAGGTACGATCTACTTCAAGATCGAGGTCGTCTAAGATATATGCCACCCCTCTTAACTGTCGGCAGCAAATGAGCCCCGGGATTCGGGGCTCATTTGCCTGGCCAGAAGCCGGGATTTTGCTTTTAAAAAGACTTTTTGGACTGACAAGACCTCACATACATACCACGCTCTTGAATCCGCTCCTATGCCTTACAGCGAAGGCAGCCATTTCATGGAGTCCACCAGGGGTAGGAATAATGTTCGTACCCTTTTCGTCGTTTTCAAGACGGCTTACGGCCTCCGGCAACTTCTGCGCGGATTCCCCTTATTCCTCCCGCGATGCCGCTAAAAAACCGCTATCCCTGACCTAATCCAATCGTCTGGACGTACGGACCTGTGTATGGATCAACGAGCGGGTTAATTAACGGTTCCACGGGTAAAAAAAATAAGCCCTTGCGGGGCTAACCAAGAAAATTACCAATGGCGTTGATTGTTTTCATTGCTACCGCCGCCACGATGGATATGCAGCTAAAGACCGTGGCCACATGGATCATCCCGGCGATCTGCCCCTTGCCGGCAGCCTGGGCCACGTAGCCGGCCAACCAGCCCACCACCGCAATCAACATAAGCTGAATAATCATCATCCCCGGCCCACCCGGGCCGAATGTGGACAGCGCAGCCTGCCCGATAGCTCCCGCGCCACCAGCATAAGCCGGGGCGGTACCGCTCCCCAGGGCTACAAAGGCAGTAGCACAAAACCTTATTAACTTCCGGGGCTTCTTAACAGGTACCCTTGCCGGCCGCACATAAAAGCCGGTTATTCTCATCCATCAATTCCCCCTCTGATTTCATCAAGCAACATCACCCTGAATTCCAACCCGTGGGCGTTCTCTTTGTCAACCCGCTCCCTAATGTGCGCCGCCCGGCTGGCCGTAATGGTCACCACCAGGATAGCGGGGAAGCGGTCCGCCAGTTCTGCCCACCATTCGCCGGCGTAGCCCCCGGCATTATACAGAGCGTTATACTTCCGGATCTTATCAAAGTCATTGGCGCTGCGGTCCAGTTCGATAAAGAAAAATTTAAACCGGCCGGTGACCGTGTTTTTGACGGAGCAGAAGGCGTCCGCCTGCAAGGTCTTAAAATTCGTCTCATAGTTAAAGCAATGTACCCGCTCCCATGGCTTTAAGCCAGCGGTAAACCAGACGTAAACCCAGTTCAACGCCAGCAGGTGTTCTAGCCGGCCATGGCGCCGGCCGGCGTAATAACAAAACGGTTCTGTTGGTGATACCCGGCATCGCTTAACCCTCCCTGCTTGATAGAGTTTTAAAAGCCTCTCCTGGGCCTTCCTTCGCCCATGGACCATGCCATGGAAAAACAGGGCCGCCACCTGATCCGTGTTCAGCGCCTGCCGCCGCTCGATTTCAAGGAGAATTTCCCTATCTCGGCGGAAGCCTTTTAACCTCGCATTGATACTGCCACCCCCTTGCCGGCAGTTGCCGGATTAATTCCCGGGCCCGCTGGAGCGGGAGAAACATTGTCTGGACTTCTTTTTCCACCAGGCCAAATTTGAAGATAGCCCGCCCCTTGATGCCTGGTAAATTGGCAGCGAGCGGGCAACTTTCCCCCAGGACCATTCTGCTGTTCAGTTCGTCAGCAACCTGGAAGCACAGCCGGGCGGCAAACATGGCCCGGGTATCTCCGCTGATCACCTTTATACTGGGCCTTTGTGTGGCTGCCACCACCGAGATACCAACAGCCCGGGCCAGCCTCACCAGCCGGTCAATAAGTTCAAGGGCTTCCTCGTCTTTCAGTTCTGCCACCTCATCCACTACCAAGACGATGCAAGGCATTTCACCTGCAAAGTCCTGGATCTTCACCACTCCCGCCGCCTCCAAGGTGTCAATGCGCCGCTCCATCTCTCGATTCAGCATCCGGAGCATGGCCAGGGCTTCATCCTCGTTCCGGGTTACCGCCGCATGGTCACGCAGGTAGGCAAATTCAAGGCGTTTCAGGTCGATTATGCAGACAAGGGAGCGGGGTAGCAGCGAGTGAATGAGGACGTGCAGAAAATTGCTTTTCCCAAACCCGGGCACGCCAGCCACCAATAAGTGTGGGCTTTCCGCTAGATCCAGCACCTCAAGTCCCTGCTGACTCACTCCCACCGGAATAGGAAGAGTCATTTTGCCGAAAGGAGCGGGATCCCATTGAAAGGGCAAGCTTTTGGGCAGACGGCCGGTATATACGTCCATGTGCAGGATCCCGTCCCAGGACAGGTTTACCCATCCCTTGACGGCATCCGCGAAGTATTCCCGCTGCCGGCGCACTTTCGCAAAACTGATCCCCGGGGGAAGACTAAAGGCCAGGTGCCACCCGTAGGGGGTCTTTTTTTTCGCCACCAGGAGCGGCCGGCGCCCGTCCTTGGTTACATACCCAAGGTTGTCGAAGGTATCCATGACGGCGGCCGGTATTTCCTGGCCTTTGCGGTGAGACCACAGAAAACGGATAGACTGAAATGCCTCGGCCAGCACGTTTTCAGGTTGCTGCCTGGCGATGGTACCACCTCCCCGTAAACCATGATTTACGACTTTTGTTGTTTTAAATTTACTCGCTGCTGTTTGTCCAATAGAACGATAAAAAAAGACCGCCGGCAAGGTAATTTATCCCTACTCGACGGGTTCCAGATAAAAAATATCTTTCAGCTTTAACGGACTCAAAGCACGTTCCAAAAGGAGCGCAACAGTAACAGACGGATCGCTCTTGCCGTTTACGATATGGCTTAAATGTACCCGGTCAATGCCTACAGTGGCGGCCACTTCAGTAATGGTCTTGTCGCAAAGCCTTAACGCTTGCTTCAAATTGTTTCTCAGGCAAACCTTGCTTTTTGTTAATACCGGCAGGCTTTCAGGCAATTCATATTGAGTAAGCCAATCAATAATGATTTCTCGTAAAAAAGTTTCCTTGTCCAACCCCGGGTTAAGTTTAACCGCCCTCCTATAGATGGCGCTCAAAGTTTCCGCTACGTCAGGCGGGAAAACAACCTGCTCAAAGTCCAAAACACCACCCCCTGCGTAAAGTATATGCTACAGTGGCGGCGGGAATAATAAAATCGAGGTGATATAATGCTTTCGCTGGTTACAACGCCCAATAAGGATAAGGAATGCGATTTAACACGTTACGATATAAACAAGGCTGCCCAGCATATAGCCCAGGCCACGCAAAAAGATAGCTCGAAAAAATAGGCCAGACCGCGGTAAATCCGGATCTGGCCACTGCTTTTTCCCCGCCGGCAGATTTCATATACTCCTTTTAATGTGTATGATATTAGCTTGCTAATAGCAAGTTACTTGCATGCTAATAGCAGGGCACATGCACTTTATTAGCAGGCCAATTCTTGCTAATAGCGTGCTACTCACATGAACCTGCTCTGCTTGTCATAGCTCAAATGCCCTGACGATTTTCTACGGAGTTAGGCACCAGAATGACGGCACCCGCTAAAGCCCCAATAGCCTTTTTAGCGGCAGCCGTTGCTGCAATCATCTCCTGTAACGTCTTGTCGGGCAGTTGCTTCATGGCCGGCGTTTCATGTCCGTCATGGTTGTAGATGTAAGCCACTATTCCTGATACTTCAATATCATCACCCTTGCTTACGTCTGACCAAGCTGGCCCCAGAACTATTAAGGCCACATCGCCACTACCTCCTGTATTTACCCTACCATTACTTCCTTTAATTGGCCAACCGTAAGCAATAGTGAATTTATTATTGCTGGTGGTTATTTCGCGGATTGCCTCTACCTTCAATCGTATCAACACTGTTTTGCCTACATTGTCGGTGGTACGGAATAGAGTTTCATACGGCTCCTTGGCTGTTGTTAGATTCAGATCAATATTATAAGTACCCTGTGTTGCTGTTGAGTTGGAGTCCTTGTCTTTAGAGACGGTATTAGCATTAACATCCTTAGCTACTTGAGAATTTTCCGGCTGAGTTTGATTAGAAGTTAATAATATAACTGATATTATTAACGCCATCATAACACCCCATATAGTCCACGCCCTTCTACTCATCCAAATCATCTCCTTTTTTAAAAAATCACTGTAAAAAATAATTCTATGTCTTTCCACATTTTACCTTTGAAGCCTTGAATTATCTAACACTAAAATCATATTAGCCCGCTAATAGCATGCTATTAGCAAGCTTACGACATGCTATTAGCAAGCTTACGACATGCTATTAGCCATGCTGATGAATAAAAAAGCAGGCAAATGCCCGCTACGGTTACCATTAACATATGCTTATATTTCGGGCGAAATATTTATTACCTTTTGTGCTTTTCTATCCTCTCGCCCGCCTGGTTATACAGCACCGTTGCCTCCGCAAAAGTCTCAATCTGTAACTACATCTTCGCCAATAACTTCCTCGACCTTCATGTTGGCAAGGTCCACGTGAAAGAAATGCTGTTCATATGGCCATTCACTCCTGAACTGGGCATCTTTCTCCCATTCTTTTCGGCGCCGGCGGAAGTACTCCATGCTCTCCTTGCTGAAGACTAAATTTGGTAGAGGCCTTAACCCCTCATTATCTTTGCCGTCTTTCGGAATCTCCACGGCCAAATAAACGCCCTTTATGACCGCTCCGTTATTCTCAGCCATGACGGTTACTCACCTACCCTGTTCAGTGTTTAAAAGAGGCGGGTTCACATGTGGGAGTCTGACCAGATGTAGATTTCCGGCCGTCCTCGTAACCAAGACGGTAGGCCATAGGTGCCACCATCTCAAACCAAAAAGCTATCTCTTTTTCCAAGAGTTCAGCGTGTATCCTTCGAGGTGTTGAATCAGGCAGGAGCTCGTAAAGCCGTGCCTCCAGCGCCCGTATTTGCTTTGGCAGGTCCTCTTCCTTTTCCAAGGCATCAATAAGGGCTGCCACACGCAAAAACTGAGATTCGGTTAAACCAAGTTCCTTCAGCCAATCAGGGTCATACCCTGGCTCCGGAAGATATTTTTCAAGGTTAGGCATAGGTTTCATTCAAATAGCTCCTTTCATTGTTATTTTTGTCTAACCATTCCCGGACGTCTCCCTCATAGTAACGAACGATTCTGCCCTTTTGCAGAAAAGGCATCCCTCCTTTTCGCCATTTGAGTGCCATCCATGAAGAGATTCCCAGCCATTGGCATAATTCTGCAGTAGTTAGGACTTTTCCTCGTTTGTCTTTAGGATTGACCACTGTAATAACCTCCCTTCTATTGATTTCAGCGCGCTTTCTCACATGGCCACTTACATGGATTTCGCCCGAAATGGACCAGGCTGTTAATTAAAACCTTCAGGCATCAACGCAGCGTGAAGTTGCCATTTCTATATACATCACCCCCGCCCACGGATCAATTGGTCGGGCAACATAACATGCTAATCTTATATGGCATTATAATAACTATGCTGACTATATTATAAACCTACGTGAACCCGGCGTCAAATAAAAAATGCGCCGATGTTGATAATGGCGCTCATGATGGTTATAATAATAGTGGGAGTGATTAACGTGATTGTTAACAAGCTTAGTGAGACTATGGGAAGAAAACGCATGAAGATCAAGGATGTCGTAGAAAGGAGCGGCCTTTCCAGGAACACTGTTACCGACATGTATTATGACCGATCCAAGATGGTCTTGCTTGACACCTTGGATCGGCTGTGTACGGCTCTTGAATGTGAGAATTTAAGTGAGGTGCTGGAATATATCCCAAATAAGCGGCTGGATGAGGAATTCCGGAACAAGCCCATGGGTTAACTATGACCTGATGTTACCTTTGGTAATAATGTTACACAATAGGAAATGATTTGGGGCAGAAATAGGCTATTTCATTTCGCCCGAAATCTTTTCTTGAGCAGGTGTGGTAAAGTAATCTACAGCCGCCCAGTACTCGTCGGTATCTTCCCATTCCTTACAAGTGGAAAGATCTACCTCAAGTATTTTAGCAGCAAACGTTACCTCAGCCATTTTCTTATTTTGCCAACGGTAACCATCCACCTGATAGCGAGCCCAAAGCCATATCTTTTGAGGAAGTGATAAATTTTTAACAGGCACCAGCATGCGTTCTGGTGCCTTTGATTTTTGTCCTTGCAATATGAACCCTGGCATATCCTCCGATTGTTGGTGCTGTGGACCGACGGTAACAGTTTCAATTTGTCCGGTCCGGGTATCAAATACAGCCCACTTCATGGCTATTTTTCGGAGTCTTGCTATTGCCTTAGTTTCAATCTGGCGAATCCGCTCTCGGCTGATGCCTAACTCTTGACCTATTGCATCTAAAGTCATGGGGCTGCCAGCGAATCCAAAGCGCATGAGGATCACCTTTTCCTGCCGAGGTGGCAAGTAGCTCAACAGTTTCTCCACCTGCTCTTTCACATATTCCTGTTCCAGCGGCTTCAAAACCTCATCCTCGAGGTCACTGGCGGAAGGCATAAAATCACCCAGTATACTATCGCCATCTTCACCTACAGGCCCATCCAAACTGACATACTCGAAATTAAACGCAAGAAGGTCCTCAACCCGCGATCTGTCTAGTCCCGTCTCCAAGGCTAGTTCTTCAATAGTGGGATTACGCCCGAGTTCTATCGTTAACCTGTTTGAAGCATGTCTAATTCTCGCAAGCACTCCTTCTATATGGGCTGGCCGGCGAATAACATGGGCCTCATTATGCAGCGCTCTCATGATACTCTGTTCTATCCACCACATGGCATAAGTACTAAATTGATATCCCATCCTCCAATCAAACCGCTCAACCGCCTTTATAAGACCAATATTACCGTACTGGATTAGATCTTCGAGCGGAAGCCCTCGCCCCAGATATTGCCTGGCTCCCGCCACAACAAGCCGCAGATTTGCTTCAATGAGATGCCTTCTGGCATCCTGATCGCCTTGCTCTATTCTCTTGGCCAGTTCTATTACTTCACAAGACGTGGTCCGCTGGATTCTCCCTATCTCCTTTAAGTAAAGGGTTAGAAGATCAGGGGATTCTTGACCGGGCCTTCTCAATTGCCAGTACCTCCTCTTGCGAGATATTTACAGTTAGGTTTTTCTGCTGGCGCCCATAGCAGCGCAAGCATAGCCCACCGTTTGGATATCCCGAAGGCCGGCCACACTGTGGGCACGGCGGGGTCTGTTTCGATGCTTCTTTCTTTCCGCCAGGGAGCTTTCCGGGCAGCTTAATATCATTAAGCCTGAAGACATGCCGTTTGAGTGCCAGGCATAACCGCCCAAACAGCACTTTACGAACTTCTTCTTCTGGCAAGCGCCATTCGAAGGGTTGTCCCCCACCAAAACGAGGCGGGGACTGAATCGCCCTGATTTCACCAGCCAGGATCTTTTTCCGTAACCACCAAGTAGAGTTCAAGCCGGCAAGCCGGGCTACCTCTCCGGTGGTATACGTTTGGGGGTAGCCCTGACCGATCATTGGACGATACTCCTTTTAAAACCCTGCACCAGGTTTAGGGTACTGGAATAATTAGCCATAGTTAATCACCATCCGATTCCAGAAATTATTACCGGCTTAAGGCCCGGCATTTACCACCGAAACAGTGTTTCCGGTGATGGTTACGTGAGACCTGTTGCCCGTTTGCCTGTCCCTGCCAGCGCTGATCTGTATGTTGCCATCCGGATCCACGGATATTATAGCGCCAGAAAAGTGCTTTAGGCTGAAATAGAACTCGGGCACGGCGTTCTTGCCGTCTTTCCAGCGCTTGTTGAAGGTATTGTCCAGAGTCTTGGCGCCGGCCGCCCGGCCAATATGGATATGGATGCCCGAGGGGTGATTGATGTTGAATTCCCCGTCGTCGCCGGCATAGATGTAGGTTCCGCCCTCCCGGCGGTCTACCTGTACCCCGGCTTGCAGAGAAAGCAACTCCGCGTCATCGGGAAAAAGAAATCCGAGGCAGATGGGACTATGAATCTGTCCTTCCAAGTACCCGACAACCGCAAAGACATTCCTCCCACTTCCTGGCCGCGGTGTATCCACGATGCCGGCCAGTTTCTGCTCCGGGGAAACAAGGCCGGGTTTTGGAAGAAAGGCCACGCCCGTATCGCTGGAAGCATACGGCGCCAACACCTGCACCTTTCGCGCTACGCCACCCCGAAGCAGAGCTATGTCTACACAATGGCTGTCCGGATAGACAGATATCACCTTGCCTATCTGTAAGCCCTGAAAGCAGCCGGGGTCGGTTATAGGTTTCTGGTTGCCTAAATTGCCTTGAGTGATCATTGTACATACCTCCTTGTATACTATGAGCAGCAGCCGATCTGGACGTAAATTTCCAGTTCGGAGTTTGCTCATATTGATCCTTGAAAACTAAATTATGATTGTTATCCTTTTAATGCGTTGTCGTTGTCATTATTATCGTAGTCCGGGTTGTGGGTATGTGGGCAACGCGAAGCGTTGTCCAAGCAGTTGTGGAGACTGTGGGTAACTCGCCAGAGTTATCCATCAGAATCCACAACTGCGGCATATCCACAGCCCCATGTTTACTACTTTCTTGCCGGTATGGATTTAGAGTTTGCAGTCCTGGGATGTCTTTGGGAAAATAATGCCATAGGTGTCTACCAAGGGAATGTTCCGCCACCCCCAGTTGCCCCATTTTATTGGGTGTCTTCCAATTTGAGAGTGTTCCCCTGGCCCCATGTTATAGACCTACACGCTGACTGTTTCCCGGTCACCTCTCCCTCCCTGAAGCAGAAGGAGGCTTGTGCACTGAGAGGAACCGGTGTATTCCAATAGCTTGCAAGGCTGTCGTTCATGGGTTTCCCAGGGACATTCCAGGACTGTAGACATCTCATTCCCGCTAAAGGAGGTGATCATAGGCGCCTAACCCTCTGTTTGTCGGTATTGATGTAAGCAGTAAGGACAACGTGGTCTGCTGTATGACAAACGGTGACGAAAAACGCCCTTTATCCCGCTTTACTGTTTCGAATAACCGGCCGGGTATTACGGATCTGCAGCAGCGAATTCGTCGTCTGTTGCAAAGTCATAACCTTGACCAGATACGATTTGGGCTGGAGCATACCGGATGTTATTCCACCCACGCAGCCATGTACTTACAACGCCATTTAGACTTCGGCTGCCCTGATGTCAAGGTTTACATGTTTAATCCCAGCCTTATCAAGGAGTTCAAAAAGGCGCATTATTTGGATGCTCCTAAGAATGACCGGGTGGACGCCTGGTTTATTGCCTCTAAGCTCCGGGCCGGCCATCTGCCCCATCCTTTTACCTGGAGTGAGCCTCTACTGGCTCTGCAAAGGCTGACCCGGGCCAGGTTCCATCTCATGCAGGCCTTGACAAGGGAAAGCAATTTCCTTATGACCAACCTGTATTTAAAATGCAGTGATTACACTCTTGTGTTTCGAAACAAATTGTCTGCCACTTCTTTAGCTATCCTCGAGGACTTTGAATCCGTTGAGGCCTTAGCCGATGTTTCACTGGATGAACTGGTTGAATTCCTAGTCTATCATGGCAAAAACCGGTTTGAGGACCCTGAAGCTGTGGCTAAACAGCTCCAGAAAGCTGCCCGATCTTCCTACCGGTTGCCGAAGGCTATGGCCGATTCCGTCAACCTCGCCATGGCCTCCAGCATCCGGGTTATTCGGACCATTCAGGAACAGTTGAAGTCTTTAAAGACGGCCATTGAGGACCACTTAAAAACAATCCCCCAAACCCTTAATTCTGTCCCTGGTATCGGTCCTATCTATGCTTCGGGTATACTGGCTGAAATCGGAGATATCCACCAGTTCGACAGCCACAAACAACTGGCTAAGTTCGCAGGCCTGGCCTGGACAGAACACCAATCAGGAAAGTTTACGGCTAACCATACCCGGCTGATTCGCTCCGGCAACCGCTTTTTACGGTACTACTTGATGGAGGCGGCTAACAGTGTCAGAGTGCACGACCCTGTTTTTGCTGAGTACTATGCTATGAAAAAAGCGGAACCGAAGCAATTTGCCGAAAAACGCGCCCTTGCTCTTACAGCCCGAAAACTGGTACGGTTGGTCTTTTATCTGCTGAAGACTAACCAACTCTACCAACCGGAAGGGGAATGCCAACAAAAAGCTTGATGAATTAGGTGTCGCTCCTTCCCCACCTTTTGACAATTGTGGTGTTTTTTGCTGTAAATAAAGGTGGGCTTTATTAAGTTTTGTCTTTTTTCGGCAACTGCCCCCTTTTTATCAGCGATTTTTTAATTCAATTTCCAATTACCACTTGACATCATACCGCTGCTCTCATAAAACATTATTTCTCTTGCGTCCCCGCGTCATGGTCAGGGTAGTGGTAAAGCTCTCCTTGACAACAAACTCATGATCAACGCCCTCGATGTAGAACTCCATATCAAGGTCTTTGAAGTATACATACCGGCCAATACGGGCACCCTCGTTGCCTTTGATTTGAATCGTGCCGTTTTTAAGCTCATGATTATGGCCATACACATCCACCAGCCACTGGTTTAATTCCAGGGCCATTTGCCGCATCCCGGTATCCAGGACGGTTTCATCCGGATTCTGGGCAGGCATAAACGGCGTAGCCACTTCAAGGGGCAAAAAGTCGAACCTATCCAGGTTATCCTGGATAATTTTAGGGTTCGATGGTTTCTCCAGATCATACATGTCCTGCGGGACGTAAAAATAGTAAGTTGTTGACTTTAAAGCCAGCTTAGACACGAGTGATTGAGTGGGATACGTAAAGAAATACGAAAACGCTTCGTTGCCGCTAAAACCCAGGTCCCGACTGATCCGGTCATTAGCATCCAATTCCAGGTCGGTAAACAAGGGGTCCCCGGTCGGGTCACTATCGGTCCGGGCATATTTCCCGTCCCATTTCTTCAAAGGCGCCCACCTGTGTACCAGCGCCGGGGCCTCCTCGGTTTCCGTTACAAAAAACTCCACATGGGGTTTACCCTGAACCATTTCGATCAAACCCAGCAGCGGGCCCTCGTAAGGCTGGATTTGGATCCCATTAAGCGTCATGTTATCGGGGATATTTATCTTGGTGATCATATCCACGATGCCTTTGTTGTACTTACGGAAGTTGGCAATTCGGGGCGAGATGACTTTATCGTTCAGCAGAGGAATAAAGTCTTCCACCTTAAAATCTCTGGCTGGCACGCCGTAAAAGAACTCTAAGCGTGCCCCGATTAGTCCCGCTGTAGGGTCTTTATCATAGAGGTAATAGATCTTGATGCGCTGGAGCAAGCCGCCGTAATCCCGGCCATTGATCAAGACATAGCGCTGCGGCTTGCCATCCTCTATGTTCAAGGCTTCCCTGACGTTATCCACAAATCCCCGCATAATAACCGGGGGCTGCGTGGAAAACCGGCCAAGCCAGATTACCACGTAATCCATGGGTTTCACCCGGTCGGCCCATGTCCGCCCCTGGCTGTCCTTCTTGGTGGTAAGCTGGATGGACCAGGCCCCGGCCGGCTCCCCCAACCTTTTATGGGTGGTAATCCGTACCGCATCCGGCATGGGGTCCTGAATGCCTTCCGTGGTAACGATCTTAAGTTTAGCCACAGGTGCATATTGCTTCACGGCTAATACCTCCAATACATTTCGCCCGAAATGCTGTCCAATTAGGTCAACACGGAATAGTTGACGCCCTGAAATGGATCTTTCAGCCGCGGCTGCACCGCAACCTCCTGAGTTTGTCCCCCGGGCAGGTCCAAGCGAACCCTTACCGGATCGAAGGTTACAGCCAGGGATTGACGCATTAACTGCGCCGGGATCACACCCCCGGTACCCATCGTTGAAACAGTCTGAGCCGATACGCCTGCCTGCTGCACAGGCGATCCCATGGCCATAATCCCGCGCACATACTTTCTGGTCTCCTCAGGCAGGTACCGTTCGTAGGCTGCGAAATTATCCGTACCAGCCCGCCCCATGGCCTGGTGCACCCGGCCGGCGCCGGCATTGTAAGCAGCCAGGGCTGCGGCCCGGTCGCCGCCAAACTCTTGCAGTAATCCGGCATAGAAGCGCGTGCCCACCTGAATGTTTTCCACCGGGTCAAAGGGATTGTTAATAGCGTGATATTCCTCCATGATTTGCATCAAGCCTTTGGCGCCGGCCGAACTCACTGCCCGGGGATTGCCGCCGGATTCCGCCTGAATAATTTGCATTATCTCATCCGGGTTGACGCCGTATTTTGCGGCTATCTGATTAACAGTGGAGCGCCAGCGTTCAACGCTCGCAGTAAAAGTGTTGCCCGAACTTGGATAAGACCCATAAGACACGGGAGACCCGGTTGCCCCCGAAAACCCCAGGTAGCCCAGTGACATAAGATCCTGAACCTCCTGGGCGTATTTAGCTCTGTAATAATACATTGCCTGGTCAGCCGCTTCAGATGGATTTAACTGACCCATTAGATTGGGAGCGAAATTTTGAGCAGCATTCGTAACCCCACCGGCTAAAATAACGCCTCCCGAAGATGCCAACATATTTTGACCTAACGGATTTATTGCCCGACCGCCCGCTCTTACTTCATAGTGCAAATGGGGACCCGTTGCACGGCCTGTCGAACCAACCTGGCCGATAATATCCCCCGGCCGCACGGCTTGCCCCATCTGTACGTTTATACCGCTCAAATGGAGATAGCGAACCGTTCTGCCGTCCGGAGTTGTAATCTCAATATATTTGCCGGCTGCGCCTCCTGCCCGGGCATCGGCGATGACTTTGCTGACTATTCCCATTGTGGTTGAGCGGACCGGCGCTCCCTCCGGAGCCGCGATATCTACCCCTTCATGGAAGCGTTTTTCCTTGGTGAAAGGATCTTCCCTCATCCCGAAAAGACTGGTGATTATTCCATCTACGGGCATGATATCGCCGCCAAACAAACCGCCTGACTTTAAAGATTGACCGGCACCAAAAGAAGCCAGCGTAATCCCGCTGCCGGGGACCTGGTTAAAGAAATAGGGAAGCGTTTTTATTTGCGGCGGAATGCCCCCATACCAGGGAACATTCGTTATAGGCGCTTGCATGGCGGAATTATAAGGCATCAAACTGAAATCGCCCAGCATTGAAGCTTTTCCTGCACTCCACGAAGCTGGCATATACATGCCTGTCTGCTGCCGGGCCGAGAAAAAATCGCCCTGCAGTTCATAACTTCCGGATCCAAAAAAGCGCTTGACCCCTTCCAAGCGGTCCCCCCACCATTTACGGGCATAAGCCGCGCTCTCTTCTTGTTGCTTCCGGTTTATTTCCTCGCTTCTCTTTTTCATTTCTGGGCTCATCTCAATACCCCAGTTGGTGATCCCCATGCCGGAAAGATAGGCGATGAACTGATCAAGGGCCTCTACGCTGTCTTCCGTTTTATAGTTTCTTTTCAGGTTTTGCTCTAACCTGGACCACCATTCTTGCTCTTCTTCTGATAAGGGGGTGCCGTTAGCCAGTTTTTCCCGCACAGATATGGCCATTTCCAGGTCGCTGCGGCGGGCACCCTCGACGCCAAGCCAGGGGGACAATTCGCCAAGAGTAAGGGCTGCCGCTCCGGCTATGCGGGAAAGCCAGGGGGCCGCGGCCTTTGCCCCTTTTCCTGCAGCTTCGGCGGCGGTCCCGGCAGCTTTGCCAGCTGCGCCAGCCGCCTTGCCCGCACCTTCCTTGGCCACTTGCGCGCCTCTTTGCAGCCAAGGTGCCGCCTTCTTGCCCATTTCAATTGCCTTTTTACCTGCACTCCATCCGCCCCTGCCGAGCTTATACAACCCGTAGCCAATGCCAACGTCGGCCAGCAAGCCGGCAGGGCCCGACGCAGCAAGGTCGGCCATGAGACCAGGCACGCCCAGAGCCGACTTTCCAAGATCGGTAAGGGCAGTGCTCCTGCCGCCTGCTCCAGGATCTAAAAGGTTAACTAAATTAGCAAGGTTTTCTTTCAAGGAGTTTAGTAATGGCACAAAGTTACGGTTCAATTTCTCTAATTCCTTCTGTAAGTCGGCCATGGCCTTGCGCGATTCATCCCCCGGCGTTTTTATATTAATCCCTTCCATGGCATCGACAAGTGCCTGTTTTTGCTCCTTGAACGACAGTTCACTGAAATTCTCCGGCAGCTTGACTCCTTGCTGCTGCTTCAGTTCCTCAATGATCGGCGCCAGGTCTTCAGGTTTTTGAGCTCTTGTCAGCCGGTCCAGCAAGGGAAAGGCACCGATGTATTTGTTTATATCTCTTTCACCCAAAAGTTGTTGCATAGCCCCAAAGTGTTCAACTTGAAACTGACCATCTTTCATTGTAGCGCCCCGGAAACCTATATATTGGCTCCGGCTCCAACCCAAAAGATTGGAAGCTATCTCCGCCTCTACCGGCAAGGGTAAACCTTGGGCGGCAAGGTGCTCCATTACAGCTTCAATATTGGTCCTCTTGCCATACTTCTCTATCTGTTCGGGCGTGAAAGCCCCCGGGATCATCTTGTTGACATCCTCCATTGTCCCGAAGGCTCCTTGCTCCTGCAGCAGCCGGTACTTGAAATATTCCAGTCCTGCACCGCCGGCATTCAGCGCCTGGAACATAAACATATCCCCGGCCTCGCCTCCGCCCGGCTGCATGATTCCCTGAGAGAGTTGATTAAGTAGTTGGGCCCCGCGTTCCCCGGTTAATCCTTGGATACCGCTCTGGTTTAACGTGGTCATAACCTCGAACATCGCCTGTACGTTGGGAGGGGTGACCAGCGTCCGTTGCGTGGCCGCTACCAGGTTCTCAATGCTCTGGATAAGTTCTTCCTCGCGGCCAGCCATGCGCCCGCTTCCAATGGCTTCAGACAGCATTGCAGCAAATTCCTGCGGCCGCATCTGGGCCGTCACGCCGCCCGTTACGCCGGCACGGAACATCATGCCAAGCATATCGGTAACAAAAGGCGCCTGCAGGCCGTATGACCGGGCAAAGCCAGCCGCCGTCTGCAAGGTGGTTTGTAAATCTCTCGCCCCTACCATGGCAGCTGCCTGCCGGCCAAGTTCGCGCATTTCCTCATTGGTATAGCCCAGGGCATCTCCCACCTGCAGGATTCGCAACCGAAAATCGTCATATGTTTCCTTGGCCTCTTTAACACGCTTGGATAGATCCCCCAGTTCGATATCGGTGGTTATGGCCTGTTGCATGCCGGCAGCCATCTGCTGTGTTATGCTTCCTATCCCGAATAGGACCGCACCTGTTTTTAAGAGGCTGCCTAACTTCGCCCCCGCTCCTCCCAACATTGTCGAGGGGAGTTCGCGCAATGTGCCTCCAGTAGACTCTACTCTTTCCCGCAACTGGCCGGCGGGCACCATGCGTTCCCGCTGCGCCTGCAATACCTGCTGTCTTTCTAATTGCAGTCGGCGCAGTTCGGCCTGCTGCTGGGAGATTTCTTGACTTAACCGGCTCCGTTCATCGTCCGCAATGCCGGATTGTTTGAGAATTTGTTGCCGCTCATAGACAAACCGCTTGGTGGCCAATATCTGGCGGTTAATCTGTGCCACCGCCTCATCGCCCTCGCGCCTGATTTCCCGTAACCTGACATCAATGGATTGTTTAAGCTCCAGTTGCTGCTGGCGCAGTTGCTGACGGTAAGCAGGGGTAGCCCCTATTTCTTGGGCGCGGCGCAAGTTCTCCATATACTTTTGGGTCCTGATTGATAATTCATCCATATCGTTACCCATGCCCCGGGTAACACCCCGAAAGTTATCTTTAAGGCTCCTCAACTGGCTGTCGTTGACTGTAGTTTTGACGGATATGCCTACCTGCCTGTCGGCCATTATTCTCACCCTCCTTATCCCAACGCCGGCGCTTACAGGCCTTTGCCGGAGACATCAAGCGCCATAAAAGTTGCATTTCGCATGATGATGGCGTGCTTTGTCACGTCCAGATCGCCGTTGTTATAGCTGCAGTCAATATATTTTTTGAGCAGGGTGTTTTTGTCCTTGTCATACAGTTCGATGTCAAAGACGTACCCCTTAAGAGCCTCATCGGCGTTTTCGGGGGCGATTCCCTGCATGGCCAACCCGTCTTGTTTGAGCGCCATAAAGCCGACTGTAACGGTATGCCTGGCTATCGTAGGCACGTACTCCTGGACATGGGCATCGCCGATGCCCGAGGCCGGGTCCAGGGCATAGTCATCGCTGCCCCGGACGTTTTGGGCCAAACCGATGATCTTGCCGTCAAACCTCACCACTACACGGTTGCCGGTATGTGTCTTGACGTTGTTCCGTCCCATGACTTAATCCCTCCTTTACGCCGCCGTGTTACTGGTGTACGGCACCAGGTGGGCGGTCAGCAGGATATAGTTAGCCGGAATGGCCGGGCTCGCCTCAAAGCTCACGCTCAGCACATCCCCATCAATGAAGGCCTGAATATTTTTGAATGCCGGATTCTCTGCATCACCTACGATAATGCCTTCGGCCGCACGCCGTTTCAAAGTGCTTTCAGTGCGGGAAATGGCCAAAGCGATAAGTTGCGGACCTGCAGTGGTGCCTGGCAGGGGCTCAAGGCTCTCGCGCACGGTACGCACCGTATGGTCCGCGGCCCACCGGGTGGAGAGTTCACGCCTGGTGTAGCGTGTGTCGGCTATCCAGGTGGTGATGCTCTGAACCACTTTGAAACCACGGCCGTCCACGAATTCAACCGGGATGATACCAGCCAGCAGCAGGGTATCGCGATCCTCGGGCTTGACCAGCGGGTCCAGTCCTCTGGCTACGATATAACGGTTGGTAAGCGCCCTACCAGGTCCGCCGCTGGCAAACATACCAGCTAATTGAGCTGCCAGAAGGGGAGGAGGGAAGGTAACCAGAGAGCCGTTACGGTCGAAATCCTTGACCCCTTGAACCACCAAGGCGGTGCGATCCGAATTCAGGCCTTGCGCCCGGGTGATCCAATCACTTATCTGTTCACCCTGTGTGGCACCCACAAATTGAATCCGTTCCTTCTTACCGGACGGCCCGCTCATGAACTGGCAGTGAGTATCGCCCATAGCATGAATAGCCGCTTCGTCGGTCACCGGGCAAATAACATAGACATCCTGCTGCTTCAGGACATCAAAAGCATTCTGCCAGTTCTGGTTTATGATCGTCCCCTCGCTGCCGCCGGACAAGTAAACATAACCATCTGTATTGGCGGGAACCTTTCCTGCATTGGTGGCGCGGGTTGCGTCCACATAGGGCTCCTCGGTGCTGTTGAACCAGTCGATTAGGGCCTGCAGGTTAGCGGTCACGGTGTAGGCCGCAGTCTTTACGTCCTGCGCCGAAACGAAATCCAGCGCCGACGCCGTGGGATGCTCTGCGTTGTCGGCCAGCAGGGTAACGGTTAAAAACGATTTGGTAGCCAGGAAATCATAGAGTGCCTGCACCGTGGGATAATCAGAAAAGTTGGCCGTAAAGCTTTCGCCGGTGCCAGCCGCCAGGCTTAAACTGGTATCGTTGATGGTTATCGTAGCTGTGGCATTAGCACCAGTATATTGCAGGCTGAGGATATCCCGACCAATATTGTCTTTGCTGATTACCTGATCCGCATATGCCACGGTGGCTTTCTTTTTCCCCGTTTGAGTGCCGTTTTCGATCTTCACCTTGATCTGATTGTTCCAGCGTCCCCAATCAGAAGAATTAAGGATAATCACATCGGCACTCGTTGAGTCCTTCAGAGTGAGAGTAGCCTTGGTGGCCGGGTTAACCCGAATCGCCGTCACTGTGCCGGCGCCAGGGAAGTCAGAATCATTCGAGGGATGCATAGCCCGCTCCAGGGCATCCAGCAGCTTGCCGGAGCGCAAAACCTGCCGCGCCCGGGCCGGGTCGCTGAATTTTAGCGCCACACCTGGTTCTCCGCCTTCGGCTTGCCCGATTAACGCCAGCCCAAAGCCGCCTGCGGGATTGGGATTAACCAGCGCCGAATCGTCTACCCGGCTGGCCACGGTGGGGGCTACCAAAAAACGTCCACCGAAAAAAACCGGCATAAGTATTTCCTCCTTTCCTTTTGCGTAACATTATTCCAAAAGGTAACACCAGGTTATTATTAACCTATGGGCCTGTTCCGGAATTCCTCAAATGCTTTGGCATAATTAGCAACAGTGTCCCGGACTCGCCCTTCCTTCTGCATCATGTAAACAAACCCGCCCATCAACTCGACGGGGGACTTAAACGTATTGGCAAACTCGGACAGGCTAATGACGGGTTCTTTCTCCACCATTGCCTCTGTCGCCGCAAGCTTCTCTTCTGTTTGTGCTTTCGCCATTGGTAATCACCTCCGCTCTTACGCACCGTTCATGCTGGCCACGGCTTCCTGCGCTACCTCAGTATTTTGGACAACATAGATGGCCAGGTAACGGCAGTTCAATGTAACCGCCCGCAGAAAAACAAAGTCCGGAATATACTGTGGGGCGGGTTCAAAATCGCCGCCAGCCAGCACCTGTTCGTATAACCCTTGTTCCGTGAGGTAGCCTCTGTTTTCGAGCAATGCCTGCTTGGCTATCGCCTGCAGGTAGATTGTCAAATCGGCATTGCCGGCCCAGGCTGTTACCCGGTAACTACCTTTGAACCAGGTGCCCTCCAGGCTTTCAACTGCAACCGGGGTTCCGCTGGCATCAAGCAATAATTCCTCGTCAAGTTCGCTGCCAATAGGATTATCTATTTCTTGTTCTCCGGCTTGAGCAATAGTCAGACAGGGCATCTGCCCGGGTTCTCGCGGCCATCCCAGAAGCACCGGGACGGGTTTTGCTGTGGCAAAAAAACGTTTCGCGTCATTAAGGTTTTCTGCTGGCAACCCGGAAAAGATTTCGTCCAACAATGCGGGATTGACCTTAATTTCGCTCAGTTTTTGCTCTATTACACCTTTAATGGCAAGTTCTGGTATGGGTATCATGACTTATCCTCCCTATGGCACCGCGTAGAGTAGGACCTTTTCAATGGTGCCGCTGGTGTAACCGGATACATTTACCCGCACGAACTTTGCCGCCAGGGTAAGGCTCTGGAATCCTGCCGCGGTCAGCGCCGCGCCTTGTTCAACCCAGCTCTCGCCGTCAAGGCTGGCTTCGATCTTTATCTGGGCGGAAAAAGTACCTGTGGCCTGTACCGCAAAACGGGTACGCCCCTGGAGATCTACCGCTTCGCTGGGCCCTATGGCACTGGCCACATTACTCAGCAAAACGACCTCCAGGGGTTCCGTATATCTCCTGAACGCTTCCCGCGCCAAGTAATCTACATGCTTGGCCGGATTTTTCAGGTTAGGCTCATAAGTATTGGGCATGACTTAGCACCACCTCGCTAAAATACCCATCAAGAAATTTATCAGGCACCTTAAGTAAATACGGCACAATTACAGTGATTCTCTATATAAAGCCGGCTGGTTGACATACTACTTGCTTTCTAAAAATTGATTTAAGTTGCGCTGATTCAACACTCTATCTTCTTTCAGATTCATTAATTTTTCTCCTGCAACCTGCAAAAATGTCCCGGTAAACTGCGTTTATATAAACACATACCCACCGCGTCTCCAATCAGTTGCTTGCGGAAACGCAGTGGGTATGCTTGATAGACTCCGGTCACTTATACGGTAATCCCCTTTCTTTTTTCTGTTTTCCGCCTCCGGGCAACACCTTTAACTCTGGTCCCCTTGGTTCGTAATTACCACAGCCGTGATATTCGATTAATAAAGGGATTGAGTCATCATCGCAACAATCCCCATTTCTGTTATATCGGCAATCATCCACAGTGCAGAAAATTTGCTTATATGAATTCATAATGATACACCTCAATTTAGCGTAGAGAATAATATATTTTTGCTTAATTTAAGCGCCTTCTTTTCTTAACCTGTCAAGGATATATATTTGACCTTTCGGTGTTACCCGCGTTACCTTAAACAGCTTCACTACACCTGAGATTACTTCCTTGTTGCTCTGCGTTACTTCAAAGTATCCCCGGTCAACATATTCCTGATATGGTTCCGTACTGTATGGGAATATCAAACCCCACGTGCGAAGTCTCTGGTAAAGGCGCTTTTCACCGATAATAATCCCGTTTTTAGATGCAATTTTAGCCAATTCCCTGATCAATATGCTGTCTTTAGATGCCGCACAGGTTTCGGCGAAGGAGACGAGGGATTGCTGTTCTTCAAGCCGTTTTTGGAGATTGCCGGCCAATAACAATGCTTCTGAAAATGTTTTTGGGATGCTGAACATTTCCTTGGCCCGGAAATACGTTTCCACCAGCATGTCGTACACTTCCCATGCCTTGTCGGTGTTCAGGGATTTTGCGTGAAGCAAGGCACCCTTTTCCGTCCAGAGATAGAGCTTCGGAGTTCTCGGATCAACTACCTTACAATTTGTCATGCAGTCCTTAAACCCTCGTAATGCCTCGCCTTCCAGGCAATAGAAATGTTTTCCTTCGATGTATCTATCCTTGTTGCGGCTAAAGTTTTTGGTGATTGTGTTTTCGTCAGTTTCATACCCATCTGCCAATTGCTTTGTGGTAAGGACGCGCTGGTTTTTATGTTCAATTTGTGTCAGACCCGCCTTAGCCAGTTTTAAGTCAGACAATTAATTCACCCCCTACAAGCCGGTTCCGGTTGATTTAATAGCTTGTCCGCTACTCTAATTCCGTCCTCCAGCTTCCCAGTAGCCGCCAGGTACTCCGGCACCGTCAGCTTCTTCCGGTCGGTTTTCATCCGGTAGTTTTCGACCAGCATAGTGATGTTGGTCCGGTATGCAGTGTTGTAAGCCTGCCGGAAATCTTTCCATGCCCGGGAGAATGACAATCCCTCTTGCTGTGCGTACCGGCGTATCATAGCGTTAAGTCTCTGCTGCGGGTCGCCAATGGTGTCCAAGGCGTCCATGTTGTCGATGCGGTGATGGGCAGCGATTGTCCGTTCCTCAATTTGAGACACCCTTGCTTTGAGTTCCTTGACAGATTTGGCCTGCATGATGATTAGATCTTCGAGAGCCATTGGTGCGGCGTACATGCCGGTAGTACGGATTGCCGGGATGACTTCGTGTGTAATCCACCGTTTGAAAGACTTAGCTTCAGGTTTGCGGCTTCCGAGGATAAGGGAGTACAAACCAGGCTCGCTTACCACCCAAGATTCTTGTTGCCTCCCAAGATTATCGGTGACCGGTATTAAATACCGCTCATCGTCATCAAGTCTTTCAACGGCTTGCCTCGTATCACCAATTTCCAGGACATCACAAACATCCTTTGCCACCCACCACGGTTCCCCGTCAATCAATATTGTGCGAACCTGCCGACCCTGGTAGTTGAAAGCTCTTTGAAGCTCCTTCACCACAATTCTCACCTCCGACATCTTTATAGGTAACGGCGTTACCATAGGTAATACACGACGATAATGACATGATACTTGCGTGCTAATAGCAGGCTAGTGAAATGCTATTAGCAAGATAGTTGCATGCTAATAAATGAATTAAGTTTAAGGCCCGCTTGTTAACTAATTGCATTTGAGTACAGCCGTCAAACCTTTAAATATAAGGGTTTATTTGCCAATTATACATTGCATTTATTGTTGCTGGTTTTTTTTAGTTTCCCTTAGGAACGACGACGGGACGCGAAGCGTCTTCTTTTCTCGTAAGAGAAAAGAAGTATATTTCTTTATTCTTTATGTTCTCTATATTCTTAGGCACGCTGGAAGCCTTTCTACTGTGGGTCTCTGGTTCTCTCACGAGTACACTTACGGGTACAGTCACGGGTACAGTTTTTGTACTCGGTGGTGTACTCGGTGGATCTTTACCGAGTACGGTTTCTGTACCTGGTATTCTGTTTTCCTGAATTTTTATCAGACGCAGCTTCATTGCTCGCCGAGTACTATTTCTGTACTCGTGTGGATACAGTTTCTGTACCCGACTGGTATTCCTGCCAATTGACCACCTTGACCTTCACTCCGTAAAACTTCTTTGGTTTAAGCTCTACATAACCATTCTTCTCCAAGTATTTCAGGGCGTTTGAAACGGTGCTCTTGCTCATCTGCCGGCCAGCCTCACCAATGACCTGGCGGACATACTCGTAGTTCAGCCATAACTCTCCGACCTCGAGATCCCGCGCCCGATTCTGGTAGGGAGTGGCCTCCAGGAGACAATAAATCCACAGCTTGAAGGCCGTCCCTGGCATCTTCAAGTGACCGTTTTCTTTTAGCTTGCGCCACAGCTTGATCCAACCCGCCACTGTTCCGGCCTCCACTTTAACCTTCCCGGGCCCGCCCGGCCGGGCTTTTTTATTTTAGCCGCCGAATTTTGCCGGTCGGCTCCGGCTCTCGCCGGACGTTGGCCTGTTCCTGCTGTTGAAGCCATTCATCGAGGGATTCCTTCCGAAACAGGATCAGGCGCGGAGACACCCGGATACAAGGAATTTTATTTTCGCGGGCCAGTTTTTGGAGAAACCAGAGCGAAACCCCCAGATAGTCCGCCGCCTCACGACTCCGCAACGTAGCCTTTGGGAACTCCCGCGCATCCTCTCTAATTTGTTCTGCTGTCCGTTTCATTGCGCCACCTCCTCGGTTTGATTAAAAAGTTCTTCCGCAGGCACCTCAAATATTTCAGATAGCACCCTTTTATACTTTGGAAACGGCTTCAACTCACCACTTTCAAGTTTTCCGATTGTCGATGGATGAAGCTGTGCCCGGAAAGCAAGTTCCGTTTTTGTCCAACCCCTTTTTTTACGCTCAACCGTTAAACGCAACATGTTTTTTCTCACTTCCTATTGAATTTTTTTAGATTATAATCTAGAATATAGATACTAGAAAAGGACACCATCCAGTGACGAATTAAAAAATTTTCAGGGGGTTCTTATGTACCTCGAATTTGTAAAACTATGGAATGCTACAGATAAGGAAATAGAAGATTATGTTGAAAAGAACGGTAGCCTTGGTATCGATGAATGGAAATGGGAGCGGTTTATTATGCTAGACGAGAAGTTATACGCAATTGAATGGGAAAGTCCCGAAGCGGTTCCAATAAACGAAAAACCTCCAACCATTGAAACACCGGAAGTTATCCGGAAGGAAGCGAAGAAGATGCATATCGTAATTAAATTAGTCCAAATAGCCAGAAAGTTTAAAGACGAGTGGTTAAATAATAAAGAAACAGTTGACACTGGAGAGAGTTTAAAAGAAGTGCTAATCGATTTTATGAAGGTTATTGATATTAAAACACCTCTGCATTATGAACCTGAAAAGAACATTATAAAGGGTAAACCGCTTCACCTTTTAGAAAAAGCCGATCTTTTCCTTGCGGATATTTTTAACGCAGCACTTCTCCGTATTTCCCCGCAGATCAAAATAATAGATGGAGAAACAAGTTTGGACTTCAACTATCCTTGTTCGTTAGCTCAAATATGGTATGCACTAATTACTGATATTATAAAAAACATCCCTCCGCGCATATGTAAACATTGCGGAGAGATTTTTAAACCTAAAAAAGCATGGGGAGAATATTGCACTTCAGCACATCAAGAAGCTGCTAAATCACGGCGTTACCGCCGCAACCAAGGACAAACTAATAAACGTGGAAGACCACCAAAGAAAAAAGAGAAGGGGGAATAACCAATGGCAGGGCGGATTGAGAAGCGCGGGAAAAACAGCTGGCGCCTTATAGCCTACTGCGGCTATGATGGGGATGGTAAGCAGATCAGAAAGATAAAGACGGTAACTGTTGGGCAAGCCTGTGAGAAAGCAAGCTGTAAAGAATGCCAAAAGGAAAAGCGCTGCCAAGCCCGGCGGGAAGCTGAAAAGCTGCTGGCCGAATTCGTAATTGAAGTAGAAAAAGGCATGTTTATTGAGCCGACAAGGCTAACCTTTAATGATTTTTCAGAACGCTGGCTTCGTGATTACGGGGAGCAAAACCTTGCGCCAAAAACACTTCATCGTTATAAGCAGTTACTTGAAACAAGGATCTTTCCGGCAATGGGCCACTTGAAAATTGAAAAGATAACTCCCGTTCACTTAATGGACTTTTATAAGAACCTGACGGAGGATGGCATCAGGGAGGATGGCAAAAAAGGCGGTTTGTCTGAAAGAACCATCCTTCATCATCATCGGCTTATAGCCACTATTTTGAATGCTGCCGTTCAGTGGCAGATTATCAACTCAAACCCAGCTTCACGGGTTAAACCTCCGCGTGTCCCCAAAAAACAGGTAGCAGCCTATGATGTAGAAGAAACAATCGCTCTTTTAGTAGCTCTCGAAAAGGAAAAACTGAAACACAGGGTTTTAATCTATCTCGCCATGTTCACCGGCCTGCGCCGCGGGGAGATTATGGGCCTTGAATGGAAGGACATAAATATTGACGAAAAGGTTCTGAGGGTCCACCAGGCAGGGCAATACATACCAGGCCAGGGATCATTCACCAAAGCGCCAAAGAATGAATCCTCGGAGCGGCTTATTTCATTACCGGCTTTCTTGGTGGATATGCTCCGGCAATACCGTAAAGAACAGGCCGAACACCGCCTAAAAGTAGGAGATTTATGGCAAGGCTCCGACAGGCTTTTCACCACCTGGGACGGCAAACCAGGTCATCCGGAATGGCCCTCACAGTGGTTCCCGAAGTTTATAAAAAGGCATAATCTTTCTCCCCTATCTTTCCACGGCCTGCGCCACACTGCGGCCACCATCCTGATTAACCTGGACGTGCCATTGAAAAATATTTCCGGCAGGTTCGGCCACGCAGAAGTATCCACCACCGGGGACATTTACAGTCACTTCTTGCAGAGTGCCGACAAGGCCATAGCAGATAAGCTGGAAAACTTTTATCAGCAGATAACAAAAGAGATGAAAAGGGGCCGGGTATAGTTCCCGGCCTTCGCTGTTTTTGTTGGTAATTTTTAGTTTGCGTAGGTGGTAATTTGCCTCAATAAACACCAAATAAACACCATTCTGCCGTTTTCGCTGTTTTCGCTAAAAATCGAAGAGCCGCAATCCATTGCGGCTCTAGGCTTCTCTGGTGCGCCCGGAGAGACTCGAACTCCCGACACGCGGTTTAGGAAACCGCTGCTCTATCCACCTGAGCTACGGGCGCATATAAAGAAGTTGTTAGCCCCAAATTTTTACTTTGAACTAACAACGAATTTACAATGGCGTGCCTGAAGGGACTCGAACCCCTAACCTTCTGATCCGTAGTCAGATGCTCTATCCAATTGAGCTACAGGCACATATTAAAACAAAATAAATAGTAACACAATTTTAACAAGATGTCAAGTAAGATGGCGTGCCTGAAGGGACTCGAACCCCTAACCTTCTGATCCGTAGTCAGATGCTCTATCCAATTGAGCTACAGGCACGTATTTTTTTATTCAACATATGCTAATAGAAACAAACTGCGACTAACCGGTTGTCCTTGCCGCAAAACTTATTATATAACAAGTTAAAAAGAAAAATCAACTGTAATTATATGACAGACGCCATGTTTTTTTATAAACCTGTGTGCGCATCCTTTTCACCGGGAGTGTTTTATCTTGAATGATAAACGAATAGAAACCATGCTCAAATTTCTGTCGGTACTAGGTCTTTTAATTTTTCTTTACTCGATCTTTTCTACCATCAGCAGCCTGCCCTTCTATAATTTATCAGGTCTGTCGGGTCAGTCCCCGGCCATGTTTGAAAACATTCTACAGTTAATCAAAGCTTTTAACGACTCTATGCTAAAAATGTTTGTCAGCGTGGTTGCTTTTTCGGCCATTGTCATTATCATTTTGTTTGGCTCTAATTTTAAGATGCAATTTAATAAGGACGAAATGCAAATCGATATCGGCATACAGGAAAATGATTTTACCCCGGGCATGGACGGACTAAAAAAGGTGGTTGACGATCAAGGGAACATTCACTTGCATAATTATGAAGTTTACCGTCAACTTACGGAGGATTATATTATATCAGAAGTAAAGGAAGACGGCAGCCCTGCCGGTTTTATTACCATGGAATCCTATTTACGAGGACTTAAGGAACTTTGCGAAACCGTTGACTGCCAAACACACAACATCACCCCACAGAATATAAAAAAAGATACTGTTTACACAGTTAGTGAACACGTTCATATAGGGGAATCCATTTTTTCCGTAGCAGACAAAATGGTGAAGAATGGGGTTTCCGCGTTGCCGGTTGTGGATAAAAACGGCGTTATGAAGGGTTCCATTAACCATCTTCAGGTGTTAAAAATATTAAGCGATGAACTGGCTAAACAAACAAAAAGCCGTTAGTGATAACACTAACAGCTTTTTCTATAGTGGCGGAGAGCGAGGGATTCGA
>SCLI03000381.1_pt1 | contig 28546 bp, 36 predicted proteins | sample 7268041 | NCBI WGS metagenome assembly SCLI03 (sample SAMN10721081, study PRJNA514188) | viral metagenome | isolation source: depth-stratified mine tailings core A | place: China: Fankou Pb/Zn Mine tailings | collected 2017-10 | reverse complement strand
ATTTCCAAGGGCTGCAAGTCGGTCCACCCGAGAGGCCACCCCATCAGGAACTCCCAGTGCGCTGGTGTCGTCCTGCCACCAGTCCACACGCGATAGTCTCGGTGACCTCGCCACTTCTGCATCGACTCGCAGTCTGCGTTCGCTGTGGCTGTGGGCGTTGGCAGCCAGCCACCACCGGGACCGGAGATGAGGAGCGCCCACGTCGGCCGCGCTGATTTCAGCGTAGCGGACTTCGTACCCGATTCGATGCAGATCGGCGGCGGCACGCTCGACAGGATCTCGCTTGACGTTCTCCGCGAAGACGCAGAGAGGCTCGACCTCGCGTATGACTCGCAACATCTCGGGCCAGAGATCGGCGGCGTTGTTGCGCCCTCGAGCAGCGCTGCTGAATGGTTGGCAGGGGAAACCTCCGCTGATGACATCGACGCGCCTTCGCCACGGACGCCCGTCGAAAGTTCGGATGTCGTCCCAGACCGGGAAAGGATCGAGGAGTCCGTCTCGCTGCCTAGCGAGCAGCACCGCTCTGGGGTAGGGAGCAAGTTCAACAGCGCAGACGGTGCGCCATCCAAGGAGTCCCCCTCCCAAGATGCCACCTCCAGCCCCTGCAAATAGTGCCAGCTCATTCACGAACGCCTCATACGGTAACCTTACTACCAGTTACCGTGGCGTCAAGGGTGTGCAAAGAACTCGGGCTCGTAATTTCCGAAACCTCGGGCGAGGGGGCCACGGGTGAAGTTGATGGCGCCAGCCTGAGCGATCCACGTCCCGCCTTCGTCGAGCGAGGGGACTAGTACGGCGATGTGACCGGGACCTCCAGTCGAGTTAGCCCACACGGCTACGGCGACCTGACCCTCGTCGGCCATGCGCTGCGCGGTATGCTCGTCGACACGCTCCCAGCCGCTGTACTGATCCAGGACCTGTCCTTCCAACCACACCGCGATTGCGTTCGCGCGCATCTGCGGCAGAGGGACGCCCATCGCCGCGGTGATGGCGACCGCGGCAAAGTTGCAGAACGTCTCGTCGCCGGGCTTCCCGTCTGTGTCCCGCTTGCGGAAGCGTTCTGCCGTTTCCAGGCAGAATTGGGCAACGACGAAGGCCAGACGCACGCCTGAGCGGTTGAGCACGCTGGAAGTCAGCGGCGCCTTGAGGGGCTGGTTGAGATCGCTGTGGAGCCAGGAGGGCAAAGGCATCAGATGCTCCATCCACGACGACTCGCAAATGCTACTGCGAGGTGTCGCTTCGTGAAATGAAAGTGTCGCTTGTTCACAAATCCGGGAAGTGGTTGCGGGGCGATCAATCCCCACGGGTGCGTCACCGGTTCGCCCGTGTACCGAGTCAGTTGGAAGTACAGCTCGCACTTCATGTCGGCGCTCCGATGAGGAGGCCCACCACGCGGGCCACGACGTTGCACGGCCCCTGGTACTCGTGAGGAAGCGCCCGGCAGACGACGCCGAGCGAGACGCCCACGAGGAAAAGGACGATGCGCTTGTTACGGCTGCGCTTCGGTGACTTCGGCTTCGGCTCGCCCACAGGACAGCCCCTTTGCAGTCTGGTGAACGCCCGAAGCGGTCACGATGAACCACGCGAACAGCAGCACCAGCGCATCGACGACAAGTTCTTTGATCGAGTCCATCTCAGGTATCTCCCGCGGTGACGCGCTTCTTCTCACTCTTCCAGAGCAAGTCCTTTTGCATCTTGTTCAGGCTGATGCAGACCATCTCCACGTCGCCCTCGGCACCGATTCGGGCCGTACACGCGGACTCAGGCACTACGCCGCCATCAACCCAGGTGACCTTCGCCCAGCCGGTACGCAGAGAGGCACACGAAGAGAGAAGGAGCAGGAGCGCAAGTCTCATAGGTCCTCGTCCGCGGTGCCCGAGGTGGCGACGTAGACCGAGAAGACAAGGCTCCCGACCGAGACGACCGAGACGAGGGCGCGCTTCATCGGCAGCGCTCCTCGGAGAGATCGACAACTACGCGCGAGATGATTCCTTCCGCATAGGTCTGTGTGAAGGTGGCGTCAGCGCGACCAATCTCCAGCACCCCACTCGCCGTCGTGGCGCCAGCGAGATTGGTGGCTGCCGAGCACGAGGAGTTGGTGCAGACCGTCACCTGTGCCCCGCCCGTGTTTCGACTCATCGAGTAGCGCACAGAGCTAGTGATGGAGGGAACGCCCGCAGTGCCGCTGCTGACGCCGCCGACGCCCGCACGAACGGTGCGGCCTTGGTTGCTGGCCGAACCGAGGCCCCATTCGTTGTTGTACTGGAGCAACCCGCGCTCAGCCGCGCCGAGCGACGCGCCGGTGATTCCGGTGATGGTCGCCCCCATGCAGAACGGAGGGGCGAGAGCGATTGCCGCGAGGTCGAGCGAGGAGTCTGCCGCCCTCGTCACCGCCGCTCCAGCCGTGGGGATGTAGCTGGTGGCGTAGGCCTTCGGCTCGCCCTGAATGCCCCACACACTCACGTCAGCAGCCGCGCGAGCCACGCCGCCGTTCTGCCCGGAGTTGTTGCCAATCTTGCAGTAGCGGTCGGTGGTGCCCGAGCCTGCCGCGTCGGACTTCACGCAGCGAGTCGAGGAACCCACCGGCACGATGCAGTCTCCACAACTCCACGCCGCGCCGTCATAGAGGCAGATGTCGGTGGTGGTTGAGACAGCAACGCCGCCGTCCATCGGAGCGACTGCCTTGACGAAGGCTGAGCAGGTAGTGGGGTCCCCAGCGTCCGCCGTCGTCCAGAGTTGGTAGAGGTCGCTGTAGTCAGTGCCCGAGGTGGCGGCGAAGTGCACTGCGTCGCCCGTCTGCGTCCCATCGGGACTCCCCGCGTCATTCACACCAACGGCAGGCTCGAAGGGCGCTGAAGGGCCTTCCTTGATCCACGCCACGTTCTCGATTTCCTGCGAGCGAAGACACTTGTTGTCGCCTGCCGACTCCACCAGCAGCCCCAGCACTCCGTTGCTGTCGTACTCCACGCGCGCCACGTTGCTGCTGAGTACCACGAGGTCTCCGTCTGCGATTCCAGTCGTCGCGAGTCCACCCGAAGCCGTCTTGGTGCAGGTGCCGTTCGATGCGCGCGTGAAGGCGAGGACCTCTCCCTTCGCGCCTGTCGGAGCGGTGGTCGAACAAGCCCCCGAAGTTCCGATCGCGTTGGTGTCAAACGCGGAGAAGAACAGGCTCGGAGCGCCGCCGCGCATACGCCGGTTCTCGCGAACTCGACGGTTCTCGCGAGTAGGACCAGCCAGCGCGAGCAAGCTCACGCACACCAGCGCGAGCGCGGTCAGCCAGCCGCCTACATGTGCGAAGCGCTCGTGCGTCCTCATTTACGGGCTCTTGCGCTCGATGGTGGAGAACGTGCAGAAGTTGGTCGCGCTGGCGCTCACCGGCTTGACGCTGAGGTGGTTGTTCTTCCCCGACCGCGAGCCGCGGAAGTCGATGCGGTAGCCGTCCGGGTTCAGGTCGAAGTCCACGAGCACATCGTTCGAGGTAGCAGGTACGACGCCGCGCTGGCCCCACTTGTCTACGCCGCCGTCCCACTTCTCGGAGTAGTAGACCGGATCCTTGCACTGCATCACGAGTGAGGTCGCTCCCCGGAAGTCGCAGAACGGGCAGCCCGCCGTGGTGCCCGTAGGGACGCCCGCCGCGGTCGTCATCTCGAAGCCGCTGCCGCCGTCCCACGCGAGCATTCCGCCGTCGGGCTGGAGCTTGGACGAGGGGCACGAGAGCCCGTCGAGTGTGGAGTAAGCAAGCCCAGCGGTATCCACCCGAGTGCTCAGGAGATCTGCCGCATTGGGCGCGGTGCTGCGCGCCACCACCCCGCCATCATCCAGCCAGACCTTGCACACGACGCGCTCACCTGCGAAAGCAGACAGGGAGAGCAGGACGACACAGAAGGCGGCGCCGAGAGCCGCCCAGACGAGATGCTTCGGGTTCATGTTGTTCTCCATTTCAGCGTTTCTCCAACTTTTGACTTTCCGTCTGGATGCTCTCTTCGTCCACATCCCCGCGACCGTCTGGCCCCTTCGTAGCACTACCCGGTTGACCTGCGCCAGCGGACATCACCTGCGATTGCTGGAGGATCTGAACCTGCTGGGGCGTCATGCCCAGCGCCTGCGGACCCAGAATCGCCGCCAGCGCCGCGCGCTGCTGGTACGGGAGCGGCTTCTTCTGCATCAGCAGCCGCTCGCTGATCTTCTGCTGGAGATCCGCGTACATGGCCGGGTAGACCGCCTGAAGCGCCTCGACCTGCTCCGGGCTGATAAAGCCACGGGCCATATTCTTTAATACGCGAGCGGGCTGATTAACCGCCTCTGCATAGCGTCCAAAGCGATCAATCTCGACCGAGGAGGGCTGCCACGGAGGCGCGAGCGCCGCAGGCATCCCCTGGAACGGGGACTTGGGCATCTTGGAGTCGAGGAACTGGGCGATCTGCACCAGCTTCCCCGCGGCCTCGGTGGCGGTGGCGGGAGCGCCCGCTCGCAGTTCGGCGGGAACCTGCTCGAAGGCGGCGGTCGGATCCTTGAGGATCGCGGCGATCGACTCGCTGGCGACCTTGAATTCTTTGGGCGCCATAACTGCCGAAACGGAGCCCTTACGGCCGGGACTGGCCCCGAACAAGCCCGAAACAGCCGCGTCGAGTTCTTCGGTCTGCGCCTGCGTGGAGGCTTCGAGCGCGTCGAGTACGGCGAGGCGCTGCCCCGCAGCGTCGACCTCTTCCGGGGACTCGACCGGGAGCCCGAGGGTGGAGAGGTAGTGCTGCCCCTGGTCCGAGGAGGCAAGCCGCAGGTGCTCCTGTACCAACGCGTCGGCGCCCTTCGCCGCGGCGACCGCGAGCGGGTAGCGGTACGCTCCGAGCACTTCGGGGGCGGTGGAGAGGATGGTGCCGATGCGTCCGGCGAGACCTCGGGAGATGCCCGAGGTGACCCTCGACTCCGCGATGGCGCGCAGCGCCGCGCCGCCGAGCAGACCGCCGCGCTTACGCATCTGGGTTTCCAACGCCGCGCCTGCGATGGCGCCGACAGGACCTCCGAACGAGCCTCCCACAGCGCCCGCGCCGATGGACTTCAGCGACCCCAGCCCGAGGAGTCCGCCCGAGGACTCGATGGACTGGGCGCGCTTTCCGATCATCTTCGCCAGCGCCTGCGCAGCGGCAGCGTCGCGCCCGGTCTGACGCAGTTGCGCTCCGAACCACGCCGGGGTCTTCACCTCGGGCACGTCGAGCACGAGCCCGCCCGCCTTTTCGAGCGCCGCCTCTTCACCGAGCCTGATGGTGAGCGGAGCGATGTCTGAGGTGGCCGGACGCAGGTCCAGCAGAGGAGACGGGCTTTCGGGGACGGCGGTGCCGACCGCTCGGCTGCCGGGGAACTCGAAGATACCGCCTGGCTGCGAGGTGGCCCCTTCGACGCTCACCGCGCCACGAGTACGTCCGAGTACGCCGGGGATGTCTCGCCCGAGAGGCGTCGCGGCCACGTCCGGGTGGAGAAGCTGCGTGCCCTTGAGGGGCGGGTGCATGCCCTCGACCACGGTAGGCGCGTACTCGGACAACTGGAGCCCGCCGACCACAGGGTCCTCTCCGAGTCTGATAGTCCTGGGGGCGATCTCCGGGGCCGGGAGCTTGACCTTCCCTGAGAGCGAGCGCGGCTCGAACGCGGAGAGTACCGCCCCCGCTTTGTTCTTCCCGGACGCCACCTCGTCGAACACGAAGTCACGCATCGCCTGTCGCACTTCCTCGCGCACCTCGCCTGCCGCGGTGTCTCCTACCTTCTCCTTGAAGAGAGTGGACTGTACGTTCCACCACTGGTCCCACGAGCGGTCCTTCTCGCGGATCGACTTAACGTACTTCTGCGCGGCCTTGTAGGCGTCCTCGTGCGTGGGCGAGTCCCCAAACGCGCGACGGAGGCGGCTCTCCACGTAATCCGCAGACTCGTTGCGAAGTTCGGCATTGCCCTTGAGCGGCACGTAGCTTTCGAGCTGCTTCATCTCCGTGGAGATCTTCTCCCCGAAGCCAGCAGCCACGTCTTTGGCCTTCTTCGCGGTGGCTGAGTCGAACGCGGAAGTCACCGTGCCAAGCACGCCGTTGTCGCGCCCGGACTTGAGGATGTCCTGCTTGAACGGAGCTAGCCGAGCCGCGAGCGGCGCGTTGCCTTCGGAGAGCGCCCGCCACTCGGCCTCGTCCGCGAGTCCGCTGAGCGTGTCCTTGAGGCCCTTGCCGCCCATCTTCGAGGTGACCGCGGAGACGGTCTTACCCAGGAGCTTGAAGCCGCCGTGCGCCACCCCGGACGCGAGCGCGCCACCAACCAGACCAGCAGCGAGGCGATCGACAGTGGCGGCGCGGTTCTCCAGCGCGTCCTCAGACACCATCGAGCCCATGCCGTAAAGCCCGCCCTCGACGAGCGCGCCCTTCAGTCCCCCGCCCGCGAGCGCGGACGCGCCGCCTCCGGTCGCGAGAGACGTGGCAACGACGCCGCCGAGTTCGCCCGCCCCAGCTGCGAGCGGGTTCTCTTCCTTGCGGGCCTTCATTTCCGCGCGAACGTGTGAGCGCGGCTTGCCCTGTGCCTCGGCCTCGATACGGGAAAGCATCTCCTCCCCGAAGCCCATCGTAGCCCCGCGAGCGACGCCTTCGAGCGCGGCCTGACCGGGCTGATCTGAGGCGGTCTTACGGCGCACCTCGTCTGCGCTCGGCTCGCGAAGGCGGAACTTCTGCGCGAGCGCGGTCTGAAGCTGGTCGTCGGGGACCTCTCCCGGCGTCCCATCTGGCGCGAAGACGTAGGCCACTGGTCATCTCCCCGAGGGAGTAAAGGATACCGAACCCGCCGAAGGCCCGCCGAGCTGCCTGAAGCCGCTCACGTTCTTGCCAGCGGCGCCGAGCGCGCCCAGCTTCTCGTTGTAGGTCCGCTGGATGTCTTGCACGAGGATGTTCAGCATCTCCTCGCCGTTCACATCCCCGGCTTTCGCCATGAGCCCTTCCCAGCGGTCGAGGTCGTGCTTCTGGAGCACGCCCGCGCCCATCATCGGAGCGATCATGTTGATCGCCTGCTCGCGGGCGATGTTGTAGTCCTTCGCGTTCGTCTTGGGGAAGAACGCTGCGCCCTTGTCGAAGATCCGAGAGAGGATGTTCTTCTCTCCGAACTTTGCCTTGAGATCGAGCGCAACCTTCTCAGCAGCGGCGAGCCCGCCGAGTTCCATCGCCTGAGGGCCCATGACGCTGCCTTTGGAGCCACCCGCGTCCAGCGAAGCTTTGAAGGTGGCCGCCTTCTGCGCCAAGGTGGCTTGATCCGCGAGTACGGCGTTCTGCCGCGCGACGGTCTGGCTGGTGAGTTCGCGGCCCTGAAGGTCGAACTTCATCCCCTCCTGCGCCATCTGCTGAAGCATCATCTGCCCCTGCATCTTCTTGGCGAGGTCGGTCTGCTTCGAGGTGATGTCCGCGAGGTAGGACTGGAGTCCTTCCCACTTCATCTGCCGCGCGAGCACGTGCGCCTCCGCTTCCGACGCGCCCGCCTTCATGGCGAAGTCCGCGGCCTCACCCATGCCCCGAGCCTTCGCTTCGAGTCCCTGCACCTTCGCGGCGCGATCGGCCACCTGCAAGCGCTGGTCGTTCTCGATCAGACCGTCGATGCGCTGGAGCCACTGCATCCCCTGCCCGGTGAAGCCGAACAGCGCCCCCGCGATGATCGCCGCCGCCTTCTGCCCGTCGTCCTTGTTGTTCCAGTAGCGGTTCGGATCGGTGGGCGTCTGCGCAGCCTTCTGCGCGGCTTCCATCGCCGCGGTCTTCGCGGTCTGGTAACGGGTCGCCTCGGTGATGGCGTTGAGCCGCGCCTTGCTGGCGAACTCGGCCTCGATGTCCATCGCCTTCTGCGTCTCGATGCGCTGCTCGCTCGCCTTGCGCGCGAGGCCCTGGTTCACGAGATCGGAACCAGCGCCCGTCACCGGGATGTCCTCCTGCCGCTTCTTGGCCGCGGCGATCTGCTCGTCCCAACCCTTCATCGACTCGTCCTTGACGGGCGTGAAGCCACTGGGGACCTTCACCGAAGCGGACACGGAGCCGCTGCCTGGGTCGACCGGGGCGGGAGGCATCGCAGGTGACGGTACGCCAGGGACAACGCCAGCGTTCGGGCTCGGAGGTAGCGTCGCAGCCTGTTCGTTGGTGATGGCGCCTGGGAACGCTCCCTGGTCTGGGGCGATTACGTTGTTGACGAATTTGTTCGCCGGGGCGAGCGCTCCGGTGATCGCGTTGTCGAACCGACGCGCGAGGTTCATCGGATTCACAGCGTCGGCAGCGCTCTGGAGTGCGGCCAAGTCCTGCGCGCCGTTCTGTTCGCCCTTCGCATTCGCCTGCGCGACTCCCTGATCACCACCAGCGAGGCCGGGAAAGCCGCCCGTCACCGGGGCCGGGTTCGACGCCCCGGGGAAGCCACCTTCCATCGGAGCGACCGCGTTCGCCGCGTCCCCTGCCACTTCTCCGAGGCTCGACGTGACGATGTTCTTTGGCGCGGCGCCGGTCGCCATCTGCATCGCGTTGGCGAGCGGAGACATGCCGGGGCCAGCCGCCATCGGGTTGTCCATCTCCGTCTGCGTCCCTCCCTTGGGGGCGAAGCCGCTGTCGGGTCCCTTCCACTCCTCTGGAGAGCCCTGGTCGGGCTTCTGCACGCCCATGTCGCTGGAGGGAGGCGCGTTCGGGTCGTCCTTGAGCTTCGAGGGTGGGTTCTGCTTCGCCTGTTCCTCGGCTTGGTACTCGCGCTTCTTCACGCGCTCCTCGACGAACCCAGCAGCGGTGTCCGGGTCCATCTTCCGCAGCATCTTCAGCTCGTCAGGCGTGACGAGGGCGCCACTCTCGGGAGGGCCCCCGGAGTACGCCTCGTTCTGGATGAGCGCCTTGTACTGGTTCAACTTCGAGTCGCGCTTGATCTTCTCGTTCTTCGTCCGCTCGGCCGCGGCCTGCTCGGGGGTAAGGATGTGCGCCTCGCCGTCGCCTTCGGTGACGACCGCAGTGGAGAGGTTCTTCGCCTCCGCAGGCGGGAGCTTCTTGATCTTCTCCCACTGCTCGTCGGACATGCCCCCTCGGACGAACTCGGTAGCTTCGCCGTTGACGAGCGCCATGTACTTCTCGGAGGAGCCCGACTTCTTGGGGGCGAGCTTCGTGGCCTGCGCCTTGAGCGCGGTCGAGAAGTCCACCTTGTCTTTCTTGTTGGAAGCCATTTTCAGGTGAACCCGTTGATGATGGGGGCGAGGATGCCCGCAGCTGCGTTCGCCTTCTTGATGTCGTTCGCCTGACCCTGAAGCTCCAGTCGTTTGCGCAGCTTGTGGTCTTCGAGTCCGAGCCGCGCCTGTGCCTCAGCCAGTCCACTCCCCTGGGAGGCGTAGAACTGACGCAGCATGTCGTCTTGACGACGCTGCTGGAGCGCGGCCTGCATCTGCGCGTCGGCCGAGCGGAGGTCGTTCCCGCGAAGGTTCCCTGCCGCGCCGCCGATGCCTGCCTGCGAGCGCATCATCTCCGCGAGCCGCGCCTGTCCCATGTCGCCTGCGAGCCCACCAGCGCCCATCTGCGCCCCGAGCATCGCGCCGCGACCGCCCTGCATGAGCGCCTGCTGACCCATCTGACCCATCGCGCGCTGCCCTTGCATGTTCGCGATCGACGGGCCGCTCTGCATCCCGCGCATCTGCTGCATCAGCGCGAGCTGCGCGCCGCGCGACCGGTCTGCCACGCCCGCGTTGTACGGGTTCGCGCGATCGGCCGCGTTCGCGCCACTCTGGGCCATCTGCTGCCACATTGAGGCGTTCTTGATTTCTTTCGGGAAGTTAATCCCGCTCGGACCGGACATCCGGTCTTCGATCTGCCCTTGCACATCGAGGCGGGGCATTGGGCCGGGGAACGGATCGCCAGCTGCTTTCTTTCGCTGCCAGTCTGCCATGGCAGCGTCATACTGAGCCCGGTCAGTGTAGACGTTCGCGAAGTTCCCGCCGTTGTTGGGGTCAGCCATTTGCGTGCCTCACTTGTCGTAATCAGGGACGATGGAGTCTTGTCCGTCGACTTGTCGGTAGCCCGACCCGCCTCTGGGTCGACCCCAAATCGACTGCGCCGTGCCTGCTGCGGTCGCCCCTGTGTTGATGAGGCTCTGGTTGAAGTTGTCCCTGATGTTCTGCCCTTCAAGGTCGAACCCGAGGTCGGCTCTCGCGTAGTCCTGCCCGAGTTGACTCCCTGCGAGGTCTGTCCCGATACCACCTCCCATGTAGAACTGGCGGCGAGCGTCGTCGAGTCCTTGTGACCCGAGCGCGCCCTGCGCCATCCCCTGCGCCTGCCCGATGTCCTGTCCCTGCTGCTGCGCGAGAAGCTGCGCGAGCATCTGCTGCGCCGCCTGCTGCTCCTGAATCTGGAGCATCTGCTGGTCGCCAGCGAGCCCTCGGCCGATGCCCTGCTGACCGGCCTGAATCCCGCGCATGGCCGCGCCCGCGGACTGCCCGCGCATGGTCGACCCGAGGCTCGCCTGCTGCTGCTGAGCGCCGCCGTACGCCTGTGCGAGCTGCTGCTGCGCCTGTGAGTTCCGATCGCCTGCCGCGGCGCGCTGAAGGTCCTGAATGACCTGCTGCTGCTGAAGGCGCGCTTGATCCTGGTTCCCGGTCTGGTACGGATTGGCACGGTTCTGTTGATTCTGCGCGTGGTCCCGAAACCAGTTCGACCAGTAGGGGTCGATGCTGGGGCGGGCTTGGAGGTTGGTTCCGGTGCCGGGGTCGTACCCGTTGTTTCCCGCCACCGCAGGGTCAATCTGATCGGGGCCGAATCGGGGGGCTGGCATAGGTCAGAACCTCTGGGAAGACGGCAACTTATAGTAGCCGGGCTTGACACCTACCTGCAAGGTCAGATCGGTCAAACGGAAGCGGCCTTTGGTGACCCCGAGGTCTGGGGCGAAGGAGATGCCGATCTTCAGCGCCTCGCATTTCTGCTTCGCGAAGTGATGCTGAGCCTGTACAGGCGCCCCGGACGACGCCGCGGCGACGAGCGTACTCGCGGTCTCACCAGACGGAGGCGAAGCGGCGGCGAAGTCGTACCCAACGTAGAGGTTGACCGCCTGAGGGTCCAGTGACGACGCAGTGTCAACGAAGCGCCCGAGCACCATCAGGCGGTACACGCGTTGGAAGCCCTGGATGCCCGCGAAGCTGAGCCACGCCGTTTCCACGTAGCCCGCGAAGGTGGTCGAAGCCGCGCCTGCGTCGCTCACGTCGAGGATCGCCGTCTCGTCGGTGTACCGAAGTAGTGGCGTGGTCGTGGAGTAGTTGCTCAGATGGTAGTAGCGGTCGTCCGCGTACACCGCGTCGATGTTCGCGTGGCCGGTAAATCGGGTCCACTGCTTCCACTGGTAGTCCCAGATGAGCACAGTACCGCTCGACTGGTAGAAGCGGATCTGCTGCTTCGCATCTCCCACCACCGCCACGAGGTTGCCCGAGACGAGCGAATCCACCTCGGCGCCCGCCTGCTTCCCGTCCGGTGCGAGGCCGAGCCCGCCTGAGCGCGAAACGAGGCGAATGCCGAAGGGCGAGCGGAACCACACCCCCTCGGGGCCTCGGATGATGGACTTGGGGGAGTCCCAGGAGCACCCCGTCTCGCTGATGATGGTGGCGAAGTCGCTGTACTGCCCCTGCGTCCCGGAGTCGTTCGGGCCACTTCCTCCGATGACGCCGACCCCGTTCTCGCAGAGGATCACGAGCTGGTTGTCCAGCTCCTCGGTGCCAACGACGCGACCCTTGTCAGCGGGGACCGCGGTCTGGTGCGTCGGGTCGCCGCTCGAAAACTCCACGCCAAACCCAGGCGTGGTCACCTTGCTCCAGTGGACTCGCGAGCCGTCCCCACAGCCCGAGAGCACCAACCTCTTCTGGAAGGTGGAAACGTGACGACAGGCAGGTGCGGGCGTGTTCGGGAGGACGTTGCCCGCGGTGTACAACTGCTCGCCGCCGCCGAGATCCGCATCCGAGATGAGCGCGGCGCCAGCGTACGTGGTGGCGAGGTACAACGTCGTGTCGGTGGAGTCGCCCTTCGTCCGGTACATCAGCAGCCGCGCGTTGGGCTTCTGGGTAGGCGGGCTGAGCACGGTCGGCGTGATGGAGTAGTTCCCTGACCCCGCTACGATGGTGATGGTCTTCTCGCCAGACGGAGCGGACTCCCACCAGTTCCCCTGTCCGTCCTGCCACGCCCACGTCAGACAGAACGTGAACGTATCGGAGGCGTTGGGGAAGGTGTATGTGCCTGAAGCTGCCGCAGACCCTACCGCGACGATCTCAGGTCCGTGGTGGAACCCCTCCTCTACGTAGACAGATCCGTCGAAGATGTACGGACAGGCGCCCGCCACGAAGGTGATCCCGTTGATCTCCTCGTGACCCAACTGCGAGTTGAAGTCGATGACCGCACGCGCGAGCGCGTAGGCGGTGTCGTTGGTGGTCCCGGCCAGTCGCAAGTCGGTCTCGTATTTCAGGTACGGGAGGATCAGCGAGCTGGAGCGGACCGGCATGTTCGGAACGCGCGTGACGTTGGTCAGCTTGTTTCTGTCGATCGCCACTTCCCCGTAGTCGACGCGAGCCACTACGTAGGGTGGCTCCCCGGTAGCGCCTGTCACTCCAAGGTTCGCGAGCGCAGAGGTGAGGTCGATGACGTAAACTGTGTTCTGGTACTCGCCCGAGAGGAAGACCATCGGCAAGTAGAGCCGCGAGTTCACCACCCCGATGCGCCCCGCGATGTACCAAGGGGAGAACGTGGCGCACTCAGACAGCGAGGCGTAGGCGTGCGTACAACTGGAGAGCCGCAGCAGCGAACTGCCGTTCGCGTCCACAGTGTCGAACGCGAGATAGATCTGCGTGGTCGAGTTCTCGTAGGCCGCGACCCGAGCCACCCCGGTGCCACCCGCTCCGGTGCCTACCGTGGTTTCGACTGATCCTGTGGCCGTGGTGAAGTTGTAGTTCGCCGCCTTCAGCACGTTCGTGTTGATGCTGTAGAAAGCGTGTAGCTTGTAGTCAGTGGCGTCCTTGGTGAAGAGGGCGGTCAACGAGCGCGGCCTCACAGACGGTGTAACTTGGTTCGAGTTCAGTACGCTGGAGCCGTCCGAGGTGTTGAGGCTGTAGAAGTAGAGATCGGTGGTCGCGTTCAAGTCGCGAATCACCAGCCCCAGCTTCGTGAGATCGGAAGAGAAAGCCACGTCGAACAGCACCTGATCGCTACTGGTTCCTTCGATGGTCCCGGCTCCAGCTCCGCTGGTGAAGATGGCGGCGCTGAGTCCGCTCGCTGACCCCGCCGTGCTCAGCGTCATCGACTTGATCGTGAAGACCGTAGCCCCGCTCGTGAACGAACCCACGAAGATGAAGAACTTGCTCGCGTTGGCCACTACACGAGGCTTCACGAGGATCTTGGTCCCGTCCGTGAGCACCGTATCGTAGAGACGAAAGTAGTTGTTCGCGTCGTCCACCAGTACCACGCGGACGGTCTGCGTGCCGAGCGGAGCACTCCTCGTCTCGAAGACGTAGCAGGTGATGTTCCCGACCGTAGCGCAGTCGAAGGACCCATCGTAGAAAGGAATGCCCGCGCCGTACGCGCTGCCCTTGGCCAGAATCCCGGCCACGCGAGTGGTCAACATCCCCGCGCGAGGAGCCGCACGAGGAGGCGAGAACCCGTCGACAACGGCGGGGTTCAGAACCTGAGAAACCCCTCCCGCGCCCACGCGCGTGAGTGTGCTGGCCTGCTCTATGACCGCGACTCCCTGGTGAGTGAATGCTCGATACGCCTGTGAGGTAAACGCCCCGAAGCTGGCGCTCGCCTGCCCGCCGCGGCGAACCACGGTCGAAGCGTCGTCGAACTGAACGTCGTCCGCGACCGCGAGCTTGCTGGGGATGACGATGAACTGATCGTCCTTCTTCTGAAGGCCGCCGCTCATGTTCAGGTGGACGAGTTGCTTCTGGAGCATCACTCCTCCGTGTCGAACGAAACGGGGTCCAAGTTGACAATCACTGCGCCAGCGGCACCTGAGTAGAGAACCACGCCGTCCGACTGCACCTGAACCAGCGCGCTTGTACCTCCGGTGATGGGACAGTGAAACAGCCTCGTCGCGGTCGGCCGGTACGACAGCGGTAGCACAGTGACGTTCCCCATTGCGCCTCCCGACCGCAAAGCGGAGCCTCGCAGCCATACGCGGCCTAGCGGGTCCTTGCGGTAGTTCACAGGCACGGAGTCAGACCAAGTGCTTTGGTAGGTGATTGCCTTCCACTTCTCGGGCTGGACGAAGGGCTGAAGGAACTCGACCACCGAACGCAGAGGCTCGAACAGGCCGTCGAGCGCGCGCTGCACCAGCGAGTCGGTCACCCGAGGCTGGCGGACCTCAGGGAGCGGCCGGTTCCTGTCAAGGCGGCTCACCACAGCGGATCAACGTCGAGCGTGTCGATCTCGACGACCCGGTGAGTGGTTGAAAGGTCGCGCTGCTCCTTCGCGAGTTCGATCTCCTGTACGACCGCGGCGCGCTCAGCAACGAGCGTGCGTACGTCGCTCTCTTCTTTCGCTAGGCACTGGATCGCAGCGTCGAGTACGATGAAGCGCTCCCAGCCGTTGGGGTAATTCACGGTGTCCGACCCGGCGGTCATCACCGTCGCCTCAGGCGCGTACAGCACGGTGGTCGGGATCACAGCGGTCGGTGTCGGGTAGAGCCTGATGTTGCTCCCGACGAGGCTGTACGAAGGGATGTCGTTGTTGCTCGCGAGGTTCGCGTTCCGGTAGTAGTTGCGCTCGCGCCGCATGTACGGAGACAGCGAGCGCACGCGCCCGCCGACCGTCTGATCGATGCCGTAGAGCTTGAACAGCCCCGAGGGCACCGCATAGTCCGAGGTGCCGGCCACGAGGGACAATTTTGCGGACGAGGAGACGTACTCCTCGCCCAGCGCCTCTACCAGCATCCCGTGGAGCTTCTGGTTCGCCTCGTTGATCCAGGCGTACAGACCGTCGGCTGAGTCCGCGATGAACGAGGACCCAACCATGTCCGCACGCTCACGCACCCGCGCGAGCAAAGTGGTGAGCGTGACGGACGTCATCTGTTACACCCCAGACGAGGGGTTGGCCGCGGTGTCCTGGAGAGTCACGGTCAGCAGGAGCGTCTCGCTGGTCGTGAGGTTGGTCACGGTGGGAGCATTCAGCGCGTTGTCGGCCGCCGACAGGATCGCGATGAGGAACTTCCCGTCCGTCGCGACCGTGTGCGACTTGAGCTGGACATGCCAGTTGGCCGGGGTGGCAGACATCACCATGCCGACCACGTTCAGGAGTCCGTCGTACTTTCGAGGCAGCGTGACCGTGTACAGGCCTGTGGCGGTCTGTTCGATCAAGGTTGCGCCCTTGACAGAAGTGAGGGCGGCCGCGGCAGCACCAATGCCGCTGATCTCCAGTACGACCTTGGAGGGGACGTTGGTCTTGATCTCGGTGAACTGCGTGTTGATCGTCATGTGCTTTCTCCGTTGAAAAAGAGGCTCCCCTAGTTACGAGGAGCCTCTTTCTCGGTGGAATTACGTGGGCAGCGTGGCGACGCCGTTCGCAGACGGCTTGTAGCAGAGCAGGTTCCCGTAGAACGAGAACCGGCACTCGAAGGCGTCCGAGAGGATCTGACGAGCCAGCCCGCCGTCCTGCCCCGCGTCGCCCTTGTTCACGAAGTCGCCGAGGTGCTTGAGCTGCCACGTGTCCATCTGGAGCAGGCGCGCGTAGCCCACGGGGGCGTTGCGGTCCGCGAACACCTTGACGCTGCCCTGGGGGCCGCGCAGCCGGATGGACTCGAAGCCCACCTCGCCCACCTGGGCGTACTCGGTCTCGACGCGCGAGCCGAGCGCGAGCTTGAGGTTCTTCTCGTCGGTGAACGACGTGAAGATGTGGCTCGGGTCCGCGTCCTCGCGAGCCATCGAAGCGAGCACGGTGATGTACCCCTCCTCAGGCTGGTACGAGCTGATGTCCAGGCGCTGACCGGCGAGCCGGGTCACGTCGACCGAGCGATCGGCGCCGAAGAAGGCGTCGCCCGAGGTCGGAGCGGTGATGGGGTTCCACCCGTTCAGGCCCATCAGCTTCAGGCGAGAGGCGTAGGTGGTGATGGCCGAGGTCGGACGGTCGCCAGCGATCCAGATGTAGTCGCCGGTCGCCATCAAGTCGGTGTTCGCGTCGATGGTGAAGGTGCCCGCGGAGCGGTCCACCGAGGTGACGATCATCGGAACGGCCAAGGTGGTGCCTCGGATGGCCGCGGTGTTCGAGCTGGCGCACACGAGCGCCATGCCCTTCTCGATGCGGGTGATCGCCTCACCGACCGTGATGGTCAGGCCGGAGACGGTGACCGGACCGGCCAGCGCGCCGCCGCCGTCACCGTACAGGTCCTTGCCGAAGTCGTTGCGCAGGGTCTGGAGGGTGCCGTCGATGAGCTGGGTGGTGGCCTGGACGAAAGCGCCGTTGTCACCCTTCGAGGCGAGGATCGCCTCCTGGCTGATGCCACACATCGCATAGTTCTTTACGCGAGTGATGGTGAGGTTGATGTCGGTGTTGAAGCCGTCATCGATCGCCGCGATCGAGGAGCTGACGCCGTTGTTCGCGGCGCCGTTGATCCCCGCGATGCTCTGCGCGGTGGCGAACGTCGCGTTGCGGGCGTTCGAGTTCTTGTAGGTGATCGCGTGGATGAGCGACCGACCGTTGAACCCGCCCACCTTGGGCATCAGCGCGAGAAGAGGGTTCTTCTCGTAGACAGCGTTCTCCAGCTTGCGGCTGGTGTAGACGTACTTCAGGATCTTGTCGATCGTCGTGACAGTTGCACCCATGATGAGTCACCCAGTTGGCGACTCACATGGAGTCGGCCGGTTAGGGGTCGAAACCCGTCATGTCATCGCCTCTGGCGATGGCAGCGAGGATCTCTTCCCTGGATTTCGGAGCGGTACGCGGCACGGCAGGAGCCGTGGTGTTCGCGTTGGTCAGCGTCCGGGGTGACTCAGATCCGGGGCGAGGCGACTCAGGTGCCTTCGCGGCAACCTGAGCACCGGGGCGTAGCTTTGTCAACACCCCGTTCCACCTTTCGGCCTCTTTCTTGAGCCGGTGCTCGACCACCTCGGCGGCGAGGCGGATCGTCTCCTCGATGGTTTCGCCCGGAGGCGAGCCATGCTCCTGAATGTGCTGGAGAATCACCCGCTCCACCGACTCGTACTCCCCGAGTGCGGCAAGGTGGGCGAACTTGGGGTCATCCTTCACCAGCTCCTCGGTCTTGGCGAAGAACTGCTGGCGGCTGGACTGAAGGCGCTCGTTCTCGCGCTCAGCCTTGATCGCGGCCAGCTCCTGCTTGAGCATCATCACCTCGGGGTCGCCGGTCTGCTTCTCGACGGGTGGCGCCTCATCCTTCAGGCCCGCCACCGCGGCGTTGTACTGTGCGTGTGTGAAGCCCATCGCGGCGAGCGCGGCGACCGGGTTGCCCGCGGCACGGGCCTGCGCCAGTCGCTGAGCCTCGGTGGGCGAGAACGCCTTGAGCATGTCCAGGTGCGGCGCGACCTGCTCCTTCTCCTTCCGCAGCGCGTCCTTGGCCTTGGCGATCTTCAGGAGCGCGGGCTCCTCCTCGGCGGGCTTCGCGGGCGGTGGATTTGCCACCTCCTGCGTGGTGGATTTGCCAGCCACCTCCGCGGCCTTCTCTGGAGAGATCACCCCGTCTTCCACGAAGAGTTTGGTCAGCTCCACGGGGTCGATCTGCGAGGGGGGGACATACGCCACCGGGGCGGTCTGCTTCTGCTCGTTGTCGGCCATCTGTTCTCTTTCTTAAGCGATCAGCGGGGGAACTGCGGGGACGGGTGCGGCGGCATTCATCGTGTTGTTGATCTGCGTCGGGGGCGGACCGCCCGCGCCCATCGGCGCACCGGGGTCCATCGGGGGCGCGCCCGCTCCCGGCACTCCAGGCACCGCGGGCGGCGCCATGAGCGCGGACTTCTGCGCAGTGGCCGTGTCGATCAACTGTCGCAAGAGCGTCAGGCGCTCCTCGGGGCAGTGACGGTGGCGAGCGAAGAGGTACGCCGCGTTCGCGCGCTCGATGATCATGTCGAGGTTCTGATACGGCTCCAGCGGGCGAAGCTCGGGCGGGTCGTTGTCGAGGATCGCGCTGATCGTAGCGTCCGCGTCGTCGATGATCGCGTTCCCCAGGTGTTGCTCCGCTTCGATGTCGGGGAACTCCAGGAGCCGCTTCGCCTGCGCGTCGGTGATGTACCCCTTCGCGCGCAGTTCTTCCACGCGCTGCAAGCGCGCGGCGGGGGTCTGCGGGAGAGAGCTGGTCGGCCACATCTGGAGCACGTACGAGTCGCGGTCGAGGTCGATGTTCGCCCAGTCGACTTCGAGGAGATCGCGCCGTCCAGGCACGAGTACCTTGTACGCCTTCCACCCGTACTGCTTGGTGATGAGGTCGATCGCCAGCTCCATGTAGTCGAGCCCGAACTGCTCCCAGTCCTGGTGCTGGGTGGCGAAGCGCTCGCTCTCGATGTCGCTGTACTCGCGCAGGGCCACCGCGGCGTCGAGCCCCGCGGGCTTCTTCGCGTTCGCGGACAGCTCGCTCAGACCGACCTCGTGCAGACCCTGGGTGTAGAGGGTCTGGATGTACTGGATTTCCTCGGGGGCGATGGCGTTGTTGTTCTCGACCACAGGAGGAGAGCCTGTGTAGTAGCCGATGTCGCCGCCGTCCGCGTTGGTCATCGCCTTGACGTTGACCTTCGAGCCGATCTGCACCCACGTCCGGCCCTTGCCCTTGCGGCGCATCTGCATGTCCACCGAGCGCACGGCGCGGTTGAGCGCGACCTGAATCGGCTGCACAGTCTCGATGATGCCCTTGCCCCAGAAGCCGGTCGTGCGCTTCTTGTAGCGGTGGACCGCGAAGGGGAAGCGCTGGATCTTCCAGTCCTCCATCATCAGGCACGCGCCGTCGATGCAGATGCAGTGCTTGCCGTCCTTGGCCTTGTCGTCGCTCGGGAGGTGCCACGCCTCCCAGACCTGCACGGTGTTCTCGACCACCTCGGGCGCGGCCTCGGAGTTCTCGATGCGGCTCGCCTTGCCTGCGTCGTCGATCTCCTTCGCCTTCTTCGGGTAGAGGCGCTTCAGGATGTCGCGCGGCACGAACTTCGTGCGCAGCATCTGCCGGGGGCTTCCGTATTGCCCGTCGAGCGGGTCGACGAAGAGTTCGTTCAGGAGCACGCGCTCAGCTTCCAGCTTCCCGTTGCCGCAGTCGTACAACTGCAAGAGCCCGGTGCCGAAGCGCCCGGAGTCTAGGAACACGTCGCGGCCCTTCTGGTAGAACTTGGTCTGGTAGAGGAACCCGCGGCTCCACTTGTCCAGGTTGCGCGCCTTGATTTGCCCCGCCCACGAGTCGCCTGAGGTGAGGAAGTACGGGCGCGGCTTGTTCTTGGTGATCTTCGAGGTGAGCGTGTCGACGCAGGTAGCGCCGAGGTTAAGCGAGAGGAAGCCGGTGTTGAGGACGATCTGCCGAACGACGCTCTCGGAGTACCCCCGCCCGTTGAGCGAGTCGAGTTCACAGTTCTCGTACAGGCGCGCGTGCCGGATGATCGCCGCTTGTCGGTCGCCGTCCGCGCGCTCCAGCGCCGTTCCGGTGTCTACGACACAGCGCGCCAACTCGCTCTCATCGACCTCCCACCAGCGCTGCTGCACCTCCCCTGACAGGGACTTCTTTTCGGGCTTCTCTTTGTGTACAACGACATCCCGGTAGTCCCTGGCCACGTTCAGTCGTCCTTCGCGTCCATCACGACGCCGTAGTGTTCCAACTGCTCGTCAGCAGTCAGCCCATCCTTGCCAACTTTCCCGGTTTTCACTGGGTTGTCAACGGAGGTGTCCTCCTTTTCCGCGACCGGGCCCAAGGTGATCTCCAGGTCCCCGTGCTTGTAGTAGAGGACCCTGCGGGCGCGCAGGTCGTCAATCAGGCTCAGGATCTCGTTCGTCCCACCATTCGCGGCCATCTTCTCTCTCCTTGGAAAGTCGTTCTTCGTCCATGCGCTCCACTGCGTCTTCGATTGCCTCGGGCTCGCGGGCCTCCTCGAAGTCGAGGTACATGAGCGCCTTGCGCCACGAGTAGAGCCCGCCGTCCGTGCAGTGGTTGGGGAAGCGCGGGTCCTCGCCGGGCGGCTTGCCGCTGTCGGGATCCCAGTCCGGGTCCTTCGGGAGCCCAGCGTACTCGGTGGCGAGCGCGCTGCCCGCCTGTACCTTGATGAAGCCGCTCTGGAAGTCGTCGTTCATCATCCGAACGTGATTCAGCTTCTCGGACTTCTGAGCCGCCTCGAACACCTGAGAGTAGCGGCTCATCACGTCCTCGACGTACATGCGCCCGCCGCCGCCAGTGTCAGCCACCTTCGCCACGAAGTCGAAGCCGAGTGCTTCCCACTTCTGGATCTGCTCCATCACCTCGTCTGAGCGCGCCCCCGGCTTCTTCCAGCTCCCTGCCTCGAAGAGTTCGCGGCGACTCGGGTGCCACCCCCAGGCCACGAGCGCCATGTCGTCGCGCGATCCCAAGTCCCACCCCAGGACGTGCTTCCACCCAGGCCCCCACGGGACGACCTGAGAGAGCGTGAAGGTGTTGCGCTCCTCGTTGAACTTGTAGAACAGCACCCCGTCATCCTTCACCCAGCGCCCTAGGTACTCGCGCACGTACGTGGGCGAGTCGAGGGTCCAGTTCCGCTTCTTGCGCAGCTTCTCCAGTTCGACCGCGGCGTGGGGCAGGTGCGGGTTGTCGAGCAGGCTCCAGCGGTGGCAGGACCACCCCGCGCCCATGCGCTCCTTCTCCTGGTCGACGCCCGAGGCGACCACCGTGCCTTCGGACATCCACTGCCCGTTCACGTCCGAGCCCCCGGTGATCCAGTACCAGTACCCGGTCGGCACCACGCCGGGCGTACCCTCCATGCACATCGTCCCCTGCATGTCGAAGAGGCACGGCTCGGCCACGTCCTCCACGAGCGTGCGAAGGAAGGGTCCGAAGAGTTGGCTCTCCAGGATCACTTCGAGGATGGTCTTGTCGCCGCGCTTGCGCTGGGCTTGCTGGTCCTTGTCGGCGCCGACGAAGCGGATCTCGCTCCCGTTCTCCAGGCGCAGGGTCAGTTCGGTTTCGTGCGCCTTCACCTTGATTCGATGTCGCGCGGCCACGTCGAGGAACTCCTGCCACATGAGCTGCTTCGTGCGCAGGCGTGTGATGCCCCACACGCGAATGAGCGACTTCGGGTTCTCCAGCGCGGTGATGAAGCAGTACCGGCTCCACATGGCGGTCTTGCCAGCACGCCGAGTACAGATCGCCGCTTTGTTTCTGCCGGGGTCTTCCACAAAGGAGATCTGGCGATCAAACAGTTCGTCCTTGATTGCTGCTGTGACCGAGGAGGCACGGGCCAGCGCCTGTTCGCGCCTCGCCAGTTCTTCAGCCGCCCTCCTCGGATCTAGCGCCACGAAGCAGTCCTCACCAGCGCCGCGAAGAAGTGCCTGCGGTGAGCGGCCGCGCGCATACGCTCCTTCGCCTCTGCGGACTTAGGGACCCCCTTCTGCGCAGCGGAGATGCGCGCCGCTACCTCGCGCGGCCGCGCTCTACCTCTCAGTGCCTCGCTTCTCTGCTTGCGAGCGGCCGCGCTCTGAGGTCGCCCCCTGCTAGCGGCCGCGGTCTTCGCGATCCCCTCGGCTGTGTGCCTGTATCCGAGGGCGCCGTCACCACCCTTCGTCTCGTTCGTGAGTCGGCAGCCGAGCGAGCGAGCGATCCCGATCATCGCGATCTCCGCGGCCGCTCCGTCGCCTTCGACGGTTTCTAGGAGTTCGATGATGGGCATGTGTCCGCTCGCCAGGACTGACTGAAACCAACAAGCCCTGTGCGTGTCCTTCTTCTTGGACGTGTACAGGTGCTTGTTGAAGCGCACCTTGAGCGGCCCTACGGTCTTCCCGACGTAGCGCAGTTCTTGCGTACGTGGGTCCAACAGACCGTAGAGGTGCGTTCGCATTACTTCTTCCATCTCCGAAGCCACGACGCGAACTCGATCCCCATGCAGAGGGCGATCACGCAGATGGAGACGAAGGTGATCACTTCTTCACCTGGGGCGCGGGGGCGCGCTTCCTGGCCTCCTCTTCCTTCTGCTTCATCACCGCGGCCATCTCCTTGTCGGAGAGCGGGACGAAGGAGGCCACGTTCGTCATGGGGACGATCGTCTCCTCGTAGATGTTCGCCACCGTGCGCGAGCAGGTGATGAAGCGGTGCTTGTCGTCGACCTCGATGTCGGCGCCCATCTGGCCGGGGCGATCCCCGACCGCGTTGCGCCCGAGCGACTTCTTCTGACCGCCGAAGGAGATGGGAGAGACGAACTGGACGGACTTGATGGGGGTGCTCATGTTCAGCCTTCCTTCGCGGGCAGCATCGAGTTCACGTTGTCGCGAGGGACGATCACTTCCGTGTCGTCGTTCTTCACGATGTTGACGCACTCCTCCTCAGGGTCGAAGTCGATTGACTTCACGCTCGCCCCTGCGGTCGCGGAGTTGTTCAGTCCGGGGACAGACGACTGGAAGTAGACGGTCTTGATCTTCATGCTCAGCCCTCCTTCGCGAGGAGTGCGCGCACGGCCGCGTCCTTCGCTTCGAGCAGCTTCCGCAGAGCGACGGTGCGCTCGGGGTTGCGGGGGAGCGCGGGCGTCTCAGCGTCGCCACCGACGATGATCTCCGCCAGCTGGCAGAACGGCGCCGAGACCGCCTGCAACTTCGGCGGGAGGTGGGAGTAGGCGAAGAACTGCATGATGTGCTCGGGCTTCTGTTCCATGTGGGTCTACCTTTCGAGGAGAAACGGGTTGTACTTCAGGGACATTCGTTCGAGGAAGACTCGACCCTCGCGATCGGTCGCGTGGGTGTACCACTTCGCGCGGCCTTCGACGAGGCCCGTGGCGATGCCGCGGCGTCGGTACGCGGCCTTCACGTAGATGTAGTGCAAGGCATCGCCTTCGATGGCGCTCCACCCGAGCACTTCGTCCGGCACCTCGGGGAAGAAGGCGACGAGGACGTGCGAGCGGAAGAGGAGCCGATCGATGCGCTTGTCCATGCCCTCGTCGTAGACTTCCTTGAGGACGTGCTTGCGCGCGTGGGTCTTCCAGAAGGCGGTGTGCCACGAGCTGTGGATGAAGCGTGTGTCGGCGCCGCTGGCGAGACGAAGGGAGAGGCTCATTCGTTCTCCTCCGAGTCTTCCGAGTCTTCGTTCTCGGAGGCGAGCGCTTTCTTGACCGAGGCGCGCTCCAGGTACGGTCGAGCCGCTTCCGCGAGCGCTTCGTCGCTCATCGCCGCGTACTGAGCCTGATCGTTCGTCGCCTCTTCCGCTTTCATCACTTCGCTCTGGGCGACGGCCTTGCCGAGCTGGAACTCCGCGAGGAACTGCTGCGCGTTGAGCTGCTCCGCGATGGTGGGCACCATCCAGTCCGTGTACTCGCCCGAGGGGAGCGTGGTGCGCACGGCGTCTCCGTTGGCGATCGCCTGGATGCGCAGGAGCACGTCGAGCCCGCCGTTGTTGATGCGGCGCATCTGAGAGCGCCACGACTCGACCCGCGGAGCGGCTGGCAGCGGCGCGGCTTTGGAGATCACGTTCCCCTTCTCGTCTCGCTTGACGAGGATGCCGCCTTGTTCGGTGACCTTCGGCTTGAAGATGCTCACTTGAATTCTGGGAGTGTGCGGTACTCGATCGCGCGGTGGGCGTGCTGCGCACGCTCGATGCCGTACATCATGCCTGGGCTGGTGCCCAGGTCGGTGTACACTACGGTCGCATCTGCTAGGTCGCCCCACTCCAGCCCAGCTTCGATCCCCTGCGCACGCTCGGCGGGGATGTCGTCGTTGAGGACGCCCGGTTGTGTGTAGAGCAGATGAGATGCGAGAGGGGCCTCTCCTCTCAGCAAGCAGTCGCGCAAGGCTGCGCGAGCGTAGCGGGTGTTCTTCTCCACGTCCCCTGCGTACGGCGACTCCACGATGACAAGTCTCATTGGCGTGCCCTCTCCTGGTGGGCTGGGGCGATGTCACCGCACTCAGGGGAGGAAGTCAAGTGGAGCGCTTCGAGTAATAGAGTTCTCTGGAGTCCTCGGAAAAACAATTTCCGTAATATAGTTATCTGGATTTAATCGTTCCGATTTTTGCACAGTAAACATATTCGACCCACGGCCCCCAACCAGTCGATCGATTTTTCCGATTATCCGGCCCGCGCCTCGAGTATCCGCGTGTGACGCAGCGCATTAGACACAGCGCGTCATCGTGATTCCAGGCACTTAGCATATCCTGAATATAAATAATGGGATACGCAATATCCTGGTTTCACTCGAATATCCGAGCACTATCCCCCAATATCCGCGCATTTCGGGTCGAGACGGGCCATTTTTCGTATGTTCTGGGCGGAATCGGTCGTGGATCGCGACAAAAACGTCGCGTTTGGCCAGATTCACTATGACACCAATGTCATGCTTTTTTGTAAAGGGAACATACAGGAACGGGAGTAGCGTCGCGCAAATCCGCGTAAGCAATCAGTACCTACATCCCCCGTTCCTTTGATCCATCACTTTCTAGGATCATTCTTCTAGATAGTAGATAGGGGGGGGAGGGGAGGGGGAGCCAAGATGGGCGTCTTAGTGGAACGTTTGGAACGGCAGGCGCAGTTACTGAGTGAGATCATGAGCTTGCAGCCCATTACTCCCGTTCCTGCCGCACCGCGTCACAAGTCGACAAATGCCAAATTCCATAGTTATTTCATAGCGTTCCCAGCCGTTCCACGCGGAACACCATGAACAGACCCTAGACACTGCACACTGTTCTACTGCACACGAATCGCACGAATCGAGCTGAATTACCGTCCCAACAACATTCGCGTCACACAAACGTCACACAAACGTCACACAAACGCCATAAAACGAATTTCTCGAATTAAACGATAACTATATTAAGACTTTGCGAGCGTGAGACGGCATTTTCCCCGAGTAGCAGCGACACTATAGAGTAGGGGGCGCAATCTAGCGGCCTCGACGAACCGGAGACACACCCGTGGAACTGCACGCTACCGAGATCAACACTACTGAGTCTACTGAGTCCGCTGAGGTCGCGATCCTCGCGGCCGTGGCTGACGCCGTCGCGACAGCCGCCGAAGAGGGGACTGACGCGCACCTGCTCAGCATCTACGCACAGGCCGACGAGGTGGAGGCGCTCAGCGCGGCCCGGAAGCTCGCCAAGGTGATGTCGAGCGACTGCCCTCCGACGCGTGCAGCTCGACTGTGGGCCTGCGCTGTCGAGGGGGCTGGTCTGGCCGACCTCCGCCGTGCCGCCGACGCCGTCAAGGGCTCGGGGGAGGGCGAGGGCATCGAGATCAAGACGCGCTACGGAGGGCTCTCGCGGGGCACCTGCTACGGGCGGCACGCGGACGGGGCTTGGGCGCACAAGAGCGGGAGCACGGTGACCCTGGATCGCCGCGGGAAGTGGACCGTGGGTAGCAGCGACGGCTTTTCGCGCCGGGAGAGGACGGATTGGACGGTCTTCGCGGTCGGCCCGTACCTCTTCGCTTGTTGAGCCGAAAAACTTTTGACGAAAACTTCTTGCGCCAATAGCCGATAAGGTTATCATCACCCCGTCACACAAACCGAATAGGAGTCCACATGCCCAGCTTTTACCCGTTCCACTCCATCGCTTCCCTCTCCATGTCTATGCTGATGTCCATCAAGCGCTACGACCGTCTGGCTCGCGTCACGGAGGTCTACCCGTGGGAGCACGCGAGGATCAATGACTCCTACGCGGGGATCTACAACGCGCACGTCGACGGCTACGAGGCGATCTGACATGGCTAACAAGCGCATCGGACCTCAGATGGCCTACCTTGCCGCTCGTGTGGTCGAGGGGGACTCGATCTGCTCCCTGGTAGATCGTGAGTACCGCACTAGGCGCGGGCACGAGTCGCGTACGTACGGCTACCGCGCGGTGCATCGCGCGATCAGGGCCGGGCTGATCAGGGTGCTGGACACTCCCGGCCCCGTCTACCGCCTCGCGCCTGTGGAGGGAACCTAACATGAGCCTCCATCACGATCCCGCCGTTGACCGTGCCATGCGCGCAAACATCGGCGCGGGCTTCCATTTCTTCGATCCCGACTCGCAGCGCTTCCACCAGTCCCGGTCCGTGTGCGGTTTCGTCGACGAGCGCGAGCGCTTCGCTTACGTGGTGGAGCGCTACCGCACAGCGTTCATGGGCGGTCATCAGGTGCAGTTCCCTCACTCGCGCGTGGTGCGCGTCAATCTCAAGACGGGCGAGACTGACTACTTGACCGATGGAGGCAAGCCTACTTCCGAAATGGTCAAGGGTAAGTATGTCGACAACGGCGAGGCGTGCCACTACTCGACCAATGCCCGCGCGACCAAGGCGGCCAAGCGTTTCGCGGGGGGCGAGTCATGAGCCGCAACGGAAACATGACCGCGCAAGCGTTCCGGCGTCTCTTCATTCGCAACCGCCCCCCGTACGGCAGGGGAGAGTGGGTCTTCGTCAAGTACGCTTGGCCGGGCGGCTACCCTCTCTTTCTCGTGATGTCTGACGGCGGGTGTCTCTGCGCAGCGTGTATCGAATCCGAGCGGGGGCTGATTCATCAGGCCGCGCTGGAAGGTGAGCGCAACGGGTGGGCTCCGATGGGCGTTGACGTGAACTGGGAGGATCCCGATCTCTACTGCGATCACTGCGGGGAGCGGATCGAATCGGCCTACGCGGAACCCGAGGAAGAGGAAGGAGGCGAGTCATGAGTCAGGGAGGCTACTGCGGTTGTGCGTGCCGCGATTGTTTCGAGATCGCAATCTCCGCTGCCGGTGAACCTGCGCTTTGCTGGGAGTGTGAGGAGGCCGGCTGCGATGCTGAAGGGGAGTCCGAGTGCTGTCGATCGGACGCCTATGGGTGTGACGAAGAGAACGAAAGCGAGGTTGAGTCATGAGCCGCACTAACCGCTACGCTCCCTCCCCTTGGGTCCACCCGTCCAGCTACTTCGGCGCGACGTGGGATGGCTGGCTCGTGTTCCTGGGTCGCAACCGCGATTCAGATCTGCTCACGAATCACAACTTCGATACGGCGCTGAAGGCGCTGTGTGCGCTCAACTCGCGCTTGCCTGAGGGGAGCGACGACAACTCGGAGATGACGGTTACCACGGTGCGAGAGGGTCACTGGGCTTGCGGTTGGGTCGAATGGATCGCCATTCACCCAAGCAACGAAGCTGCCGTGCGACTCGCGGAAGATCTCGCGGCCCAGCTGGATTCGTACCCTGTGCTCAATGAAGACAGGTTCTCCGAGAAAGAGCACGAAGAGGCGCAGGATAACTGGTGTCAGTTGAGCATGAAGGAACGGATCGATCTGATCAAGCGCTACGGGTACGGGAAGATCTCCATTCTGGCCGCGCGCCACGACTGGATTCCCCAGAATGACAACGGCTCGATCTATGAGGCACTAACCCGTGTCTGATCCCACCTACTACCTCCGCCTGCGCAGCTTGAAGGTCATCGGGTCGATTGCCCTGCCCGTCACCACCCTCGTCGCCGCCAAGGCCCTGGGGGCGAGCTGGAAAGAGGCGATGACGGACACGGCAAAAAAATTCACGCTGGAGATCACTGACGAAAAAGGAGTGACGCAATGGACCCTCTGAGCGCTGCCGCTAAACAGGTCGTTTCCGTGTTGTCGATCGATGCGTGGGCCTATGGGCCTGAGGAGGAGAGAGGCTGGACCTGGAACAACTGGTTCAAGGTCGGAACGTGCGACCTGTCCAACGCCCCTAAGACCGATGCGGAGTGGCTCACGTGGTTTGTGTCCGAGGGCTACGTCAACGCGAAAGCGCTCACGGATTGCGAGATCGATGACGATCAGTACAACGTGGTGATCCGCGTGATCGAAACCGGCGAGCCGCTTTTCGCCGTCGCTTACGGGGAGGCGCACTAACCCTCCCACAACCCACAACCCACGACGAAAAGGAGAAACACAAATGAACGCTTTGAAGAAGCTAGCTTCATCGAACACTCTGGAAGGGATCAGCCAACTGATCGCGCAGTTCTACGGGGGCGAACGCAAAGAACTACGCGAAATCTCGCCCGGTGTCTGGCAGGTGATCTCAGCGGGGGAGCCACTCAGCACTACCGTCACCCTGAGGCGAGGCCGATACGTGTTCGGAGCGCCGATCAAGTAGCCACCCTCCGCCGCAACTCTACGAGAAAGGTGTGACGCAATGGACGCTTTGAGAGTTTCGGACACAACGGGAAGTGTCAGAGCGGCGATCTTGGCCGCTCTGAGAGACGATCGGATCTTCAGCCCCTACGGGAGAACTGTCACGATAGAAGATCTGGACGCACACGGCACTTACGCAAATGGCATGGTGTCGATCGGCGGATTTGAAACTCGTGTGATTTGCCCTTCCCACATGATGGGCGCTGATTGCGTGCTTCCGATCGGTCACGCAGGGGACCATAAGTCAGAGTGGGAGCGGCCGAGCGGCCCTCGCGACTAGCCTCACCACAAAACTCGACAAGCGAATAGGCGAGCGCTTCACCCGGAA
>SCLI03000377.1_pt1 | contig 28888 bp, 50 predicted proteins | sample 7268041 | NCBI WGS metagenome assembly SCLI03 (sample SAMN10721081, study PRJNA514188) | viral metagenome | isolation source: depth-stratified mine tailings core A | place: China: Fankou Pb/Zn Mine tailings | collected 2017-10 | reverse complement strand
CTTTCTATCGTGTCCATCAATGATGGTTACCTGTTTAGAGATTTAAACAAAGTATTGCATATTATTGCTACTCCATTTTTTCGTAAATGGATTCAATCTAAATGTGATGAAATCAATAAACATTACAATGATCCAACTAACGATCAAGTAAAAATTATTTATGCACCATGGCAGCAAATTCATGTATTGTTTGAACGTATTGCATGGGTTAACTCTATCTGGCCTGATTGTCCTATTGATTATTATCAATCGCACATTCTGCAATTGTTAAGCATTAAATCTGTTTCTAACTATTCACTTCTCACGCAAACGTGGTTGCGTGAATATATGCCTGTAGCATCATTCTTTAATATTCTTGAAAAAGAATATGAACGAGAAATGGCTAATACACATACACGTCATAACTTTAATCCAGATCTACAACATCCATCTTTTTGGTACAGTGATTTGCGTGATACATTCTCAATGTTAGATAATATACTTGCACACAATGCATGTGCAACAGAACCATTGACTCTTGAAGTTCCAAAACGTTGGAGGCTTTCAGAATTTCATGATCACGTTCAATCTATTGCATGGAAGATTAAAAACAAAAACGAATCACTACCTCAAGACTTGTTTCCTGAACCAGTTAGGATTGAGCTTGGTTCTAGTAAGTGGACATTCTTTCAACCTGTTGATACACATCAACTAGCTGCTTGGGGACAAACCGTACGTAATTGCGTTGGTAGTGCCAGTGGTTATGCAGATGGTGTTCGCAAGAAGAAACACTTTATTGTGTTGTGTATGATTGATAACAAACCTCAGTTCACTATCCAACTTGAAGTGAATACAGGCATGATGTCTGTCAAGCAAATTGTTAGTATTAACAACAGCAGGCTTACGGATGAACAACGTGAACTTTATACAACTGCATTCAGTAAAGCCTTGACTCAACGGGAGTCTGCGCTAACATCTGCATAGCCCCACAGGCTGACCGGTCCTATCCTCGATAATAGGGCCGGTCACATCAATGACTAACTACACTGATGATCAGTTACTTGCCATGGCTATGGCAAACCTTGGTGAATACATCCATGAACATTTATCTCAATACATATTGATTGAGGATCCACGTAACGAAGACGATTACGATACGTGGGATTATGGATGTGAACCATTACCTTATGATCACACTTGGTATCACACATCAATAGATGTGAGTGTAAATCCAAGTGAGCCCGAGTAGCCCAGCGGAAGAGGCAAGCGACTTAAAATCACTACAGCGTGAGTTCGAATCTCACCTCGGGTACCAATCCAATTACTTAATTCAAACCATGTTTTCTTGTTTCAAATATCTCATTCCTCAACCTCATGGTTACATGGATGAGGACAAACGTTACAACTTGGGCTTAACTTGGTCTGATCAAGATGGATTGACAGACTGTCATAATCTTGAGTTCAGATACATTCGTAACTCAGAACGTCTTGCGCTCCAGGGACAGCCAATGCCTGATGGTAGCTGGCAATACGTTGAAGCTAATGGCACCGTTCATACCATTACTGCTGAACGTGCTAAAGCTTTTATGGATAAAACACATGAGCATGCAACTGTTATGTGTGCAATGCTTGACAAACTGCGTGAAGCTGGCATGATGGATAACATCATTGACGCCAACGCAGAACCAGCGTAAACTAGGTAACGAAATGCAGACCAGCCCCCGTGCAAACGGGGGTCTTTCTTTTATGCAACCTGAAGAACTTCAACAACTTATTCAACAAATCAATGACAACATCCCTGATCACACATGGGATCTAGTAAGAGATGCAGCTATTGCACAGATTGTAGATCTAATGGATCTTAATACTTTGTTTAAACTTGCAGAGTTATCACTGTCTGAGTACTACCACGAACACAAAGATGAGATCATTCAAGATCTTGTTTCATTTGTTGGTATTGATACAACAGTAAATGTATTGGATTCACTTCAACTCAACAAAGTTCCTACATCTGCACAATCATGACTGAACAAGAAAAATGTATTGATGTACAACTTTCTTTAACAGAAAGCGTTTATTGGAAACTTGTTGCTATTGCTGCAGAAGATCAACTTACTGCTGAAGATTGGTTAGATGAACATTTACCAGCAGTTGTAAAAAATTTAGTTACTGAAAAGAATTAATGAGATGTCTGAAATGTGATAGCAAGAACACTCGTGTTACTTGCACTGTTCATTCAGAAACAAACACTAAACGTTATTGCCGATGCCTTGATTGCAATCAAAAGTTTCAAACTATTGAGCGTTATGTCAAGTACCACCGTGGTCCTAAACGTGGTGGTACACTAGCTGACACACAAGGATCTAAAAATGGTAATGCAGTTTTAACTGAACAAAACATTTTAGATATCCGTAAATTAAAAACAGAAGGCAAATCAAACTTTGCAATTTCTGTAATTTATGGAATCAACCGTGGTCATGTATCACGTATTGTCAACCGCAAAGTCTGGGCTCATGTCTAAACACATCAAAATTGTTCGATTTAAAATTGGTGATCGGGTTGCCGAAAAACCAAAAGACAACTACATTCCAACTATTAGACCAGAAAAAACAACTGTTGTTTTGCGTAATTCAACTCAACGTATTGGTGTTGTAACCAATGTATTTGAAAAGAAAGATGCACGCAAACATACTTATACTTACTACGATGTAGCTTGGGACAATGGTAGATCATCAACACATGCACAGTTTCGTTTGTGCCACGAGCACGAACTGGCTGGTGTGCTCCAGGATTACCGCAATGCTATCGGTTAACTAACAACACAAGTGAAAGCGACTAATGCACCCCGACTTTGAACTTTTTGACCGCTTCAAAGAGCTAGCTTTTGAACTGCGGAACACTGCGTCAGTTGTTCAGAATGATCATGACAGACTGATTGCAGACGGAATGATCAGTGCTGACGATGTGCGTAGAAACACTGCTCAGTTTATTGAGCGCTGTGAAACTCACGTTTTGGAATTACAAGCATTGCAGTGCGCTACCGTGAAACGACTTGACGCCGTACTAACAGCTTTAAACAAAGATCCAAGCCCCACAAGTGGAAAGGACTTTGACCGATGACTAACCAACAACATTCGATTACCCCACCGCCGGAACAGCTTCGACAGTGGCAAATCCAAATTGAATACTGCAGCACTAGGGCTTCACGCGAAGCGCTAGTGGCACAGATCTTTGCTGCAGGCGCCGACCAAGAGCTGGAGGCGTGTTGTGAGTGGCTTGGTGAGGCTCCCGTTGTATACAACGATAACGGAGACCTTCACCCAGGTTTATACTTGAGAGACGCCCGCCGCTCCAAGCCGCCAAATAAAAAGCAACGGGGGTTGACCGCATTGAAGGCAACAAACCTAAAGAAAGATGATCCATTGCTCTACCAAGAGATTTTAAACGCTATCGAGGAACTGCCAAATGACTAGCCAACAAAATCACCCAATCACCCCACCGCCAAAGCTGGTCCAGCAGTGGGATGAAGAATGTGACTCAAGAAACAACCCTGAAATCAACAGCACTTTTGATGCACTTCAACACTTTGCCACCCAAGCAGCACAATGGGGTGCCGACCAAGAATTAGAAGCGTGCTGTGAATTTTTGGATGATAACGAACTGTGCGATCCAAACTTTCACAAAGATCTCCGCGCCGCCCGCCGCCCGAAGCCCCCGAGCTTGAAGGAGCAGGCGCTGGAAGCGTTGCAATCAATGCGCATCGATCCTGTATTGATTGAAGGCATCAATGTCAACGCTGATTTAAGAGCCAAGTATAAAATTATTCTCTGTGCTCTGGAGCAGCTCGATGATTGACCCCACCCCACTGAGCCCCGCCGCGCAAGCGGTGATAACAGCGATTCTTGAGATCAGTCCTGCACCTGCTGACGAGATTGCCGCCGCCGCCCTGCGTGCTGCTGCAAAGCAAGCCGAAAACGTCCATCCAGTAAGACCTTCTACAGAGTGGGGTGAAGGCTGGGTAGAAGGCGTTCAAGATGTCGTCGCAGGTTTCCGTCGCATCGCCGCCGAGCTGGAGAACAACAATGACTGACCTTTCTCCTTTCGCGCAGGCGGTGCGTGACGCTGTGCTGGCGACCTACGCAGACAATATCCCCAAGGATGACAACTTGTGGGCACTGGACCGCGCATCGGTCGTCGCCGCCCTGCGTGCTGCTGCGGATCAGGTGGTGCCCGAATACGAGACAACACCTGGTGGATCAAAAATCTGGCCAAGCGAGCCAGTGCTTGCCATCCGTGCCGCGCTGCACGCCATCGCCGCCGAGCTTGAAGTTCAGTAGACGGAGCAACTAATGAACTTAACTTGTCCAAAGTGTCAACAAAAGACACGTACTAAATCAACAGAACAAACACCAACAAAAATTCATCGTTGGTTAGTTTGTAACAATTGTAAATTTAAATTTAGAACTATTGAAAAATATTATTTAGTTAAAGCTGACACGCTTAATAAACATAAAGCTGTAACACAAAAGCAGCAAGGTGTTAGTAACCATGCTGCTGTATTACAAGAACAAGATGTTATTCGATTAAGAACAATGTCTAAACAAGGCGCAACATCTACAGAACTTGCAAAAGTTTTTGGGATGTCTCAATCACATATCAATCGCATACTCAGATATGATGCTTGGAAACATATTTAAGTTGTATAAAATTTAATTGACTTGTCCTGGGTATGACATTAAACTACCTGTTCACTCAACTCAACACAACTATGAACCTTCTTAATTTTTCAACAGGTAATGCCAAGCTTGGTAAACGATTAATCTTTAGTTTGCCAGCAGGTTACTCTTGCCCGCACGCTGGTGTGTGTAAAACAATGGCTGATCGCACCACGGGGAAAATTACTGATCTGCCACAAGAGAACGGTCCAAGCTGGCAAGACTACCGTTGCTTTGCTGCAATGGCAGAAACTAGACCAGGTGTACGCGAATCACGTTGGAGTAACTGGGATCTAATTAAAGAAGTAATGTATTCTGTTGATCAACCAGAAGAAAAACTTACATTACTAACTCAACTTATTCATGACTCTATTCAAGCTGCACAACCTGTACGTGAACCTTGTGATCTTGTACGTGTGCATGAGAGTGGTGATTTTTATACTGAATTGTATTTCCGTGCCTGGCTCCAGGCTGCTAGGCAAAATCCTGATATCAAGTTTTATGCCTACACAAAATCTTTGGGTATGTGGTATGAGTCACGTCATGTAATTCCAGATAACTTTTATTTGACTGCATCAGTTGGCGGTACGCTTGACTATTTAATTCCCAGGTATCCAGAAGTTTTTTATCGTGTAGCTTATGTTGTTTACACAGAAGAACAAGCTAAGCAAATGGGACTTGAGATTGACCACGATGACAGTCATTGCTTTGGCCCCAGCTCTTTTGCTTTACTTGTTCATAATGTTCAGCGTGCTGGCTCCGAAGCATCCAAAGCACTGGCAGCTAGACGTAAGAACGGTCAATGGACTGGTTACAAAAAATAAAATATTTATTGGCTGACATAGTTGCATTCCAAAAGAAAGACAGTATTATTTAACTGTTCTTTCTTTTGGAACTTTTATGTCGTACGTTATTTCAACATGTAAAGATGGTGTTAATTACTGTGTACGTGCTGATTTAAAAACAAACAAATTTATTTTAATTCCTGTAGAATCTGATTCGGATTTGTCAAAAGTTTTTTGTCATCCGTATCGCGTTGGTGCAGCACAGACCTTGCAATGGATTCTTGAACATGACACAAATCTCGCTAGTCAAAACCTTGAAGTTTCCGCTGAAGGCAAGTTCAGAGGTTGAGAACTGGTACGTTGTGGATTTAGAGACTGATAATCTTTATGACAAGGTCACAAAGATACATTGCTTGGTACTGTATGATGTCCAGCGAAAACAAACTTTTACTTATGGGCCTGATGATATTGCTAGTGGTCTCGAGCATTTGGCTCGGGCTCATGTGCTCATTGGCCATAACGTCTTGTTTTTCGACTTGCCTGTAATTCGTAAGCTCTATCCGTTTTATACGTTTAGAGCTGCACGAGTTATTGACACACTCATTTGTACTCGACTTATTTGGCCCAAAGAAAAACTTTATGAACTTGATGAAGAACAATATACGGAGGTTCCAAAGAATCTCCGTGGTTCAGCCTCACTTAAAGCATGGGGCTATCGGTTGGCTGATTACAAGATTGACTTCAAAGACTTCTCGGAATACTCGGAAGCAATGGCTGAGTACTGCAGACAAGACGTTGCAGTTACTACAAAACTATTTGAGAAAATTCAAAATCAAAACTATCCAGAGCCAGCGCTTAAACTTGAACATGACTTTGCTGGATGTATTGAAGCACAAGTGCGAGCAGGTTTTCCTTTTGATGTGGATGCAGCTCTTGATCTGGTGGATAGTCTCAGAGCAAAAGAAACAGAACTACAAACACATCTAAAAGAAATCTTTCCACCTATTGAACATAAAGAAGTATTTATACCAAAGGTTAATAACAAAGCACGTGGTTATGTAAAAGGAGTTCCGTTTGAAAAAATTCGACTGGAAGAATTTAATCCTGGATCCAGGCAACAAATTGTTCAACGGCTCCAACAAAAATATGGATGGAAACCAAGTAAGTCAACTGAAAAAGGAAACCCTGTCCTTGATGATGACGTACTTGAAAAGCTTCCGTATCCAGAAGCCAAACCTTTAGCTGAATATATGTTGATCGAGAAGCGTCTTGGTCAAATTGCTGATGGTAAAAATGCCTGGCTTAAGTTAGTTAATAATGATACTGGTTGTGTACATGGTGATGTAATAACTAATGGTTGTATTACTGGACGTTGTAGCCATCGTGATCCAAATATGGCTCAAGTGCCAGCAGCATATTCACCCTATGGTAAAGAATGTAGATCTTTATTTCATGCACCAGAAGGATGGGATTTGATTGGTGTAGATGCCAAAGCTTTAGAACTTAGGTGCCTTGCTGGTTACCTTGCATACTGGGATAACGGTGAGTACGCACGTGTAGTAACAGATGAATCAATCGACATTCACGTCTACAATCAAGAACGTTTTGGTGTGGCTACCAGGGATATTTCGAAGCGTCTTCTATACGCTGTAGCTTATGGAGCCGGTGCACTTAAAGCAGGAACTGTTATTGATCCGAATGAAAAAAATGAAGTAGTTCTGCGCAAACTAGGTAGTACTGCAATTAATTCATTCATGGATGGTGTCCCAGCACTACGTAAACTTAAAGAACATCTTGCAAAAACACTACAAGAAAACAATTGGTTGCGTGGTTTAGATAAACGTATTCTTTATTGCAGGTCTGATTTCAAAGCATTAAATGTTTTATTGCAATCAGCAGGTGCATTAATCATGAAGCAAGTTGTTATTAACATTCATACAGATATGGATGAACTTGGTTATGTTCATGGTGTTGATTGGCAACAAGCAGCTATGATCCATGATGAAGTCCAGTTGGCTTGCAAACCAGAGCTAACAGATACACTTAAGTCTGTGGCACTGGAAGCTTTTCCAAAAGCTCAACACTTCTTTAACTTCCGTTGTCCTATCGATGGCGATGCTAAGGTAGGCTACACCTGGTTTGATACGCACTGATGTACCGTCCCAGGTATGACGTTAAACTGCCTTACCACCAACTGTTTAATCTAATGAATCTTTCATTCCTTTGTGCCCAGACAACTGAGGCACCTAAAGAAAAAGCAATTAGCGAAAGCTCTTTTGCAACTGTATGTAATGTGTTGTTGCCTCCAGTAGGTAATAAAGCACCAACTCCAATTCAACTAAATGTTTATGGCAAGGCTGCTGAACGGTTTGCCCGTGTACCAGCAAATGCACAAATCTACATTCACGGCGCCAAGCTGCGATACGACATCAATACAAAAACGTATTCTTTGCATGGAGGAATTGTTACACAAGTTGACGCATCGTTCCCAATTCTTAATACAATCATCCTCAGTGGAAGGTGTGTTAAAGACATCGACCAAGATGATGCACGTGCATTTAAAACTACACCGGATGGGTTAATGATTTGCAATCAAACCCTTGGTGTTTATATGGGTAGAAATCAATCAGATTTGTTTAACTTCTATGCAATTAATACTGCAGAAGATAAGTTAAACAATGCTGAACTTCTTGTTAACTTTACGCGTAAAGGTGTAGGTCTTACGATCCAGGGCAGATTGGTAACTGATGCTTGGACTGATAAAGAAACTAAAGAGCGCAAAGTTGCTACTAAGATTCAATTGGTATCTATGACTTTGTCGCCTAAAGACAATAGTGAAAATAAATCTATTCAACCACAAACAACTGTTGCATCTGGCACTGGAGTAGCTAGCCTGTGGGGCGGTAAGGTCGCTGAAGATCTTGCTGAACCTTGGGGTGCTCAAACGGGAACCAACCTCCCTGACCTTCCAGGTTATGCACTAAACTCTCCTACAGACGACGACGGCGAACCTCCCTTCTGATTATGACTGAAACAGAACAGTTTAATTACTTTGAATTCAAACACATTGATGGTGATACATCAACAACACATACACTTACTTCTATGTATGTTACTGATGTCATTGATCAATTTGTTTGTTTTCTTCTTGGTTGTGGTCATTACAACAAAGCAATTTATGAACACATGTCTTCTATTTCAGAACAATATTTTGATTTAGAAGAAAAGCGTAACAATGAATTGTTAAAAACTTTTAATCTTCCTAAGCCAAACCTTGACCTTGATCTAGAGTGAGGCACGTCCTGGGTACGACGTTAAACTGCCCACTCACCAACTCAACAACACAATGACTGAATCAGTCCTTGATCTACTAAGAAAACCTGATCCAACTGAAGAGCCTACCAAAGAAACTATTTCCGAAAAACTTCCGACTAAAGTTATGACTACTAAGAAAACATCTGCGCTTGCTACCAGAAACCTTGACTCTTTTAAACTTTTTCAATCTAAAGAGTTTGTTTCCGGGTATCAAAACCTTGTCACAATCCAACCTCTTAACAAGTCCAAGACACGAGGTTGGTTCGTGCGGAACTCAGATCTTGACACTTGCGGATGGAACGCCACTGAAAGTGACTTTGCTAAAGGTTCAGTCATTTGGAACTACAAGCAAACTTTCGGTATGGCTCCCAACACTTCAGTGGAAGAAGGGCTTAATTTTGTTGAGCCTCGAGTTCAAATCCTTTTGCGTTCCCCACTTATGGTGGAAGAAACAAGAGGGATGAGGCAAACGATTGGCACGTTTGAAAACCCTGAAGTTAAAAAAATTTGGGATGCTGACAAGGTTGCATCTGATCTTGCTAATAGCAAGGGTGAGATATACAGCCGTAAGTACAGTGTACGCACCAAGTACCTGGTTTATATCTTGACCCAGGATAACAAGCGTGCGCATAAGATTCCTATGGTCCTTACATTAAAAGGATTGAATGGAACTGATGCAAGCGATAAGATCAAGATGTACGAACGTGAGATGTCCAAGTGTCTAAGTAAAGCACTGGACTCTGAAGTGCCGCTTGCATTCAACGAAAAGTTTTATGCAACTACAGTGTTTGTACCAGTGCTTGCTAACGAGATGCGTGGTGCCAACAACGTTGAGATCTGCGCAATTGAATCCTTTGAAATTCCTGATTACTCAAGCCAGGACGCAGCAATTGAATCATTGAATCGTCTTAGTATTCCAGATGAAGATCGTGAATCAACTTGGAAATATCAAGAGATATTTGATGACTACATCAACCAACATGCAAAACAAGACGCTGAAAAGTTGGGTGGTGCTTATGGAATCAAACAAGGAGTAGAAATTCTTCCAGTGTCTAGGGCTGTAGATGTTGAAGTGAAAGCTCTTGCATCTGCACAAGATCCTGACACTGGTGAAAACTACAGTTTCTAAGGTTTAATTTCTGGGTTAGCAATTTCATTTGCATCAATCAACATATTGTTAAAAACGTGAATGTCTTTGATTAACCCACGAATTACACCTTGACGTTGTGTGGCAATCCTCGCCAAGAGGGTTGCCATTTCTTTTAAAGTACTAACCGAATTACACTCTTGAATTGTACGTTTAATTTTTTCTTCCCAAAACAAATCATCCATTGAAGGATCTATTTCAAACTTATGCAGTGGAATGTAAGTTTCTTCCATAAGTTTTTATTTGAAGATAATTAATTCTACTCACAATAATCAAATGAAACATGAAGAAAAAGTTGCGCTTGTTACAGGAGTTGCAACTGGTTTGATTGCAGGTGGAATTGCTGCTATGATTGGCACGCCCATCGCCCTTGCTACAGCAGTCTTTGGTACATACAAAATTACTACCGGTGTGTACCAGGCTGAAAAATTTAAATCTAAATCCTGAGCATGTCAGGAAATTAACACAAACTCAATTCAATCATGACCACTGAACTCATCAAAGAACTTAACCAAGCTCAACAACTTATTTATTCACGGAGTAACATCAGACGTGCGTTTCCGGAATTTGATGACACGGATATCTCCGCAATTTATTTGCGAGATGATTCTGTTATTGTGGTGCGTAATGATGGTTCTGAGCAAACTTATGACCGGAGCTTAGTTAAGGCTGCGTACCAGCAGTTTACTTTTCGGTTAAAAGACTTTTTCTCTTACTTGGGTCCTAACTACCGTGGTCCATCCATTTGGCATAACAACGCCTACATCATGTTTAAGGGTTGGCACTACAGTCACGCACTTGGGCACCTCTCGTTTGCGGCGCAAGCTCAGCGTTCGTGGGCAGATAAATTTATTCACATATCGGATCGGGTTAAACTTGAGACACTTTTACAGAGTGATCAAGCTGACCTTGGACATTTGGTTGCCCCTGACGGTTTCCACATCATTAATGAAAGCTATTTGGATCCAAGTGAAGATAATGAAAGCAATGAAGTTGATGGCAATAAAGAACCTCAGAAAACACCATATTGCTCTTGCGGTTCTTTCCAAAGACAACTAAATAATTTGTCTGAGTTCCAGGCTGAGATTGAAGGGTATCAACCTTGGTGTATTCACTTGACTTGGATGAAACGTTACCGTCAGCTTCTTGTCAAAAGGACTGAGGTACGTAACAATTGCCGTGGTCAAGCACCAAGGGATGCTACAGCTTGGTGGTATGCACCACCAGAGGGTAAATCAGATAAAGGTCGATTCCTTGTTCTGTATACCAAACATGGTTCTATGGCTCCGTTGCCTGCCTGGAAAACCTACAAACCTAAAGAAGTATTTACGCAACACGATGCATGGGATCTTTTTGATAATATGTTAGACAATGGCTTTGTTCCTTTTCCAGGGACAGCCTTACCTCAACTATCTAATGCATGGAAAACCAAAAAGAATACAGAGCAGAACTCTGTGCTTCAACCGTAGACCCAAGCTTTATTTTTAAACTCAATATTAAATACACCTCTGAAGAAGATGGATCTGGTACTATTCAAATTGAATGGGATGAAACAGATGCAGACCTTCAGTGGTGGACAAACCTTGGAGAAGAATTACAAAAACAATTCATGATAGATGCACTAACTGCTGCTATTGAAAAAGCTCTTCCTGATGAGGATTTTAATTATGAATCTTGATACTTACGATTTACCCGAAGAACAGTTTAAGCATTTGGTTCAAAGTAAATCTGATTTGCTTTGTGAACTACTTAAGCAACATGCTATTACATTAGATGCTTTTGGATTTACTGGATATTTAAAAGATCCTAAGTTTGTTTGGGATTCTTTCCAGGAGGTGTTGTATGCTGCATCAGAAGATGCACGTGTAATTCAAAAAGAAAAAAACCCTGACGCTATTAAACGGCGTCGATATACCTTTGAAGAAACTATGGAAGAAGAAGCTAAACAAATTAAAGAGTAAGCTAACGTCCTGGGTATGACGTTAAACTGCCTATCCAACTAACACAACACAGATTAATGTTTGAAACGCTTCTTGGTATTGTTGTTCCTGTTCTCAAGGACATTCTTTGGGCAGCATGCGGAGCAATGCTGGCCTATGTAATGAACAAACTTACAAATTATTTTGCTTAAATCAATGAACTTAACTCAACAAAAACAAGTTACACAAACTAAACTAAATGAACTATCCATATTAAAACTGTACGAGCATCATGTTACCTTGGAACGCTCTGCTCCTTTATTATCTCCTGAGTCCCAGGAGTTGGTGCAAGCTGAGCTTGAGCAATGCAGGAATCTTCGATCTGAAAAAATAGATCGACTGTACTATGCATGGGCGCACCACGAAGATGCAGTAGAGCGTGTCAAGAAAGAACAAGATCTTTTGATGGCTGCTCGTAAACATCACGAGTCTCAAGTCAATCAAATCAAAGGTTTGATTAACTGGTTACGTCGTTCTGCACCACTAGATTCAAATCGTATTGCTGGAAAAAACTATGAGTTTGTATTAAGTAAAAAGAAAGAGCTGACCGTTGAACTGTCCATTCCTGTAGAGGAGTGGGACGAGCAGGACCAAGCTAAGTACTGTTTGAAACAAACGACCACAACCACGAAAGAAATTGTGGTAACTTCTATGGAAGGGGAGATGGTTGAACAAACTATTAAACCTGTTACAAAAACCGAAATTATTTTAAATGTCGACAAACTCTGCTGTGCTTACCAAGAAGGAATCAACCTCCCCCAAGGCGTCAAAATCCACCAAGACTACAACATCAAACGAAATCGAATTATCCACACCAAGGGAATGGACGATCTTTCATCCGAATATCCAAAAGAGCTTCTATCAGAATCTGACGCCACCGACTGATCTTGAGGATGCGCACATCATGTGTCGCTGTCATGAGCAAGCAGTAGAGGACTTCCAGCTTCAGATTGAGATGGTTGATTTGGAGTTGGCAATGCTTTGTGATAATGGAGATACACTTCCGTATAACGAATCAAAAGCACAAGAGCTGGAAGAACGGAAGCTTAAACTGCTTAGCGGCAAACGGTTCCACCAAAATTCAAGGAATGCTTATTGGTATTACTTGATGAAAGGTAAAAACTGATCGCGGTAAACTAAAGAAAATGTAAGGAGTACCATGGCTACGGACGATGGATTAGTGCGATTAATTGAATCGTTTACGCAAGGTGGTACTCCTTTACCCGCATTAATTGGAAGTAAGTTGGAATGGCAAACAACAGTATTAACTGCTGCAATGTTAGCCAATGAAAACTTAGCTGCTTCCATGGATGCAACAGAAATGGTTGATGCAGCCATCAATTACACACACATAATCCAAGAACGACTTGGGTACTACCAGCAAAATCAGATGCATTCACTTGAGCGTTTACTAGAAAAATGATGTAGCCTAATCAGGTACCTCACTTCTAGAAATGGAAGCACCTGTTAAGAACCTTCTGGATTTAAGGCTCACTATTGATCTGGAGATTGAATGGGACGCTTTTAAAGGGCGTACCAAAGAACAATTCATTCAGATGGTAGAAGATGACATCCATGATGCCATCCGAGATGCACGTCCAGAAGTTCAAGAAATTTACCGTATGCAAACTCAAGAACGCTAATGTCTAACTCATTTGACTATCAAGTAATCCTCGACAATTGGAGCGTTGAAAAAGAACAACAACGATCCGATTTCCTCGAGCACATGTACAATTGTTCTGGACGGCAAAACAAAAGCCATCCAATGCACAGCTTATACACTGGGCTTTGGCAAGACTTTTGTATACAAGAAGCTGGTCCCGCTATGCGCAATCAGTACTTTGAATTCAAAGCTGCCGTAGATGCTTATGAACAATCATTAAAAGAAACAACCACTACTTGACAAATCAATGGCCCATCGTAAGGTGGGCCTAGTTTGAACCAAGGTTATGAATGACTTTACCACTGAACAGCTATTAGAAAAAATTACACAACGTCTTGATCTTAACTTTCTTTCATACGTAGGGTATCCACCTGACGATGAAGTTCCTTACCCTGAGGAGTTTTTGCAGGGTTACCACAAATGCATTGAGGATTTTATTAATGAAACTCAAAGATTCGGATTTAATCCAAGAGTACAACGCAACAAGACGACTGGGGAATCCTGCGACGGCTGCTCCAGGAGATGCTAAACATCTACGTGAACATATGCACGACACAACAAACGTTATTCAAACGATTCAAGAGTTAACTGCAATGGACCTTAAAGCAACTGGTTACAAACAAATGGTTGATGGCTTCTGCGACACATTTGCCGTTGCAGAAGACATGTTCAATGAAGAAGAGATTACAAAAGCTTTTCTTGAAGCACTAGAAGAACAACGTAATTTTTATAGAACTAAAGAAAAGTTCTATAGCAATTTGCGTACTACTCTTAAATTTAAATTAAATGAACACTGAAGAAATCGACTGGGTCTGTGATAGTTGCGGTACCAAGTACGGGAGGTGGTACCAGGCTAATGCTCGGGCTCCTAAAACTCATTATGCAACCTATCACATAGGCACATGCGAAGTATGTAAAATAGAGGGTGTTCCAGTAACTGAACCACGAGACTTTGGTTATTTAGTTGAAATAGAATGAATGTAACTTAAGTTAGTTACATGCCATTATATAGGGATCCTACAGATACAAATCTGTATGAAGTAGTTAAAGTACAAACGTGTAGTGGTAGGCCGCTTGAAGTTACGACTTCGAGCGGTTCTACTGTATACATACAACCAGCTACTACAGCAGGTGATGCATTTGGTAGGTTACGTACTTCAAGTCCATTAACTCTTTTTGATTCAAGTCACCGTTACCACGACAATGGTTTATGGGCTACTGCTACTGGAACAGGAGGAACTTATACATTTAGTAGTGGTGAAGGTTTAATGAACCTTGATGTCACTACTGTTTCAGGTGCAAAGGTTTATCGTGAAACAAAAAAAGTATGTTCGTACCAGCCTGGAAAATCACTTCAGATTTTAAATACGTTTGTTATGGCTTCTGGTCAAACAAACTTTAGACAGCGTGTTGGGTATTTTGGGAGTGCTAATGGTGTTTATGTTGAATTAAGCGGGACTAGTTCACCAACTTTTGTTGAACGTAATTCTGTTTCTGGTAGTGTTGCCGAAACACGTGTTAGTCAAAATAATTGGAACATTGATAAGTTAGATGGTAATGGACCATCGCGTTTAACACTGGATATTACTAAAGCTCAAATCCATTGGATTGATATTGAATGGCTTGGTCTTGGTACTGTTCGTACAGGGTTTGTTATTAATGGACAATTAATTCATTGTCATTCATTTCATCATGCCAATCTAATTACTTCTACTTATATGACAACAGCTTCATTACCAGTGCGCTATGAAATAGAAAATCTTGGTACAACTGCAAATAACAGCACCTTAAAACAAGTGTGTTCTACTGTGTTGTCAGAAGGTGGTTATGAATTACGGGGTGCACAATCAACTGCTGGTATTCCCGTTGCTACTCCATATGATTTAACTAATGCTTCTACTTTTTATCCTGTAATTTCTATTCGTTTAAATACAAATTATCTTGATGCAATTGTTATCTTGACTGCTCTTTCTATTATGGGCATTACTAATAATGCTTCTTATAATTGGAAAGTTGTAGCTGGTGGCACTACCACAGGGGGGACTTGGGTTTCAGGAGGAACTAATTCTGCCGTTGAATACAACATTACTGGTACTAGTTTTTCTGAAGGTACTGGACGAGGTTTAGCAAGTGGTTTTGCAAACGGTTCTAACCAGGGGTCACAAGTAATTGATATCTTAAAAGAAGCGTTGTTTAAATTTCAATTAGAAAGAGATTCATTTACTGGTACTACTTATGAATTAACTTTGGTTGTAGCTAGTGAAGATGCTGGTGCTGACGTATTGGCAACCATGGATTGGGAAGAAATAAGTCGCTAAGTCGTTAAGGTGTTAACCGCTGATAAACTAGAATTACCGACTAAAGATTATGTATACCCCCGGTCCTCAACTGGTGCAAGAGCCTCAAACCCCTCCCCTTCAAGCGGTTCCTCAGGCACAAGAGAAACCCAAAGCACCTAGTAAATCTAAGGGTGGGGATGTTGGTTCTTTTATCCAACAGTGCATTTCTCTTTGTTCTTATTTAAAAGAACTTGAGACTCAATCACATTTAATACACCTGAACTATGAGGGTTCAAACTTTTTAGGTGTGCATGCATTTCTTAAAGATCAGTACGAAGCTCATTTAACTCAATTTGATACGTTAGCTGAGTTCATTAGATCTATGGACTTTTATTTACCAAGGTGTGCTCAAGGTTTACATGATGCAGGGCCTCAAATTCAACATGTAACTAGTTATTCTGGCGTAGAAATGCTTGGTATATATTACAAAAACCTTGAAGAACTTGGTATGAAAGCTAAAAAATTAGAGCCTATTGCACAAAAAGTTGGTGCTATTGATATTGCTAACTATCTTGCTGATTTAGTTGGTCAAGCCTTTAAAGCTGCTTGGTTTATTAAAAGCACTTTGCGTTCTACTTAAATATAAAGAAGCATTTGCAATTGTTTCAGGACAATCACCAAGCAAACCAATTGCACTGTTGCAAGTAGCACATAATAAACCACGTATTTTTCCTGTTTGATGGCAATGATCTACTGAAAAATACTTATGATTTTTACTTTTAAGAGAAGGATTTGTTGTATTGCAAATTGCGCAACAATTGTTTTGTTGCTTAAGTAAATAATCGTAGTCTTTTTTTGTTATGCCATAACGATATTGTAGTTTATTTTCCCAAATTTTTTGTTTGCTTTTAGGTTTTGCATGAGCAATTTTATTTTTATTTAATATACATTGTTTGCATTGTTTCATATAACCTTCTGCTCTGTGGCTTGTTTTTTTTGGTTGTTTATAAAAAGCAGTTAATAATTCTTTTTCAACATTACAAGCGCTGCATTTGCGTAATTTTACAAAATCAAACACAACTGTTTTAAAACAAGTACACTGAGTATAGCTACTTTATTCACATGGAAATGGAATCTGAAGACACCTACTTACTATTTCTGCGTATTGACCCAGGGGCAGATTATGGGAAGATTAAACTTGGACAATTAGAGTTAACTTGGTTTAATCCAGATGGGTGTGATGATGGATCTTTTTACTTAGGTTGGGGTAAATACTGGGAATTACGGATGGCATACTATAGATCATATGATCAATTTACTGGTAAATTTGATAATGATTACAACTTTCCTGACTGGGAAATTATTTGTTATCAACCAGAGTTAGGTAGTTGGAAACGTAGCGTTAATATCACAGGACGTGTATTAGATGCTATTAATTGTGTTAAGCAATTGTTTGGTAAGTAAACATCTAGCTAGGATTTGAACCTACATTGCATTGTCTACTTATAGTACTGCGTCTAGTACGTTAGTAGGTGCCGTCTTGTTTAATTAGCTTAGACTAAATGTAAACAAAATATAATTAAAATAGATCTAATAACAACACAGTGTTTAACGTAGTTAAAAATATTCTAGCAAAAAAAAGACCTGTTACTTCTGGTGTTGGTCCTGAAGAAGTTCGTGCGATGGCTGCAGAAGCGGCTAAACGTGCACAACAAAGAATTGGTAGCGGTCAATTTGGTCAAGTCTATGAAACTGCGCCGGGTTTAGTTACTAAAGAAATTACTTTAGAAAAAAAACAAAATCTTTTAAATGAAATTAATGCACAAGCAAGAGCTGCTGAATTAGGTGTTGCACCTCAAATTACAGAAGCATTTTTAATGCCCCCAAAAATTGGAAAAAAAACAATTGTTTTAGAGCCAGGAATAAATCCTAATATGCGTGGTGAAATTATAATGCAAGATTTACGATCAAATTATACACACGCTGGAACCGCAGATATAACAACAGATCAATTAACTAACAAACAACGATTAAATCAAGCAAAACAAATGAGTTTACTTGCTCTTAATAACATCAGCCTAGGTGACCGGCATCCTGGCAATGTTATGTTTAATAAAATGACAGGAAGGCCTATACAATTAGATTTTGGTATGGCTGGACAAATTAAAAATGAAAGACAAAAAGCAGCTAGTCTTTCTTTAGCTGTTTCACAAGGTTTGCATGCAGCAGGTTTAAAAGAAGAAGCAATGATATTTAATGGAGTGGTTGCAGATCTTTTATATACAGATCCTGTTACGGCGCTTGACGTTGCTAAACAAGGTTTATCAAGATTGCAAAAAATTAAAAAACCCATTGCAGCTGATAAATATGTATATGCAACTGTTGATAATCCACAAGATTTTATATCTTTTCTTGGTAACTAAATAATCGACCGGGCTGGAATCGAACCAGCTATCCAACTCCCTTGTCGGGGTGTCCTTACCAATGGACTAACGGTCGGTGTGCCCCCAGGTTTGTGCATCGTTGAGAGGCATAGGGGGTCAACGCGGGGGTGATCAAGTCCCCGGCCTGCAAACACAGGACTTAGCCCGATGCGGCGACCAGAAATTTCCAGTCCGTACAGAGCGGGAACCACAGACTCAAAAACGATAACGCGTATTTGAGCTGGAACCCTACCGGCAGAGCAGTAGGGGTGGTAGATGGACCAGGTGTGTCGCCTTCTGAGCTATTTGCTCAACGCGCACAGTGACCTGGCCTCTATCAATTAATAGTATAACAAAAAAATCCCGGTTGCTCAAGCCGGGACATCAACTTTCGGAATCCCTCCTTAGGATTTTGAGCAGGTTAAGTATACTTTATTTTTTCTTGGCTGCAGCTTCTTTCTTCTTGGCAATCATTTCTTTAAACTTATCGCGTGCTTCCATTTGACCTTTGGATGCACCACCTTTACCCTTAGGTGCAACAGCTTCTTTACCCTTGGCAGGCATTGCTTTACCCTTGGGAGGAACAGCTTTTTTCTTTTCCATTGGAATATTTATTCTTTTTTAATTATAGGTTACTTCTTTTTTGTTGGTTTAGATTGTCTTGCTTTTTTACCAGCTTCTTTAGCAGCCTTTGTGTTAGGTACAAATTGTTTGCCGGACTTACTAGCTTCTCTCTTTTTGCGATCAGTTTTTTCACGTTCTTCTTTTGATAAAGAAGCCCATGCTTTTTCTGGTAAGTACCGTTTGGTATACCCAGGTTGGATAGCTTTGTCAGCAGCCATTACTTTGACTCCTTGTATTTTTTGGCAACAGACTTAGCTTTCTGCCTTTTTTCATACTCATCTTTAGTGGACCATTTTTCTTTCCCCCATTTTTCTAAATCTTTTTGTTTCTCACCTTTACCACCTTTGTACCCACCACCTGCTTTTTCATATTCTTGCACCAACATTTGCGAGCGCCTCGCACTCCATTGACCTGGCTTTCCTCCTTTAGAGCTAGCCATGATGCGATCTTTAATTCGCTCACGTAATTCTGGTTTTGTATACTTACTATCGTCTTGTGCCACGCACAGACCTAACTAACTATTTACCTATTTTACCTGAGGTTAATAAGGGTTAGTGCCAGTGGTTTTGGATTGGTGGCCAAACTTTTGCATAATCTCTTCCATACTTTCGATAGATTCCAGACGCATCAAAATATCTGACAATGCATTAATGCAAATGGGATGTTCAGACCTTGCTGCAAAAGCAAGGGCATCACGCAAATGATTAGTAGCAAGTGCAACTGATTCCTTGACTTGAGTGCTAAGAGACATTTGAGAAGTACTAGGTCCTTTCAGTATAATTGTTGGCATCAACATGTGGAAGGTGTTGATCAGACTTTATGTAGTATAGGGATCCTATACATAACAATATCGTCGCATCCAAGTGCGGTAAATGCGAAACAAATGTTTGTAGTGTCGCAATCCCACTGATTTGTTAATGGGTTGATATCCGAAAAACGCAATCCGATCATAAATGGTTTTGCGTCATACACACAAAAACAATTAAAGGTTGATGCAGTTTTTAGGGCAATTGGGAGATCAGAAATTTTTGGACCAAAATACTCTGAGTCTTCTGGGTTAATTCTTGTGGCCCAGCTATCGTAGATCCAATCAGGTACTCCGTGACCAGAGGGGAGAACGCTGTATCCAGAAGCAATGTGGTGAGGTGTATCAAGAAGCAAACTAACTTCTTTTGGAGAATAGGAAATGTCTGGTTCAATGCATATCACTTTGTCATATTCCTCCAGGCCAACAAGTTCGTTAGCTTTTTCAATGGTGCGGTTCCTTGCCTTAGCTAAGTAACGGACACGTTCTTCTGCTTTGATTGAACCAAAGTATGGCCAATCACAATCTTCAATCTCAATTGAGAGAACTCCAAAGTACGGTTTTAGTTTCTTTTGGATTAGGTTGAGTACTTGTTTGGTGTTGTCTGTTGAATCATTCTCAAATACATATAAGTCAAATTGATGTTGTTTGTTGTGTTTGGTAAGAGAAATTAATTGCTCGCACCAGGTTGGGATGTGGATGCCACGGTTGCGAATGATAGTGGAAATCAAGAAACGCATTTGTAAAGCTCCTCACTAAGAGAAAGAATTTGAAATTGATTTACAAAATGATTGTTACCAATGTAGAAAGCATGGGTGTGAATTTCTTCACTGTTGGGTAAGTACGGTTGTTGTTTGTAGTCAGACATAAAGGGCTGCCTGAGTAGATTGCCAACAAGAAACGGACGTGTTTCTACACCCATCTCTTTGAGCTTGTTTTTAAGAATCTGTTTTGTTTCAGGTGACTTGCAATGGAATGGAAGTGTCATTGCACTGTTGCCAATGGGGGAAGGTAAGGATTTGATCCAGGGATGGCCAACTAAACAATCCAAGAAAAGCATGTAGTTATCTTGTCTTTTCTGGATAAATGAATCAAGTTTTTTAAGTTGGACCAGGCCAAGGACAGCTCCAATCTCAGTGTTGCGGAAGTTGTATCCTTCGGTTGGGAAGAGGAAGGACGGATCAATGTCGGGTGCTAGACGTTCCTCCAGGTCACGGTAGTTACCAAGCATCTCACGAGACATGCCATGAGATCGTTTGGCTCTCATTAGATTGTAAAGATCCTGGTCATCTGTACAGACCATGCCTCCTTCAATTGTTGTCATATGATGACCAAAGTAAAAGGAGAAGGTCGAACCCAATCCTTCATTACCTACTTTTTTAAAATTGCTATTCTCTGCTCCATGGGATTCACAGCAGTCTTCCAAGATAATGGCATCGGGCCAAAACTTTTTGACGTTAGCTAGTTCATTGGCAAACCCCATGATGTGTGTTACGTACACAACATCTGGTTCAATACCTACATCATGGTATCTTTTGAGAGAAGAATAGGTAGGTGAGTAGTTGGTGTAATCAATGTCATAAAAGAAAATATCGTGACCTTGCTGCTTAAACGTTGAGATGTTGGTTGCCCAGTTGACGGCAGGACACAAGATTTTTAATTTGCGTTTTTTACCAAAATACAAATCACGTACTGCATCCAGGAGAAGGGTGTTGGCTGTCGTGCCACTGCTGACAAACAAGGAGTATTTACGTCCTTGCCATTTGGACCAGGCTTCTTCAAATTGACGGCACTTAGGACCGTTGGTAAAACGACTAGAGGTAAGAATAAATTTGATTAATGCAAACTTCTCGTCAAAACCAATAGTGTTTTTTTGGAGGGGCCAATTAAATTTGGTCATTCCTCAAACCTTTTTCATTCGTTATACTGCCAGTATAAGGAATAATTCCAATGAAAAAAGCTTTGGTGACAGGAATTACTGGCCAAGATGGTGCTTATTTAACCAAGTTGTTGGTGGATAAGGGCTACCAGGTGATGGGGTTGGTTAGGAATAATGCAAATCCAGGCAAGTTAAATAAATTGAAATGGATCTTTGATGGGTCCATCCCACAAGAAGTGCAGTTTGAGTATTCGGATATGACTGATGCAACATCAATGCATCGGCTTGTGGATTCTTTTGGTCCAGATGAAGTGTACAATCTGGCGGCCCAGAGTCATGTTGGTGTCAGCTTTAAGTCTCCAGGTAGTACAGCACATATCAATGCACTTGGTGTTCTCAATATTTTGGAAGCATGTCGTAATACAAAACACATGCCTAAGTTTTACCAGGCTTCAACATCGGAGATGTTTGGTAAGGTAAGAGAAGTGCCGCAGAATGAGGGGACGTACTTCCATCCGCGTAGTCCATATGGTGTCGCCAAGTTATTTGGGTATTGGTTGACGGTCAATTATCGAGAAAGCTACGGACTGTTCGGATGTAATGGCATTCTTTTTAATCACGAGTCTCCGATTAGGGGAGAAGAGTTTGTCACTCGGAAGATTACAAAGGGTGTGGCAGATGTTTGGTCTGGCGCCAGGGATTGGATTGAGTTGGGAAATTTAGATGCACGTAGGGATTGGGGTCATGCAAAAGACTATGTGAGAGCAATGTATCTCATGCTCCAGAGGGAAGAGGGACCGTTGGACTACGTTGTGGCAACTGGGATTCAAACCAGTGTTCGTTCTTTTTGTGAGAAAGCGTTTAAAGCTGCGGGTCTTGATCTGAGCTGGAGAGGAAAAGGTGTTGATGAAGTTGGGTACTGTTATCGACTGGGTAAAGAAGTAATTAAGATTAATCCTGAGTATTATCGTCCAGCAGAGGTAGATACACTCCTTGGGAATTCAAAACAAGCAGAAGAGTTGCTTGGTTGGGTGCCAGAAATTTCGTTGGATGAGTTGGTGTATGAAATGGTTGACCACGATCTTCGGCAGGTTAACGTTTGATGAATGTTGCCATGAGGCTACTTGAGAGCCTTTCCTGGTGCCTTCGTACTACATCGGGGTGGGGAACCACCTCTTTTTTGTGGGTTACTTGGGCATGGAGGGTGGGGTCTGCAATGACAAGGTAGCCATTCAAACGAATACCCTTACAAAACTCCCAATGCTCCACGCCGTCGATGACTGACCAATCCACTTCATCAAGAGCTTCTGCTTTAACCATGGCAATAGAACCAAAAGCACTATTGCAAGAAACTGGTTTGTTTTGGTCCCATAGGTTGCGGTCTTCTTTGGTAAGAAATGGGTTGGCTGCAAATGTCATGCACTGTGTCCCATTGGAATCGAGAAGAGACCAACTATCAAAATAAGAGGGGCGGTCAGTGTCTTCAATGAAATCACGCACATTTTGCGTTGTATTGGGTGAGATCATCCCCCAGGTTTCATTCGAATCTAGGCGTTCAATCATTCCAGTGATGAGGGACGGTTCCCATTGCACATCACTGTCTGCAACCAAGAGATAATCGAAGTTGTAATAATTAGTTACAAGTTGAAGTGCCATGTTTCGGTACCTGGCTTGGTAACGAACACGCTCCAGGGAGGCAACACTTCCCCATTTGGGTGCGCCAATACGCTCTGAAATTACAAAACCCATTCGGTCTTGCAGCCAGGATTGGAGGAATTGAGGAGTTTTGTCCGTTGAATCATTTTCAAAAAATGCGTAAATAGTATTGATTCCTTTCTCCAGGAGGGCTTCTTCCATTGCATCAAATTGTGCAAGGGAATACTTGAGATAGGATTCGGAATCACGCCAAAGAGCAAGGACTGCAACAGTAGCCATCACAATTCAATACGGATGTAATCAATTTTTTGGTTGATGAGCATTGCTTCGTGTGCATCTGCCTCTTCTTTGTCAATATCTTCAAACACTTGATCTAGACGAGGGGGCTCATCTGTTAAGTCCTCGTAGTAAAAACGGGTAAAATTGGTGGTCATTTTTCTGGAGTCCCAGTGCCTATAGCGTAGCGCAAAATTTTAAAAAAGAATTAGAATGTAAGGAATACACACAATCTTTCATGGTTGTAGCTGATATTCCGACCGAACCTTGGTACCAGCGTTACGTTGAAGAGCCTGAGCTTCTTGAAGAGTTAAACGCTAAGCCTGCACGAGTAGAAATAAATGGTAAGCGGCATTATCATACTCCGTTCCTAACTGGTCCAGCACCATCGGTTACGACCATTATTGGACAAACTGCATCAGAAGCCAACAAAAAAAAGTTGGAGATGTGGGCTAAGAACAACCCAGGTGTGAAGGAAGCTGCTGCAGAACGTGGTACTTCAATTCACTCTTGTATGGAGCACTACCTCAAAAGGGAAGAATTCTCTGTACCAGAGGAGTATGCAAAGTTTTGGGATGGGATGCCCCCAATGTTGGATCAGTTCCAGGAAGTTATTTGGGCTGAGACGCCGCTGTGGGAAAAACATAAGTTTGCGTTATCAGATGATGGTGTTGGTAGGGTGTGGGGTTGTGATGATGACGGAAGAGCATGGGCTGGATCACCAGACATTATTGGAGTGGCTGGAAATAAACTGACGCTTGCAGATCTAAAAACTTCGACTGGTCCGTACCACAGGCGATGGCCTAAACATCTGGAGAAAGGTTCGCCTGAATGGAGACAAGGGCTGGGCGGATATATGAAATTTAATAAGTGTTGTCTTCAGTTAGGTGCATATGACCTTGGGATTGAACAGACGTTGGGGATGAAGGTCCAGCAAGGGGCCATTTTGGTTGCAACGGAAGAACGTACGCAACTCTTCATTATTACCAGGAATCACCTCAATATTATGAGGGAAAAGTGGTTGAAGGTAGTAAAAGAATACTATGATCAAATTAAAGAGGTAGATGATTATGACCCAGATCTGGTCTGAGATTTGGAAAGAACTAATTAAATGGTGGAAGAAAGTTTGGTTTGAAGCCAAGCTAACGGCTCGTCTCAAGATGATCGAACTTGAGAACCAGTGGGAATCGGAGCAAGAACGAAAAGAAAGATTTGAACCGATCTACCAGGAGAGGGAGGTTGACAATGAATTGCAAACAGGAGAGTCACGGTTGCTTGGAGGAGAAATGCGACTCGTTTCCAAATGGGTTGCAGAGGCTGAGGCAGAAGTGGAAAAACTTAACGGAAGAGGAGAAACAAATGAAAATACAACTGGCAGTTGAATCTTCATCCAGGATTGAGTCTAATAAGACTTGCTGATCTTAGTTAAGTTATAAGGTTCCCATAAGGTTGGGAGACGTAGGATAAAGAGACTGAAAACAAATCCGCCCCATGGACATCCCTGTGTCAACTGGGGAGTGGATGCAATCCCTTTGTCTTCGCATGAATAATGCGATGGAAGGAGATTGTTTTCTTCTCCCGACTGAAATGCACCTCCATGCTTTCAATCTATTAAAAGAAACACAGTTTCAAGGGAAAGATTTTAAAGTACAAGTTACTTCCCAGGAGGCATGCGTATGACTAACGCTAATAGTATGAAGTTACTACCTGGGGAAATTAATTTGGATTGGGTGCCAATGGAATGGCCCCTTACTCCGTTGGGTGAAAATAAAAATCCATATCTGACTGGGTGGCAGAATAAACCACAAACCAAAGAAGAAATTGCTGCAGAAATTGAAGGCGGTAATTGCCATGCAGTTGGTTTGATTGGTGGTCCTTGCTACAACAATCCTTATGGTTTTATTTGGGTTGACGTAGATGGACCGAGTGTTTATCAGTTAGTTGAAGAAGTGTCGGGTTATGTGTTTGAACAAGCACTCCCACCGACCCTAACAATTTGTAGCGGTAAGGAAGGTAGGGAACGCCGACTGTATAAATTGCTACAAAAAGATTGGGTTTATGTTGTCCGTAATAAGTACGTCTGGCATGCAGAAAAAGAAAAAGAAAAATTAGAGATCCTTTGGAAGCGGCACCAGGGGGTGTTGATGGGTTCTCACCCGCAGACTGATGGTTACTTTACGCCAGAAGGGTTGGGTTTTGAGTGGTGTTCCAGGATTCCTGAACTGCCGTCCTGGATTCTGGAAGGTATTAAGAGTAAGAACGAAAAGCAAGGTTTACCAGCAGAAGAAAATGGTCGTGTTGTAGGCCCAGGATTCGCTATTAATACTCGGATTTCGTTGGAGAGGGATATTCAATTAGCAATTGAGGCTACTTGGGCAATGCCTCCAGAGGCAGCAGATGATTATGACATCTGGATTACAGCAGGGCAAGCACTTCATTCACTTGATGAATCACTGCTTGATGTTTGGGATGATTGGTCCAAGCAGAGTGATAAGTACAAACCTGGCGAGTGCCAGAGGAGGTGGAAGTCTTTTTCAAAAGGTGGTGGCAGGGGTATTGGCTCTCTTATCCACATTGCTAAAGAGAATGGCTGGCAACCTAAAGAAGAACACCCTGCGGCACTTAATGTGTCTGATGACATGCTTGATCGTATCACCAAAGTTTTAGAGGAAGTTGAATCCAATATGGAGCCTGCAGTAAAAGAGGTAAAAGAGACTAAACAGCAAAAACGGATAAAAGGTAGAGAAGAAAATGAAAAAGATAGTAAAACAGAAAATAAATCAGCTAGTGAAATTTCTGATCTCTTGTTGAGTAGTTATAAGGGAGATCTGAGGTACAGCATTCCACACGGTCAGTTCTTTATGTACCAAAGGGAACGGGCTGGTCTTTGGTCTCCAATTATGAAAGTAGAGATGATTGGAGATATTCGTGACAAGTTACAAAGTCCTGGAATAAAAAGCTTGTTGCCAAAAGGGTTTACTGCGCGGATGTTAAACGACATACATGAGCAGCTCCAGGCGGTTTTGTGTATGAAAGATTGGTATGAAGGGAATAGGTATCTGTTGTTTACTAATGGGGTGTTGGATGTTGAAACGAGAGAACTTCTTCCATTCAGAAGGGATCTTTATTTGACCCAGCAGATTCCGTATGCTTATAACCCTGCGGCTACTTGTGAACCAATTGTTAAGTGGTTGAAACATACACAGTTTGATAACTGGCAAAGGACTCAAGTACTAAGGGCTTGGTTAAGAGCCACGTTATTGAGTACCTATGAAATCCAGAAGTTTATTGAGATTGTTGGTCCGGGAAAATCAGGTAAGTCTACTTATGCAAACTTGGCTGTAGCACTGGTTGGAAAGAAGAACGTGTACTCAACAGACTTTGAGAATCTGGAGAAGAACCGTTTTGAAGCAGCTAGTTACATGGGTAAAAAGCTGCTGTTGTTCCAGGATGCGGATAGGTGGGGTGGTTCGGTCTCCAGGTTGAAAGCGATTACGGGTAACGACTGGATTCGTGCAGAACGTAAGTATCAGAACGAGAATTATGAACCCTTTCAGTTCAAGGGGTTGGTAATTGTTACGGCTAATGAGGCTATCCAATCAACTGATTACACATCTGGTTTGGCACGACGAAGGCTTACTGTTCCGTTCGATCGTCCATTTACTGGTAGTTCCAGGGAGCAGCGTGATCTGATTAAGTTCAACACTAAGGGTGAACCGCAAGGTGAATTTGCTGCTCTGTTACCAGGGTTGGTGAACTGGTTATTGGATATGACCGAAGCGGAAATGCGGGAGTATCTGATGGAAACCAACCAGAAAGTGGAGTTCTTTAAGAAGTATTCGCATACACAAAACCTGCGTTCTAACTCGATCTTGGATTGGATGGAACATAGGGTTGTTTACGAACCGGGGGTGTCGGCTGCTGTTGGATTCGTAAAGCCTGCGCCACAGGGAAGTTCACATCTGTATACAAATCAAGATAAGTGGTTGTATGCCAGTTACGCAGAGTTCTGTAAACAGTGTAATGTGAACGTCATGTCAAGAAACCGATTTGAACCACTGTTCCTTGATATTTGTCGGCACCAGCTCAATCTGAATGTTTACAGCAAACGGAACACGAAAGGGATGAGGGTTTTCAATGTGGTAGTAAGGGATTCAGATCCAAAGTATGAAAACTATCCAAGTGCTGTAACGGTAGCTGCCAACCCGGATAAATTTGAATTGGACTATGGAGTGAAAATAAAAGCGGATCCTAATGCGAGAATGGAAGATATTGACGAAAATATGTTTGATGGGTAACCAGGGGCATCATGTCATCCTTGATTTGTACGGCTGTGATCCGTACGTCTTGGATGACTATGACTATTTGTATGAGGTTATGTGTGATGCCATGAGTTTGGCTAATGCACACATGTTGAATTTAGCTGGCCATAAGTTTGAACCGCAAGGTGTGACGCTATTGGCACTACTGGCTGAGTCCCATGCGTCTATTCATACTTGGCCCCAAGAGGAGTATGCGGCGTTAGATGTGTATACCTGCGGAGAGAATATGAATACAAGAAGAGCTGTCGAATATTGGAAAGAGAAGTTGCAGGCAGATACTGCAGTTGAACGGGAATTACTTAGATCAACATGTTTGAATAGTTAGGTATACTCGGATAAGTTCCGATTTTTTTTGTTAAAACTGGTAAAATATAAGGGCAGCGGAGCGCCAACTCCCTGCCCACGGCAACCAACCAGATGGTCACATGAGTATTTTAGAGCTAAAAACCTGCTCAGGATGTAAAAAAAAGTTAGCAAAAACAAATTTTTACAAGAACGGCAACGGTTTAAGAAGCAAATGTAAAGAGTGTTGTTCTCAACGTAACAGAAATTATTACACGACCAATAAAGAAAAAATTAAAAAAACAAACAAAAACTGGTATTTAAACAATAAAGATAAAGTTAAAAATACAAAAACAAAAAGAAAATTCGGAATAACTACACAAGAAAAAAATGCATTATTTGTGACACAAGGATACTGTTGCGCTATCTGCAAAAGTAAAATTAATACAAGAGGCAGAGAGTGGGATGTTGATCATTGCCATAAGACGGGAAAAGTAAGAGGAATTTTATGTTCAAACTGCAACCGGGGTTTGGGACTGTTTCAAGACAACGCTATGTATCTGTTAACTGCCTCTCAATATTTACAAAAGACTTAACAAAGCTGTTTAATTTTGTATAGTACAGAAAGATTGCATATCGTCATGCCTCAAAAACAAAAACTGCTTTGGATCGGCGACATTATTGCCACCACTGGTTTTGCTCGTGTTACTGAAAATGTACTTGAGCGTCTAAAAAATGAATATGAAATTGTAGTGCTCG
>SCLI03000373.1_pt1 | contig 29032 bp, 43 predicted proteins | sample 7268041 | NCBI WGS metagenome assembly SCLI03 (sample SAMN10721081, study PRJNA514188) | viral metagenome | isolation source: depth-stratified mine tailings core A | place: China: Fankou Pb/Zn Mine tailings | collected 2017-10 | reverse complement strand
ACCGCGGTATGGAAATCATTAATCCTTTTTCCGTGAACCTCAGCCGGACTTCCTTGCCAAAAAGACACTTTTTTTCCTTGGAAATTACTCATTGTGCCCAAACCTCTTCCGCCCAAAAAATCAATTTCGTCTGAACCAATAAAACCCAATAGTCCCAATCTTGGATTTTCTTCAAAAGCTCCTTTAATCCGCTTGTCGAAATCTTTCTCGTAAACGAATAAATCATTATGAAAAAAAGCCAATAAATTGCTGTCTCTGTCCAAATCTTTATCAAAATAAGTCCTATAAAGACCTATATTTTCTCCTTTATTTATTATTTGGACAGGGAAAAATTTTTCCAGAAAATATTTGTCAATGTAATTTTCTTCTTTGCCGTTGTTAATCAAAAAAATTGATTTTTCTTTTGAACTTATATTATCAACTAAAAATTCAAGAGCCTTGTTGGTTAACTTTATTTGTCCAATATGAGGAACATAAAAACTTAAATCTCTCATTTTATTATCTGTTTTTCCAAAAATTATGTCCTCGGTTGAACATCGCTCTTTCAAGTTCTTTTTCTTTCGCTTGTTCAATCGTTAATTTTATTTCTTCATTCTTCTTTTCCTCAGGATTCATTATTTCATATTGACTTATCGCCGATTCACTCTTTGGAATCGTGTACTTCATCGCGTCGAGATCCCTCATTTCCGAAAAAGCGAACCAAAGAGCCGCCAACGAATCGCCAAGATGACCTTCCGGCCAATTGCGCATTTCATTTATCAATTTTATGCTTAATTCTTTTGTTTTTATATCTTCCCCATAAGGAATAACAAAATTTCCCAATTCCATCACATTGGCCAAACTGTTGACGCCAATGGCGGGATCTCTTTTTTCTCCGCCGGTGTTATAACCTCTGACCGGTACGCCGGCCTCGTTTAAATCTCTGACTATCGCCATTTGGTAGCCCACGCTTTCGACTCTGATGCCGTTGGGTTTGGCTAAATGATAAATTTCTTTTATTTTTTCCCTTACCTGATTGGGCGAAAACTTGCCGCGCCAAATATCCCTAATAACATAATCTCCGGCTTTGATCAGTTCATTGTCGCCGATTTTAACTTTATCCAAAATTAAAATAACGGTGTCATCGCTGATTTTCTTTTCCGAAATGGCCAGATCTACCCCGACAGTCGTAAAAGACTTTATATAATTCGTTTTTTCTTCTTGACCCAAGACAAAATTTTTGCCCTTATCCAAAGAATTTTTTATCCACTCTTCTTTAAATACTTGGGTTGGACGAGACGAAACATCGCATTGATACATTCTTTCAAAAGAAAAAAAATCTTGAATCCTCGATAAGAATAAATCGCGATAAGGGAATCTCTCGGGCCAAAGAACCTCCACTCCTCTTTCCATTTCTTCTATATTTCTTTGATAGAAATTTTCCGATTCTTCCCGTCTTTCTTTAAAATCTTTTTCCTCATTCAAAAGAACATTAGCCCAGTTTTGCCAAATTTCTTTATTTTCCGGTTCTTTCACGATTGATTTTAATTTTTTTCTGTAATTGAATTGAGGACTTTTTAAAAAATCCGAAACAATGTCGTCTATGTGCCAAGTTGTTCCAACACAAACAAGACGACCGCCAGGAACCAGAGTCGGCATTATTGTCGTATAAATCCATTCTTTTATTTTTTTTCTTTGATCTTCGGTTTCGGAATTTTGCTGATTAACTATATCGTCGAGAATAACAACATCCGTTCTTTTGGAAAGAATCGAGCCAAAAATGCCTATTGTTGAAATTGTCGGATCTTTTTGCCAATTCTCTCTTTCAATCGTGATTGAATTGCTGTTCCAATCTTCAATGATTTTTCTTTTGTCGTATGTTCTCGGTATAACACCTTTTTTGTTCGGATCAATTGTTTGGGAAAAAACTTTATAACGCTCGTTTTTTTCTATTGTCGATATAATTTCTTTTAAGAAACTTTTAGCGATTTGAGCCGAAGCTGAAACAATCAAAATCCTAATATTATGATTTTTTGCGATTAGCCACAAAGGAAAAGCGACCGAACAATGCTGACTCTTGCCAAAACCGCGAGGAATGGCAATAACGCTTTTTTTATAGTTATCATCCGATAAAACTTTATCTATCTCATTATGAAAAGGTTTATTTTTTAAATCGAGGATGGATTCGACAAAGGCGTCAAGATTATTTTTAATCAAATCAAATATTTTAAAAACTATTTTTTCTTTTCTTTCTTTGTTGTATCCCGCTAAATAATTTTTACGTTTCGGCTTCATCTTTTTCTCCGCTGTAATTATGATGTTTAAATAATTTTAATTTTTCTTTATTATCTTCATTCATCAAAACCTTAGTCATTATTTGAACAATCGCCTGATTATCTTCCAAACTTACCGTCGGAGCGGACAAACTGGGATTTTCATTTTTATGTTCTAAAAAGAATTCAATCCTTGATTTTCTTTCCAAATACCATTGGGCGATTTTGGGATCTTTTAAAGATCTCATTATTGTTTGTCGAGCTTTAAGAATTGGCTTGGATCTTAAAACATCAAGTCTTTCAAAAAGTGTTTTATTCTTTACCCGCCAGTTATATAAAGTTCTTTCAGAAACACCGACAAAAAAGGCTATCTCTTGATTTGTCGCGTCGTAAGAGTAAACAATTTCTAGTTTGGTTATTACTTCCGGAGTTAATTTATTTCTTGATTCGCTTATTCTGCGCCGCCATTGTTCTTTTTTGGTTGGTCGTCCCATTGGTTTATTTTTGTTTAAATCTCAATATTTAATTTTTTAAATTTATAAAATATTTCTATTTTTTCTTCATCAGAAATAAATTTTGACAAAGGCGAATAACATTTGCCGGCAATTTCTTGGATAACAGGACTATAAACTTTTTGACCGTCTATTTTTTTTAAAATAAATTGATAAAATTCGAGAGCGTTTAAATCTCTTATCGTCTTTCCCCCTATTTTTGTATCTAAAAATTTTGAAATTTCTTCAAAATTTTCCATTAAACTATAAAATCAATTGTTATTATTCTTTCTTTTTCGCCGAATTAAGCGCGACAATCGCAAGAGACAATAATATTATATTGCTGAAAAGAAACATAACGCCGATGCCCTCCGTCTGAAAATCACCGTTGGAAGATCCTATGACGATGGCATTAAGAGCGAGAAAACCGCCAAAAGCGGCAAAAATGATTGAAATGATTGATAGTGCTTTCATTGTTTATTTTTTTAATTTAATTTTGATTATCCGACCTTTATGTCTTATTATAATACAATTTACAAAAAAGAAGGCAAATTATTGCCTTCTAAAAAACTCATTTGGCATTTTCATATCTTACATCAATACCGATGACATCGCATTCATCGCTATCAATATAAGAACAAAATTGTTCATCATTGTCAATTGTCTGATCCCAAGCAACAAAGAACTGCCAATGATCCATAAAGGAATTATCCCGATCTTCGAGATCTTCAGTCAATGATGTGCCAACCACGACACCGGTAATCGGTTCTTTCATCAACCTTGTCCAAGAATATTTAACTCTTGGTTTTAGTCGGATTTTTATTCCTGTCATTGAAATCTCCTTTGTATTAGACATCTATTTTTATTATATAACATTTTTTATTTTCTCGCTGTTTTTTGAACTGCCTTTTTTTGTTTATCAGTTTTATTAGTTCGGGGTTCAACTTTTGTTTCCTCTAATCCTTTTTGATAACGCTCAATAAACTCCTCCGCTATTTTCTTGAAAGCCTCTCCGGCCTTCGAAATTTTTTCAAAAGTATTTTCCATTTTTCTAATTTATCGGTGTTAATTCAATTATCGATTAAGTGTTTTAATCATTTTACATGATTCAAAAATTTTCATATCATTGTCATAATCCTTATCGCTAAGTTCTTTTTCTTCAAATTCGCCCGTTTCCTTGTCGAAACGGATAATCAGACGCCTTACCGGTTTATTCGTCATTTCTTCATAAGCGAATTTGTAAGCGGCGGCCTGAAAATTAAACTCGGGATAAAAACTTTTCGAGCTTTTAAAGTCGACTAAAACCAAAACATCTTTTGTCTTTGCGGCGGCGTCAAGAATGCCGGCGTAATTCAGTTTGGCGGAATAAACGATTTTTTCGCTTTCAAGCCACTGGAACTTATTTTTTCTTTGAAATTCTAAAAACGCGATAATTCCATTTCGAACTTTTTCTTCCTCCGGAATTTCTGTTTTCTTGTTTTTTATCCATCGGTTTATCCATAGGTGGATTTTCGTTCCTATATCGGCCGCTTCTTTTTTACTTTTTTTATGTCTTAGGCTCGCTTCTTTTATATCAATTTCAGTTATCGATTCTCCGTTGTCTATTTTTTCCATCAGATAATCTTTCATCAAACCGATAGCCCACGGAACAAGAAAAGGACTTTTGTCCAATACTCCGAGACATTCCGTAACGGATAAAATCTTTTTCTTTTCTTCATTATAGAATTTATGAAAATCTTCATCAAAATAAATAATTTTGTCCTTAATTTTCAATTTCTTCATCTTACCTTCTTAATCTTTTTTTCAACCCAGGTCTTTTGTCTATAACTTTGCTCGACCCGGAAGCGTAAACTAAACTCGACCCGGAAGCGTAAACTAAACTCGACCCGGAAGCGTAAACTTCAGCGGGTCCAAAAACATAAACCGGTTGCTTATATTTCTTCTTTATTTTTATTTTCTCTTCCGCATTCCTTATTTCGATTTTGACATCATCATCTTCTTTGACGGCATCAAGTTCTTTTTGGTTTTTAACGATGATTGTTTCCATTGTTTTTTATTGTTTTACGACACTGTTTAAGAATTGAGCTTTAATAATAGATATATAATTCGGCGTTGCGTTGTAAAAATTCACAGGGTGTTTAATCTTTTTTTCAATATATTCCCGTTCTTTGCCTTTAACAGCTCCGTTCTCTATCGCCAGCGCTTTTAATTCATCGATTTCTTCATCGATATCAAACAAACCCGCCGATGTCTTTTTGCCTATTTCTTTTGTTTCCTTTGTCTCATTTATCTCTTCGACCGATGACGCGACGGGATTACCGATTTTTTCGATTATTGTTTTTTCCGCCGGCGTTGTTTCTTTCCGCGACAAAAGTTCATAAATTTTAGTCATCATCTCTTCGTGGATTTTAACGCCGTATAATTCTAAAATCGCCCTGTTCTTCGCTCTTGTTTGAGCGATATGATTTTGATACCCTTTCAAAGTCGACATTTTCATCGAGGACGGGGAACATTCTCCCAAAACCCAATCGGTCAATTCGATGTTTTCTTTCTTGTCCTTAATCCGGCATTTACAAATAGCTTTGTCGCCGTCGTCGACCGACAACTTGTCCCACGAATATTCAAAACCAAGATTTTCATTATATTGAAACGCTTTTTGAGTTAAACCAAGTTTATTGATATAAGGAAGATTTCCGAGAATATTAACGCCGAAAGGGCTGATGCCGATTACCTTGGCCGTCAAAAGTATAAGTTTCCTTTCATTGTCTTCTCTTGTATGCGGTTCTGTTCTGGACATTAACCTTTGGGCTCCGAGCCACATCGGAGTTTCTTTTTTTATTTTTATTTTTTTGTTCATTGTTTTATTGTTTTAATTTAATTTTATCATCTTACTACTGGCCATCAGCAGAACAAGCGAAAGCTGTCCCCAGACAAATCCGGTGAATGAAAGGACATTAAAGGGAACGGTTAAATCCATTCGCCAAAAGAAAACAGCGATGATTAAACAAGTAATATCCCATAAACTCTCGCTTAAATCGGTTCTTTTTAGCTTTCTCTTGACTTTACTTTTTTTTAGGTTATAATAAGGTAATTCCATTGTTTTATTGTAATAAAGGCTGGACTTTCTCCGGCCTTTATTATTCTTTGTATAAATCATAAATAGTTTTCGGCCATTCAATCGAACCGTCGGCTTTTTTCTCGGGCAGATTAAAGTATAAAAATGACAATTGCCTTTTAAGCTGTTTTAAATCCGTCTTCAAGTTTTTTAGTTCCCTTTCAAAATAATCAACTTTTTCTTCGATTGATTTGATTGTGTCGTTCACGACTTCCGTGATACTGGTTAAATTTTTATTCATCTTTATTTTCTTCTTCTTCGGCCTTCTCGCCCTCGATTATCTTTTTCGTTTCCCACATTCCGCTTATCAGCTCGTCGCTCAAAATTTCTTCGGTGAATATTTGAGGCTGTCTATAATGAGCGAAAAACCTTTCTTTCTCTTCGTCCTTTTTGTCAAGGCCCAATTCCGCCATCAAGGAATTTCGGAATTGGCTGAACGAATTGAATAAAATCTCGCTGATGTTTTTATTTTCTTCCCGTTTATCTTTTGCCATTGTTTTATTGTTTTATTGTTTTAATTTTTCTTCGGCTAAATTTCCAAATTTATATATTTTTCCGCAACTTCTTTGAACTTTTTTTCGTCTATGCGATAACGGTTCGCCAGAGGACTTTTGCCTTTGTCGATTTTGAACGGAATATTTTTTTTATATTTCAGAACGAAACTTCTAAAACCGATAAATGATTTTGGCATTCCGTCCGTATCCTTGTATTCAAGAAACAAACTGTAAAGTGATTTCATTTTTATTTTAATTTAATTTAATTTTGTCCGGCCTTTTATACTTTCATTATATATCACTTTTTTTGTTTGTCAAGAGTCTAAGAAACCTTTATATATCTTATCTTTTCTTAACCGCTATTTTTTTATATAATTTTTCTAAAACTTTTCTTCCAAACTTCTTTTCGCATAAAAAATAAAAAGAGACCGGTTCGCGTTTCTGCTTAAAAATATGGCAGGAGTAGCAAAGAACAAGAGCGTTGTTTTTGTCGTGCCGTATCTTTTTAAACATACGGCTGAAAATATGGGCGACTTGAAGTTTCCTGAACTCTTTCTGTCCGCACCATTGACAAAACTTGTCTCGTTTCAAAATTTCTTGTCTGAATTTTTCGTCTTCTAATTTAATCTTTATTCTCGCCGAATTTTTTCCTCTTTTTCGCATTTTGAAGTTCCAAAAAACAAAAACCTTGATTTTTCGCCAAAAACGAATTTCCAACTTTTTAGAGGAAAAAAGGCCTTCGAAAAACCCTTATTTTAAGCCACCTTTTTGACCCCATTTTTGGCTGTTTCTGCTCACAATCGTCTCAGACAACATTTGTATCGTTTTACGAGTTATCCCTCATTTCTAAATTTCAATATTGCCTGGGAGGCATTTTAAGCAGATTGACCTTTTAAGAATTATTCCAGCCTAACTTTTTTTTCAAGTTTTCCCTCATTTCTTCGAATACCTTTTCCTTGTCGTTCGGCGATAAGTTTTTAGTTTGTGTATCCGGAACAGACGGCTTGATTTTGCGGTATTCTTTTATTTCCGTTTCGTCGCAGTAGCACTTTTCGAATTTACCGTGCCATTTGCCGTAAACGCATTTAAATTCGCCGTTCTTTCTCTTTGTATATTCCGCCATAGTTTTAGCCGAGAAAATACCGGCTATTTCAGCTGTGTTTATTTCGTCTTCGTCTATGACGACGAAAAAATGGTTTTGTAAATTGATAAGAGAATTTTTAAGAGCTTCAAGCCGTTCACTTTCTTTCCATATCTCAATTCCATTTTTGAGAAGAAGACATTTGAGACTTTTTGAGATTTCTTTTCTTTGGTTCATTTTTTTATATCACCATTCCTTTTTGGCGGACTTCATTCTTTTGCCTTTTCCAAAAAGCCTTTAATGTTCCAAGTTTATTTTCCAACTCACTAGGTTTCGTTATAATAGGAGCGAATTTTGTTTTGTTATTATGGGGCAAAAAGGCTATAAGATTAGAAACTGTTTTGTTTCCATACTTTTTTGTCATTCTTTCTATGGCCTTTCTTTCGGTCTTGTTTAAAAATAGCCTCTCATAAGAAGGATTGATTTCTTTAAACATATTTATTATATCATTGGTATCATTCGCGTCGTCTTCGGACGACGCTATTACACTTAAAGCATTTCTATTACACTTTAAGCATTTACTATTAGCACTTAAAGCATTTGGGGTACGATTTCCACCCCCACCGTTTTTGACCGGGTGGATTTCGACCTGGTGGTTTTTTTCTTCGTTTTTGCCGTCTTCTTTAATTATCGTTTTATTATCTTGATTTTCGTCCATAACGCTTAATCCACCGCTAATTACGGCGTTGTTTTCTTCGATAATCTCTTCGTTTATAATTGTTTCATTTTCTTTTTTCCAGATATAGTTTAATTTTATATAAAAACCGGTTATTTTCTTGGTTTTTGCGTCAACTGTCCTTATATCCGTTATAAGTCCAAGTTCTTTTAATACCGACCGAGCCTTTTTCACTCTTTTCTCGGTCAATCTCAATCCTTTTGCCACATAACTGACGACCGCTTTGGGCTGATTAGTTTGTTGCCATTTCGCCGTATAGTAATAAAAAGAATAAACTGAGATTAAGTCGGCGGCGTTTTTATATTTCAGAAATTCATCAATTGTTTGCTTCGACAAAATTATTAAATTTTCTTCGATGCCAAACCTATTTCTGTTTTCGTTTTCCATTGGTTGTATTGTGCCTGGGGTTAATATTTTGAGAATAAAGTTCTAATATTTTGAGGACATTGACAATATCCATACTTAGATGGTCGCAAGTTTCGTAATCCAAACGATAAATGACTTTATTTAAAGACTTGTTGAATAATTTCATATTAAGTTTTAATCTTTCTTGAACTTCTTCCATATTTGGGTAATCTTTTGTCATTGGTTAGTTTTTGGGTTTGGTTAATTTATAATTTCGGGGTAAAGATAGGTCCCCACTTTTTTGTTTCCATATGTTTTCGAACGGACAATTACGTCAAAATTATTAAGAAAAGAATACTCTTCTTTTTCTAACACCCGAACAAAGGAATTACTAACTTCAAACTCTTCTACAAAGATGTCATTTGAGTCTTCGGTCATAAATAAAATTATCATTTTGGGAAACTCGCCGTCTATATTGAAGATTTCGATGATGTGAATTTTTTTATTTACGAAGTATTTGATGTGTCTATAAAATACCTTAGGATATTGTTTTGACTGATTTGAGTTTTCCATTGTTTAATTTTTTTTAATAAGCGACTTTTATTTTTAATTTGTTCGACCTTAATCATAAATAAAAATGCCCCGTGAAACCGCCAGGTTTGAGGAACGGGGCATTTTTATGGCGGTTTTCTTTTTTCATTATTCCCCAACTTGAAAATTTCATTTAAATTATACTATCATTTTTTGGTTGTCAAGTGATTATATATATCCGATATGTGAAACTAAACTGTCTAATTTAAGTTTTATGTCTCGTCGTGGCGAGTTGGGCATTTTGGTAAACTTTTATAATAGCGCGAAGAGAAAGCCGTAAATATATCGAAGAAGTTGTGTGTGGTGAACATAATATCCTTTAAGGTTTCATAATCCATAAAGCGGTAATATGTATAATATTCTTGATAAATAAGTTCAAGATCTAATTTAAGTTTATCTTGCAGTTCCTCTAAGGAAGGTTCTGAGTTGTTCATTGGTTAGATTTTGGGTTTGGTTAATTTATAAACTCGGGTAAAATATCATCTTCTGAGTTTCCGGATATTATTCTCGAAGAACGAATAAAAATCTCTGGATTTTTTTTAATCTTATTGCTGTTCTCATCTAAGGTCTTGGCAAAAAGGTTAAACATTGACAACTCTAAATTAAAAATATCGTTTGAGTCTTCGGTCATATAGAAAATTATCATTTTTGGATTTTGATGTTCTATATAGAACATTCCGATTATGTGAATTTTTTTATTCACTAAATCTTTAAGTTCTATAAACCTTATTTGAGGATATTGTTTTGGTTGCTTTGAGTTTGGCATTGTGGTGATTGGTTAACACACGAGGGCGGTATTTAGCCAACTTTCATAAATACCGCCCTCGTGTGTTAAGTTGGCTTAACGACCTTGAACGAACCAGATGTTGAAAATTATAGACCAAGAGATTTAAGCTGTCAAGTGTGAATAACTTGTGGATAGTAAAGTATTTGTAAAATTCTTTTTTTTGTTATGTCAATATGAAATTTAATTTTAACTCTTTGCGATATTTGTTCGGCGGAATGCTTGTCGGCGTTTAAATCGAAAATAAACCGATATAAGTTTTCGTAATCTAAAACCATTTGAATTTTTAATCCAATAAAATTGTTATATGATAAATATATTTCTTTTATAATTATTTCTTTTTCTTTTTCTTCTCTGCCATTGTCGCAATATTTTAAGAAAATATTATACACTATTTTTAAAAAAGTCAAGAATAAAAAACTGCCCCAAATTTCTCTGAGGCAGTTTTTCGCAAGGAAGACCGAGTCTGCGCTATTAACTTGTGGTTTCATTGAGCGAGACTGGCGTCCGCTCGTTTGTTGTTCTCACCTCCTCTTTTTTGGAAAAAGAATAAAATTTCCCTCTGCCAAGATAATCGAAAGAATACGAGCGAGCCGCTGAATGGAATTTCAATATTCCATTGAAGACGGCATTTTTGAAATCTTTTTGGTATTTGTCTTCGGAATGAAGAGAACAGCAAAAAGCGCGAAAACCGTTGTCCGGAATTCTCTTGTCGAGAGAAACGGAACAGCCGCATTTGAAACGAAACCAGATATTATCAGTTTCAAAACTGATAGTTATCTTTATTAGTTCAAAAACAACCACAAGAAGCCTCCTTGTTTTATTTTTAGAGTGCCTGACAAAAACAGCACAAGGAGAGACGATGTTCTTCGCCTCTCTTTCTGATGTTTTTATTTACTCGTGGAAGCAGCCGCGGGAATACTCGAAGAAGCAATCGGTGTCGAAGAGGCGATTGAGTTTTTGATATTTATTTTATGCCCCACTTTTAAGATAACAAAAATAGAGACAGCGATAACAATCACGATAACGATTATTGCCGCATTAAAATATTTTTTCATTTTTATTTGTAATAAGAACCTGCCGGCGGGATTTTAGAATTATTTTGTAATTGTCTTATAAGAAGATTATGAAACGCCGCCGCGATTATAATCACTTGGACAATTATCGGCAAGAAGGGAAGATGTTGGGCATAGACAAAAATCGCTGAACCGATTAAAGAGATTACGGCCAAAGCGACATAAGTGCTTAATCCATTTATCCCAAAATATTTTTTAATAACTTGGACAATAAGAGAAACCGCTATACCCAAAGCATAAGTTAAAGAAGTCGCAGTGTCCATTTTATTTTTAAGTTTTAATTTTATTCGGCCTTAAACAATATTTTCTTCCGCCGGTGTCTCTTCCGCTGATGACTCTTCCGCCGGTGTCTCTTCGGTTTGAGGTTCGTTCAAAAGTTCTTCGTCCATTTTATTTTTAAGTTTTAATTTTATTCGACTGATTTTAAGCGAACAAAGAATTTAATTTTGTTCTTGTCGCTTCTCCGACGATACCAGTTGGGGTGGTTAAGTTTAAAGGGGTTAAAATCTCGGAAGCGAAAGTTTCTTGAAATAACTTTACGCTCCTTAAAGTAATGCCGCCGAACAATCCAGTCGGCTTAATTATATCAGAAATCGGAAACATTCCAAGATATTGAAGAGCTTGCTGAAGTTCAAGGACATCTTGGCCTTGCGAACCAAGCTCCAAATCCGTATTCCATTGATATTTCGGCTTGGGCAGTGTTTGGGTATTGTCTTCCCAGTTATCCGGCAAGTTTAAAGTATAAGAAACTTGAAAAATCAAAGGCTGATAACTTTCGTCCAAAAATTGGATACCGTTAAGTCCGACCGATGTCCCCCAGCTGTTCTGAACTGAGATATATTTTTTGCCGTTGATTAAACCGAAATCCGTCGCCTCAATCCGATGATACCAGGGCGAACCGACAACCGCCGGCGACGGATACTGGCTTAGCCAGCTGTAATTGTTATAGCCGACAATGGAAATTCCCACCGGTTTGCCGAGTGTCTGAATTAAAGATGCGATTGTCTCGAAATCGATTGCCGCGAAAACAACGCCGGCGGTCTTGTAAATCTTAGCCACTTCTTCGGCGTCTAATTTATAGTCCGATAAATCTTTCTCGGCCGTTTCGCTTAAATTGTCCGAAGGCAAAAGAAAATCAAGAGTCATTCCTTTCGCGCTTAAAATATCTCCGGCCGTCTGAACATTCATTCCGCCGCCAGGCAAAGCTCCCAAGGCATACAAGGAACGAGGCGAGAAAATTCTTACTTCCCCGTTTTCTTTCAATTCGTCCGCCATCATTTCAACCGAAAGAGAAAAAGCGACGCAAGCATAACTTTGAGCCTGGTTTCTTACGGGCGGATAAGACTTGAAATCAGCCGGTATTTTTTCAACCCAGTTTGCCGGCGCGAGAGCCGATAAAATTTCTTCGCTTCTAAACGCGGCGGGGTCGGCCGCGTCTTCCGGCCGGTCTATCAATCCGTGTCCAAATCTTTGTTCAACCAAATTATCCATTATTTAATTTTGATTTAATTATTTCGATGCCTATTTCGATTTTATTCAATTTGTCCAATTGTCCTTCTATTCTTTTTAATGTTTCGGTCATCTCGTGGAGATGATTATTATTGATATTGTCGACATTTCTTTTTTGTCTTATCAACATTAAGATGATAATAAGAGACAAAGCGATTACCGACAAGGGCGAAGAATCTGTGATTAAAGTTATTAAGCCATCCATTGTATGTTTAATAATAAGAAAAATCCGGATTAGATTCGATTTGTATTATAACTTTTATGTTATTTCGTTTTCCCCAAACTTTTATTAAATTAGCTATGCTTTTTATTATATATGACTTTTTTCCTTTGACAAAGGCGACATTATTTTTTGAATTCTGTTTAATGATAATTACATATAAGTTATCAATATTTTTTAGTTCGAACGAAACAAAATCTTCGTCATTATAAATCAATCTTAATATCTCTTTAAATAATTTAATTATTTTTTCTTCTGGCTGGGAATTTGTTGTCATTGTAATTTTTTAAAATTTATAAGCAATCCAAAGAAACGCAATTCTAAGACTTGTGTTTGCTCCGTTCGAACTGATAGTTATTGTATCCTTATCAAAAGCGGAAACATAAACTGAATTATCGCCGGAATTGCTATTTAATGAAAATTGAACCGAATCAGGAATAAAACCCAGATAATGGTTGAAGGTTATGGAAGTAGTGCCGTTATTAATGGAGTTTGAACCAAAAGAAGTCAAAATTTTCGGTTGAGAACGTCCATAAACATAGGCGATAACCATATCGTTGGGATTAGTTTCGTCAAACATATCAATTCGGCATTGATCGCCGGCAATAATTGTTTTGGGATTGATAGCCGAGGACAGAGGTATACCTTTTAAAATAGTCTGTTCATCTCCGACAATGATGACGTCGGCTTGAGCCATATTAACATAAACATTAGTGATAACTCCCCGTTTGAAAGTTGAAGGAATTAACTTTTGGTTTTGCCGTTTGATTGTGTCTCTAAAAGATTCTCTCATTGTATTTTTTATTGTAATGATCCAGTTTGGATATCAATATAATATTCGTTATTTTCGCCTGAATTTGTTATTTGTTGATTATAAACCCTAAAATTGCCGTCTACGCCGGCCGCGTTTGGATTAGAAGTGTCTTTTACAGTGATAACATCATAAAGTTCCGACCCGACATTATTGAATTGTGTGATTTCCGGTTGAACATTAAATTTATTAAAATTAACCAATTCATACTCCGCCCTCTTTTGAGCGTCGGCCACAGTCGTAATTTTATAATCAACGATAACTTCTTCCCTAATTTTTGCGTTTTGACCCAAAGTTTGTGTTTGCCTGGCGACCGCCGAAACACCCAATCCTATAATCGTCACTTGATTGACATATTCTTTATCCGATTGCGTTTGATTTATTTTTAAGAGTTGATAATTGGAAGCGACGTCTCCATAAGAATAATTCGGTAAATCATTGGCGGATAATACTATGGTTTTTAAGCGACCCAATAAATCGGAAAAAAGAAAAGCCTTAGCCGTATCAGCCACGGTTAAAATTGAATTTTCAATATCGTCCCCTGGATTGACGCTTAATGAATTGATTTGAGACCAAAAACAAGTTGAACTGATATTTTTTATTTTTATGGATGAATTTCCGTCTGAGTTGGACAAAAATCCCCAATAACCGTCATTAGACAATATCATATTGGCATAACCAGCGCCGGCGGTCTGGCCCAAAGTTGAATCAAAAAAAGCGTCAACCATCTGGTTGTCTATAAAACAAAACATCCAGTTTTTGTTAAAAACAATTTTGTATTTGTGCCATTGAGATAAATCCCAATGAATATCTTTTAATCCGGTGGTCGATAACTGGAACAAACCTGTTTGGAGTTGAGCTGAACCGGTGTTATAAATTGAAAAAGCAGAATTAACGGACGCATTATTTTGCCAAGACAAAGTCCAAAGATAATATTGATTTAATTGGCTATTAGAATTATTTCTAAAAAAGAAGTTAAATTTAGAAATCATTGTCGGATCTTTGGGATTAAATTTACAATCGAAAGTTATCTCGCCGTCGACCAATGGCTGATTATAAAAAGCGGCAGTCTCCTCAGTTCCTTGACCTGATAAAATCAATTCCCTGTTTGTGTTTTCATATGGTCCAACGATATTAAAATTATCCAAAGTAAATAAATTATCCTCGAAATTCTTTTCAAATGAAAAGTCGTATATTTTCGCTTTTGCCGACAATTTCTTGATTAGTTCTTCTATATTTTGAGAACGATTATACTGGCAAAAACTAAAATCACAAATATTGGCATTATACAGGTTGGAACCAAATCCAAAACTATAATGCCCCGGTACGGCGCTTAATTGCCAATTGACTTTTTGAAAAATCCAAGAAATGTTAAAAAATTGTTTTGGTGTGAATGAGTCAACATTATTTCCCACTCCTATGTCAAAATACTGATAATTATAAAATCTGATGAAGAATGGATAAAAAGGATAATTATTTTCCCAACCTCCCAGCCAGCCTCCCGCAGGCGATTGGGTTGAAGCTAATGTTATCGCGTTCCCGTCAATAACCTGTATCAAATAAACATAATAATATCCAGGAGAAGACACTGATTTTTGAACAATATTTAATTTTAAATAATTCTGATTGTTGATATAAACAAGAAAAATATCAAAAAAAGTGCTATTAACCGTGTCAACTGTTCCGACAGGATTAAATAAAGAAGCGTTAAAAGCAACAGAATATTCTTTTTTATGGATATTGACCGTATTTAGTAAAATAATATTTTCATAATTGGATAAATTATCATTGGCTAATTGAAGCGAACCTAAATTGATTTGGTCGACTCCAGAAAAAACTGCTATTGATTTTTCCGTCCAGGATCCTTTGACTTGATTCCAATTCGACATTGTCGAATTGGAAAAATCATCATTATAAAAATAACATCCTTTGAAATTATAAGTGAACTTAGAAACAGTAATTTTTAAATTTTTATAAAAATTTCGTCCCGAAATCGTTAAATTATTTTTGTTGGCTGAAAGATCTTGTTTAATATCATCAATGTAAAAAATATCTTTGGGCACTACCTCGGGTTCTTGGTTAGAATTATAATAACCTTGATAAAGATAAATTTTATTATCCTTTTTTAAGGCCTGATTATTTGATTTTGTGGCGTTAACACCATACCACTGATCGCTTTGATTTCCCAAATCAAACGATAAAGTTGAAGGAGCGTTGGAAATATCGTTAATCCGGTAATTTAAAATGTCATTTCCTATATCAGCAATAATATTATTTTTAGAAAATTGCCAAATTTGATTATTGCCGGCTAAATAATAATAATTATTCTGATAAGCAAAATAGTAAGCGCCGGCGTATAGACCGTTATCAACAAATTGGTTCCCGCCGGTATCATAAATCGGCGTCGGATAAGAGAAATTTTCAAAATCTTTGCTTTGAGCCATATAAAAATCAGTTGACAAAGTGATTGTTCCCAACTCGTTGATTTGATAAATAGTATTTCCTTTAAAAATAAGCCATAAAAACTCACCGTCATAATTCAAAGTTGGATACAAATATGAACTTAAATTTTTAGAAGAAGAAGAAAGAGAAATTTGGATTTCTTCGGCACTGCTCCAAATATCGGTGGTGTGATTGCCCGTTTCTCTTAATAGTTTTGTTTCATACAAGCTAAATTGTCCATTAGTATTTTCAATAATATTATGGTATCCGGAAAAGACAATATATCTAATTCCGTTTTTGTAAAAGACATCGAGACTATGGAGAACCCAGTCGTATGTATCGACTTGACCATTCCAGCCGTTAACAACGGTGAAGAAATAACCGGTTGAATTTAAAGGAACTTCCAAAAAAGCGTAATAGACAGCATAAGAACCGCTAAAACCAAAACCTTCGCCAATCCAAAAAACTTCTGAATGAATATTGCCATTATCGAGCAAAAATGGCTTAGAAGACGCCATAAATATATTATCAGCGGTTGGATAAGGAATTCCTGAAATGTTGTTTACATAATTAAGAGAATTCCAAGTTTTGCCGCTATCGAATGAACGAGCTTGATTGATTTCATAACTTGAACCGGATACCACCCAATAATATATGTCAATGACATATTCGTCGCCGATAAAATCAGAAACACTAAGGCAAGGTTTTAACGCTTGGTTGCTGCTTGAATTAAAATATTGCCAAAAAATCGCTTCGACAATGATTGAAGCGGGATTACTTTTGTTGACCCATTGATCGATTTGAGTTCCGTCTGTAATTTTATAAAAAACCAAATTATTCGTGGCAATATCTTGACCGATAACAAGTAAATCACCGTTAGGGGCGGCGCTAATTTGGCCATTGGTCAATTTAAATATTCTTTCAATATCTAAATTAACCGCCAATTGGGCATTATTTTCTATAATAGAAAGACTAATTAAAATATCAGAATTGCCGTCAACATATTTTCTCGCGTTTAATACCGCTGAATTTATAAGTTCCATTATTCTTTTCTATTCAATCCATTCAATAAGAATAAATCCTGATAATCCGTTTTGACCATTCTTAAAACCAGCTGCTCCAGGCGCTCCTCCGGCGCCATATCCGAAAGAACTGAATTGAATTTCCCCATAACCGCTTGAGGAATATGCTGAAAAGGTAAAACCGCCCGTACCAAAAAATCCGCAATTTTGCGCTTGCGCCGCAAAAGATTTTACAGTTTGTACAGCCGCGGCGGCGCCTCCGGTTAAAGTAAGCAATGCTCCCAAAGAAGTATTTCCGCCGGCTGTTGGCAAAGTGCTTCCATTCGCCATACCTCCACTTCCGCCAGCTCCAATAGTTATCGTTAAAATATTTCCAGGGGTAACGGCAAAAATTTCCTTCCATACATATTGACCGGCGTTTCCTCCGATGCCTACTGTTGCGTATCCATCTGCCGTATCGCTGTTGCCTGAGCCGCCTCCGCCTCCAGCGCAGCCGGAAACGATTATGTTATAAACATTATTCGGAACAGTAAAACTTCCTGAAGAAGAAAAAAATTGATTATTTGGTTTCAACGCTTTAAAAATAGGATTAGCGTTATTTCCTTGTGCGTTTAAATACTGTCCATTTAAACCGGGAGTAAGCAAAGTTGGCAAACCATTACTTCCTATAAAAGGAAGAGCGCCCTGAGCATTATTGGAAGAAAGCGGGATCGCCTCTTCAATATTTCCCTGTGTCCACATCATTGCCACATTATCGCCAACATAATGGCTTGAAGCAATTGTTCCCTGCAGCCCCCGATTTATTAAATAATTTCCAGGAGAAGTCCTCGCCGTTACTTCAACAATTTCCATACCACTTTGACTGAGATTATCCACATCCGTGTTAACTTTCCAGATTGTCAAAAAATACGGAAATGTTAAAGCTGAAATAATACTATCAAGATTAGAATTAACAACCATCGACGCGCCTCCGGAAGTTAAATCGGCCGCCAAAGATCCCTTGGCATTATTAACAACTTGGTGAAAAGACATTATTTTTTATTCTAATTTAATTCGACTTAAACATTAAATTTTTGATTGACTAAAACATTGTCATCAACGACATAGGCTTTGAAATATGGGCTGACGGCAAATTGCTGTTGAGTATTATATAAAGATTGCGACAGCCACTTGTAAGCGGAAATATTAACACTCGCGTTTGTCTTTGCGTACATGGGTGTTTTTACAAAAAGACTGGCTACAATATCATTGCTTCCCAATACGGCTACTTTTATAGCCGCGTTGCCGTAAATATCCTGGTAATAAGGAATAGCTTGATTTAAAAATATAATTAAATCTTTATTGCTGTAAAAATGAATATGTAAATCAACGGGAATGTCTTGATAGGACGAAGTTAGTATCTTTGTATTCAAAAAACTTATAATATCCTGATAAGAACTAAATTTTGGTTGATAAGTCAAAAAAGGTTTTGTCTTAAAAGTCGTCGCCCAGTTATAATAATCAGAAATTTCTTGTTGAGATAAAGCTCTTTTCCATAGAGAAACTTCACACATATTACCATTAAGGTAATATTGGTTATAATCGCCATTTCTTCCTATCCAGGTATTTGTCGGGTTAAGATAACCGCCGGAATAAGAAGCATTGAATATATTTTTTCCATTCATATATATATTCGCGTAGGAACCATTATAAGTGGCAAAAAAGTTAATCCAGGTTTTTGCTTTTATCGGAAGAACACCTGAAGCCGCTTCTAAATTAGTAGCGCCACTAAGATATATCTCAAAAAGCAAAATCGGATTCCCGGACGCATCGGTCCTAAATTGAATGTCAAAACTATTGGCGGGAGTGGTAGAACCCACCACAAAGGGAATGTACACTAGCAGAGAAGCTCCATTCGGATAAGAATTAAGATAAACCCAAAAAGAAAAAGTAAAATTTCCCCCTACGCCACTAAAAGCGTTTGTTTGGATAAAGCTTGTGCTTCCATTAAAAACTCCGCCATTCGATTGATTAAATTTGTTGGCGTAAGGAGCATAAACTACCGCCGTATCCGTTCCATTATTGCTATTTCCGGAATTATCGCTTGAATTTCCATTTAACTGCCAATAACCGGCAAGAGAGGTGTCGCCGGCAAAAAATCGCCCGATACTTCCTTTGTACGGGTCATAAAACGGAAGCGCCATATTTAAGCAACTGTCTTATACGACCTTACGACTTCTAAATTGAAATTCGCCGCCGTTGTGTCGAGCGCGGCGCCCGTGTTGTTATAAACACCAATCGCGAACTTTTGAGGCAATTCTATTCCCTGGTCTTCAAGGTTAAAAGTTTTCTGGTAAGTCGTAGCGACCGCAACCGCCGAAATATAACCGATAAGGTGAGCGTTAACGGGAGTATAGGCGGCGTCCAATCCGGCAAAACCATCGTCATAATTCGTGCCATCGGCCGAACCGATAAGATAAACCGAGACATAACCTGTCGCCGCAACGCCCGAGGCGCCCGTTTTTATCTGTAAAAATATTTTTGCCAATATATCTTTGTTAGCTGTATTATCTATCGCGTTTGAAGCGCGGCCGGAGGCGTTAGCCAATGATGCCAGTGTGATTGTCGGAGTATCCGCCGTTTCGTATGCGTTTTTAATTGATGCCATTTGATTGTTTTAAATAAATTTTGACCTTTAAAAATCTACGATGTCCATTCGTATTGGCAAGAAATGGCGAAACTAATACTTTCTTGCGGAGCGTTCGACGGTACCGAAACATAACTTGTGATTTCGGCGAAACCGAGACCGTTATTATTGGTTCCGGCGTTTATGACGGCGGCCGAAGAGCCGTCGGAACCAACTTGAATCGTATAAATATTGCCGGAACCTCCCACAGCCGTATCACTACCGGCAGCCGCACTAAATATTCCTGGTTGGATGCTGTTTTCACCATAACCATCTTCATAAAGATGGACCCACTCGCCGGAAACAGGTATAGTGCTGGCAGTATGCGAAGCCACGCCGACTCCGTCATAAGTTGTCAAGTAAACATTCAAAGCGTTGGCGATGCCAGTGGCCAAGGCCCAGTTGTTATAAACACGGAATAAATAGTGATCGCTTTTATTTCCGGCGATAACAAAATTATAAGTTGTCAACCCAATAGTCTCTTGATAAGTGATTGAATTCAATTGGCTGTATGGGCTTGTATTCGACTGAAAAGTAAGAACCGGTGTTGTTGCCATTTATTTTTTTACTTCTTAAATCCGACTATTTCAGAAGTTAATGGTGATAAAAATTTTTCTTCAATTACTTCACCATTTTTAACTCGACCGACTATTCTTCCAACCTGACGATCAACTTTATCGCCGCCTGGATAAAAAATAGTTTGAGCTTTTATCGCTTGATAAATTTTTTCGTCTTCTTCTTCTATCTCTAATGAGGTCTCTAATTCTTTCAAAACAATTTTTATTTTTTTAATAGGATATTTTGAAAGCATTACCATCTTATTTCCATCATTAAATTTAACCAATGTCTGTTCGCTAAGTTCCGACCAATTTGCTTCTTTTTCGCTTATGACCGAATTATCGGCAAATTCAACTTCCCAAAAAGAATCATCACTTATACCTCGTTCGGATAAACTTGCTTCTTCTCTTTTGATTGATTCCGCGATCATTATTTTTATCGTTTTAATTCGACTTAATTTTAACTTACAAATTCATAACTCAAAACTATGGCAAAATTTATCGTTTGAAAATTAGCATTGCTCGGTACCGAAACATAACTTGTGATTTCGGCGAAACCGAGACCGTTATTATTGGTTCCGGCGTTTATGACGGCGGCCGAAGAGCCGTCGGAACCCTTTAAAATAGTATATTCATTGCTAGCTCCAATTGCCAAAGGATTGATTATTCCGCTTTGGCCCGGATAGAAGGTATATATTCCTGGTTGGATGCTGTTTTCACCATAACCGCTTTCGTAAACGCTAACCCAATTTTGGGTAATCGCTATACTGGAAGCATCTAAGTTTTGGTTGTCATAAACACCGATTGAAACATTCAGGGCGTTGGCGATATTGGCGGTCAAGGCCCAGTTGTTATAAACACGGAATAAAATATCATCGCTTTGTTCGCCTTCTTTTACGGGCAGAATAACACCGGTTTTTTCTATGGTTTTAATATAATTGATCGTTCCAATTTGGTCATAAGGACTTGAACCGGAATTAAATGTTATTTGAGGAGCAAGCATTATATCGTTGGACCGGCCGCAGTCGTCAATTCGACTTCATAAGAAACATAAATTTTACCGATAGTGGCATAAGGGGGAATGATCTGGTTAAGATTAGTGAAATAAATCTGATAAGTATTATTAAAGGGATCTGTAAAATTCAGCAATGTCGCCTTTTTAAGATAACTTGCCTCTAAATTAGCCATCTGCTCATCAACGGTTTGGGGTATGATACTTGACAAATCAGCGCTGTTAGACCAATCATTGGCATAAATCGTGAAAGACCAAACAAAGAGGCCTGGTCCGCGGTCAACGAAATTTAAACGCACGATGTTAGCCGCCAATTGCGAAGTGAAAGCTCTTGACCAGCGCCGAATATAAGTTTGCTGAGCAATAGCGTAATTGTATCCGTCCAAGGTTATATAATTAAACATTTTTTAATAACTCCAAAAATTATCCTTAAGACCATTTTCAACTATACTTTCCATTGTTCCAAAAAAGCCGCCCGAGGCGGAACGGGGTTGGCTATTGACATTAACTGTTGTATGATAAATATTTTGAGCCGGAGGCGTAATAATTCCGCTTTGATTAGGATTTACTGGAGATGCGTGGGGAATAGTAATGGGAATCGCGCTTTGCTGTTTAATTTTATTCATTATTTGAGAATGAGTTCCTTTAACGCCGGAATTGCCTGTTATCAAGTTATAGAGATCCTCTGCCGGTTTTACAACGGTCGCATTGACAAAACCGCCCAAAACATAGAAAAATTCACCAAATTGTTTTGAACCAACAATTTTGATCAGATCGGCGTACATAGTTTCAATCGCTATTTGGAAGAAACGAATATTACTCGCGCTGTCTTTAAACGCTTGGGTAATCGTGTCTTGGTTAGATACAACCTTCTTTGCTTCAGGTCCGATATCCGGATATTGTTTTAAGTATTGCTCAAACGATTTAACTTGAGGGACAGTAAGCTGAAACGCATTCGCCAAAGCAGGCAAAGATTCAATCGCCGTTCCTTTTAAAGATTTGGCAATCAATAAAATCGCGGCATTCATCCCCTGATTTTTTATAACATCTAAAAATTTTTTTTGTCCTCCAACCAAGTTGTCTAAGGGTAAATTATTTTGTGATATAACATCGGCTAAAACCTTAAAAAGAGCGTTTGTTTGGCTTAAACCTAATTTTCCAGAATCTACTCCAAATTCTACGATTCCTGTATTTATTTTATCAGTGCTAATTCCGGCATATTTTAATATTGGAATCAAATTAGCAAAACCAGAAGATATAGTCGCAATGTCAACTCCGGATCGCTGAGAAGCATTCATTAAAGCCGTCAATGTCGCTTCCGCTTTAGGAAAAGTCGTGTCTCCTAATTCCTGTAATAACGGTACAGTGGTCGATACTATTGAGTTTAAACTTCCAAAACCGGATTGGGACAATTCAACTAAAAGTTTAGTTGTTTCCGCTGTCGTTATTTGATTTCGGTCAAAAAGATTGAATAAGCTCGCGAAAGCGGCCGCCGTTCCTCCTATCCCCGCTCCGGTCGCCGAAGCGATATTTAAAACACTGTTGCCAAACTGTTTTATTCCGGAAGAAGACATACCTACACCAACACCCATTTCTTTTGTTTGTTTCTGGAAAACCAACGATTGTTCAATCGCTAAAGCGAACATTGACGCCACACCGGTGATAATAGCCGGCGAAATTGTTTTAGACAAAATCGAAGTCCAGTTAACCTCCTGGCTGTTCATTTGGTTAACAAAACTATAAATACGGGATCCCGCTCTTTTAAGTTGAGTTTCCAATCCGCTCTGATCCGCTTCGATTAAAATTTGTAATGTGTCTAAAACTGCCGCCATTATTTTTTCTCTTTAATAATTCTTTTTATACCAGCGTTTAAATTAAAGTTTTGGATTTCGTTGTAATCCGGCTTTGATATTTCATCATCGACATCTTCTCTTTTTTGCCAAGCTAATAAATACGCTTCTAATTGATTTAATGTTAGTTGGTTAATTTGGAACGGCGTCCAACCAGTCATCGTTGTGATATAAAGATATAATTTTGCCCAGTAAATATCAAGATCGAATAAATCATTATTTTTTAATTCTCTTTTTTTTTATCATTTATACTTTGGCTGTCTATGTTTTGATTATCAATGTTTTGGTTAGAGTTTACTTTTATCATTCGTTCATTCAAAAATCCCAATTGCTTCAATAATTCCACGGTGTCAATATCGCCTCTTATACTTTTCGCTATTTCTTCTTCGAGCAAGTCGGGCTCATATTGACTTAAAAGCAAAAAAACGCTGTAAGTAATCAATTTCAGATCTTGCTCCGATTTATCGGTATTCTCTTGATTTCCCAATTCAATAACTTTTCTTTGGAATAAAATAACTTGTTCTAAATTTGCCTTTTTGATTTGATATTCTTTATCGTTAAATTTAAATATTATTGTTGGATTAGTTAAATCAATACTTTCCATTATTATTTTTCTATGATAATTTAAGCGGTGTAAACTTCGATAATATCAATTGCTTCAAGCTCAAAATCCCATTCAGCATAAGCCTGTTCTCTGGCGCTTAACTGAGTTGATTTGTAAATAGCATTAATCAGCTGATATTGTATTTCTTTGTTATTTTTATCGGTAATAGTCAAAACGGGATTAGTTAATGTCGGTTCTCCGTCTAAAGTATAAATCGCCATCGGGGATCCCGAAGAAAGACTGCCTAAAGCGATTTGTTCGGCTTCGGCCGGAAAAGAAAGAATTTTGCCCGTAACCGTAACTTTTTGGGTATGACGAGCAATATCTTGTCTTTTGATTGATCCCAAAACATACAAGTCGGCGATTGTCCATTCAACCCTTAATGTGATTGATTGAAGTTCGACAATGCGGTTAGAACCAAAATCCAAATTACCTTGGTTAAACACAATTCGCTGAGTAATATTATTTCCAGGTGTTGTAAAACTTGCCATTAGATAATAAATTTTTAATAATTCGACTTAATTTTTTAATAAATTTTTTCATTTAATATTTTTTAAATATTTGGAACAAAATTTAATTGTTGCCAAATCGTAAATCTCGAACTGCGATGCCATAACCGGCCAAATGTTTCAAATTGATCGGCCGCTCCGTTAAGAACAGACCAATAAATATGACCGTTCGAAAAATCTGTTGTCAAGTAATTCAATAAATAAAGAATCCTTTCATACATTATATCGATTTCCATCTGATTATTTCTTGACCATAAATCAAGCTGGATAACGGTATCGCTAATTTGGGCCGGCACAGTTCTAATTGATTCGGAAACCAAAAAAATATTGGCTTGGGGCATCAATAAATCCGCCTGTTTTTCAACAACAATATCGATTGGACCGACAAAAATCTGATTAGAAGGCAATGTTGCCGTCAAAGTTGAATCATTTTTCAGAATATTCGTTATTGTTTGAAATGTTCCTATCATTTTTTATTAACTTTGACCTTTTGGATTTCGAGTCGTTAATTCAGGCGGTTCGGTTTTAAATCTTTCCATTGGCCCAGGAGTGGTTTTGGTCGCCGCGATAGGCTTACCAAATATTTTTTTAATCAATTCTTTGTTCAAATGCAAGGCGGGTCCCATAAAAGGTCTGGCTGCCATTCGTGAAGTTCCCCATTCGACAAATTCAGCATAATCAACCGAACCATCAACATAAACGGAACCAACCACTTTTTTGCCGGAAATATAAATATTTTTTTGGATTGATTCTTGAAGTTTGCCCGTTCTGACCGGAACGCCAAAAGGAGCGTTTGGGCTTGAAACTCTTTTGCCCCGAGAATTTGTTATCATCGCTCTTCTTGCTCTCGCTGTTTTGTAAACAATATTTATCGCTTCTCTCATCTTACTTTGGACCGCTTGTTGAACTCTTTTGTCTTCATTCCGCCAATTCAAAAGCAATTGGTCCAATAATCCGGTTTTTATGCTAAAACTTTTTCCCTGATTCATTTTATGAAAAAATAGGATTTAATAAACAATAACAAAACGGGTGGAATGGCGGGATTCTGTGTCCTTTATAATATAATTCATCTTCTTCAAAAATTCTTGTTCCTTCTTCGGTTAGACTTCGGCATAATTCGCAAGCGTCGGGATTTATCACTATACGATATTTTTTAGCTCCCAAAGCTCTTGACGAATCCAAAATAGACAAACTTTCAGACCTTTTTTCCTCAGTCGCCACAACTCTTTCCGCCTTCCATTTTTCCGACAATCTTTTTCTTGTCCGTCTTAAAAAATCGACTATTTGGCCAAATGTATAGCCTTTTTGCCGTAATTCTTCCAATAATTTGCGGATATTTCTTATCTCGGCCACGCTTAATCGTTTTTCAAACATTTCGTAATCGTAATCGATATTTTTTTCTTTCCAAAATTTGTTAAAATTATTACGCATTATTTTAAACCGCGCTAATCGATTAAACGGGAAGTTCCAATTTTGCCTCCCAATGATCTAAAACACCATTGGCGACATAGGCGGGAACAATTCCGGTTACGACATATTCAATTCCATCACTGGTCAAAATTCGATCTTCGGGATAGAGAATCATTGTTGGAGGATAATACATAATTCCAGCCGGTATAACTCTTTCTCCGGTAGCGGCAAAAAACATTTCTTTGCCCGTAAAAGCCAATCTCACTCCAATATTGGAATAGATCGTATTCCAGCCACTAATTGGAGCTCCATAAACAGGATTATTGAAAATATCTCTGGAAGCGGTCAGCCAATCCGTCCTCCTTTTTACTTCTTGTAAAATATCGCTATAAATTGCTGGGATCATCAAATTTTTAAATAATTGTTATTGGTTTTCTGATATAAGGCGATAAAATTTCTTTCGCTCTTTCCACTACTTTATCTCCAAAAGTAACATTGTAAGTTTGGATCGCCATCGAATTGAATCCGACAGGATTATGTATAGCCTGGCCGATAAGATGTGAAGTATAAAGAATAACCGCCTCTTTAAGATCATAAGGCGTTGTTTCATTACTTGTAAAATCAGCGGTGACTATGGCAGTTGTGGGAATAGAACTGCCAAAAGTAACGATACCATTGGGATAATCAATACTATAAGCTGAAGCATTTTGAAGTGTGCCATTAACATAAACATTTATTGTCTGATCGGGAGCCCAAAGACGATTGCTAATATCAGATTGATAAATAGTTCCGGCGGTGATCGCGCTTAAAGTTTCTCCGGTAATTATTTGTCCAAATCCAAAAGTGTAATTTGTCCACAAAACTCCCAACGGCACACGATCAAGGATTTCAGCCGGAATTGGCACACCCGTTCCGGAACCGGCGTTGTTCAACATTGGCACAATCTTATAAAAACCATATTCGGGAAAAACCTGTAAATAACTGTTTGGTCCCGTGGAATTAACCTGAATGAACCACTGAAGCACTTGAATATAAATTGAATTTATGCCATAAATTGAAGTAGGATTGGCCGCTATGGGGGAATTGTTCAGATTAACCGAGACCAAAGACGGATTGAAAGGCCTAACTACAAATCCCGTAATTGTTTCGTCGATAGTTTGGGTATCAAAATATCTTCGGCAAAAACGGTTCGCCCAAGAGCTTGCCCTAAGAATGATTTTGTCTAATTGACCGCTCGTGTATAAAATATGACTGCCGTTTATGCCCAATCCAATAGCTTCAGGCGTTTCGATATAGCTGTCTTTTGTTATATATGGATTATCAACAGCTATCTTTTTTGGGTCGCCTGTCGGTGTCAAAGGAAACCCCGAGGGAGTTTGCCACCAGCCTGCTTTTTGCGGAATACTTGTTGGCATTTTAATAATATTTTTTAATACGCTATTCCAAAAGTTCTTTTAAGGCTTTATGGAATTCTTTAATTCTTTTTTCCCATAGCCATTCTTTTCTAACATACTCGGCGGCTTTTCCGCCTTTATCTTTCACCTCATCGCGATGGGTATAGGCATATCTCATTTTTTCAACCAAATCGTCAAAATTCGGTTCAGCCCATTCACCGCAATCTTCTTTATAAACCTTTTCGCTAAAATCTTTTGCCGGAACAAGTTTGTAATCAATCACCCAACCGACTTCTTTATTCATATAATCAACCGGTCCGGAATAATTTGTTGTTATCGCCGGCACTCCTGTCGCCATCGCTTCAAGCGGAGGCAAACCAAATCCTTCTCCTCTTGTCGGAAAAACAAAACAGTCAATTTTCTGGAAAAATTTTTCCATTACTTCTTCCTTGGTCCAATGGCCAAAATATACTTTTATCCGATTATCTTTTGTCATAAAAGGATAATATGAATGCGATGTCTTGGCCAACAGTTCAACGTCTTTAATATGAGGAGGGAAAGCGGCCGCAAAGGCTTTATCTAAAATATCCATTCCTTTTCTGATACTTAAAGCTCCCATAATGCCAAAGGTAAAAATTTCTTTATTCGGTCGTTCCAAGGGATAATAAAGCTCATCGTCGATTCCCCAATGTATTTTTTTAATCGGAATTTTTATTCCGCTGTCTTCCATCATTTTGACATTATGTTCGCAAGGAACCATAATTCCATCAAGATTGTTAATCTTATAGACCCAACTTTTAGGAATCAAGGTCGTTTCAAACGGCGTTAGGGCGAGATTTCTTTTAAATGGAGAAAATAACCAAGATTCTTTCGGCTGTTCGTGCCAAATTACTCCAATACTTTGAGGTATTTCTTTTTTAAGTTTGTGTCCATAATCCGGTATTTCTCCTATTTGTCTTCCTATCCACCTGACATCATATCCGGATTTTAAAGAATATTTAATTAACGCCGATGTCGCCGTGCCATAGCCGCTAATTGTTTCCCAATCGGCGATTAGTCCGAATATCTTGTTTATTTTAAATAATTGAGGATCATACTTTTCGAGATTTACTTCTCTGTCCAAGAATTTGACATTATAAATTTTAGAAAGATGAATAGCGTCGGAAAAATCAAGGATTAATTTTTCATTGACTTTGTAGAATTTATCGTTAAAAAAAATTTCTTTGAATTTATTATTTTCAATAACAATATCAATTTGATTCTGGTCGCAATTTTTCTTATTCGTCATCGAATAGTTTTAATTATTATTTGATTTATTTTAATAATTTTCCTTTAAGAAAGGGAGCATCGGGTCGGTCAAAATGCTCCCCCTCTTAAAATAGGTTTAAAGCGGATCGCTGATATTATCCAATATACCAAGCCAAGGTTCGCCCTTAACCGCCAAAACAGTGTATTCATTTATATAGAACCTAACCGTATCGGCAATTTTAGCAAGTTCCGTTCTTCCAATCGGAACCAAATCCACCATTTCCGCCCCCTGATTGTCATATCGGACAAAATAAGCGTTTGAAAGCGAGCTACCTTCCGCTCCGGAAGAACCAGCCGGATTATATGGATACGGCAATGCCGGATTAACGAAAAAATCGCCCACTACGGGGATAGGTCCAATCGGAGACTGGTAGCTTACGACATTATCGCCTGCTTGAAGATTTCCAGTTTCTCTATCGATATTGATAAAATATCGAGCCGCCGGTGAAATAATCTCATTGATGACTGTTTGAACTCCGTAAGAGACATAAACGCCATCAATTTTATTTCCACCTTGATTTCGAATATATTTAATCAATTTATCGAAAGCTGGAATCGTCACTCCAGCAGCCACCAAGGCCGCGCCGGAATTACTTGATACATTGGTAACAAGTTGGACATTGAAACCATCAAATGCGGCAGCGTTTACGGAAGAATCGCTGTTAAAACAAGCCCACTCTTCCGCTTGGATAACCCTTCGCAAACCAGCTTCGGCTATTTCGGCCTCGATATGACAATCAGGGGGCGGAAATGG
>SCLI03000356.1_pt1 | contig 30001 bp, 43 predicted proteins | sample 7268041 | NCBI WGS metagenome assembly SCLI03 (sample SAMN10721081, study PRJNA514188) | viral metagenome | isolation source: depth-stratified mine tailings core A | place: China: Fankou Pb/Zn Mine tailings | collected 2017-10 | reverse complement strand
ATTTCCACCGCAGTGCGGAGGATGATGCCGGCGGCCTGCAGCGTCGCCCTGTGAGTATCGGCGGTGTCGGTGCCGCCGAATGTGAGCATGTTCTCGTTAAACTCACCAGCTATGTATGCGGTCGTCAGCGTGACTCCGGAAAGCTGGATGTTGGTCATCTTCCAATTCCGGATATCATTCACCGGGTCGCTGGTCGTTCCGCCCCACACATCGTTGCCCGCGAGGGCGTCCGTGTTGGTGAAACCGAGGTCGATCTCATCGGAGACACCCTCGCCGACAATCGTGATGATCCCGGTGTCGAGCATCTTGGCGCACATCCACTCCTCGCGCCTTGTTATGAGCATGTCGTGAATGTCCAGGTTTCGAGCACGCTCATTCGCGGCTCTCTCGTCCGGACTCGCGGCCCCGCCGATCACCTCACCGAACGCTCGGCCTAGCATCTCGTCACCCTGCATGACCCCGCGAGGACCGATCATCGGCGGCTGGTAGAGCTTGCTCGTAAAAGCAACCTTCTCGACCAACTTCCCGCCGATCTTCCGCGAGACGAAGGGCGCCATCGATCGCTTTCCCTTCATGAAATCGCACTGCACGTATTGAGTCTCGAACGTCTTCTCGCGGCCGCCGAACAGGCGGTCTCGGATGAACGTTCGTGGTCGAGGCGTCGCGTTCAAAGCGCTCAACATCTCGACTGTATCGAATGTTCCTATCAGATTCTCAGTCATGTCTTTATCCTCCAAGACCGCCGTATATGTGGCGGGTCTAGTTCGTTTCCACCGCTGTGTGGTGGTCTAGTTCATTTCCACCGCAGTGCGGAGGATGATGCCGGCGGCCTGCAGCGTCGCCCTGTGAGTATCGGCGGTGTCGGTGCCGCCGAATGTGAGCATGTTCTCGTTAAACTCACCAGCTATGTATGCGGTCGTCACCACATCCACGTCCGTGGCGTCGATATCCTCAGTCAATATGGCTGCGGCGGTTCTCCGACCGTCGTCCGTGCCGTCCGACTGCACCAGCGCGAAATAGCTGCTGGCGGTGATCTTGCCCAGCACGGACCCTCGGCCCAGTTCGCCCTCGCCGCTCGCGATGGTAATCCCGACCGCGATCAGGTCGGACGGCCCGGCGATCAGGTTGTCAGGCGTGTTCGCCACGCTCTGCATAAGGTCTGTCATGATTTCCTCCTTGCCGCCCACCTCAGCGGCCATGTTCCACGCACAAAAAAGGGCAGCGTTTCACTACCGCCACCCCACTCTTGCATTGTCATGCTGAGCCTGTCGAAGCATCCGCCAGCCCCCGACGCTTCCGCATCGCTCGCACCAGCAGCCCGACTCGACCGGCCTTGGGATCCTCGTCATCAACCCCGGCAGTCGGCACTTTCGGAGCATCCGCCCGCCTGGCCGCCAGCGTCGCCGCGTTCGTCACCTCCGGAGATTTCAATATCTCCATGGCCACGTCGCGCGCGTCGGCCCCGGATTCAACCGCCGCCGCTATGATCTTCTCCGCTCCCGGCCTGGCCAGAGCGTTGATATCGGCTATCCGCTTGCGCTCAGCCACCACCGCCGCCTGTATCGGATCAACGATGCCCGCCGCGATTACTTGACCGTCCATGACAATAGTTTCGCCAGGCCGCAACGTCCCGGCAGTTACTACTGCCTCCGGCTCTGCGACGGGATCAGGAGTCACTATCGGCTCCGGGGCCACTACCGGCTCCTCGACCACAGGCTCAGCAGGCGCAGCAGGCGCATCATTCTTAATGGGTTCAGCCACGTTTTTCACCTCCTCTCCTGTCACGCTCAGCCCGCCGGCGATCAGCGCCATCGGGGCCATACGCATCCGAGAGGCGTCCATGACAAGCCCGTTGACGACCAACTTGCCGTTCGCCATGCTCACCGGAACCCTCTCGTTTTTCTCGACCGTATCCGCGAACCCGTGAGCAGCGGCCTCCTCGGCCGTCATCCACGTTTCGCTGTCCATCATATCCACCAGGTCCTGCCGCTTCATGCCCGTGCGGGTCTCATAAACGGCGAGCATCGACTCCCTGACCTGATCCAGGGTATCGGCCTGCTTACGGAGATCCCGAGCATCGCCCATGGCAATCGTCCATGGGTTGTGGACCATGATCATCGCGTTCTCGGGCATGACGATCTCATTGCCCGCGAGCATCACGATAGTCGCCGCCGAAGCCGCTATGCCGTCGATTCGCACCCGCACCACCGCCGGATGCTGCACCAGGCTGTTATAGATAGCGTGGGCCGCGAACACATCGCCGCCGTAGCTATTGATGCGCACCGTCAAGCTCCGCACATTGCCCAGCCGCCGCAGATCCTCGTTGAACTTCTTGGGGCTGACAGTGTCGCCCCACCAGCTATACTCCGAGATATCGCCGTACAAAAGTAACTCCGCCTCGGCGGGGTCCTGAGCGGAGTTACGAAACTGCCAAAATGTCTTGCCGTTCATGTTCTTACCTCGTCACTGCTGCTGTTGCTCACCGGGTATGACCACGCCGGCAGTGCTTCCAACTCCCGGTATTCCCGCTTCGGTCAGCATCTGCCTCTCGGTGAACTGCTCATGCACATTCGCGTCGAAGTCCGTTCCGGTTATCTCCAGCGCCTCCCGGGCGTGAGTGCTGAGCCCGCGATCAATTCGCTCGCCGGCGGCCTGGACCTCTTTCAGCGCGTCGATCTGGCCGGGGCTGGGGCCGTGCCAAAGCGCGCGAGTCCATGCCGCTCGGATAACATCGTCATCGAAAAATCCCTGCGCCTTGACCCGCCCGAGCAGTATCGCCTCAACCAGCCACTCGGAATAGATCGGCTGACAGAAATCGTTCGCCATCCACGCCCGCCATCTCCGGAAGCCCTTCCATGCCTCCAGCAACGCAGCCCGCGATGCCGAATAGCTCGATGTGAATTGCAGTAACAGCAGCTCGCCCGGAATGTCCAGCGCCGCGCCGATCTGCTTCGCCATTGATGCCAGGAATGCGTCGAACTGCGAATTGGGCCTCGAGGGATTGAACGTCTGAATCTCCTCGCCCTTGTTCAGCCCAACTATAGCTCCCGCGCCGAGCTCATACCTAAAACCGGCATCGGGATCATACTGCTCATCGGCTGTCTGCGGATAAATTGACTCGCCCAGGGGAGTGTCCGGAGTCTCGGATTTGATGAACACCGTCATCATTGCCGAGACCACCGCCGCCATCAACTCCGCGTCGCCATACCGACTAATCTGCTTTATATTCTCGATCACCGGCGCGAGGATAGGCACGCCGCGATACTGCTCCGGGCGCTTCGTCACAATCAGATGCAGGATATTAAGACGCCCCGAATCGCCCCGCACCGGCACCCGAGTGAATGTCGTTTGCCCCATGCCTGCCTGGGCGAGGGGATGGCTCGACCGCACATGATAGGCGATCACCCGCCCCCGCGCATCAGTCTCAACGCCGTTGTGAAACTTCGAGTCAGAATCCTTGCCGGATGGGTTCGTCACGCGGTCCGCCTCGACGAGCTGCACGCACAACCCATAGGGCTGGCTTATCGGCTCGATGTCCGGCAGCAACGCGAATACATCCCCGGACATAAGCCAAGAGAGAAATGCCTGCTGTTGCAACTCGGAAAAGTCGTTCAGACCCGTATTGTCGCAGTCCCGAGAGTTCGCCCATAGCAGGAACTCCCGCTCCGTCGACCGCGCCCACGCCCTTGCCGCGTCCATCTCCAGGCCCAAGACCTCGGCGTCCGGCGAGGCGCGCAGCCGGAGGCCCGTGCCGATCACGTTGATCTCCGTCCGACCCAGCGCCGCGCATCCGATTCCCGTGTTCATCCACAGATCGCGCGAGCGCTGCTGAAGGGTTTGGACGTTCTTGTTTACGTCCTCCCGAACCGAGCCTCCGCGCCAGTTCCAACCCCGAAACGAGGTCTTCTTGCTCGACGCCCCGCCCTCGGAATAGCCCGTATTCAGCACCCGCATCGCTGTCCGGGCGGCATGGCGGCGCATCGCCGCGACCGGGGCAATGTATTCGAAAGCCGCATCGACCAGATTCCTCATACGTTATCCCTCGGCACTACCCGCATAACACGCGCCCCACGTCCCCGCCCAGCCGTCAGCCGGTCAACTTCGCCCTGATAATACTTCACCATCTTCAGACACTTATCAATGTCCAGCGAAACCTCAAGCGTTTTGCCCGACTGCAGCGACTGCCTCTCGATGTTATCAAGCCTCGTCTGCCATATCACCAGTTTCGCTTGTGCTTCCGCGAGTGTCATTCGATTCCCCTGCTGATCATCCGCCGACCCCGATGCCGGGGCGTATCATTCATGGCCGGTCTGACGACCGGTATCCGGCTCCCGCCCTCCGCCAATCTCGCCAGCGGCGGGTTCGTGATCCGCAGCGCTGCGATTGCGTAAACACGAGTGTCGAGCGGTTCGTTCCGAGCCGACGCCTTGGGCTTCTCCCACACATGCCAAATCCGCCCCTGACTTCGTTTCTTCACCCGGCGCTCAGTCAACAAACCTCTGAAATACGCCTCGTCATAACCCCTGGGCTGTCCGTCCGAGAGCACACCATCACGGGGATAATGGCAGTATCCCGGTCCCTCGATCTCGAGATTGAGGTTGCTGAAGATCAAGTCTTTCGCTGCGTCCGTGCCTACCGGGAACAGAAACACATCCCGATTCTTGCCCTGCTTGGTGACCTTGTTGACAATGGGCAAGCCCGGCCCGCCGACTCCGCGAATGGAGAATATGTATCGGTTCATTCGGGGCTTGGTGAATGCATGAACCGAGCTCGTCGCATACTGCGAGTCCACGGCAACGCAACTGATCGGCAGCACGGCCCCGTCAGCCCGCGCGAACGTCCTGCTCACCAGCTCGTCAAGATCGTTCCAGACCAGCGACCGCAGCGGGTCGCCGGGAAGCACGACATACCGAATCCCCCAGCTCTCTTCCCCGACGCCCCAGCCGACAATCTCCGCCTCAAGCCTGTCTTTCTGCACATCCACGCCGCAGGTGATCCACACGACCCCCTCGGGCACATCGCAGTTATAGTAGTGCCGGCGTTCCTTGAGCTTCTCTTCGTCGAGCTTATCCCCGGCGCTTTCCCACAGTTCGGCAAGCTCGGTATTGATGAAAACCTGCAGGCTTTCCGGTCCCTCTTCGACAGCCTGCTTGAACTTCTCGACAAGCTCTTCCCAACTCGCAAACGGCGAGGCCATCGAGTTCATATGAAATCCCCGGTTGCTCGCATGTTTCTGGCGCGCTATCCAGCGACCCGCCCCGGCTTTCCATTCGTATTCCCCGTGCAGGGCGCCGCAGTGTCTGCAGGCCATCTCGGGGATCCCCGACTCTCCCTCGCCATCATTAAAGACCAGCCGGGGCCACTCATAAGGCTGATAGGTCTTGCAGCTCGGGCAAGGGACGCACCACTGCTCCTGGGTCGAGTTGTTATACTCAACCTCAATCGCCGATTCATCCTTGATCGTCGGCGTGCTGGCCACGATGAACTTCCGATTGCGCCCCTTGAAAGTCCGCATGCGCTTCTCGGCCAACCGGAGAGGGTTCCCCTGCTTGCCCGAACTCGCCGGGTACTCGTCAACTTCATCGGCCATCACGACCCCGACGCCGCGCCGGCGCAGACCCCTCGGAGCGTTTACACCGACCAGACCGATAAACCCGCCCTGGAAATCCTTGCGCAGGATTGTCGTCGATGTCGTCCTGCTCTTCTGCGCCTGAACCCTCGCGGCCAGCGCGGGCGAGTCCTCAAGCATCGGCTGAAGGCGCTCCTTGGAGAAATCCTCGCAATCCTCCTGGCCCGGCTGCAAGAACAACATCGGGCATGGGTCTTTCGCGATCCGGTACCCGATAATGTTGAGCATAAGCTGGGTCTTAGCCAACTGGACCGCGATCATCATCGCGATCTTCTCCACGCGCGGGTCGTTGGCCGCTTCGAGTATCTCCCGCATCCAGGGCGTAATATCCAGATTGCATGGCCCCGGTTTCGCCGCCGACTCCGGCAATATGATATTGCGCTCGACCCACTCCGACACGCTCTGTCTGGGGGGCGGCGCCCACAGCGAGATCACTTTCTTCTTGAGAAAGATGGTGTTTTCGGCTATCAACTTGAGCGCGACGGTCCGCTCGACCATCAATCCATCCGCATCAAGACTTCTTACTGACGCGTCGCTTTCTGTGCTCAGCGATTTTGACATCGACATCGCCCGACAATTCCAGCAATAGCTTCTCGACCTCGCGCTCTACAATTTGCTGCACGACTATCCGGTCCCGCTTCGTCTTAACGGCTATCGCGCCCGCCACATCCCCAGCCAGCGCCAGCAGTTTCGATCTTGCCGCCGTGATGATCTCGCCCCATGCCGCCTCAACATCTTCCGACCGATGCATCTTGCCTTGGAGTTCGCACCGCTCCAGATACAGCAGCTTCGCCTTCTCACCCGCGACCAGGGCCTCCCGCTTCGTCCTGAGCTTGCCCCACTGGACCGTATTTAGATCACGCGAATCAGCCTCGCCCTCAAGCGATAGATTGCCCGCGATCCCATCAGGCACCAAGTAGCTGGTGGATATGACTTCATCATCGGGATGGAGTTGCTGCCACTCAGCTAACGCGAGCTCCACATAGAGCTGCTTGCCCTGCTTGGTGTTCGCGACACAGGCCGCGCTCAGCCTCCCGGCCGCGATGGCCTCGGCGATGGACGGCTGCGCCACACCGACGAGCTTCGCGAACCCGCGCTGGCTGATAATCTCCCGCGCCGGCTCACCGATAGGCAACGATTCCTGCTTATTGCTCATAGCGATAGGCGAAAGAACCCCATTGGCTCCGCCAAGATCAGACCTTTCACGTTCATCTCAATCCGCCAAAGAGTCCCTTTCACCATATAGGTATAGGTGATAGGCTCCTTTTCGCCCCCAAATCTAGTGACCTCGCGCGGCATAGCCGACCCGCGGGCTGGAGGGGTCCAGGAAGGACCCATGAATGGGTAGGTGGTGCCGCGCGTCATATCCGCCCGTTCACCCGCGCCATCTTGATCAGGCCCCCGTTGCGCGTGAGGATTTGCCCGTTGTTGGTCGTCCAGCCCTCTTGGGCGATATACGATTTGCCAACGCACTGCATCCAGCGCACGCGCACCCCAGGCGGGGCTTTTGACCAGTCACCCGTGATGTAGAACGTCCTGCCCGCGAAGAGCGGATTGATGACGATGATCCGCTCCCACGTCCGGCCCACCTTGTCCCCGTCGGGAATTTGCTGCCACGCCGTCAGCGTGATGATCGTCCCCGGAGCGGTATCGCCCAGGGCTGGAGAGCACAGCAGGCAGGCCAGGAGTATAAGCGTGCGTGTCATTGATGCACGCTCAATTGCTCTCTGAGTTTGTTTTCTCTGAGCTTTGCGCAATGACAAACATGGTCCGGCCCCGGAGGATTGCCGACTTCGCGGGATCGCGTAAGTTTGCACATCGTCGTATCGTCTGGATACGGGTCATCTGGAATCCAGTAAACACACGGCGTTGGCTCGCCGTCTATGTCTCCGCATTTGATTGTCATGTCCGCGCCCCTTATATCGGCCTGTAGTGCCACCCGCCGATATCGAAGTTGGTAGTGTCGTTGCGGGTGACACGTATCCAGATTTGGAACAGCTTGCACTGGAGCGGAACCGTGATCGTAGCATAGACGTATTGCCATGTGTCGGCGGCGGCCAGTTGCACGTTATCGCAGGCATATCCAGCATCGGCGTTGTAGGTGCCATCGCGGTCGGCCCACTTATAGTGCAGTGCGCAGCGCGCCGATAGGTCAGATGTCTTGACCGCGATGCGGATGGCATAGCGGCCCGGCGGTAGATTGATCTGGGGTATAGCTACATCAGTCAGGCCGGTTGTGCCTGCTACCCGAATGCCGTTATGCCCCGCGCCCAGCGGCCCTATGTCGGCGGTGACAACCGCCGTGCCAGCCGAACCACTGTCTTTGTACCAACTCGCTCCGCTCGACGTGCTCAGTGCGCCAGCAGTCAGCGCGTCGAGGTTGCTGTCCTTGCCGGAGAGCCATGTTGACGCCAGGCTGCCATAGGGCACTGTGTCGGCCCCGAAGAAAGTGCTCAACGTGACCGGTGTGCAGCGACCAGCGACATGCGCCGCCGCTATCGCGTCGATCAGTTGCTTCCACTCGGTGTAGGAAATTGTGCTCGACCCCGTGCCTGCCTCGGTGATGTAGTGCAGCATCACGGTGCTGTTGCCTATGCCATCCGCAACAGCCAGCCGAGCGATGAGCGTGGCGAGGGTTGTATCGTTATACGACGCCTCGCTGAAATATTTTGCCCGACCCGACTCTCCAACCGTGGAAGCGTTGGCCGTCGAGCACTTGTAATGCTTGCGCAGAAGCCGCGCATAGTTGCCGTTCAGTTCGCTGTATCCAAGAGCGTAGTCAGAGTTGTTGACATCGCCCGACTCGATATGCACATCCACCGGAATTCCCGGCTTGACCGGGCTGTAGCGCGTAGAGGACATGGAAGTGAGGTCAAGAGCCTCAAGCTGATACTTGCACCCGATCTGCTTCTCGCGGAACGCCGCCAGCGGGTCGGCCTGACCATTGAGAGCCGCCGCGTGCTGCCCTAACTCGTTGCCGTAATAGATAGCCGCGCGGTGCAGGTTTTCGTAGCTCATGATATCGGTGTCGATACCAGGGCCGTTGATAGCGGTGCTGATGACATCGGTGATGATCGCGTGCGTGATCGGCACGCCATTTCGCAGAGCATACCTGAGAGGCGAAACGCCGATGAACGGGTGCGTGGCCACTCGGATGTCGCCGATATGGAAATACACGTCCGCCCCGGTGCTCACATCGGCGGCTACCCTCAGCCCGACGGACTCGATATTATCTACCAGGCCGCTCGCGCTGATGTCTACGAGATGGACTATTTTTTCATTGTAGGCTATGCCGGGCAGCGGATACCATGCCGCCGCGACCTCGCTGAAAGTGGCATTATCGCAGATGCCGAACTCCAGCGCGCCCGCCGGAATAGCTCCAACCGCCCCCGAAATCCTCAGCGACAGATAGTTTATGCCCGTCAGGTCCACAGCGGTCAGGCTATCGTGGTGCATTACCATTCCGGTCGTAAACGCCGTTGGAATCTTGACACGCTGGTGCCATTTCGCCGCCGACACCATATCCGGCGGATAGTCCTCAAGATCGAAATAGCTGGGATACGATGCGGTCGAAATAGCTTGGAGGTAAAAAATATCGTGGGTTGGGTCACTGATGCAGTCCGCAGTCCACGGCGATGCGGCAGATGTCGGCGAGAATACTATCGTTCCCGCAGCCAGCCGTATCCAGTGGCGGCGGGTGTCATCGAGCCGCAGGGCAAGCAGAGGCTCTTGCAGCACGGGCGGGGGAACGGTGGTCAGGCCCAGGAAATCATCCCAGCAATCGACAAACACGCCATCGGCAGCCGCACTCGCGGTAGTCAGCGGTCGCAGGGTCACCGGGTCGATATTGCATGTGAGGTCGGCGCCATCGAACGTCTTGATCTCCCAGTGGTCGGCCAAACTCGCCCCCGCAGCCACCGCCGCGTCCACGGCGGCCTGGACGTCGGTGTAGTCGCAGCCCCTCGGCCCAACTGTATACATATTGCTCGGCGTCTGCATCCGGTGGACTATGACTGCGGCATCCTGGGTGTAGGTGTCGTCGGTGTAGTCGAGCACGATGGCGGGGTTGTCCGATGTGACTCCGTCGCCCGCCGCCGCAGCCGTGACGATGGCCTGCAGGTCGTCGCCGGGGTAGGCCACGGCCACCTGATTGAGGCCGCGCTCGAGCAGACTATTGAGTATCTGTTGCGGGGTCAGGCCTTGCGTGCCCTGTGCCGCGTTGAGGAGCTGTTGGACGGACCGCAATCTATTTCACCTACCTAACGACCCGCTCCAGCCGCCTTCGGGCCTGCGCGCGGCCTTTTCGACGTTGCTGATCGAGGCGTACCTCGCGAAGTTGCTCGTCATCGATGCCGGTCACGACCATTTCGCGGGCATGGCGACGATCAATTGTGCTGGAGGGTCTAATTGCCATGTTCGTTGTGGTGGCCCCGGCGGTGTTGGGTCGTCGGGGCCGTCTTAGTGCTGACCTTTGGAGGTTTACCATGCTCTATCGTGGGTTTTTGGGCGTTTTACACCCTCAACGGTGCAATATTGGGTTCAAATTGGTGCTTGACGCCTTCTGGTGGCCCTCCGGACGCGCGGTTTGAGCCGGGCAATCGAATGTGTAACGCCGGTCGGCTCGCCGCCCCGCCACACTTCCAGCACGTTCGTCGCGTCCGCCTGGATGTGCGTGTAGACTGGCGGGTCGGCCTCGATTCGTTGACGGATGGGGTCGATCCAGTCGGGCAGCGGCGGGGTCTTGTGGGGCGGGAAATATGCAGTCCGATGGCACTCCATGCGGAAAACGCGATAGGCGAGGCTGTCGGTATCGATGTATTTGTAGATGGCCTTCCGCGCCCGGGCAAGGGCGCGACTCACGGCCTGCTGGCTGATCCGCAAGGTTTGGGCGATGTGCGTCTGAGAGGTCCCGAGTTCCGCGAGCGCCCAGACATCGGCCTCGCATTCGGTGCAGGCGGTTCGGGCGGCCTTTTCGATCAGGGCGTCGATTGATCCCATTAGCGCCGGGCTGGGTATCCAATCGACGTCTGTAAGCTCGGAGAATCGCACCTCCCGCGCCCGTGTCCGCCGATTGCGATAGGTGTCGGCATTTTCGTCGTGCGCCCCGGTCGCCCGGCCCAGCGCGTCGTGGATCCGCAGCAGAGCGGTTGAGAGCTGCTCGCGGTCCGCTTCATCGGTGAGTGAATCGGCGAGCCGCTTGATCTCCGGGTTGGCCATCGCCCTGAGATCATCGTCCGATGGAATGTTGCCCCTTGCCGTTGCCATCCTTGCGCCTCCCTGCTATAATTGCTGCTGGTGAACACGCAATTATGCAAGGGGCGCTCTCGCGGGAAGATCGCGGGGGCGCTATTTGTTTTAGTGTGTGTGATTTCGCAATAGGTCGTATGCGATCCAGAGGACGGTCCACACGGCGAGCACGATCACGATTGTCCCGTCTATCACTTCGCATTCCTCTTCCTGCTCACGTTTACCGAAAAGGCTGGGGGCAATGGCTCGGCCAACCTCCTGTCACAGTTCTCAACCTCGGTTATCGGCACAAGTTTGCCGACATAGATCAGGTCGTTGCGCGATCTGCCGTTCGATGCCCTGTATTCGTATCGCCCACAATTGCCCCCGGCCTTGAATAGATGGCAGCGGGTAGGCTTTGTGCATCGCTCGATTGCCTCTTTCAGCGTCGGCACTGCTATCACCTATTCCTCCTCCTGCTCGCCTTCGCCATCTGCTGGCGGGCCTTGCGGCCGTGGTCGACGCGCTTATTCTGGGACTTCGCCCAGCGCGTGAGCGGCGTGTCCTGCTCCATGTCCACCATAACCCGGTCCTGATCGCCGAGTTCGGCCTCCGCGTCGGCCCGCAGCTCGTCGGGGACGGGTGTGAAACGGGGATTGAGTTCCTGTTTCAGGCTGTTCGCTAAGTCCGGGTAGAGCTTAATCAATTCTCCTGTTCCGCAATCCATCTATTTGACCTCCTCCATAACAACAAGCTGCTCCGGGCTGGCGACGCACTGATCCGGAGAGCCATCAATCTGAACAAAGTAGCCGACCACACGGCCCCGGCGACCCGGCCATGGATGCCCAGCGCACAGGAGCACACTTGAGCCGACCGTGGGCGGTCCCGGCGGCTCGACAGCGGGAGCGGCCTCCGGCTGGGGTTCGGGTGCCGCCTCCGGCACCATCGGCGCTTCTCCGCTCTCACCGAGCGCAACGAAGAAGCAGTGGGGACATACCTCGGCCATTGAATGCGGAGCGTCTTTCCGGGCAGGCTCCATACCGTGATCGATGCTCGACCCGCACAGCGTCAGACTGCCAGAGCTTAGGTGCCACTTAGGACTCACACACCGATCGAAGTATGCTCGACACCATTTATACTCGCTCGATCTCTTACCTCCCTCACGTGTAACTCCAGCCGAGGCCGGGTTCGGTCGATCTGCGTCCGCACATCGAGCAGATGCAGGTATTTCGGGTTGTCATCGACGACCATGTTCCCCACAAGGCCGTCCTGCAGGCCCTTGAATGCCTGGCCGGTCTGGTTGTCGTCGTCGCGGACCTGCACGACATAGAAGACGGGCTGAATCTCGACCGCCGTGAACCGGGGGCGTCCGGCGGCGATCCAGGCGCACCAAGCGAGACCTCTCCAGTGGTTACGGAGGGAATGAATCTGCATCGGGTGTTTCGGTTCGTCGTTTTTACTGGGAGGCAGCGGCAATTTCAGGATACAGCCCTCCGGCGTTCGTTTTCCACCGATCGGACAGCCTGGGAAGTTGCGCTTCCGCCATGCCTGCTTGGCTCGCCCACGCTTTATGTCGGCCTTACCCCAGCCGCACTTATCGCAGTAGAACTCACCCCGCCGCACAGGGTTCCGGGCGCGGCAGTCGGGGCAGGGGAACTCGGCGGTGCTGGGAGAGGTAGGTCTCATAGCTGAATGCCTCGCTTCATCAGCGCGAGCCGGGCGCGAGACTCCCAGTCTGGGTTCACACCACACCGATAGGCCTCCTTGACCAATTCGCACAACTCCGGATCAGCGGGTGACGGCAGTTTGCCGCGCCACTCCGGGCAGTCTAACCCATTTAGCGTGACGCAGCGCTTTGCGTTAGTGCAGCCCAATTCCTGTCGTCTCTCGCATGTGTGGCAGTTCATTCCGATACCTTCTCCCCCATCGCATTCCTAACGACCTCCAAGATTCTCTCGGCGATCTGGCCGATGCTCTGTAATTGCCTATTTAGCTGGAGGTGATCCCCGGCCATCACCATCTTCACGGCCTCTCCGATCTGCTTCTCCTGCCAGTTCCCCAATTTGACTCCGGACGCCTCCTCAAACTGGGCAATCTTGTTACGCATTCTCTCGAGATCATAATCAGCCGTCTTTTGAACAGCCTCAACCCGCGCCTTGACCTCGGCGCTTATCTGAGCAGCGACATGGTGCCGGGGCACGCTGTCGGCGGCGGCGGCTCGGAGGATGGATGCGAGCAGCAGTATGTCAATCGGCTGGGGTTCGACCTTGACCGCCGGTTTGACGATCTTGACCGACTTCCCATTGCATTCGACCAAACCCCAGGTCTCCGGCACTTCGCCGACGGGAATCACGCCCGCGGGCGCCGCCACGTACCAGTAGCGGCAGTATTTCGCTATGTCGTGAGCCTTCTGCGCGTTGGCCAACTCCCGCCGCCAGTCACTTAAGGTGACCTTGATCTCGATCCCCGCGAGGTACAGTCCCCTCGACGGCCATGTGGAGATCGCGACCGCGTCCGCCGTGCGGGGTGATCTCTCATACCCGGTGCCGTTTCGCACCTGTGGCAGCAAGACGAACGCCGGCGGCGGAAACACCTTGCGTATGGCCTCAAATACTTTAGGCTCGGTCCATCGTTCGGTGGTTTGGCTTTTCAACTCGCCACCTCCACCTCGAATATCCCGAGCTTGCCGAGGCAGGGTATCGGCTCGGGGTAGGCAATCGGGTTCGCCAGCGTCCAACAGTAGGGGCCGAATGCCCACAAACTGCGGATGTGTGTAGGACCGTGGGCTTGATCGACACAGCCGGTGATATCGATCTCACCGAGTAGGCAGCCTGTGGGTAGATTCTCCGGAACATCAAAACCCCACTTGCGGAGCAGGGTCATTCCCTCTGGATCGATCTTCTTGCCCGCATGAACAACGATGCGACCGCGATATGATGTGCCCCAAGTCCGGTTTTCGATGTTCTTTTCCGCATGAAGAATCGCCCAGGCCCAGGGCTGCTGAATTGAGATTGCTTTCATTCCGTCACCTCGATGCCGAGTTCGGCGGCGATCCTTTTCACGAGATCGGAGGCCCACTCGCCAAAGCTGGGCAGTTCGACCGTGGCACCCTCCTTGTCGAAACCCACCAAAATCACTCTCCTTGAGGTTCAGCCTCAATACTGTCCAAAACAAGCTGTGCGCCGACTGGAAGGGGTTTCTTGTTGCCTTTCCTGCCACCGCGAGCGCCGTAGTAACGTGCGCTATAACAAGTCAAGATTTTCATAATGTCTTCGGCCAATTCTTCCTCATACTTCTGCTCGCGGTCGTTGACGACTTCAACTTCGACGCCGCTGTGTTTGCAGATTGCGAGTAGATACTCATAGCCGAACCGGGCAAGCCGGTCTTTGTATTCGATCAGAACGCGCTCGACGCGTCCAGTCATCACGAGCTTAATCAGTTTATGGAGGCCCCGCCGCTTCTCGTTGATGCCGCTGGCGATCTCGTCTATCACTTGGAATGTGTAGCCCTTGGATTCCGCGTGAGCCACGAGCCTATCTTTCTGCCGGACCAGATTCTCTTTCTGTTTCGCCGTCGAGCATCGAGCGTAGACCAGCGTAAACTTGTCCTCAAACAAGGCTTTCGCGGGAGTAACGCCCATGAACCGGTCGAGATACTCCTTGTGGTAACGCCGATGCCCGCCACTAGTCCGATGGCAAATGATCTTGCCGGAGTCGGACATGGCCTTGAGTGTGTTCGCGCTCACACCAAGATAGCGGGCGGCTTCGGTGACTCTCACTTAGCCCTCTCAAAGTAGCACCAGTCCCCGTTGCCGTTGCCGTTCCAGCAGTCAACGCACGGAATGCCTTCCAATGGTGCGGACTCGTATTTACAGTTGGTGCATTCGTCATGTGGGCGATCACCGCAGCCTTCGATTGAGGCATGGCAATCCGGTATAGTTTCTTCCTCTGGCTCAAATTGAATGGGGTCGCGTTCCCACTCCGGCGGTATTGGTAGTCCTCTTGGTGACATGCTCATTTCTGTTTCTCCTTCGGACAACGCTTCACGCGCTTAATCCAGGCGTGCCCTGCGCGTTTGCCCATGTTCATTCGATACCAGCAAGCGACGCCCGAACGGTGCTCGCACTCGAAACAGCGCGCACATTCGGCAGAGCAGAACACATGCCCGTTGTCTGCACCATTTCCCTCTTGTCCGCATAGTTCGCACGGCGGGTATGGCTGCTCAGGTTCAGGTTCGCATTCAGGTTCTCGTTCAATGTCTTCGTTGTAATGGCGCCCGCACTGATCGCATAGGTCGCGATCAGAAGAAACTATCGAGCCGCAAGTGTTACAGTTTCTCATTTGGTATTCTCCTGTAGCTTATAAGCAATGCTTACAGCGCAGTGGTTCTCGTGATGCGGTGTCTTGTCGTCACCGCAAAACACACACGATAGATGGCCACTGTCATCTTCCCTCCACGGCTGGAGGGAACGTATCTGGGCCAGCACCTTCTCTGTAGCCACGAGTCGCCCCGACTGGCGCTTGATACAATCCAACAGGGCATCCAGCACACCATGGCAATATTTGCGGTGCTCGCTAGGACCGGAGGTCTCCGCAGTGGCATCAATACAGGCGCGCAGACTTTGGATAGCATCAGGCTCTACATCGTGATGCGGTAGCCTGCCAGAATCTTCGTAACTGTCTTCGACTCCCCATCCTTCTGCCGCATGATCTCTTTGCTCCATAACTCATTCCCCCTGTTCTTCTGGCTCATCTTTGCGACGGATTCTTGAAACCATGTCTTCGCAGTGATTTACGATCTCTTGCATTTCTTCGATGCTGAGCTTCTTTTTCAACGGCTCCGCGAAGTAGGTCTTTTCTCCATCCTCCGTCTCGTAAAATGTCTTCGTTACTCTAGTGACTTGCATTAGGCGTCCCCATTCATCGCTCCGTTCGGCGAAATAATCAAGTGATTCTGGCGGATTCTAACCGGAATTGTTGGGTTTTCAGTAGCAGTTGCTACCTCCTTTGTCTCCAGTTTCACGGGGTGTCGATAGTTCGCAAGGGGGTCCATGATGAACTTGCCCGTAGATTCGTGTCGGGCATGGACGCTATACCGGACGTCTGGAATCCCGTCGAAATAGTCGTTAGCCTGGTCGAGCAGGAATACAAATGCCTGTTGCCATTTTACCGGCATCTGCTCGAGCAGTGTTCGTGGTATCACTAGGTAGCTGGAATAGCTCAGGCCGAAGAATTGATGCACCGGCTCGCACGGGTCAATCAGTTCGCGTATCTGCTCGATCCGCCCAGGCCCAAGTGGTATTTCGGCCACGGTCTGCTCGGGATCAGAGGGGATGATCCACTCAAACTCCCCAGGCTTGACGCCTAAGCGGCCTCCGTCAGGGAAGATAATCCGGACGGCCCCTTGCGGGTTGATATTCGCATCGTAATCGCCGGGCACCGCAACAGGACCGCCTGGGAACTCGCTGCGGACCGTGCGACTGAGTCTCACTCTCGGCTTGCCCGACAACTTAGCCGCGGCGGTCTGAATCATCTGCTCGGGAGTGACGCCCGTATTATTCCGGCAGGCCATAACCAGCGCCAATACCAGCACATCGTGATTGCTCATCATCATTCCCCTTTCTCGATCTCATTCGTCCCCGCCATCAGCACGGGCACGGCGGGCCAGCCGCCGTGCTCAAGCATTGTGAGTATGTGATCGCCCGCATTGCCCCCGCCGGCGGAGTCGGGAATAGCTATCCATGCCAGCAAAGCGCGCTCAAGCTCGACGCAGCCGATATCGGCCAGGTTGACGGCGTTTTCCAGCCACCAGTAGATGTTGCGGTAGGCGGTCCGTTCGGCCTGGGCGCGTTGATTCTGCGTGGCATTGCGGCCGAGCTTGATCGGCACTGTGAACCGGAACGGCACCTCGCGGCCCCGCACCATCATCGCGAATCCCAGCCCGACGGCGGTTACCTGATGGCTCACCGGGTCAACGTCGTCGATTGTCCCGAGGCTCGTCACTCCCCTGGGAATCAGAATCTTGCGAATGGCGCCGATGGTGCGCCCCGTCGGCACCTCGGTTGATTGGCATTTAGGCATTATCTATTCCTCCAGCAGCCCGGCTTGAGCCGAAGCGGGATTGTCTGTGAGCCGAATAGGTACATGCGGGGATGGGTCCTGCCGTCGCACTGATACCGGCTTTCACAGTCCACACCCAGCCGCGTGCACCCCCGGCACGTGCCGACCACTGGGGGTATCTTGATGCTCTGCTCAGCCATGCTTCACCTCGGGCGGTTCCGGGCGACCGGGGCAAGCAATGTTATTTGTCAACATCATTCGTCGAGCCTCCAGACAGTGACAGATGTGGTCACTGAGAATGTCTGCGCGATCCACACGGCAATACGGCATCATGGAGCAGAAGTAGTGTCTCACCAATAAACATTCAGTTCCTTTGCCGTCCACGTCACCACATTTGATCATCTCTTCCGCACCTCCGGGAACTCCTCCCACGTCCGGCTATCCAGCAGCCGACCGGCGCGCTTTTTGCCGATTCTCATCATGGTGCGCTGGCGCTCTTCCAGCCAGTGCCCTATCTGAGCCTGGAGCCGGTTCACGGGTGTTATGTGTAACCCGTTCGGATGCACTATAGCCAGCAGATTTCCGTCCCGCTCAAATTCAAAATGACCCGAGGGCGGAATTGGAGCATCACCCCACTCTCCCCACTGCTTGAAATAGAACGCCACCCCCGCCGCCCGGCAGTCGTCGCGGACCTTGCGGACCCAATCCGGATGCATCGGCCTGGCGTTCTTCCCTGACTCGCCGCCGACGATCACCCAGTCGAGACCAATGCCATTCGCCCCGCCCGGACTGAAGCTCGTGCCGTCCGACCCCAGGACCGTACCAGTGACAAATCCGCACTCGCCTAACGGCACGGTGATTCGGGTCAGATCAATCCCCGCCAGCATCGGCTCGATGCTCACACCCAGCACCGGCCAGCCCGGCGACTCGGCACGCAGTTTGAGAAGCTCGGGAATTCGCTTGTCCGCCATCTCCTGATTCTCGACCGTGGTCAGGTGCCACACATTAGGCAGGTAATCCCCGCCGCCGAAGTAGAAGTGCCCCTCTTCACCATAGAGCACGGGGACAATCCGCTCGGGGCGCTTCGTCAGGATGATGAATCGATCGTCTGAGCAATGACCCATCACGTCGTAGGCCGCCGTGATCATCTCCGCCGGCACTGCCGGGTGGAACAGGTCCGTCCGGCTGCAGACGAAATAGGCGGTCGGTTTGTGATTCCGGCGCTTGGCGTTCTCGACCGGGATCTTCAGCCGCTCATCCCAGCATCGAACCTCGCCGGTCCAGTTCAGGCTGCCATCCTCGGCCTTGCAAACAAGCCCCGTATGCCTCTCGGAGATCTTCGGGTTCGGATGATGCGACATCCGCCAGATATCTTTGATCGCCCAGCAGTTCGCGCAGCCCGGTGAGCATTTCGTGCACCCGCCGGTGAAATCCCATGTTTCGCCCGGAGTGCCGTCTGGGTTTTGGGCCCATGAAATCGCGGTGCTCATACAATGGCCTCCTTAAGCTCGTCAAACGGCAGCGGGATGGTTAGGGTGTCGGGCGGCTCCCAACACCGGGTTTTCGCCTCGTCGAATCCATCCTGCGTGAGTAGGCCGCAGTCCACCAGGCGCGTGAGGATCGTTGCGAGGCCAGCCTTTGGAGTCAGCCCGACATACTCACAGACATGGCGTATATCGATCACCTGCTCCGGTTTTGCACCCTCAAGGCAGCCAAACCACGGCTCGCCATCCTCGCTTCCGCCGGGGGCATAGATGGCGTATTCGAAATCCTCCGGCTCCTCTTCGTCCTCGTCCAAGTAATAGCGATGGACGACCACGCCCTTATAGCGAAATACCTCCTCCGGATTCTCCCACTCCTTTACGTATGGCATGATTTGATAAGCCTCCTCTTGAGTTTCCTGGCCCGACACCAGGGTCTCCATGCCTCCATAGGGTCGATGAATACCCTGCAATTGCCACTTGGTTTGACGTGCGCACAGCCGGTGCAGCGCCCGTATTCACTAGCCTTGACGGGCGGCTTCTTCATGCGCCCTTGCCTCTCTCGGCTGCCGAGAGATCAGCGAGGGTGATCGGCCTGCCGAGTTCCGGAGCGGCGAGCGACCCCGCCGGACGCAGGCAACGCAGCACGTGTTTTGCCTCGTCCCATGTTTCATAGAACACGACCCAGGGAAGGCAGTGGAACACGTTTTCGCGATGCCCGACGACGATTGTAGTCTTGCCGACGGCCACCGCCATGCCGAACTCGACATGCCTGCCACCTCGGCTGTGGCCCGATCTCGGGGCCTCCGTGAACGACACCACAACTCCGGCCTCAAGTAGGTCGGCGAAATCCTCCAGGGCAAAGCGCTCGGCCTCTCGCGGATTGTCGTCATCCATTCCGTGACTGCCGTTTATCCATCGCGAGGTCACCTTGTGCCCCATCGCCTCAAGCTCTATCGCCCGCTCCCGCATTTCTTCTCTTCGCGTGTATCTCGCCGCCAGATAAATCTTCAAATTCCCAAACCTCCTAATCTCGCCCTTCCGGGCATATCAACACCGCCCAGATGGGCGGATACACTCCTCCGCGCCGGGAATGCCTGCACTCCCCCGCGTCCCTGCCGCCACGCAACCGGTGACAGCCCATGCATCGAGCCAAGGCCCGCGAATCCGGATATACCACCGGCCAGACCTTACTGCCGTGTTTGCGGGTCTGGGTCGCCATCACTCGACCCACCACGGCACTTCGGCGCCCTCGATCTCGCGCCAGTTCGGGCCGTCGATCTCCTGCCAATAGAACAAATTGCTCAACCGGCCCACCAGCCAATCGGGAAGATGCTCGTCGTGCCCTGTCACCTCCGCGCCATCCGGGCGCGTGAATGTCTTCAGGGGGAACTCGCTGGTGGAGACCAACACGGGCCGCTTCTCACGGTCCGCCACGTCGATCAGCCCCTTGACTGCTTCCCTTGCCCACGCGGGGGAGTCCCCGCCGAGGCCCTTCTCGATGTCATCGACCGCGACGACCTGATAGCTGGTCAAGTTGTCGAACACCTCCCGCTCGGACCGGACCATCGACCCGAGGCTGGAGCACGGGATATAGAGCACCCTCACCGGTTCCGGGAGTTCTATGGCGGCTATCAGTATCGCCTTGAGCAGATGGCTCTTACCGCGCCCGGTCGGGCCCCAGAGCATCAGGCCCTTGCCGACGCCGGGCAGATGCGAGACGAACTTCTGAGCGACATGCAGGGCGTGTTTCTGGAGCGGGCCGCGCACACAGAACGCGTCGAACGTCGAAGAGAGCATGGCGCCCTTGAGGCTCGAGCCCTCACGGTATTGCTTGCGCAGATCCCGGAGCGCCGCCGACCGCCGCTTTGCCCAGAACTCCCGCGTGGCATCGTCGTTTGCTGCCCGGCCCTCCGTAGAGGTCACCCGATCCAGGATTCCCTTGACGAAATCCTGCACGTGCACGACTTCGCCCTGTGTCTGCTTGTCAGAGTCCATATCGGTTCCGATTGCCTGTGTGCTTGCGCCCATTGCCGTTCACCTCGTTTGCAAAACACGTCCGCAGGAACTTCATAACCCGCCCCCTGCGGCATGTCGGTCTGTTCTCGGCCTCTCGAAGGTATTTGAGCACCCTCGCCGGGCCGTGTTGCTCGACGTAATCGTCAAGCTGCTCATAGTCCGCGAAGTCCGGAGCAGTCCCGGACCCCGCCCAGAGATCCGTGAAGAGTCTTCTGGGGGTCCGATCATCATCCGGCGCACGGGCGTTTGGGGGAGGCTCGCATGTTCCTTCGACAACAGAAGGTAGAGAAGGATGATCTTCCCCCTTGCTCTTTAAATTTGTTCTTTCTAATAAGGAAGGTAGTGTGCAATTATTGCGCATGATAGTGGGAAGATTTTGCACACTATCATGAGAAGATTCTGCACACTTCGCCCCCTCTTGGGCCGCTTCCGGCTCGGGTTCGGGCGTAGTGGGAAGATTCTGCACACTTCCACGCTTGGAACTGTGCACATTTCGCACACATCCCTCCAAACTCTCATGCCAAAGAAAGCCCCACACAACCCGCCGATTCTTCTTCCCAACGACATAGATGAATCGCTCGGATTTTAGCTCCGCAAGCCCCGCATTGACCGTCCGCCTACTGAGACCGCATTCCTCGGCGACATCTGCCTGGCTGGCCCACGTGACCCCCGCGTCGCCCGCATGGTGATTGAGCATCGCCCAGATGAGTTTCGCGCTGGCGCTTATGCCCGTATACGCCGCCAGTCCCAACGGGATATACGCACCGGCGAACATGCCCCAAGGAACGTAAGGCTCTCCGACTCTCATAGGCTCGCGGCCCCCTTGTTGGCGTAGTAAATCAATGTATCGAGCTTGGTATCTAGACATTTCCCGGCAGGACATGGATCCCCGGATGAACAACGAATGCACTTGGCTAGATGTCGCTCAAGGGCGGCCCACATTCGTTCAATCCGGCCGTCGTCGCAATATAAGCAAAGCGTGCTCGTCATTCAGCCACCGCCTGAGTCACTACCATTCCTCCAAATCACTCAATGCCGGGTCGCGCTCATAGCCGTGTTTGCCCTCGACCCCATCCTGTAAGAAGAGCCACCACCAAAACATGTCGGTCCCGGACCGCCATGACCGAGGCTTCCGCCCCTTGGAGATCATTCGCGCGTAAGCGGCCACGCAGGCCCGGTGATATTGCAGTGCGATGCCCGGCCAGCGGCCGAACTCCCGCCACCGCTTGCTCTTGTCCGCCATCGGGCACATCACGCAGCCCACACGCGCCCAACCCTCGTCGTATAGGCTGCAGTAGGGCAAGCCCGCGCGCCGGATGTATTCCCAAACCTCGTCGGTCGTCCAGTCGATAATGGGATTCAGAAATAGCCTTTGAGCGCTGCTCTTGCCGCACGGCTCGAATATGCGCCGGTGGGAACGCTGCTCAGATTCTTCCCACCGGATTCCCTGAATGACAATCCGGCCTTTGCCCCCGCGCTCCTTGAGCCATTCGCAGCAGTATCGCCGCTTCACATTTCCCCGCTGGCTGGGAGGGTAGAGTTTCTTTTCGATCAACTGAAACATGGTCAGCGGCGGCATGTGAAACTGCGTCTCGGGGTGGAACCGCCGAAGGAATATCCGCACCTCCGGCGGGTCCACCGTCGTGACATTGTGGTGAGCATCAAACGCCACGTCCGCCCGCTTCACCAGATCCAGCACCACACAGGAGTCCTTTCCGCCCGAGTCGGCGACATAGAACGGCTCCGGCCCCATCAGCCCAACACGCTGATGAGCGCGTATTCTCTCAATTGCCGTTTGCGCCTTGGCCTCGATGCTCATTGCGTCTCCTGCCCATATATAAGTTGCGGCCTCACCCACTGCCGCTGAAAGCGTGCCCAGTCCGGGTCGATGTGCCCGTGTTTGTCGCGATAGAGCATGGCGTAGGGGGTGAATCCGGCCCCGATTGCCAACAGCAGCCGCCCCTCGGCGACGGCCATGCTATCGCCGGGATATCCAATTAGGACATAACAACACATCGAGTGTGAGCGCGTGGTGAATCCCGCCGATCTGAGCAGCTTCCCTGCCCCGACGAGCGGCTCGTAGTCGTCCTCGGTGTCGTATGCGAAATACATCCGACGGGGTTTGAGCTTCCGTAGCTCCTCCGCCATCCAGGGCCGTAGCCGCGCCGCCTCGAGGCCCCCGCTGAACACGATCCGCTTCCCCTCGGCCTTCTGACGCGCGAGCATCGCGAATACGCCTCGGATGTGCTCCTCGGGGCAGGCGAGCAGGTTATCGTCGAGCACATTCCAACCGTCCCTGATCGGGAGCGTCCGTATCTCCCGGCCCTCGCGTATGGGAACCTCGCAGAACCAACAATCTCTGTTCGGGCAGCCGCGCGAGGTAATCACTAGTCCCTTTTTCAGATACATGCCCGGCTCGAAATCGCCGCCTTTGGTGCCCAACGCCGGGCCACTCATCTTTGTAGGCAGGAATTGGCCCCACAGAAATGCCATGGCGTCCGCCTTGGGAATATCGTAGGTGAACGTCACGGACACATGGACCTCGTCGACCTCTGGGATAAACAGCGCGGGCGGCGTGTAGAACGCAAGCTCGTCGGTCGGAGTCATATTCGTCTTTCGCGGGAACACCCGGGCTATGCGCATCAAGCCACCTCCACCAACCGCAACTGCGCGCGGCTGTCTCTAAGCTCATTCTGGGCGGCCTGGAGTCGGAGGATGCTCATGTCGAGATACTCCGCGTTGAGGTCGATGCCGATGTAATGCCGACCATGGCTGATGGCCACAATCCCCGTCGTGCCCGCGCCCGAGAACGGGTCCAGCACTACGCACGGCTCGACCTCCTCCCGACCGCACTTGCATGAGGGTTTCCAGCCAATAGTGACATGCTCTGCGCCCGCATTGCCGCCGAAGTTTTTTGCATACTCGGGTTTCGGCTCAGTTATTCGCCGCCAGGGCGCGCCACAAGCCGGACAGCAGCCGTAGGCGCTCGTGCCGGCCAGGATGCACGGCTCGATCAGCTTGGGAGGAAAAGTTGCGAAGTGGGCGCCAGGGAAGGGCGCGGTGGCCACGGTCCAGACGGTCCGCTTGTTCGCGCCGAGCGCCCGCTGCTCCTCGAGCGTCATTAGGTCCCAGCGGTCATTGAATCCCGCGTGCCGCCGACCATGGCCGCGCTGCTTGTCGAGCCGCCTGCGAGCGCCCTCTATGATGCGCTTCTTGGTCTCGCTGGCGTCCTGCGCGCCGCTCTCGCCGAAGAATTTGGTGGAGTGGCCGTCGTAGCCGTCCATGACCTGCCGCACCAGCGCCTCACTCGCGGGTTTCCTGATCGCCTGGGCGTCATAGAAATACCGAGCAGCTTTCGCCATCAAATAGATATACTCGTGCGCCCGGCTGGGGCGGTCGGTGACAGATTCCGGCATCGGGTTGGACTTGGCCCAGATGATATCCGAGCGGACCCACCATCCGTCATCCTGCATGGCTATCGCAACCCGGGCGGGAATCATGCACAGGTCCTTTGGTTTGAGGCCGCTTCCACCCTTGTGCTGTCCGCGGCCTCTATGTATGCGAGCATTGGGCGCACCTTCCAGCGTGCTTTTCGCGGACCCGTATGCCGCCGCATTGCCAGCGTACGAGTCCCCGATGTTCAGCCACACCGTGCCATCTTTCCGCAGCACCCGCCGGACCTCTCCGAACACCTCCACCATCCGCATTACGTACTCTTCCATGCTCGCCTCAAGGCCATACTGCCCCGGCACTCCATAGTCGCGCAGCGCCCAATACGGCGGGGACGTGACTACGGTCTGAGCAATGCCGGGATCCAACTCGCGCATCACCGCCATGGCATCGCCGTGGTAGAGGGTCACCATCTCATCCTGATAGTAGGGCGCAATCACTGAGCAGCCCCCCTGACCCTCGGCGTCCGCCTGGTCGGTTTGGTCAGATCGACTGTGATGTTCTTCGTAGTCCGATCCCAGGTAGCCGGGTATGTCAGCGTCTCCCTGTGGCCTACCTTCGCCCACTGTAGGAACATCCGGGCCTGACAGAGCAAGCATACAGAAGGAGATTCCTCGCAAGGTGGGATGTGAAGCCATGCCATCGCTACCGTATCGGTCCGCGCCCGGTCACCGACACGAACGCCAGCCAGAGCAGCAATCGAAAACCGCAGTCGGCCAGGCGTTTCATTTGACCCACCCCAACGCCTTCGCGGCATCCATGACCACCGCGCCCACGAACGGCAGGCCGAATATTATCAGCCCCATAACCACGACGCCCTTGATGCCGTCCCAAATCGTCTCGTCCGGATAGTCGTCCACGTATTCATTGCGATTTTCCAAGGATCTCCTCCAATCTTCTTCGCGCGGCCCGCCAATACTCACAGGCAGGCTCATCAGCCCTGGGGCACGTGCGATGTGTCTCAGGCTCGCTGCATGCCCCGTTGCGATAATCGACCGGCAGATACGACGCGCACTCGCCGCACGTGCGGCTCTCACTCTCTATAGTCATCGAACCGCCGGTCATACATGCCTCCGCAGGCGAGGACCGCGCACAGCGCAAATCCCCCGAAAAACGAAACGACTCCAATTACTACACCGGCTATTATGCTGATCATGTCGGTCTCCTCGATTTTGGGGGCGGTGAATGTACCAAATCCCGCCCCCATGGGTATAGGTTGTCCTGTCAGTGCGGCGGGGTTACTCCTCCGCCGGTTCGGATGTCTCCTCGGTCGGGGCCGCCGTTTCGGGCGTCTCCGGCTGGGTCTCCTCGCTCTGAGTTTCCACTCTCTCGTCAGTCAAGTTGGTATCACCTCCTTTGTCAGTAACATGCCGGGCCATGGCCAGGCAATGGTTCTCCCGGCGTCGGTGCGAAATCGGATTGGGACATCCACCGGACAACTAGACGCTTAACCGCGCCGGGAAAACTGTCGAAAACTAAGCGGAGATCAGCGGCAGGACTCGAACCTGCTTTGCCGTCACGACCCGGCAATTCTTGGGTCTATCAGCGAGGGCCTCAGTCGTGAGATGTATGTCCCTGCCTCCCTGTCGTGTCACCCGCCACGCCGCGCCGATCTCCACAATTTCTCCCGAACCGCGCCCGCTCCGCTCACTACATACAACCGCATCAAGCGCCTACGGCCGGCGCCGCGCGGTCCGGGAAATCTAACCTCTAACATCTAAATCTACGGGCTTCGTCCGGCCACCAATCACCCCGAAAGTGGCCGGCGCATTTGTCGGCTCGCCGACATCGAAACGGCTCACCGAAAGGAGGTCACGAGGCTGCCCACCCGCTCCACTGTACCGAGTATCAAGGCTATTCACTGCCCCGCCGGGGTTCGCCCGGTCCCGCCCGTGTCGCCTGGTCTCAGCCAGTCATTCGCCGTCCTCGCAATTCAATCTCAGACTCACCCGAGAGCGCCCGGATGCGCTCGGTGAGGCTTGCCTGCTCGGCCCGGAGCAGCTCGATTAGGAGTTCTCGGGCGAGTTCCTTGATGTCGATTTGCAGGCTGCTGGTGGGCAGGACGCCATAGTCGGCCATGTGACGTATCGCCTTGGCCGGGAAGAGCCTCCGGCCATCGATCTCAACGCAGGGAACTTTCTTCTCCCGCGCCCACTGGTAGATGGTCGGGCGCGATATCCCGAGCACCTTCGCCGCCTCGCTCGCCGTCAATGTCAGCCGTTCCGCCATGTCGTTCAAGTCCCTCCGCGAAATCCCGGTAATTCACACAGTTACAAACTCTTCAATAATGGTGCAAACTGATCTATAGAAAGCTCCATGCCCTGGAACGTGTGGGCTAGGCTGCATGCTCGGCGTCGATCTCGGGCGCGTAGATTCGAATCAGACGCCCGTTGCGACCAAACTTATAGCCGTAGTATCGCAGGCGACTCCTAACGGTACTTAGCGACCTGCCGAGCTTGTTGGCCACCTGTTCCTGTGTTAGACCATCTGCCCACAAGGCCGCGACGCGATGCACGTATTCAAGCTGTTCGGACGATAAATCTGCCATCTATAAAGCCCCAATGACTGTTGATTGCATCAACAGCATGGGGATTATACCCTGTCGTGTTGATGGTGTCAACACTTTTTGTTAGTGTTCCCTTGATTTTTTTTTGGAGGCCGGGTAGAGTGTTGATTGTGGCAACATCCAGGAGAGAAATTCAGCAGCGCTTCCATCGGGCTGCGCTGGACGCTTACAACGCCCATGGCTTCACGAGCTATCGCGACGCCGAAATGAAGACGGGCGTCAACTATTCAACCGTCTATTCCATCGTCTCGGTGGGGCGCGTGCCCACTCGCGGCCAGGTTATAGAGTGGGCGGAGGGACTGCATGAACCCATTAACAAGTGGCTCGACCTGGCCGGATATGATCTTATCTCGCCGGAACTGTTAAACAACGGTCCAGAGGATACAGAGTTGCTATCGATGATCAGGGCGCTTCGTTCGAAGCGGCATGAGAACGCCATCAAGCGGATATTGGAGACAGCCCGAGAGATCGTGGAAGAAGAGGCCGGAGAGTCGGAGGAGTGAATGGTATCGATCTGGCTGTTGAGTGGGCCGCATCGGCGCATAGGCGGATCGGCGTCCTGCTACCAATAGATATCGACCTTGCATGCCGCGCGGTTCATTTGAGGGTCCGCAGCAAGCGACTTCACGAGGATTCGGATGGCTACCTGCTACGAACACCCAAGCGATGGTACGCCGTGATCAACACAGACAGGACGCAGGAACGGCAGCGTTGGACGCTCGCTCACGAGCTGTGCGAATACCTGATCGCCCGTCGTCAAGTCATGCCGGACACAGGGCCCAGAACGATACTCTGTGACAAGGGCACCGCCCACGAACGATTGTGTGATCGGTTCGCCGCTGCTCTACTAATGCCGGCGTCCGTGCTCCGAGACCAGGCGCGTGAACTGCGACACGGGCCAAAGAACGACAAGACCGACGTGCTTGCCTCGCGATTCGGCGTGAGCGAGATGGCCATGCGTATCCGGCTGAGGGAGCTTCGAATGGGATACGCTCTGCGACAAACCCGCGTCGTCATAGACGAAGGTAAAATCAGCTGCATGATCGACGAGGTCACTGCGCGGCATCACAGATAGTGGCTTGGTTGGCTGTCAACATGGATGGGGTGTCTCGCCACTATCGGTCGGGTTACGCCAAGGGCGAGAATGAATGCGAAGGGAGAAATGGTCATGGGGTTTCGATTCCAGCGGAGGATTCGCATTTTCAAGGGCTTCAACATCAACCTCAGCAAGAGTGGCCTCGGGTTCAGCTTTGGTCCGCGCGGCGCAAAGGCAGGAGTCAACTCAAAGGGGCAGCCGTATGGGTCCGTTGGTGTTCCGGGAACCGGCCTGTCGTATCGACAAACATTCAGCAAGGGCGGATCCGAAGGAGAGCCGTCAGCGCAACTCTCTTTCACCGCCAAAGTCGTCTTCTTCGCGATCGGTCTTGCGGCTGTTGTGATTTTATTCATCGCGTTCTTATCCTCGGTTCTCTTTCCGTCTTCTCCCGCACCCAATCCGCCGACTACCCAAAAGCCCATTTCGGCGCCATATGTTCCGCCAACGGGACCAATACGCGTTTATACCTATCCAGCCCCCGCCCCAAGCGCTCCGTCGTCTGATGGTGCCTTGTCTTCCGACTCGTACAGGTCGCCGGATACTTCATCCGGCGATGTCTCGGTAAAGGGCTATTACAGAAAAGACGGAACCTATGTGCGAGCGCACAGACGGCACAGATGATATCGAGATCATAGGCGTGCAAAATGGCGGAGGTTGATGTAGAATTACGCGCATAGAAGGAGGCTTTATCATGTCGAAGAGATTCATGCTTTTCATCGTCTTGTTGATCGCCGCCCTAGCGATCAACGCCGCCATCGCCCAGGAGCGGGATACTGGGCTGGTGGTGAGTAAGCTTAGCTGGTCACTCGGCCAAGACCGGCTGTATCCCGGATACTGGTGCCTTCGAGCCAAGGGGACGGTGACCAACAATACCAAGGTCATCTGGGACAAGGTTGTGATAGAAGCGGGGGTGATCGAGATTCGGACAGGGAACAAGGTGGCTGATCAGATAGCTACAGTCCGAAACCTGAAGCCCGGCCAACGCGCCGAGTTCAAGGCCGAACCTCCCATTTACGCCGCGATGGACAAACGCCAAAGGTCGCTTCCTTATCGGGCTGATCTTGACGACGTTTGGGGCATCAAGAGGCAGTAGGTTATGGGCTCAGTTTTCAAGCGCGGCAAACACTGGTGCATACGTTATGATGCTCCGCCTGCCATCAAGGGCAAGCGGAACGAAAAGAAAATCAGTTGCCGGGGTCTGACGAAGAGGCAGGCCGAACAACGGCTTGCGGAGATCGAGGCCGACGTCAGCCGCGGCATCTACATGGAGCCGTCCGAAACCACGGTGGCCGAGCACATGCTGCAGTGGCTGGAACGTCAGGAACACCGAGGTCTTAGCCCAGCCACCATTGCGGCCTACGAGACAAATTGCCGCATTCATATCCTGCCCCTGATGGGGCGCCATCAACTGGGAAGGCTACGTCGTGGAGACGTTCAGGGGTTTGTGGACAAGCTGACAGATCGGGGACTCTCCCCCAAAACAATTAAGAACATTCACGGCATACTCCACACCGCGCTCGATCAGGCGATACGACTGGAGAAGCTACCATCCAATCCCGCGGACAAAATCGACCTGCCGCGCTGGGTGAGAAAGCGCATCACGACGGCAACAGCGGATGATCTGGGGGCATTGATGGTCGCGATTGAACAGTCCAAGTATCGTATTCCAATTCTCATAGGCGTCGGCACGGGCGCCAGGCGCGGAGAGATTCTGGCGCTGCGTTGGGAAGACATAGATCTGCAGGCCGGAATAATACAGGTTCGGCGGTCTGTTCTGAAAATCTCCGGGGAGCGCATCGTTAAGACGACAAAGACAGCAAACGGTGAGCGCGATCTTGCCATCGGTCCAACTCTGATCGATATCCTCACGAAACACAAGGCGGCGCAGAATCAGCGCCAGTGTGCATTGGGAGATTTGTATAGTGATCTCGGATGGGTTTGCGCTCATGGGGACGGACTGCCACTCACGCCCAGCGGGCTGTCAAGCGAGATGTATAGGATTAAGTTGACGTTGGGCTTGAAATCGGCTATGCATGGTCTCAGGCACACATGGGTAACCGAACAACTCGCCGCCGGTGTGCCGGATGAGATCGTAAGCAAGGGCGCCGGACATGCCACAATAGGCATTACGCATGACATCTACGGACACACTCAACAACGGCACCAGGCGGCAACCATAGCGGTGTCCGAAAGGCTCCTTAATAGTAAGCCGCAGATCAAGGTTCTAGGATGACTGGCCGCAAATTGGCCGCAGACGGCAGAGCACTGCCTTTACATTCATGGCTATTATGGAGCACGAACCCGCACGACAGCACACAATGTAATGCCTATTTTATGCCTCCGTGCAAGTTCGAATCCCAGTCGCTCCGCCATTTCCCGCGCAACCGAAGAATGCAAGGATAATGCAGCACTGCACTACAGCTAGCGCCCGCTTTTGTTGGTTCCTTACAATTGCAGATTCAGCATGTGCCGCTT
>SCLI03000349.1_pt1 | contig 30396 bp, 43 predicted proteins | sample 7268041 | NCBI WGS metagenome assembly SCLI03 (sample SAMN10721081, study PRJNA514188) | viral metagenome | isolation source: depth-stratified mine tailings core A | place: China: Fankou Pb/Zn Mine tailings | collected 2017-10 | reverse complement strand
TAGGCCGCCTGGAGCGCGGTCTCGTAGACGTGGATGACGCCATCCGAGCACAGGGTCCGTCCTTTCCCCTTCGTCCGATTCGTCCGTCCGGGCTCCCAGAGCATGTCGCCCCGCGTAGTCCCATCAGATCCAGTGAGCTTGTACCTGATCATATCTTCCTCCTTGCTGACTCTATCATCCGCGCTTGGGTTTCACCTTCCCTTAGGAGGGGAACAGTCTCAAGCGCCGGTCCAACTCCGGCGCTCACCCTACCGAGCGGGCTACTCGTTATCCCAGCACCTCCTCGATGATGGAGCACAGCGGGATTATTGCTCCTGTCCGAGCAGATGCCGCCTTCCCCCCCATCGTAGCCGTCTGAGCTTGCTCGGCCCAGGCCGCATATGCTACCGCCCACGCCGCCCACGATCCCGTCCATGGCTCGTTTCCCGTTGCCCATCCCGCCGCATGCGCTGCCGCCCATGGAGCCTTGTCCACCACCCATCCGGCGTCGATTGTCTGCTCCTTCGCGGCCCGTGCGCTCGCCTCGGATCTATCCTCACCTCGGAGCCACCGCGCCGCCCACGCTACGTAGGTCGGATCGTGGTACACCCGCAGCGCCACGCGAATCGCGATCTCCACGCGAGCGGCCACCTCGATCTCAGGTAGCTCGATCTCTCGGATAGCGGTAGCCTCGCGCACCCCCTGGCAGGTTCCATCGTCCGCTACGATCGCAGGGACTTCGACCTCCCACAGCCGGGTGTAGGTGGGGACGTGAGCAGGCCGCATGTAGGCTGCCTGGAGCGCAGTCTCGTAGATGTGGATGACATCGCTCGAGTACAGCCTCACGCCCAGTCCTCTCGCCCGATTCACCCTCCCCTGCACCCAGCGCATGCCGCCCCACGTCGTACCATTCGATTTCGTGAGCTTGTATCTGGTCATATGTAGCTCCTTCGCGGACTCTATCATCCGCGCTTGGGTTTTTCCCCCTAAGGGAGGGGAACAGTCTCAAGCGCCGGTCCAACTCCGGCGCTCACCCTACCGAGCGGGCTACTCGTTATCCCAGCACCTCCTCGATGATGGAGCACAGCGGGATTATTGCTCCTGTCCGAGCAGATGCCGCCTTCCCCCCCATCGTAGCCGTCTGAGCTTGCTCGGCCCAGGCCGCATATGCTACCGCCCACGCCGCCCACGATCCCGTCCATGGCTCGTTTCCCGTTGCCCATCCCGCCGCATGCGCTGCCGCCCATGGAGCCTTGTCCGCCGCCAGCGCGGCTTCGGCCGCCCGCGCCACCTCGGTCCGTGCGCTCGCCTCGGATCTATCCTCACCTCGGAGCCACCGCGCCGCCCACGCTACGTAGGTCGGATCGTGGTACACCCGCAGCGCCACTCGGATCGCAATCTCCACGCGAGCGGACACCTCGATCTCAGGTAGCTCGATCTCCCTGATCGCCGTCGCCTTGCGCACCCCCTGGCAGGTTCCATCGTCCGCTACGATCGCAGGGACTTCGACCTCCCACAGCCGGGTGTAGGTGGGGACGTGAGCAGGCCGCATGTAGGCCGCCTGGAGCGCGGTCTCGTAGACGTGGATGACGCCATCCGAGCACAGGGTCCGTCCTTTCCCCTTCGTCCGATTCGTCCGTCCGGGCTCCCAGAGCATGTCGCCCCGCGTAGTCCCATCAGATCCAGTGAGCTTGTACCTGATCATATCTTCCTCCTTGCTGACTCTATCATCCGCGCTTGGGTTTCACCTTCCCTTAGGAGGGGAACAGTCTCAAGCGCCGGTCCAACTCCGGCGCTCACCCTACCGAGCGGGCTACTGTCGCTATCCTCGCGTCTGCAGGACGATCTCCACGGACGCGCACCCTATCCGGCGCGACTCGTGGACCCAGCCACTATGGGGATGCGGGGCGTTCAGCGCCTGGAGCGCCTCACCCACTCCAGTCAGCCGACGCACCCCCAGCACGCGTCGCGCTGTCGAGAGAGCGTGTTGCCACGATACCCCCTCAACGATCGCGCGGCCGTCCGCGTACAGTACTGTGTATGTCATTTTGGCACCCCCTCCTGTATCGCAAACGGCCGCACCACGACAGCCATCCTCGTGCACCTAGCTGGCCACCGGTACTGCTCGCCGGCCCGAGCCCGCACATATGCTGACGGATGGCGGCGGCGGAACGCCTCCCATGACTGGGCTGGTATGAGGGCGTCCTGACGATGGGAATACTGCGTGTTGAGTCGCCCATAATATTCGGGATAATAACGATAATTGATCAGTAACTGATCTGCCGGGACTGTCTCTACTGTCTCTGCCATCTCTCTCACCTCCGACATAATAGTATCCCGTTATTACGGGGATGTCAAGCTTTTTTTGATTTTTTTTTGCTCGCTTGCGTCGGCCGAGCAATCGTGATACACTGCAGATGTGCCTGGTGTCCCGGCGCGTCCATGCAGGCGCTTGAGCGCGAGCGCCCACGCCGGGGTTTTTGGGAGCGGTAAAGTATCCTATAATAGTAGGATTCGATCGGCGATGGGGGGGAGGGGGAGGAAAAATGACGCGGAACCAAAGCGGCAGACAGGGAGGTAGCAGCAAATCAGCTCGCAAAACTCGCGCCGCGCGAAAAAATGGGATGAAAGGAGGCCGACCACGTGGATCGTGAGCGCGACTATCATAGTCGTTGAGCTAGCTCTCGTAGTCGTGGGGTTCGCCACCGGCCGCCTTCTGCTCGTGCTAGGGGTGAGCGTGGCTTGTCTCGCCTATTTTGGATGGCAGCGATGGCGCAGCACCCGGGACCATACCTGGTCATAGAGGGAGGCCGACTACGTGGCTCGTGAGCGCTGGTGTCATGATCGTGGGTATCGCGACCCACCATGTCGCGATCGCATGGATAGTGAGTGTGGCTATCCTCGTGTATGCGGTGTGCTGGGGGAGGCATCCATGGGGATCCTGAGCGCTGCTATCATGATCATAGGTATCTCAATCGTAGGGGTCGTGATAGCATGGATCGCGATCGTATGTATCTCGATCCTGTGGGTCGTGATAGTATGGATCGTGGGCAGTGTATCCTTTTGTATACAGCATTTGGATCACTGAGTCATATTGACCACCCTGGATCATATTGACCACTATTGGGTTGTATTGACCACTATTGGGTTGTATTGGGCCATTAACGGGCCATTTGTATCACAGTGATAGTATCTGGGTGATATCATGGGAATAGGCAAAAAAACAGGCGGCCGGGATTTTGTGAAAGGCCATCACATCGGGATCGGGAATCGCAAGGGGACGGGCGTACCACCCGACGTACGGCAGGCGCTCAAGCTGCTCGATCTGGAGGCGGTCGAGACGCTACGCCGGGTGCTCAAGGGCAAGGGATCGCCGGCGGCGCAGGTGGCGGCCGCGATCCATATCCTGGATCGCAATCATGGTCGAGTGGCGCAGAAAATCGAGGGGGACGTCCAGTCGGTGCTGCGCGTGCAAATCATGCCGATCGCGCCGCGCCTGATTGGCGAAGGAGGTGGGGATGGAGAAGACGCTGGAGCAGATCCTCTCGGCGGGGATGGGAGCGGAGACGCCTGAGCGTGAGCGCGTCACGCCATGGTCTGCGCTCGCCCACGCGGTGATCGCGTGCGCGGTGGTGGATCTGACGGATGGCCGAAGCCCACGCCACCGCGCGGATGCAGCCGAGTTCCTCGAGACGGGCGCGTCGCCCTATAGCCAGTGGCTGGGCTACGAGCGATCCGATATCACGCGCATGTACGAGCGGCTATGCGATGACCCACACTATCGCAGGCAGGCGAGATCGATGGGGGTGCATGTGGCCACCATACGCGTCACTCTCCCATGCTAGCGCAGGCGCTGACATCGCTAGAGATCCCTGTCAAGCTGATGCCCATGCTCGAGCATCATCGGTACAAGGTGGTGAGCGGGGGCCGGGGGTCGGGCAAATCCTGGACATTCGCGCGCCTCCTGATCCTACGGGCACTCGAGCGGCGCATCACGATCATGTGCGCCCGTGAGATCCAGCGCTCGATCCGCGACTCAGTCCACGAGCTACTGGTGGCGCAGATCGAGGCGATGGGCCTCTCCTCCCAATTTGTCATGGGTGAGACCGAGATCAACGCCCGTAACGGCAGCCGCATCATCTATCGCGGCCTCCTGCGCAATACATCCGCCCTCAAATCGACCGAGGGCGTGCAAATCTGCTGGGTGACGCAAGGGGAGCGTGTGAGCCAGCGGTCGTGGGACGATCTTATCCCGACCATCCGCGATCCGGGGAGCGAGATCTGGATCGACCTCAACCCAGACTCGCCCGACGATCCCATCTACGACATGGCGATCGAGCATCGCCTACCCGATGAGTGGTACACGCATGTGACGTGGCGCGACAATCCGTGGTTCCCGCCTGTCCTGAAGGACGAACGCCGCCACATGATCCATACTAATCGAGCCAAGCACGATCACATCTACGGGGGGTTACCGCTGCTGCTCACCGAGTTGCGTGTCTTCCGCCCCGACGAGGCGAACTACTATGAGGCGGCGTCGCTCGACCGGTGGTGCGAGGGGCAACATCCGGATTACCTGCGGCTTGTCGGAGGCCTTGATTTCGGCTTTGAAGACTCGGACTCGTGCGTGGTCGTGGTCTATTCGGTGTCGCCCGCTCATCCGCAAATCTGGGTGATCGAGGAGTATAAGGAACGCCGAGAGAGCATTACGCAACTGGCGACCGCGATCCACGCCATCGAGGCCCGCGTGAGGGCATTCGCCGAGCGCCACCAGCTAAGCTATCCCGAGCTTTACCTGCAATCGGATTTCGGCGGCGGCGGCAAACAGATAGCGTACGAGCTCTATAGGCAGCATTATATCAAGTGCTTCGAGGCCGCGATCAAGACCAATCGACTCATGGCCATCGATCTATTGCGCGATGATGTACACGAGCATAGACTCATGCTACAGAGAGGCGGAGCGCTAGATGAGGAGATGCGTAAGACGGTATGGCGGCGAGATGACAAGGACAGGATCGTGCGCGAGATCGATGATGGTCTCTATCATCCGGACGCGTTGTATGCGTTAGTCTACGCCATGCGTCCGGTATGGGGACGCACGGGGAAGCTCGCCGCGAACGAGAGCGACGCGCCTGCGATGCGATCGCGAACCCTGCAGGCGGTGGAAGGGGGGAATGTCTATTTGACGCCACGCTTCGTGGAGGGGTTGCGGAAATGAAAGATAGGAGAGGGTGGGATGGCCGAGACGTTTCGGGGACCGGCGATTTGCCTCCGCTGCTCGCGCATGGACTGCGAGCGGAGATGGGAATGCTTGAGGCGTACGGGGGAGTATCTTTTTCGTGCGTCCTCGATCTTAAGTCAATCCCGATTATCCAATTGGGCTCCATGATGATAGACTGCGAGCCCTATTCATGGAAAAAGCGGTGAGCGAACGAAGCAAGAAAGTTGGCCGCGTCGATGTGGACCTCATGCGGCAGGGCGTCCTGTTGCATGACGCTCAAATAGCGGTGTTGCTCGACATGCTCGCGGCGGATAATATTATCTCGCCCGGGAAGTATCATGAAAACTTGCGAAAGCTCATAGAGTTCCGCAACAAACAGTATGGAGGAGAGCGTGCGAAAGGACATATGGCGAACGGATAGGCCGAGGATAGGCAGGCTCGTGAGCTTCGACGCGACGGAATTTCCGGCCGTTGGAACGGCCCGCTGGTGGGGAATGGATGGCTGGCAAATAGATACGTGGTACTGCAAGACCGCTCCGAATCCGCGGTTTCTGACCGTCAAGAACACCGTGCGTTGGAGGCCGCGCCGCGATGACCATGAAATACGGATGCTGGTGCAGCTCCTCTTCAATTCGCTTGCGAAGGATCTTGTCGCGATCCCCAAGAACCTCATGGCGAACTTCAAGGCGATCGTAAAGGAGATGCGCTCATGACGTGGAAAACGCTTGTCGCTGTATTCAAGCAAGCGGCTAAGCAAGATCGGGAAGCCGCCGAATATCAAAAGCTCCTTAAGTCCCCTCTCGATTATAGAGTGCTCCAAAGAGTAGCCGATATGGTAAGTCGCCAGTCGATCACCGTGCGCGTAGGTCCATTCAAGGATCAGAGCACGGGAGGGGAAACATGGATTGAAATGAGCTCGAAACCTCAAGCCCAAAGGCTCGCCGGCGTAGCCGAGCGCATCCGGGCCGAAAATGATCTCTTGCGCCAATCCTAAGGAGGGGAGAGACAAAGAACATGGCCCAAAGCCTGACAAATGAACAGGTCCGCGTTGATCTTGGACAGCTTGAATCAAACTTAAGCGTGCGCAACGCGAAATACATCCGCAACTACAACCGGTATGTGAGTAACGGGACGCTGAAAGATCAGATCGACAATATCGAAACCAATCCGCCGCAAGGTTTTTGGTACAACTCGGCGCAGGCTGATACGGGTCCGATTCCGCTTCTAAACGTGCTGCGTTCGATGGTCGACACCATATGCTCCAAGCTCGCGCAGACGCGCGTACGGCCGTTTTTCAATCCCGTCAATGGCACGTGGGAAACGCGAAAAGCGTGCCGCGCCGCGTTGCAGTTTTTTGATCTGTACTTCGACAACCAGCACATTTTCGAGAAAGCTATCGACGTCCGGCGCGATTCCTTGGTCTTCGAGAATGGATGTCTGTGGGTCAACGATGACGAAGGAACAATTGAGCGCATTGTTCCGTGGCAGTTCCTGTTTGATCGAGCGGAAATGAATTACGGGAAACTTACTCGTTGCGCCATTGTGCGCAAAAGTTATCCGCTTGGACTTATCGATGAGGCTCCCTGGTTGAATGAGCGCTGGAGAGCGGAGAGCAAGCGCAACAGAATCCAAAAGCACAAGGTGAGCTACTATTATGATCTGGTGGGAGGAAGGAAATCCTACTGGATAGACGACACGTACGTGGGAGAGAAATCCATAGAGTTCACTTGTCCACCGGTGGTGTGGACCTTCTATAGTCGCCCTATTAAGGGCGCTTTCTCCACGAGTCTCGTGGATAATCAGTATACCCTTCAGACGCTTATTGACTTGATCGCCGAGAGACTCGAGCTCGCGGTGGAGCTTTCACCCGCCAACCTGATTCTCCTCCCCGAGGGGTCGCACCTGAAACGATCCAGTTTCACCAACGAGATAGGCGCGGCGTATGAATACGTGGTACAGCCATTCGTCAACGCCGTCCCGCAGGTCGTTACCCCCGCTCCTATCAATCCCGAATATCTGGATATCATGAAATACGCGGTGGAGCTCGCGTACAATCTGGAGGGGGTGAGTCAACTCTCGGCGCAGAGCGTGAAGCCATCTGGACTTGATTCGGGCGTGGCGCTGCAGACCGTGCAGAATGTGGAAAGCGAACGCTTTGAGACGCTCCTGCAGGAACATATTCGGTTCCTCATGGAAGTCACCAGCACCGCGATTGACGTGTTTCCCGCCGATGCCGACCTTCTTCCTCACCAGACGGGAAGGGCTCGGGTGAAATGGTCCGACGTTAAGAAGCAGCGCGAGCTTTTTTCGATTCAGTTCGCTCCCTCCTCCGCTCTTTCCAAAGATCCTCAAACCAAGATGCAGCAGGTTCAGCAGCTCATCGAAATGAAGATTGTCCCGCCTGAGGAAGCCGCCGAATATCTGGAGTTCCCCGACATGGAGCGCTTGCAGGCGAATCTTACGGCGGTACAAGACGTTATCGAGCATATTGTCGAGCGGGCGATCGAGAAGGGGGAATATGGATATGATTCGGTGATTCCGGGAGATCTCCTGGAACAGGCGGTTTTACGGGAATTGTACCGACTCGATTCGATAGATGAGGTGCCGGAGGTGATGGAGAGGATTCGGGAGCTGTATAAGCGCGTACGGAACAGAAACCAGGAGATGCAGGACGCGGAAAATCCTCCTCCTGCGCCCGCTCCCGCGCAAGGGAACGCCCCCCCCCTTGAGGCCACCCAGGCGCAAATGCCTCCCCCGATGCCCGAAACAATTCCGATAACGCAACAGGGCTCTCCCGCCGCGTAGATGGGTGGACGCGGCCGACCCTTTGATCTTCACGCCCCAGCTCACCATGACTCCCATCGGGAGCGGGAGCTTCGAACGTTTATTCTTTTTCGGGATAGTTGTCGCGGGAAATCCTTTCGGACCTACTTGACAGCGCGGATTTTAGTCATGCAAAACTGTATGCAGGTGAGAAAATATGGCGTTTGATTTGAGCGGACTTAGTCCTGAGGAGCTCGCTGAATTGCGGGGCGCCGTCTTAGGACAAAAGGAAACCCCTCATCCAGATAAGGAAGAGGACAATCAATGGATTGCGCCGCTTGTCCAGGCCGTGCAATATATCGCGCAACAACTCGATGAGCTAAAAAAGGATCACGAGCATCTTGAGAGCTTCATCACGAAAGATTTCATCGGCGGCTTGCAGGATCTTTATTCCATCAACCAGAGACAGGGCGGAATCGAAGCCTTACGCGCTAAGTACGCGGATGACTTCGCGCCCCACGACGGATACTTAAAAAATTTGCTCGGCGATCGAGATCTCTTCGAGGGCCTCTACGATCACCTGAAAGGCAAGTGGGACGATGAGGATTTCGACCCCGACGATGAAATGGATTCCATCATTGATGAGCTCGAGGAGAACGTCAAGAAGATGCGCGAGACGCTCGGCGCGAATCCCAAAATCCATGGAGTCGTGAGAACCGCCGTTATAGGACCAGAAGGGGAAGAAGAAGGAGAAGAGCCTATAGACTTCTCCAAGGAAATAGAACGGCTTAAAAAAATGCCCGGCATGAAAGCTGCCGCGAGCGAGTAGGAGTAAAAGCAAAAAATGGCCCAGCAAGTTACAAGCGACACGAACATAGCGCCCGTACTCAAGAACTGGTATACGGACAAGAAGTTCGAGAACTTGATCGGAAGAGGCTCGCCGGTTCTTCAGGATATCCAAAAGAACCGAGTCGGGGGAGCGTCCTATAACTTCGCGGCGCTCTACGGATTCGGCGGAGCGTGTTCAGCCGATTGGACGGTCGCGATAGCACAGGCTACCACCCAAGCTCGCAACATCAACTTTTCGGTTCCTCCTGGATATCTCTTTAGCGTATTCAACATCAGCGTGGTTGAGAAGTTCGCGTCGCGAGATGAAAAAGGCGCATACGTAAAGCTCGTGGTGGACAAGATGTTCGCCGCCACCGAGGCGCTGCGTAAGCAATTCGCCGCCGCTCTCTACGCTTCCGGGTATGGCGAGTTCGGGCAAGTGGGCTCCTCCGGAGTGGCAGCCGCCGCTACCACCGCGACGCTTTCCTCAAGCTCCATTCAGGTCATCGACGTGGGAACGGTTTTTGACGTCACCGTTGACTCAAACGGTCCCTCTTCATCCCTTGACGCGACCGGTCCATTTACCGTTACCGCCATCAACAATCTCACGATCACCTTTTCTCCTGCGGTCGGCGCGGCGTGGGTAGCCGGAGCGTATTTGGAGTTCCATGGAGGACGCGACGCAAGCGCCAAGCCCAATTATCCTACTGGTTTCGCCGGCTGGTATCCAACGGTCGGAGGAAGGACCGGCGCGGCGTGGACTACCCTTATTGGGACGCCCTTTTACGGAGTCACACGTTCCACCAACGTGGGCCGTCTCGCGGGATGGTACTACAAGCGAGGCACCGGGCAGGCAGGAGCGAACGAGACCTATTCGAGCGCGATATCGGTGGGCGTACAGCTCGCGCGACGCGCGGGGGCTATCCCAAAGTTCATTATCCTGAACGATAACGATTACATGTACATCCAAAATGAGCTCCAGAGCTTCCGCAACTACTGGCAGTCGGTGGACGTGAAAGCTCCCGATGGAGGCCCAAAATACGTCTTCGGCATCGAGGAGCTTAAGTTCGCTTTTAGCTCGAGTTACATCGAACGCGTTTATGACGATCCGATCTGCCCGCAAGGAACGGCCTATATCCTAGATCCCGATCAGTTTGAGTTCGCCGCGCTCACCAATCCCAATATGCCGGGCGACGGCAACATCAAGGGCAACAACCCCGGAGCGCCCGAGGTCACGGGAGAAGCCGATCCCACGGAAAATCCATTCCAGCTCAACATCGGGGATTTCCTGAACATCCAGCCGGCGACCGCGACTCCCACGGGACCGGCGGCGCAGGTCACGCTCATGCTCATCGGCAACTTCGCGAGCCACAACCCCGCTCACGTCGCGGTCGTGCAGTTCTAAAAGGAGGGGTCCAAAAGACCCCTCCCGAGGCTCCAGATGAAAGCGACCGATATTCGAACGAGAGCTTTGAATCTGGCCGATCTCGCCAATTCCCAGTTTGTTCTCTATAGCGACATCGCCAACTCCCTCTTTGAGTCGTACCGGGATATCTACACTCGCTATACCGACGCCAATAGTGATTTCTTCCTCACGGAAACGGTGATCAACGTTACGCAAGCGATGATCGATCCAAACTCTACCTCAGGCCTTAACGAATATCTCATCCCGCTGCCATCGGATTTCTTGCGTTTGCGCGATGTGGAATGGAAGGGCCAGATTGTGTGGCAGCCGATGGAAAAGTTCTCCATGATGAACAAAAATACGTGGGGAAGCTATCCGCGTTATCGCCTCCAAGGACCAAATCTCTGGGTGGTTGGATCGACCACGATGCAGTTCTCCATGGTGCGAGTCTTCTACTATCGTAGCCAGCCGATCGCGACGATTCCCGACATGGATAAGGTATTTGGCTTCACGCAAGCGAGCATTTCCGCGAAGGCCGCGATGAAATGGGGGACGTATGCCGATACTCCCAATGGCCTCATCTACGCCGATGGGAACAATATCCAGATAGACTCCCTTAATACGAATACCACGGCTATTCTCTATACGGGCGTCTCGCCAACCAATGTCGTCTATTGGGCCGGTTATATCTACTGGCTTGAAGGGGGCAATATCAAGCGGGCGTCAACGGTATTCACGGGGACTCTCGCCGCCGTTTCCCTTACGGGAAGCGGCCTTGTCGCTCGCTTCAGCGTTTCTCATTTTGACGCGCTGCTCTATTACACCGATGGGACGAATACCTACAAAGCGAATCTCGATGGAACGGGGAGCGTCACGCTTCTTACGAGCGTCGCTTCATCGGTGTACGCCTTCAACGGCCTTTTCACGCTCTACATTGACTCATCGAATAACCTAAAAACCACGTCGGGCCTTACGCTCTTGGCCGGCAGCGCCCTATCGGCTACCACCGATGGACAAAAGTTCATTTTCGTCCTTGATGTGTCGGGCAATGTGTGGTCCTACGAGCTTTCATCCACCCAGCCCTATACCCTCTCGGCTGGCGCGATCTTACGCCAATTCGTGACCTATCTCGGACCCTACCACGCCATGAGGCTCCCCATTACCGATTCCTCTTTAAACGTGCTCGCGATATCAAGTGCCGTCGATTACGATTTCTCCTTTCCGAATAACGAAGCGAATGAAATGATGGCCTATCAAATGGCCGTGGATTTCCGCAGAAAGCAAAGCGGCAATCCAGTTCTCCTTGAGCTCTTGTCCGCGAGGCTCGCGGATATTCAAGGACGATTTTCACGGGTGATTCACCGAGATGACTTCGCTCCCGAACGCGTCGGGAACGTCTATCAAAAGAGTTGGTGGTAGGGGATGAGTGAAAGAACGAACATAGAGCTCATGGCCCCTGTCCAAACCTCAGACAATCCCCTTGTCGCGCGGCCATGGGGAGACCCGGCGGCGAAGCACACGCAAAACACCGGCATTCTCAAAGGCGGACTCACCAATCTCTACCTCCAAAAGAACGCGCTTTCGGGCTACGCCTCGTATATAGCTGACAGCGGTCTCGTGATTTCTAGGGCCTCTTTAGGAGCTGGCTTCGACCAAATCATGGTGGGAAACACTCCCATAGGACAAACATCGAACTATGGAGTGCTCGCTCGCGGAAAAGTTATCTGCGACGACGCCATGCCGAGCGCCGACAATACCATCATTGGCGTCAAATACCAGATTTCCTCGACTTCCGTCGTTACGCTTACCTTCGTCGAATATGGCCAGGGCGGCGCGATTCTTAATTCCCGAAGCTCGCAGTTCTCCACGAATTATCAAGTTATATCGGTCCAACAATTCACCCTCGTTCGCTACTTGAATCCACATTTCACCGACTATCAAACGATACTGTTAACCTACGTTGACAATATTTCATCCGCGATCATCTCGGAGCTCTGGAAAGAATCGGCAAGCGGGAATGTTCTTCTCCCGTGGCCCCTTTCGAGACCCGATTCTTTCGTATGGGCGTTCGAAGCTTCCAATGGATGGGTAAGCGGCTCCCCAAACGCTCCCTATTCCTACGTCAATCCGGCGGGAACCGTGGCGACGCAGCTCAATACCAACGCGAGTGGGAAAGCCTATTGTGTCCCGGCTTTAGTAAATGGATATTCCGCCATTCTTCTTACGCAAGAGCTCGGCCCTTCCGGACAGCTCTTTGGCTATCTAGGCTACAATACGAATCACGTATTTTCCTCGACGATGACCTGGGCTAATCTCGCCGCCGCACCCATCGCCCTCACGGGGACGCTTCCTTCCTCTGATAATTCCCGACAACTAGGATTCGGCTACGTTGAATCAAATATCACGACAACGGGAACGGGGGGAGGCAACGCCGTCGTTTCGGTGCCGGCCGCGAGTGGGAAGCAAGCCGACGGTGGCTCTCTCACCGGGATGCTCGCCTCGGGCTCCATAATCGGATGGATGAATCACTATGGAAGATTGTCGGGAACCACATTATGGCCATCCTCCTTCCCATTTGAAATACGCTTTGGGCTAACGAATGGGATACAGAGTTTCCTCTCGGTCGCGAACACCTATAGCGAAACCGTGCTCGTATCCGCGTGGGGGCCGCTTACCCCGAATCCCTTCGCGAGCACTGATTTAATTGATGGGATGGCGTATGGCAACGGAGTATTCGTCGCGGTAACGAGTACGGGAAAGATAGCGTATTCGAAGAATTATGGCTCTTCATGGTCTTCCGCCTCAAGTCCTCTTACGGGATACCTTCAGGTCTTTTTTGGAAACGGTATCTTCGTCGCGTTTGGAAGTGGGACGCTAGAAACGGTGGCAATTTCGACGGATGGAATCTCCTGGACTTCCGCTAGCGTTGGACCATCGCCATATCTGGATGGTACCCAACCCATACTTACAGGTGGGTATGGGAATGGCATCTTTTGTGTGTTCTATAATGCTGGCGACCTAACAAACCATGTCGTGGCCACGTCCGCCAACGGCGTTAGTTGGACGGTAAGCGCCGCCCCTACAACACTATTCCCCTACTATGTGGTATATGGGAATGGACTGTGGGTAACGGCTGGATCTTCGGGGGACCTTTGGTATGCCGCCTCTCCCACGGGACCGTGGACGGCGGCCGTTTCTCCCTTTGGAACGAGCAGCCTGAATCAGATAGCGTTCGGTTTAGATACGTTCGTGGCGGTGGCAAATGGGGGAATGATAGCTATTTCTCAAAACGGCATTTCGTGGGGATCTCTCATAGCCAATCCCTTTGGTACCGCCGCTATTACAAGCGTAACCTATGGATCGGGCGTTTTCGTGGCGGCGACCAACGCCGGCCAAATAGCGATGTCCACGAATGGGGGGGTAACGTGGAGCGCTCTTTTACCAAACTCCTTTTCTTCTACCGCCTATATAGCAGCACTTAGTTTCGGGAACGCTTATTTCACGGCCGGTTCAAGTGGTGGCTCGACAGCGGTCGCGCCTCCGGCAATCACGGTATATGAAGATACCCTCGGCACCCTTCTCACGAATCCCGGCGAGATAGACAATTCCTACACGCCTTCGGTGATAGAGAACAGTGGGCAAGTAGGAATTGTCTACCGGTACAATAACGAATATCGCTATATATTCATCGGGAGCATGAGCGCGTCGCTTCCAATCTTGCCGCCAATTCAGAAGATCTCCAAGAATGTCTATAAGCTCAATACAATCTCGCCGGGGAATATCGTCGATGTAAGCTCGGGAACGTTAGAGATAAGCAGCATCGATTATAATGGGAGAATGCTTCTAGCCTCCACGGCGACGACGCAACTCGTGGCGCAAATGATTAACGCGAAATACGTGTCCTCGATGGATGTAGGAGGGCGCACTTTAAGCGTAGCGACTTCCGGAAGCGGGGCTTTAGCGTTCGCGGTGAAAAATCTCGTGCAAGGAACGCTTCCCAATCAGTATGAGGTTGACTATTTCCTATCGGGAGGAAGCGGCTTCAACTATGTGCAATCGACAAGTACGTCGGGATCTGTTGTAATAGACTTAAGCAAAGTATCGCCGCGTCTCACGTATGTTTCATCGCTGCTTATCCCGATTGGCATGGGCTATATATATGGAGACAGATTTATACAAGACGAAGATTCAATTCTACTTCTTGATTGGTTCTATGTGGATTTCTGGGGCAATCAACACGAAAGCGACCTCTATGTCATCGGCAACGAAGTCACGAACTTCACTGTAGCCTTCCAGTTGTTCGGGAATATCTACATCTATGACGGAGAGATTATCTGGCTCGCCCACATCGTGAACAATGTCTATGTGGCTCGCCAACAAATCGCGATCCAAACGGGACTCTCTTTTCTATGCGCTGGACCGGACGCGGCTTTCTTCCTATCTTCCTTCGATAATTCAGTGTGGGCGTTCACGGGCTCGCAGTCGGTGTCAAAGCTTCTTTTGTTCAATCAGCTAGACCCCATTCTTGGGGGGGCTTTCAGCGTCATGGAAAATACCCTCGTACTCCTGACCGCTACTAGAATAGTTTTTGTTCGAGACGGCGCGTTCAGCACCATTCAGCCGCTCGCCTCAGATCAAACGGCGCTGCGAATATTTACCACCGAGAATGGAATAATCTTCGCGAACAATGTCTCAAGTTGGCAGTACAGCTTCAACGCATTAGGCGCCGTCCAGCCACTCACGTGGCAGAGCGCGTATTTCGGCCAGCAGGGATTCGAGAAATCAGTGGGGCTCAAGTTCAACCTCACGCTCTTCGATCCCACCAAGAGCGCACAAACCGTTACGCTCACCTCATACTCTTATGACGAATCAGGGTCTTCCTCGCAGTCATCCGCTATTACCATAAATCCATCCGATTGGTTCGCCAACGGATTGCGGACAGTGAGGATACAACCCAGCGACCAACGTTCTCTCGGAGTTTCCGTGGGACTCTCATGCGCTTCGAAAATAACCCTACTTGCCGCAAGCGCGGTTTTTGATGATGATAGTGAAGGAGAGGTACCGGCCCCGTGGTCGGGATAAACAACAAAAATGACGTTTTGGGATGAGCTAGGGAATTGGGTCGGTAACGCGCTGGGATGGAATCAGGCGCAAGCCGCGCAACAAGCGAGAGACCAAGAAGCCCAAGCGGTGCAACAGCAAATGAATCTGGCGGGGGGGGCGGCTGGAGGGGCTGCCAATATGCTCGGCTCCTTCCAGCAGTCCATGGGCGCTAACGCCGGGCAAACCATTCAAAACGCCACGAATGCTGCCATGCCGGTCGCGAGGCAAATTGCCGGCATGACCGGCAATGTCTCGGGCAGACAGACACTGTCGGCCGCGCGAACCGCCGGCTTGAACAAAGGACAAGCAGCTCTTGAAGGCGGACAGATGGCCGGCAACGCAACTCAGGCGGCTATGCCAGGAGCGATCCAGCAACAGATAGGGAACTATCTAGGAGCGGCCGGCCAATTCGGTGCGATGCAGGGACAGCTCCAAGGACAGGCCCTGCAAGGATACGGTCAAGCGGGACAGACAGCCGAACGCATGGCGAACCCGCAAGGCGAACAGGGACGAAAAGGGTTTGGGCTGGGGATGGGCATGTTAGGCTCCGGGATCGGCGCGTTTGGAACCCCGGCGGGAGCCGGATCAGCCGCGTTGGCTGGAGCGGCGCAAGGAGGAATAGTGGAAAGCCCCACCGTAGCCGGAGAAGCAGGGCCTGAAATAGTTATTCCCGTGCGCAAAATATTTAAGAAAAAGCGAACGCTTGAGGAGATTATCAAAGTGATTCGACCCGAGGTAGAGAAGACCACCGAAGCTCATCCCGATGAGAAGGCGGACCCTTCGGTCTCCGATCTTCGCAAGCGCATTGAGGCCATTGAAAGCCGCTATCAGGGAGAGAAAACTTCATGAGCGATCCCACGTTCGTTCCAGACATTCTACCAACTCAGTATAGTCCGGTGATACCTCAAGCGCCAGCACAGCCTCCATCCACAAGCGGATCTTCCCCTCTCTATGGTCCTGTCGCGCAATCACAGATTCCCTCGCAGGCTCCCCATGGCGTTCCGGCCCAAAGCGCGAAACAGTCGTTCTGGCAAAAACTGGGAAACGTACTCACGACCGGAGCCAATGCCATCGGCGGAGATTTATCTAGTGTAGGTCGAATGTTCGCTGGAGGGACAGGGAGCAATCCTCAAGGGAACAATCCTTCGCTTATCTCTCCTGGCGCTGCCGCCCAACCAGTGAAACAGTCGTTCTGGCAAAAACTGGGAAACGTACTCACGACCGGAGCTAAGGCAAGTGAGGATAAAGGAGGCGGTGGCAAGGGAGGTGGTGGCAAGGATTACATGGAGACCCTCAAGGGTTTTCAGCCCCCCATGCCTGACTACGTTCCCCAAGATGTTACAAGCGCGGCGCAACAGCCGGAGATAGCGAAGCTTCTCCAAGACGTCGCTTCCATGCCTCGGACAGCCTTTGGAGGAAGGCCCGGATTTTTAGGCGCTCTCGTTGACGCCGTCCAGAGCATGGGCATGACGGCGGCGGGGCATCCAGAGCTCGCCATTTCCTCCCGTGAAGCGCAGGCTCGTTCCCAGATGGTCCAGGACGTGATGAATCGAGCGCAAAGATATGGTTTCACGGTCGCGCTCAATCACTATCTGCAGCGTTCCGCGCAGTTGCAAGAAGCGCTCCAAACCGCTCCCATAGCGCAGCGACTGGCGGCCTCGGGGGCGCTCTTCCGGAAAGAGCTTGCTAAGCCGCTCGCTTATTATAATCCAGCGAATAGAGCCTACACCATAGACCAAATGATGAGGCTGAATCCCAACATGAGCTATGCGGAGGCGTCAGCTCTCCTGGACTCTTCCCTGAACACGATGGGCGGTTTCCAGGGCGCTATAAACTTCGGGAACGCGTCGCCGAACCTTACCGCTTCGCAGGTGGGTAAATGAGCGATGTAACGTCCGCTCAGGCGTCGAATCCGAACGCTGGGAGCGCTTCTTCTCCGTGGGCCGGAATTCTAGCGAACTTAGGGGCCGGAGGTTATGAGGCGCTCAATCAAGTCGGAATGGGCTTGCCCGACTACATCTTGAAAATAGCCGATAGCCCAGCCTATCAGAACCTGCATAATTTTCTCTCGCGACATTCAGCGGCGACGGGACTAGGAGGAATCGTCGGAGGTCTCGATTCTCTTCTGGTCCCAGGGGGAGGAGGGCTTCGCGCGATCAGCGAGCTCGAGGGCCGATCCCCGGCTTTCAGGGCGGGAAGCTATGAAGCACTCAATCAAGCCGGGATGGGTTTGCCCGACTATGCCCTGAAAACAGTCGATAATCCAGCCTATCAGAACCTGCAAGGATTTCTTTCCCAGCACCCGACAGCGAAAGAAATAGGAGGCGCTGCGGGGCTTCTGGGTTCCCTCGCGATTCCGGTGGGAGGAGAGCTGGAGGGCGCTGGAGCGCTCGCGAGAGGGATAGGGCTTGGAAAAGTGGCGGACGTTCTTCGTTCGGGAGCGGATATCGCGAGTGGGGCGACCCCGGTGAGCGGCCTTCTTGGAAACATTTTTAAAGGCGCGCTCCAAGCAGCCCCACAGGCCCTGATGCGAACCGCGACGGGAAACATCACGCCCCAACAGGGCACCACGGGACTCTTGCTCGGGGGAGCCCTTGGAGGAGTCTCGGGAATCTTAGGTGGAGCGCTCGGGAAGGAAGGGGGGGCCTTGAAGAAGCTTGGGCAAGAAGCGACTATATCGGGTCTCGGCGTCACGCCTGGAATGCTCTCACGAGAGGCTTCTTTTGGACTCTCTCCTCGACAGGTTCTCACCAAGGCGCTCAACGCTCAATCAATCAAGCAAAATATTTATGATCTCTCGCGGAAGTTCGGTCTGGATACGCTCGATAAGTGGGAACAATGGGATGATGCGAATGTCAAGCCGATCTTCAATGCGGTCGATAAAGTATGGTCACAGAAAGGCTTACCTTTAAGCGATCTCGTACAATCGGCGCTCAAGAATCCGAACGCCGAGGACTTTAAGGCCGCCCTCGCGAATCCAATGGCAAAACAGAGACTTGAGGAAGCCTTCAACATTTTGTCACAAGAAGGCGATCCCGTTCCCCTTAGTAAATTGAGAGACGCGGATTCCGCCATGCACCAACAAGCGAACGCGGCCGGTCCGACAGGAGGAGTGGCGCAGCTACCGCTTAGGACCGCGGCCAATGGGATGTCCGACCTTCGTAACATAGCGGAGGACGCGGCGATGAAGGATGCCGAGAAAGAAGGGATCATCAAGCCCGGTGAGCTAGATTTCGTAAAGAAAATGTATCCGGCGATCCACACCATGCGACAAGCCTACGGAAAGGGAGCAACGGGCTTATTCTCAGTTTCTCCCGGGTCCGCCACCATGAACAAACTCGCGGTGGAAGCTATCTTTGGAGGCGCGGGAGGCATCGGGGGAGGACTCGCCAATCCCAACGCGTCCCCCTCCCAACGACTCCAGAATGAGCTTCTGGGCGCGTTCGCGGGCGCAGCAGGAGGAGATATCCTCAACAGGGTGGTTTCCCGAGGAGCCACGCAAGGCATCGGAAAGCTAGCTTCTTTCCTAGAAGGAGGAGCGGGAGGAGGAGGGGGACAGATAGGTCAAGCGCTCGCCTCGGCGGCGGGAGGGGGAGGGATCTTGAGCAAAATAGCGGCCAAAGAGCCTATCATGGCGGCCCTTTTTGGACATGCAGAACCTGCGCCGGTAGCGAATCCCATTTCCTCAAGCCCCTTCCCCAATGGACCTCCTACTTACGAGCAACTTATCCAATCGGACAATCCTTACTACAGGCTTATCGCGCAAGGCGTCGCGAACGCGTATGGATCGTCCTTCGCGTTCCTAAGGAACGCCGAAGGGAATAGATATTCGATTGATGACGTGGTAAAGAAGGCGTATCAGGAAACAAATGGATTCTCGCCTGAATCTTCTCAATTCTTTTTGACGGCTCCGGGAGAGAATCCACAAGCCGTTTCGCAGGATGTACAGATCGCGAAAGCCCTGAATGGAATTGACTGGAAGGGGCTTGAAAATTGGTATGGAGGGCTCATGCAGGGCAAGGCTCCGGCGCTCGGACGCCAACTCGCGGGAGCTTTGGATATAGGAAGCGCTCGCGCCATCCAGCAGCAAATGCAACAACTCTTGAACGCTATTCCCCCCAGCTCACGGGCTGTCGTGGAGAATCAAATCGACCGCGTAATGAAGCTACCGAATCTCTCGACGCAGCAGCGCGAAGAAATGGCCCAGGAGGCCGTATTGAATACCGAGGGACTTTTCTATAATCCTGGCCTTATGAAGTCTCTCGGGTTCGTGAGGTAAAGAATGTCAGATATGCCGATTCGCGATCTTCTGAAAGCCAATTTCAGCAAATCTCTTGAGAAAGGTCCATCGGAGACTTCCCAGGCGAACAAGCCGCGTGAAGCCGAGCGAAAGTCGAAAAGCGAAAGCGCTCCCATCTCCGATATCTACGCGGGCGCTTCGGCGCAGCGCTTTTTCAATCCCAATTTCAAGGCAATCGCTCCTCCCATGGCGCCAAGAAACGTGAAAGCCCCAAGTGAAACCGAAGCGCTTCGAGGCACTGCCAATCAGATGGCGATAAGCGGGGCATGGGGAACGCCTCCCGAGAAAGAAAAATGATACCGAGTCAATTACCAATCCCCGGATTCACTTCTCCAAAGGACAATGAACCCGAAACGCTGAAAAAGATATTCGTCTCCCTGTGGTCGTTCATCCAGCGCATTACACAACAATTGAATCTTGTGATTCAAGCGATTTCGGCGGCTATCGCGGATAGTTCATTCGCCATTGTGGGCATGAAGATAGTCACTAACTCGAATGGAACGGCGATCATGTATTCGAATGGATGGATGGAATGTTGTCAGTTGTTGAATAATGTATCAGTTACGGATTCGTTTCCGAATCAGTATGGATCTACATCGGGGATAAGCTATTACGCGAAAATAAGCTGGACATATCCAGTGCCATTTATTTCTCCTCCACAATTCCAGGGCACCAGCAACTATGATGAACCGGCAGGAGGATCAACGACCGTGGCGGTTGCCATAGGCTCGCCCATAGGCGTTTCAAGCGCCCAATGTATGGTCTTTGGAAGGGCCTTCGGTACCACAACTGCTTCCGTTTTCTTTTTTGCTTATGGTTACTGGAAGTGAGGAGGCTATGAATCACGAAAATGACCGGCGCAAGTATAAAATCCAGTGGGAAACTCTTATAGCCTTGGGTGGATTCCTCGTGGCCTTTGCAAGTGGAGGATGGAAGCTCTACACGAATCTCGACACGAGGCTACGGAACATAGAGATTCAGATGAGTGCGGTAGCCCAGGAAATACACGATATGTCGCAACAAACAGCCTACAATATCCCATTTCGATCAAGAATAGAGGTACCGAAATGAAAGCAATCAGAGCGAGGACCGTTGATCTCATCTTCACGAAGATAGGCGCTGTTGGCTTCATGGTGGTCGCCTACTTCGTCGTACGACCATCCGGATGGATTGCCATCGTCGCGATAGGCGCGGGAATCTTCATCGTCGGGTTACCGATTTCCGTGAGCGTCTGGCAACAGCAGATAGCCAAGATCATACAGGCTAAAAATGGGGAGTTGAAATGATTCTGCAAACCGACAGACGCTTCACCGACCCTGAGATAGGCCCCTATGGTTGTCAGTGGATGGCTCAGCTATTTTTGCTACACCGCTTCGGAGTTGAGTTCTCCATAGAAATCATCCAAACCGCGCTCAGTGCCCTTCGGATTCAAAAGGCGAGTTACCAGGGCGAAAGTCCAGACCCGGCCAATCCCATCTATGTCATAGGGTCCCAGTGTTTCATCAATAATCCCGAGGATATCGTAACCTATTTCGGCTTGACCTATGGAGCTCCTGCGAGGATGACAACTCCTGGATATACCTGTAAGCAAGGCGAACAAGAGATTCTCCAATGGAAGCGCCCAGGATGGACTCACTACTGCGCGGGCGATGGGAGGGGCAATGTGGCCTACGATCCCGAAGGCTACTCGGTGACGGTGCGCGAAGGCGTGCTGACGGGTAAGAAAATATTCACCATCATCGCGCCGACTTGACAACAAGGATTTTGGTGGTCCACAATTGAGTCAAGAAGTAGGAGAAGATCCGGGTGAGCTTCCGGTCTTAAAGAATTGGTACATGAGCAATAGGAAGAAAAAGAAAATGAGCGCACTGACGTATGGAGAGCGCAAAGACATGCCGAAAAAGGACTTCGCGCTGCCGAAAGAAAAGGATAAAAGCAACCCAGCGGGGAAGGGAGCGTACCCCATAGAAGACCAGGCGCATGCTCGCGACGCTCTCGCGCGTGTGTCGGCGCATGGGACGCCGGAGCAGAAAGAGGAAGTCCGCGAGAAAGTAGAGAAGAAATATCCGGGGATTGAACAATCCAAGGGCGAAGAGGCTGAAGGGAAGCGGAAGGAAAAGCGCTCGATGGATGAATGGCTAAAAAGCGAGCGAAGGGCTCGCGTGAGGAAGGAGAAATAAATGGGTCCAATTATCGAAGTCCCCAATCCCAACGGGGGAGTAACGCCCGTTGGCCTGGTTTCACAAATTGGGTCAACGCAATCTCAAGCAACGGGAGGAACGGCGTATTCCATCAGTCAGAAATCGGGAAGCACGGGCCTTACGGGACTGGCCGCCGCCGCTCCTATTCTTAGTCTCCGATGGACGAATGCGCTATACAACGCTGTTGTCACGCTATTTAGATGGCAATTCCTCGTTACCACCGTTTCGACCGTGGCGGGCCTTCTTGATTCATCGCTATCCGTGGCGCGTTCGTTCACAATAGCGGATACGGGAGGCGTCGCGGTAACGTTAGCTGGCAACGACCAGAAGAAGCGCACTTCCTATAAAACCACCGGCATGGCGATTCAAATGGCGCAGACGACGGCCCTCGTCGCGGGAACCCGGACCTTGGACGATAATCCCGTCGCTATGAATGGCGGGTGGCTTACCATAACAACGCTCGGAGCTTCCCCGGATTTCGGAGCGAGCATTCCTTCTCAGTTCGATCCATCGCAGGAAGGGATCACGCTCGCGGCGAATGAAGGCCTCGTGCTTGCCATGATCTCCGCGATGCCCGCCTCCGCCGTCGCGCAGCTTTACTTCCACATTGAATGGAAGGAAATACCGATAGGCGGATATTGATAATGCCTCTTGAAAAGGGCTCTCGTAAGCAAACCGTTTCGCGGAATATCAAGACCGAACGAGATGCGGGCAAACCGGAAGACCAAGCGGTGGCCATAGGTCTATCAAAGGCTCGAGAGTCGGCGAAAAAAGAAGGCAAAAAAAACCTCCCCGATTGGCTCAAAAGTCCCAAGCGCAAGCGCGAGAAGGGAAAATGAATGCCGCTTCACTGTGGACAAAGGGACGATGGTATCTTCTTGTGGCTCTCTGCGGTATTGCTCTTGGCGCTGGCCTTACTTTTCTTCTCGGCGTCGGCGGTTTATCCTCAGAACTTGCCAGCGCCAAACGATCCCTGGTTGACGCTGAAGCGGCTTATCGACAGTCAGCCGCAAGCACTGTTGAGCTACAACGAAAACTTGACAGCGCAGATAGAACAGTTACAGAGCAGCAACGACAACTTGACCAGGCAGTTACGAGCGCTGTCAAGGAGCAACGAAGCCTTACGCGAATCGCTTCAACAATCTCAAGCAGCGGCGGCAGCCTCGAAAGTCGCGCTCGGCAAATCGCAAGTCTCTTTGATCAGCTCTATGCGGTATATAACGGAAGCTCAAAGAAAGGCGCGCATCCTTGAAGCGCGGAACAAATTGCTAGGGATCGGTTTCACCGTCGCGGTCGCGGTGATCGCGGTAGCTGGAGCGTACGCTGGAGGCCGCGCGGCGCATCTTTGGTGAATCACGCTCCCCCTCCCGCACTCGCGGTGAAGGCGGGGGACTTTTTGTGTTAGATTTTAAGCGCCGAGCTTCTCGCGCTTTGGAGTTTCGCGTGCACACCCTTGAATCGAGCGTGTAAAAAGTCATAATCGATCGCTATTTTATCGGCGTTTTCAATGGCGAACAGAAGTCGATATGTAATCTCCTAGATGAGCTCAGGGGAGGTCCGCGCTACTAAAAAAGGAACATAGGCGCGAGCGCGGCTGTCCGTCAGCGAAATCTCCTCATAAGCTCGCGCCTTGATAGCGCGGGGGCTTCCATTCGGGGCCTTAATCACCACCTCCCTTATCATGGAGCGTAGCACTTCTCTAGCTTCTTCGAGACGCCACGCGCGCGAAGCTTCGTGATTGTCCCACGTGAAACAATCGTGGAGATCTGTATCATTTTTTTTGGCGAAGGTGACAACTTGTTCGGGAGTTAACTCGCTGCCTATCCTCTCAAGCTCTTTCTTTACCGCTCGAACATTCATGTCGAGATATTTTCTTAATTTAGCATCCGCCATAAGGCCCTCCTAAAAATAAAATAAGAGATTACGAAAGCGGTTTCTCCATTCCTTCTCTCATTTTGCCATGCCCTTCCACGGTATTCCTGTAACGACATAGAGTGCTACTTCCCAAGCGAGTTCCCCGCTTTGTCCCTTGTAGGCGTACACCGCGCGGCGCCAATCCCCGGTGCGCCAATATAGCGATACGAGCAACCTGAGCGCCACCCGCGTGCTCACAACCGGATCATACGGATCAATTGGTTTACCTCCATTAAACCGAACCGAAAAATCATGTCCCCATCGCGTATTGAGTCCCCACCAGCCGAGCGACCAACTGTGCGTCATAGGCTCATAGGCGCGAGTGTAACGATAATTGCTCGACTCGCTATACTTCAGCCGTTCGGCGATTCCAAAAGGTATGCCAAGCTTTCGCGCTTCGCGTTGCGCGCAGTAATCCACGAATTGATCCGCCGAAAGGGCCGGGAGGAGGGAAGAAGTCATCGGAAGCAAAACCATCAGAAAGATAGTCAAGCGCTTCACAGCTTTTCTCTCCTTGCTTCCCACGCGTCGATAGGTTCCGTGTGCGGACACAGAGGCGCTGTTCCTTGGTGTAACCATCCAAGCGGTATCCCACAGACAGAACATTCTATTACTTCGCGGTGCAGGGCTTTCTCCTGAATGTGAATATGGCTACAATGCCAACAATGCACGTAACAGTTACAGATGGGATAGTAGTAATCAAATCTGACGAAAGGGTTATCAACGCTCACTTTGCGCCACGGTGCCCCGCAGTAGGGACATTTACCGCCGAACATCTCGATCAACAACAGTGTGGCTCCTTCATACATTCCTGATTCATTTAGGATGTCCGCGTCTTTCATTTCGCGATCGATAAGTCGTTTTCCCGCTTCCACGGGAGTTAGGGCGCCAAGAAGGGGAGACAGAGTTGCTTTCACGAGTATTCTCGCGGGTCTCATTCTTTCATCTCGATCTTGCGGCCATATGGGCGGTAAGATGATGGCTTTTTGCTTCCCACGACGCTATCACAACGTTCAGTGGGGTCAATCATGCTTCTTTATCTTCGCAAGTCTCGCTATCGTTTGCTTTCGTAGGGATGCGGCCGAAACGCCTTGAGAGGCCCATCGTTTATCATCGAAGGTATCTAGCATCCGATGAAGCTTCGCGTTGATGGTCTCCATTCGTAGACGCTCGCAGCGCTCGCACCAAAGATCATTTGATTTGAGCGACTTTCCACGCTCCACGACATTATCGCAACGTCCTTCATAGGGGCCATAACCGATGCACAATCTATCAGTCATATTTCCTCCCTCTCTAGTGTCATCGCAAGCTTATACAGCGCCCATGCGGACTAATACGCGTTTTGCCACCATCCAGATATCCGACGGATACCATCGCAGGGAAGAAATCCATCGATCGTTCTTGGTAAGGTAGCGAAACGCCGAGAAAAACATTCTCCCGCGATCCGCTGCTTCTTCTTCGGTGGGCTCGTGGCCAAGATAGCGGAGCGCTTCTTTGCGGAATAGCAGCGCAAGCCGCCTAACGCATGATCGCTCCTTGCCTATCGCGGTGCCATTGTAGCCTGAGGGACCTAATTCTTGTAGGCATTTAGCCTCGATTCGGGCTTCTAGCGAATCGTGAAGGGGAGGCATTCCGCGATGGCGCGAATCTTTCTCTTCGGGGGTTTTTGTAGGCGGGGTAGGCATCTTGGGAGGGAGGCAGTCCCTCTCTTCGTGGTTTTTTCTAGACGGGAAAGGCAGCCTGAGAGAGAGCGCCTCCTTGTCCTCGAGGGGTTTTTTATGCATGGTGGGCATCCAGCTAGGGAGCGATTCCTCTTTTTCGGGAGGCGTCTCGCGAGGGAGCGATTCTTGCTCTTTGACGGCTTTTCTAAACATCGAACCGAGCGATTCCGTCGCTCGGTACTGATTCTTATCAGTATCTTTTTCTAGTTCTTCAGGATAGTTCTTGATATCTAGATCTAGATCTAGAGCTAGATCTGATTCTTCAGGATTATTCTTGCTAACTAGATCTAGTTCTGTTGGCGTCGTTTGCAGTAGGGTAGTGCATGATAAGTGATAGGAAGAGGTGCATGGGGAGGCGGAAGGATGTTCTATGGTGGAAGGGGGGAGAGGTTGCGGCCAGCTGGAAGCCTCGAGAAGGGAGGAATCATCCGTTTCTTTCGTTCTTGCGTCAAGGATAGTGTAGAGATTGGAGGTCAAGCCTCCATCTGGTCGGTATCGTTTTCTGTATTTTAGGTATCCCGCTTTTCGCAGCTCCTTGAGAGCATAGAAAACCATGCGCTTTCCCATGCTACCCTCCCGCGCTATGGTCGCTATGGAAGGGAAGGCGGTGTGAGTCGTTTGGTTGGCGTGATAAGACAGGACTGTGTAGGTCAGCTTCGCGGCCCGACTTAAGCGACTCTCGATTATCGACGATCGAGTGATGAAAGAGTCCCAAGGCTCAGGGGATCTATCATCGGATTCGTTTTGTTCGTTCATGGATACCCTCCTATCAAAAAAAATGCCCCTAGGGGAAGGACAGGTGTGGCAATCTTGAACCGTCTATGCGCTCAAGGATAGCCACCTTCCGGCTAGGGGCTAATGTATAATATTAAAGGATGGATTACACCTGTATTCACCATCTAGTCCTATGACTATTAAGAGTGTATCACCTTTAGGGCGGAGTGTCAAGAAATATTTTTCTCCCTCCCTCGCATGAGCATCTTCCGAATGCGCTTCGCGAGGTGTTCAGCCTCCTGAGGCCTTCCTCCGATGTTTTGGGCGTCGTTGCAGGCGAGGGAACAGACGGGCCGTAGGTTTTCCTCGTGGTCTATCACCTCCGCACCGTAGTGATGCCGATTGGCTATTGTATTCGCTATCCGATGCGCGAGTTGCGCGTTGGTGCGGTAGTCTCCGAGAGGACAGCCGCACGTCGCGCATCTATATCCCCACCGGGCGAATACTTTCAATCGTTTTTCTCGTTGACTCAACGGTCCCCATTCTTGGATCATACGATGCCTCCAATTACGGCGTCCATCTCTACTTGGGCATCATAACAATCTTGTAGAGTCCCCTCCAGGAGCGCCCTCCATTCGTCGTGGGTGTAGCACGTGATGGATTTCAGGTACACCGTTCCCACGCCCACTCCTTGCACAAACGCTCCCGCCGCCCAAGGGGGAGGATCAAATGTCCCATTGAATATCCGTCGGGGGCCATGCGCGAGCTTGAATTTGATTTTGACTTCATCAAACCCCTCGGCTGTCGCGATTGAATATGCCCTGACTAACGCGTGGAACAATCGGGATTGGCGTTCATTCCAGTCGGGTTTCTCATCGCTGAAGGTCACGGTAAGCTCATCTCCCTCTTCGTGCGCCGCGCGCAGTGGAGCGAGCTTCGCGCATTCCAGATTGTGGACTTGGCCCCCTTGAAACACCGCTCGGCAACTAATGGTCATTTGCCGCGACCGCTGAAAACGGGATGGTTCACGAAATGGACTCCCGGGACTTCCCCGCGGCCTTTGCTCGACTGCGCGAGTGAGTCAAGAGCCTTTTGATTTACCACCATGAACTCGCGTGGAATCTTTTTGATGTCGTCCACCACGGCCGTCCAATGATCTCGATAGCTATTGGCGCTCACCGTGGAGCGTAATTTCGGGACTTCCACCGTGATCTCGGGGATTGGTTCATCACGCAGAGCTATTGCGGCCTTCGTGTCGCCCAAAGCATCCAGGGTGGCGCCTAAAGCTTCCCGTTCCATCCTCAATCGCGCTTCGGCCTCGAGGCGCAGTTGCTCGGCCTCCAAATCCGCTATCTTGAGCTGATCCTGGTCGTATATCTGCATCTTTTCGATGGCGAGGCGCTGTACGCGTTTAAGAACGGCAATGTAGGTATCGTTCTGGAGTCGCGTGATGCGCATGTGCAAATCACGCGCCCATTCCCTGCTCGGCTTGAATACGACGTCCACTAAGGTTTTTTCCGCCAAAACTGCTTCCTTGCGATACGCATCAACGCGTCCGTAGTCCCGGCTTGTGAGGATAGTGATGGCAGCGAGACTTGCCTCTATTTCCATGGCTCGCTCTAGATATTCGGTGGGCTCCGGAATGGCGGGGACCTCGATCCTCTCCCGTTTGACTATCATGTCGCTCATATCATCCTCCTAGTAAAGTTCAATCTGGTTAGCCTCGCCGCTGATCGGTTCATCGCTTGGATCGGCGGGGAAAGATTTTTCAGCCGACTTACTCAGGCCACTCCTATCGGATTTGATGGCCTTTGGCAAGCTCGCGAGCGTTTTGGCGAGCTCCGCGATCGCCGACGCCGGCACGAGCACCGATAAACGATTAACCTTCGCCTCAATCTCTTTCGCGTCTTCACGGGTGAAGATACCCGCGCTCACAAGCTCGTGCAAATGATCAATGACTTTATGTCGAGCGGCTTCAACGCTCGGATGTCCTTGAGTAAGGCCATCCGTTTGACGCGGGCGCGGAGAAGGAGGAGAAACGGGCGCCGGTCTTCCATCATCGTCTTCGTCTTCGACGATCACGCCAAACCCCGCAATGAAGGTATATCGACGCCCGTAGGTGCTCATCGCCCCCGCCACTTGAATGGGATTCATTCGATCGGTACCATCGAGGGGAGGCACGTCGAAGAAGTTTTCATCTGAGTGTCCCCATCCGCTGATGCGCATGTAACATCGCTTCGCTCCATTTGGCATGACCTCCTCGCGCCACCTGTAGGAGAAGCCGTGCTTCGCGATGATGGGACCATACGCGCTTTGCAACACCTCGATCGGGGCGTACTTGTAACCGAATCCTTGCTTGGATCGTTTTACCGCCTCGAACTCAGCTTGCATATGCGCGAAATGCTCATCGAACGCGAGCTCCGCTTGCCTCGCTTCCTCGCTCGCTCGCAATTCTATGAGCTGGCGCAATCGTTCGACATCCAAATCCTTGTCCACCGCGAGACGAAGCAGTCCCATGTAGTCGGATACGATTGGCACCGCGCTCGGCTTGGGAGTGATTGCTCGAACCGGTCTCGTATTAGCCATTTTCATCCTCCTTCAATTTGTCTAGGGAATGCTCGATTCGCATATCCCGCCGGCGTTCTGGAGTATCTGAGTCTTCCAAAAGCTCGCATCCGAAGACGTTTCCTAGATTGACGCGTATTCGCTGGATCGCTTGCGCTCCGATGGAAGAGGCGCTGGGATAATCCCGAGCTATGCGCGCGAGCTCATCGGTGGCGTCCTGGACGGCGATAAGCTTCGCCCTTCGATCCTGTTCGTAGTCTGAGAACAATACCACCGTTTTCGTGTCGGATGTATATACGCCTAATTCTTTCTGGACAAACGCTTTATATTTGTTCATGGCCTTCCTCTGGAGTGATATCATTGCTCTTCTTCCTTCGCTTGGGTTTCGAGTCGGACAAGCTTTTCCTCAATCGCGTCCAAAATAAACGCGGTTAATCCTCCGCGCCCTCGCTTTTTCACTTCCCTTTCGATGCGCCGCCTATAGTCTGGCGGACACCGGAAACCCATGTGGTAATTTTTCGTTCTCATGTATTTCTCCTTCCCATCCATAATGTATACCATGGTGAACAATCTGTCAACAAAAAAGAACGGTTCTTTTGTCGAATCATAGAATAATAACAAGTGGGAAGCTTGGGTTGGGGGCTTTATTGTTCTTTCGTCTTTTTTGGTCTACCTCCCTTCTTTCCGTTCTCGCGGGCCACTTCCTTCAGCCGCTTGGGATCTCGCGCCGCGCGGGCCTTTTTCAGATGCTCCGCTAAGGTAACCTTATTCATTTGTTTCTCCTTTCCTCATTACTTCGTTGATTATATAAGATAGGCAGATAGGAGCCAACGCGGGGACCGCCGCCCACGCCGCCGCTCCCGCCGCCCACGATGTCGCCGCCTGCGCCGCCTGCGCCCCCTGCTCGGTGTAAGACAAACATTCTATTGTCCACACCGCCGCGCTCGCCGCCCACGCCGCCGCAGCCGCAGCCGCCCACGCCGCTCGCGCCGCCGCCCACGCGGCTGTCCACTGCGTCCATGCCGCCGCGTCTCTCTGTGCCGCCGCCGCCACATCCGCCGCCCGCGCGGTTTCGGCTGCCTGCGTCATCGCGGTCCGTGCGCTATCCTCGGATCTATCCTTTCTCCGGAGCCACTGCTCCCCCCACGCTACGTAGCTCGGATCGTAGTACACCCGCAGCGCCACGCGAATCGCGATCTCCACGCGAGCGGCCACCTCGATCTCAGGGAGGGGGATCTCTCGGATAGCGGTAGCCTCGCGCACCCCCTGGTGGGTCCCATCGTCCGCTACGATCGCAGGGACTTCGACCTCCCACAGCCGGGTGTAGGTGGGGACGTGAGCAGGCCACATATAGGCCGCCTGGAGCGCGGTCTCGTAGACGTGGATGACGCCATCCGAGCACAGGGTCCGTCCTTTCCCCTTCGTCCGATTCGTCCGTCCGGGCTCCCAGAGCATGTCGCCCCGCGTAGTCCCATCAGATCCAGTGAGCTTGTACCTGATCATATCTTCCTCCTTGCTGACTCTATCATCCGCGCTTGGGTTTCACCTTCCCTTAGGAGGGGAACAGTCTCAAGCGCCGGTCCAACTCCGGCGCTCACCCTACCGAGCGGGCTACTCGTTATCCCAGCACCTCCTCGATGATGGAGCACAGCGGGATTATTGCTCCTGTCCGAGCAGATGCC
>SCLI03000344.1_pt1 | contig 30589 bp, 46 predicted proteins | sample 7268041 | NCBI WGS metagenome assembly SCLI03 (sample SAMN10721081, study PRJNA514188) | viral metagenome | isolation source: depth-stratified mine tailings core A | place: China: Fankou Pb/Zn Mine tailings | collected 2017-10 | reverse complement strand
TCAAGCGGGGTAGTAATTCTGGGGGCATAGGGTTTATTCACAATCTTTGGGAGGAAACCTACTATGCGTTCACACTTCTCCTTACCATACTTTTTTAGGAGGCGTGTCATGGCTGAACGTTGTGTCTTATTCGGGAATAACATCTCGTAAGAAGGATTTACGTTCTTAAAGAGTTCTATTAAAGAGTTTATATCTTCTTTCTGCAACGCTTGCGTTGCCTCGTTTGCTTTGTCTACTGTACTGTCTAACTGTACTGTCTTATTAGATTCCGCATTTTCGCGGAGAGATTCCGAGGTTTTGCGGATTCTCTTACGCGATTTTGCGGATTCTCTTACAACGACAGATTCCGCATTTTCGCGGACTCTGTTTCCGAATTGTTTGTATGCCTTGAATACGTTAAAAGATATTCCATAAGGAGTTCTAATCGCTTCAATGTATGGGTAAGACACAAGTTTGTTTACCCATCGAGTATAAGTATCACGACTTATTCCTAGTTCTTTTTCTACCTCTTCGTATTTTATTGGTTTTCCTCCTAAAACTTTTCCTATTCCTTTCTCGTTTATGGAGGTCATCTTATCTACAAGAAACATATAGAGCCAGACCGCACTCCCCATTTTTTCAATGTGTTTTGGTTCTAGTAGGTTATTTTTTATTTCGATTCCAAAACCTTTCATTTTCTTAAAACAAAACCCCCAGAAGAATTAGGGGTCTTCGGGGGGTGTTATTTTTGATCGCCCCTAATATCAATCAAAAATTACTTTTTTCGAACTGCGCTTTGTTTATTACGTTTCATATTCTATCACATCCCTAAAACTTCTCAACCCCCTACTTATCCACAGTCCTTATAGCCCATCCGTTTGCGGCTTTCTTCTCCAGTTCTGATTCCTTAAACTGTGTCAACTCTGCTTCATTCACAGGGTACTTTCCCATAAGGAGGAAGAATCGTTGTTCTAAAGGGTCGTGCTTCTTATTGGTCTTTGCATTTTCACAACTTCCGAGATGCCACCCTCTTGACCTGCTTCCACAACATTTATGGATGCTTCCGTTCCATGTTCCTTTCGGTTCCATATTTTCAAGCTCATTCTTTACCAGCTCGCCCTCTCTCCATACTACTCCGTTCTCGATACATCCCCATGAGTTCTCTACTCGGCACATATCCCTGAAATCGGTAAAAAGGATTCCGAGGTTTTGATCGCCGAGGATAAAGTACGGAGTAGTATGGAGAGAGGGCGAGGATTTACACCCCACATAAACTATAGAACTGTCCGTCATCTCTTTCGTGGTTAACCCACCAGTAGTTACCAACCTACATACAATTTTCAGACAGAACCTCTACCGACATTGGTAAGAGTAAGCTTTGGTTCTTGTCCTATAGCGGGTGATTTCTTGGATTTTATCTTTTTAATTTTTCACCAAGCCCCTTTTGTCTTGCCCGTGTCGCCACAAGCTAGCGTTTACCTATTCCGCCACCCGAAAATTAAAAGAACACTCACACTCTACCACACTTCTGGTCTTTTGTCTCTGGGGATAAAAGACCCGCGCACAAGGTAGCTACTCTTGGCGCGGGTTTTTTATCCCCATATCCATGGGCACGGTGCGTGTAACCGCTTCACTAGAGTTATCATCGGGCGCCATGTTCCGTTATGGAAGACGCGTTTCCCGACTTCTGTGGCCACTTGCGGTACGAGAGCCAAAGCCCTCCACGCACGAAACGAATTATACCACACTTCTTTCATAAACGCACGCGAACCACACCGATAAAGATGTGGCTCGTATGCTTTGATCAACACGCAATCCTTTCAGATTGCATGGGAAGTATAGCAGAAAGCACCCCTTGTGTAAAGAGGTGCTTTTTTCCGAGACACCCCAGCCCGATATTACTACCGGACTGGGATACCCTAAAATCTGCCGATAACACGGGGCCGTGCGAAGTCCTTATATTCGGGGTAGCAAACCTACCGAAAAGCTATCGGCAGATTTCGGGATATAAGTTATTGTGTCGGACCCGCTATAAGTTTCCTGAAAAAATCGAGCGCGGTGTTTACAACGTAAAGCACGATAGCTCCTTCCGTGACTGGAGTTAGGGCGAAGTCACTCCATGCGAATCCGTCCTGAAGATTTGAGGCGACAGGTACTAAATAAATAATCGCAAGCGGTGCAAGAAAGATCGCCGCATTTTTTAGCCACTTTCTTACATCGGCGTTATTTAGACTCCATTTCGGTGACGGTAAATTGACTGTATCCATGTTTTTAACTAAAATAAACGACCTTTACCTCCTAAAATGCCCCAGAAGCTTCAAAAATGCCCCTAGAAGCGATTGAAATGCGTTTTTTGTGTCAGCGTCCGATTTCTCAACCTCTGGCTCAATTTGGGCTATTTTCGGGGCGATTTCAACCGCCTTCTGAATCACTGGAATATCCTCTGCATAGAGTCCATTAAAGTAAGGGGTAGGGTCTATTGCGCCTAAATATCCATTCGCATCGTTTACATTAACCCATGTCCAATTATTTTCGTTCCACTGCTGGGGCTTTAAGCCAAAGTGAAGATGATCGCCTGTCGAGAGACCTGTATTATCCGCATACCCTATCAGGTCGCCCGCCTTGACTTGCTGGCCAGTTTTTACTACTGCGTCGGATTTAATAAGATGCCAGAAGATGGACTTGAAGTAGCATTGAGTCCCGTTATAGTCGAAGGGCTGAAGTGTGCGAATCACTACTCCGTTTCCTCCTTTATCATCTACTTCAGGATAACATATTCCATCATGGACAGCGTATACCGATTGACCATGACTCGCCCAGAGGTCTATTCCGTTGTGCCCTTTTATGTTGATACCATTTTTCTGATAGTAAGCACCATTCACTCCGAATTCTTGAGTAACTTTATACGGTTTTACGGGATAGAAAAGATTGAGTTTCATAAAAACTTAGAAAAAAGTTTTATCACCAACCATACGATTCCCGCCATGATTAAAAGCAATATAAGAAGAAAAAATACCGCTCGCCTAAAAAAGTTCCTATTCTCTGCCTGAAATGACTTGATAAAGTTTTGTTCTCTATCGCTTTGTTTTCCTTTCTTAAACAATCTCATACGTAGACTGGATAAAACGCAACAACCGTAACTAAAACAAGAAGTAAAACCTTTTTCATTTTACTGCTTCGTTCCCGTTTTGTACGACTGGCTGGGGTTTATAGAATGACGCTTTCTTTTCTCTTGAGTCCTTTATGATAATAATTCCAGTAGAGGGATCGTAGGTTCCCCCGTTCTTTTCAACAAGAAACTGGAGCGCTCCGTTCATATTTTTTACGAGATTAGTAGTAGTTGCCGATGTGGTAAGAGATTCTTGAGCAATGGTGGATGCTTTTACCGATGTAGAGACTACTATCCCCAATACGACGCCAATCAGTCCCATAATAATTGCAAGCGCAGTCCACCCCACCTTTTCTCGGAGCGCTTTCTCAATATCCACCATTTCTTGTTTCTCACTCATATTATTCGATTATTCCCACGTTATATTTAGTACTTGCGGGCGTTGAGGTAGCAGCCGCGCACACTCTAGTCGTAATGAGTCCGGGACTTGTAAGCACGGAGTTCCAAAAGAATCCCGCTCCGGGGTCGAATTGGGGAGAAGTGATGAACTTCACCGTTTCAAGGTTGTAAGACGCATCAATGGTTGTGGTCGCCGAAGCGCACGAACCAAGACCGAGTGAAGAACCTCCTATAAGAGGAGTAATCACGGTACTGCTTGACCTCAAGGAAAACTTTCCATTTACTGCAAGCCAGTTATCTGAAACTATTCCCGCCGCCGTGGGATAACTTACTATCACTACTCCAGCGATACCAGATTGAGGCGTGCTCGCTCCCGAACCCCCGCCTCCAAATCCTCTCTGGCCATTACCCTCGGTTCCGTTTGAAACGCTTCCTTGTCCCGAACCACCTCCTGCGTAGTAGACCGAAGTTCCAGTAATACTTGATGCGCATCCATTTCCCCCATTACCTCCCGCCGTCGTTACGCCATTTGTCCCTGTGGTGAGACAACCTCCACCTCCACCTCCTGCGGTTGCGGAATTTGTAGAACCACCGTTATTTCCTTGACCAACCGTGCCTGTGCCGCCAGTTCCTGAAGAACCTGCGCCTCCACCAGAGCCGCCGTTGCCTCCATTTCCTGTCGTGCTTCCCGCGCCGCCGCCGAGAGCCGAAATTCCATTAAAGGTTGAGGTAGTCCCATTTGCATTATTCCCTCCGGGGGAGCCAACCGTAACCGTAATGTTCCCTGAAATCTTGGTAGTAGTAGCGATGAATCCTCCCGCGCCTCCGCCTCCTGCATATGGCGCACCCTGACCCGCGCCACCGCCACCACCCACAATCAATACTTGAACAGTAGTCGTTGCTCCTGTACATACAAGTGTCGAACTAGAGTTAAAGGTATGTACAGTATTCGCTCCTACAACAGTCATCGTTCCTCCTGTACACGCGAAACTCGTAAATTGCGAAGGAGAAGAACCGCTTAATCCTCCCGTAGTATTCCCCCAATAAGGAATATTATATTGAGTTATCGGAGAAGAAGTGGAGATAGGGCTTCCCGAACTGCCGTTTGAAGCCGCCATTATTCTTCCACTGGAAGCTACTGTGATATTCGCATTAGTGTAAGTCCCCGAAGCAACGCCAGTATTAGAAAGTGCAGGCGCGGCATCGCTCCGAAGAAAAGTATTCAAGGTTCCATTTGTTGCGGTTTCTCCTACTGTCGCAGTCGGATTAGCGGGGGTTGAAGTCGAATACGTATTCGTGTCGATTGAAAGTGCACCAGTTCCTCCGCTTGTTTTTACAAAACCATTAGAAGTCAGATTGAGAAGTGCAGGTGTATGTATTCCTACTGAAAAAGCTCCAGTTCCTGCTACATCAAACTGGTATGCGGGTGTTGTAGTGCCTATCCCTATATATCCCGTCGAAGAAGAATAGAAAAGGGTCGAGGTTCCGTTCAGTCCTCCTGTAGTATTAGCCCAGTAGGGGAAATTGAAAGCAGTGATAGGCGAAGAGGTTGAAATGGGGTTTCCACTACTGCAAGGAGTCAAGGCATACGTAATCCAAGGAGTCGTTGAGGCGACCGTGAGACAGTATCCAGCGTTTCCTGCACTTGTGCTCGGACCGAACCCCGTCCCTCCTTGAAATCCCTGAAGCACCGAAGCGGCCGCAGAAGCGGAGAAAAAAACAATCCCGCTAACGATTAAACCCGTAAGAATATATTTTAACTTGTTCATGCAGTGGTATAAAGCCAGATAACATTGTTTCCCGCAGGAATCCCGCTTGTGAGAACCGCATTTGAACCTGAAACAGTGTAGTCGGTTGAAGGTCTTTGAATCGCACCGTTTACCGAAAGGTAGAGGGTGTATACGGGGGTTACTGAAGCAGTAAACGTGGTCTGATTATTAGTTGAGGTAAAGGTGTCGGTTTGAAGTGATGCGGAGATAGCGATATCGACAAGAAGACGATGCGTAGTGGGGTCAGCCGCAACTTTTACCGGAGTCACTAAATCAACACTGCTTACTGCTAAAAGTGTCGTTACCCTATTTTGATCGCGTGAAGCATTAACACTCATGTTGATTTTACAAGTAATTTACTGCCAGAGTCGGCATAAACTTCGACAGGAGTTATATAACCCGAACTGCTCACCGCCATTAAATCAGCGTGAAAATCCTTGTCTCTTTGAGCATTCGTAGTCCCGTGGTCTGTTCCCGTAGTTCCGTCAGAAATGCATAGGGCGTGCGTGACAGGATTTGCACACACGTTCATTATCGTTACACCATCAGTATTGAGCGCCGCCCGGAGGGTAGGTATAAAATTCCCGTCTCTGGGATTTCTTGTCGCCATGCCCCTATTATGGGGACTTTATCGCACGTTAGAAGGGAAACGGTTGCGTTCTTCTTCCATTTTTAGGTAATCCTTGTAGGTTCTTCCCTTATTGACTACTTCCCCGTCTTTATAAACCCACATATTGCTTTTTTCTTCAAAAAAGAACGGTATGGAAATCCCCCGTTCTGTGATAATCACGCCGTATTTTTCACACTGATACCTAATTGCGGGTCTTGTAGTTCCGAAAAAATAAGAAAGAGAATTGTAAGACCAACCGTTCATTCTCAGATTTAAGAGCAAATCAATCTTCTTCCTGTCAAACTTAAATTCGTCAAATCTTCCGTTTTTCCGAGATTGGTAGGTAAAACCCTGCATTTTCCTACATAGTATACAGGAAAGTTATCCACTTTTCAAGCTTTACCTTTTTTTCCGTTGTGATAGTATTAAAATCATGGATTGGACATCAATCAATTTAATACTCCAAATGGTGGCGACAATTCTCGCAACACCGAATCTTCCTCCGGCGATACAGCAACGGGCAATTCTCATTTCAAACCAAACAATTATCATCGCTTCCCAAGCTCTTCAGGAACAAGTAAATAATTCTTATGTTCCTTCTTACACTCCTCCGATTTATCCTTTTGATATCGGTTCACCTTCGAGAGAAATTGAGAAACCGAATGTAGTACAAGGATCATGCACGCTCACAGGAACTATCCATAAACCTCCTATTGGGCTTTTCTGGGATTCTCAAACGGGAGCGATTCACGGAGCGAATATCACTTTTTCTTATACTTTACAAAATATGTCATCTTCGACTCCCGGACAACTTTACGTCTATGGAGTCGATTACAATGGCAAAGAGTGGATAAAAATAAACAGTTGGAATTACGGCTGGGGAAGTTTCAATGCGTTCAGGGCAGATTTCGGAAATGCTTCTTGCTATGCCTACTTTCCGGATAGCTACACTGATGACCCTGACGGGAATACCAGCATTCCTACTCCCGTTGAACCCTATCAGCCAGCTTCGTAATGGGACGCATACTTCTTTCCTTCGGTGTTTTTTTCCTCGTAATCTTTATAGGAAAAATAAGAAACACTCCCGTGAGTCATCGGGAGTATGTTGTTTTTCTTGCCGCGCTTGTTACTGCCCTCCTTGTATTTGTGGTTGGGCTTGCACTCCTCGGACAGTGGTAGCCTGAAGCAATCTCTGAAGAAGTCCCTGAGATGATGCGGAAGGAGTTGCTACGGGCGCAACCGCACCTTCAATCGGCTTAAAAATATCAACTCCCATCTTTTTTAACTGTTCCACTATCGGCTGAAGTTCTGTGGGATTTTGATTCGCATAGGCGACAATTTTCTGTACTACTTCTGGGTCTTGCTCGGTGATTCTTTTTAAGATTGCGCTTTTTACCGGAGAAGATGCGATATTGCGAAGCACGTTTGATATTTTTCCCGATGCGTATTCTGCGGTAACTCCTCCCGCGATTGCTCCGGGAAGTCCTCCTCCTAACATTCCTCCCGCGCCTGCGCCGATAAGTCCTAGAGTATGTTTCTGCAAAAGGTCTCCCAATCGTCCTCCTTTTACTTTCGTGCCGTTTAATCTCTGAAGCATATCCGCGGCATCAAGATGCGCCCCTAAATAGTTATTATAATTAGCAATATCAGAAAGTCCCGCGCTTTTCCCCATATCTTCCACTAAGGTCTTAAAGGTATTTCCCATTTGACGATAGGTATTTCTTGTAAGATTTGAAGTTGTCGAGTCAAAGTGAGAAAGATTCCAAAACCTCTGCTTTAAGGCGTTCATGGTAGAGGCATCAAGGTTATTTCCATATTGCTGGACTATCTTTTCAAATTCATTCTGGGCTATCTGTTGGGCTTCGCCTGCAGTAACCTTATCGGCGTAAGTAGAAGCCAGTTTATTATCTATCGTGGATTGTATCTCGGTAAGATTCTGTAATCCGGGAACTTTCCTTAAAGCATCGGAAAGAGTCGAGTTTAACGTTGAAGCGCTCTGTCGAAGTCCGTTTGCGGTATCCAGAGTATCAAATGCCAAAGTATCTGGATTATAGAGAGAAGCTAAATTCACTTTTTTTTGCGCCAAGAGTTCTCCTATATTTTTGTCTTTTGAGAATGCCTCCGCAAGGTCGGTAGCCCCTCGCTTTGTCTGCCCAAGAATTGCATTATTTGTATCAGTTACCTTTCCTAATACTCCTGCCTCACTATACTTGCTTCCTAACTTTCCTAATGCTCCTCCTAATACTCCCCCCGTAACTGTTCCTACTCCGGGAGTTAAAACCTCTCCCATATCGGTTTGTCCTCCCGCAAGTTTCGAAGCAACATCAGCACCATATCCTCCTATCGCTCCTCCGAGCGCGTGTCCTGCGATTCGTGAGCCAGTTTCTCCTAAAATTCCCGCTCCTTTTATGGCTCCTCCCAATCCCCCACCAATACCAGGAATGAACCAAAGCACCGAAAGCCCAAGATCGCCTAAAACCTGAAGTGGGGTCTTTGTACTTTTTCCCGAAATAATATCTCCTACGTCGCTTACTATAGGGAACGCGAAATCAAGCGCTTGTTTTCCCGCGGCTCCAAGATTGCCACTTGCGATATTTTGAAAGAATCCGGGTTCTTGTGATGTAGTAGAAGGTGAAGGGCTTGGTGTTCCAGTTGGTTGGCTTGATTTCAGTTGCTGATAAGTCTGCGCTACTTTTTGGGCATAAACAGGCACATCGAATTTCGCCCCATATTTATTTACACCCCTGAAAGAAGGGTCTTGGTAGGCATTTGGATTTCCAGAGTTCCACATCGAAGCAATCTGTCCAGGATTATAACCTTGGTCTTTCCATTGCTTAACTTGCTTATACGCAACTTCGTTTTGCTGTTCGGGAGTAGCTTGATTCAATTCTACGTTTACTCCCGCATTTTTTGACATTAAAGACCACGCATCGGGAGTCCACTGATACGCTCCATATTCTCCAGATTTTCCTTGCGCGGAAAAATTCCCGTTCGTTTCCACGCTACGGATTGCTTTTGCGAGATTAACCGCCTGAGGGTCAAGCTGGTTACCAACTATAGAGGTTTCCGGTGGCATTTTGGTTTGTTACATTGGATTGATATTGCGTTGTACCCGGAACTTTGTATGCTTCGAGCTTTCCTTGAATCTGGTTCATAAATTGAGTGATTGCATTCGAAAGTTGGTCGGGAGTAATGCCGTCAGGAAGAAGCGTCCTTACATACTCATCATAAGTAGAAGGCGTGGAATTGTTTGCTACTCCTAAGGCATTCGCCATAGCCGCCCGCGCATCAGTAACTGCAGAAGCCAAGGCCTGAGAACTTCCCGCACCAACCCCGCTTATTGAAGAAAGCGTCCTTGCAATTGCGTTTACGAAAGGCATTCCTGTCGAAATAAGGGTAGGGGAACTCGCCATGGTTGTCTGAAGGTTTTGAAGCTGATTGGCGGCGTTTTGAGCCGCAGGACCAAGTTGACCTTGAATTGCTGCATTGACATTTGACTGTACGGTACTGAAATCTGAACCTAAAAGTTTCGTAAGCTCCTGTTGTCCTACGGGGCCGTATGAAGAAAGTGCCTGAGTCGCCTGATCGTAACTCATTCCTCCGCTTAATACTCGTGAAGCGTAAAGAGAGGCGGCATCCTGAAGATTTCCTGGTGTAGTTCCCCCCGCTATCGGTTGTCCTGTAGCAGGACTTATATATTGAGAAGAATACGGAACCGCCTGAGGAGCGACTGCGCCTAATGCCTTCCCAACCGCTTCTTGTTGAATTTGCTGTTCTTGAGTCTGCTGTTGAAGTTGAGTATTAAGCGCTCCCAGTTTATTCGCGTAAAGATTCTGAAGTAATCCTTGTTCACCCCCTGCTTCTGCTAAGTTAGTCCTACTTCCCCCTATGTTTGCTATTTGCTGAGCGGCTTCTTTTTTCAAATCAGCAATTTCTTGTTGTGTCTGGGCAATTTGGGGATTCTGGTAGGCATTTTGAAAAAGCGAAGGAAGTATTCCTCCTATACTCGGAGTGATATCCTGTTGTCCCGTGGGAGAAGCCACGCTTATCGTCGGAGGAGTTTGAGGAGTCGGAGTCACAGGAGCAGTAGGAGAAGTCGGTGTCGTCGGAGTAGGAGGATTTGCAAACGATGAAGGAATGGTATTCGTCGGTTTGGGAATGTTTTGTACGGGTGCTTTTGCGAGAAGTCCCATAGGAACACTTGGCATTACGTTCGTCTTGGTTGTTTGTGCAGTAGGATTCCCCAAAATTCCCATACTCGCAAAAGGATTTACGCTTTGGGGAGTTTTTATCGTACTAACGTTAAACGGCGTAGTAGTTCCTCCGGTAAGAGGTGCATTAAAGTTAAACAATGAATTGATAGGTGTTGCCATATTATGTAGTTATTTTTGGTACGTACAAGTTCGGGTTTATTACGGGCTGGTTCATATCGCTCAACACTACCGAGGTAGATTTATTGCTGAACGTATCATCCAACTTAGTAAATCCATCATCATACAGTTTTTGATATTGCGCCGCTTTATTGGGGTCTGGAATCCTTGTCGTGTAGTAAATATACGCCGCACGGTACAGCGGAAGGTCTTGATAGTCCTCAATAAGAAGCGGAACTTGCCCTATAGTGAAAGAAGCTCCCGTAACCGTCTGTCCTTGATAGGGCATCGAAAGATATGCGGTAGTTCCGCTCACGATAGTATCGATAGGATACCATTGGTTATCTCCGCACGTCGCATTACTGGAAGAAAAAGGAATCTTTATCGCCGAAGATGAACCCGCGGGATTTGCAATTTCCGTATAAAACACTTGGAATGTCGCAGTTCCAGAACCTGAAAGAGTAACAATGCTAGAGAGCGCGGGGTCGGTATACAAACTGAAAGTCGTAGGAGTTACTCTTCCCAAATAGTAGGGAGTGGTTCCTGCGGTAATTCCCGTATAACTTCCTACGTTTGTGAAGTTTATTTGAGTACCATTCGTTATATTCGTTTGTGTGCTTCCCAGGTCGGTATAAAACGCGGTAGTCCCCGTGGAAAGACTCGTAATTTTTCCCAGTGAAGCACCTGAGTTTTGGCTTTGTGCCATCCATGAAACAAAAGGCGCTGTTCCCGAACCAGTAGCCAGAAGCGTTGTAGAACCGTTTACCAGAGACATCTTATATCCTGTTCCAGTATCGGTGACATCAGCCATAACGAGATCAACGATTCTTGATTTATAGTTTATCGTGATAATACTCCCCGCAGTGGTAGGAGTGGGCCATAATCCCACTTGGCCACCGTAAATGTAAAAGTAATAAGGAAAATCCTGATAAAACTGAATTACGTTCAAGGCGTCCCAAAACTGCCGCGAAGAACATTCTACAGGTTGCCATAGTACATTACCGATAAGTACTGTAATGTTGATGAACTTCTCTAATTGTGCGGGAAGAGGGTAAAACTGCACATTCTGCTTCGTAGGAAACGAGACTGATTCCTCGTTCCAAAAATACCGTGTAGTGAGATACCGGAGAGAATCATTCACAAGTTCCATGCCCCACGAGAGATTGTCGGCGTTATTGTTATTAAACACCCTCGCCAAGTCCGTGACATAACTAGAGTACGTTCGCATACTAATACTTTATGCAATAAATGTGATATTAGAAGGGAAACGGTTTACGTACTCGAAGTAAAGTACGCCCATACAGTCCCTCCAGTAGTATTGACCCATAGACGGTCGGTAGTCGATGAGGCGTTCGTTTTTATGTAAAGCGTCCCCTCTTTTGCCTGAAGGGAAGGATTGCCCTGTCCTGCCAGTATCGTATAAGGAAGAAAAATACTGGGAGCGTCTATATTATTGTGGATATGGTAGGGAATTTTCGAAACGTTATACTGGTTCGAGTTTAGGATATCCAATATCATTTTTCTTACTTCTTCGGGGGTCATTGAGGCGAGGGCGAAGTTCCTGCTATTCGTATTTGTTGCAATCTGACATAAGAAGGGGTTGTTCCCGTGGAAGTTAAGAGCGCTTGTATTTGAAGCCAATTCAGATTCGCCCATGGAGAATTAAAAGTATTAGAAAAGTTCCCTATTGCATTATCGGTACCGATAAGTCCCCAAGTTGTTCCATATACAGAACGATAATTTAAGGTTATTGACTCTCCACCTACCAAAGGAGTCGAAAGTTTGTACTCGACGTACGTATTGTTCCGAGGAATGTTATAAGTTCCTATGGGAATAAGGTCAGTTTCGACGATCGCATAAGAAGTTCCAGAATAAGGAGCGGTTATCGTTTTATCAACTCCATATCCTGAAGCACCATCGTACCATCCCGCAATGTAACCTATTCCTACTGGTTCTATGGGAAGTTGGGAAACTGTATATCGTGGAATTTGTGTGGTTATCGTGGGAGCATACCCCAAAAACGTTTTGTAGGAGAGTTGGTTCAAAAGAGAAAGTGCTTTTGAGGAAAGGTTCACAGACCAAATGCCTCCGTATCCAGAGAGGAGTGTTCCCGCGTTATTCGTTACATTTACACTGAAAAGAAGGCAGTTCCTTGCGTAATCCGCGCCCCCCCACTGATAGAAAGGAGCCACAGTATTAGAAATGTGGTCGGGAATCTTTATCCACTCATTTGCCTGGCTTCCGTTCGTAAGATAGATTCTTCCTGTGTTGCCAGCAAAAATGTATGCGTTCGTGTTCACCGTAACGATATTAGAAACATATGCCTCAGCAAGGAGAATGGGGTAAGACACAACATTCGAAGTGGTATCCCAACTGTATGCTTGGTTTTTTACGCTACCTATCAACATGCCCGTTCCTAAGGGAGAAATACAAGTAGCAATATTATCAATGGGAAGAAGGTTATAGGTCGTGTAGGTATAGGTACTTCCCGCAGTAGGGTTAAACGCAGTAGCGAAACTTGTCTGGAATATCTTCTCGATATTGTATTGGTCACAAAAATATACTCTTCCATCGGGTCCTTCTATTGCATTATGGGGACATGCGCCTATGCTTTGGCCTATAAGATAAGCGGTGGAGTTTCCCGTAGTCGAGTTACTAGGATTCCAGCCATAAATCCAAGTTCCTACATGGTGATATGGTATACCATTGCTTATACCATCAATATTCGAATAGTCTATAAAACCGTCCCTGAAAATAAAGAGATAACCATCCCAGTCCCCAATTTTCAAAGACGGATTAGTTGAGCGCCAATATACCATTCCGTTCCCGTTAGCCCCAGTATCTGGAGAGTTTCCTGAGTTTGACTTATAGTTTCCCGTGAACGTCATGGAATTAGTAGTTCCAGTTTTTACATAATCACTCCACACCTGTCCATTTGCATCAATCATATAATTGTAACCATCTGGAGTTATTTCGGTGAACTTGGGACGCGCAACATTGAAAGTGTAAAGCACCGCCGTCCCTGTGGTTCCTATTCCTTGTAAACTTCCTCCATAAGAATTTGTGATTGTCATGGTAGAAGTGACTCCTATGTTGTGGATAACAGTATTTACCCAATGCACGGAAGTTCCTGCTGATATTCCCGTAATACTACTAGTAGACACATAAAAAGCCTGAGCAGTTTCAAGTGCAGGCATATCATTATCAGCAAAATTTACATAAGAACCATCTCCATTGGAAGTAATAAGTACGGCACTGTACGCGGGGGCTTGCGTCATGGACTGCGTAGAAAAAGCCACCGATGCCTCGCCTGGCACAGTGTCTATGTTTACATTCTGAAGATTTGAAATGCCAAGATAAGGAGAAGGAGCTATTCCTTTCTCAAATCCTGAAATCACTATTGAATTGTCAGTACTATCAAAACTATACGCCATCAAAAGGAAAGGTAAAATCCAGAAATATTTGCATACATGCTCGTGCTTCCGTTTGCATAAATGCTGACTGATTTACCTTTTCCTCCTCTCAGAGGTTCTGAAAAATGGTAGTTTACCGCTCCCGAACCCTCCCATAAAACGGTGCTATCGGCTAAAACAGCCCATGTTCCCATGGTTCCTGTGGAAGAAGCCGCGATATCCGAAACAAAGTAGAGTGTGTTTGTCGTCCCCGTAACTAATGCCGAGACAGTCCCCGCTCCAGTAGCCGTTGCTGAGAATGGGATTCCATGATCTTGAATCATGGTTCCATACTACTCCCGATAAGTCCTTAAAGAAGGGAAACGGTATTAAGAAACAAACCTTTTACGATTTACTTCTGTCCATGCCCTATCGAGTGTTCCCCGTTCGTCCTTGAGTCTTTTCTCTCTATTCTCCAAGTCCTGTTCTTTGCCTTCGAGCCCCCGTTCTCTTGAAGTTAAAGAAGATTCCTTGAGAATAAGTTCAGTTTCCTTCGCTTGGAGTTCTTTTCTCTTTCTGTCAGAATCCTCATTGAAACTCTTTATCGCAAGCGCAAGGTTTGTTTCAGCTTCCTGAACCGTCTTGCTTCTTTTATCAAGGTGTTGTCCGCGAAATATGTTTTTCTTTTCGTTTTCCTTTAACTTATCTTCCCTTTCTCCGACTTCCGATAATCGTTCTTCAAGGAGGATTTTTGTGCGTTCGTTTTCAAGCTCTTGTTCTTTCACTTTTTCCAGTTCCACTTTCTTTTCTTCTAAAACTTTTTCCGCTTCTTGTTTCAAAAAACCAACGGGAATCATCGCGTCGCTCCGTTCTCTGGTAAGTCGCTCGGTTTCCAAACCCATTTCTTTCACTTCCTTCTGGTGTGTTTCCCATTCAACCTCCCACTCTTTTCTCTTATCTGCAAGCATGCGTTGAAAGTCGGCCTCCGCTTTCGCAGTGGAAATACGGAGGCTTTCTTCAACTTCACGAAGCGACTTGATTCTCGATATCCGCAATGCCTCTTCAGAGTTTGCTTTAGTTTGTATTTGTTGCGGGGACAGTAACTGCATCTTTTTTCGGTCTTCCTACTTTTGCTTTTAATACATCATCACTTGCTTTCGGGATGCTTGACTCTTTTTGAGAAGAAAGAATCTCTCCCGCCTTGGGAGCGTTTGCGAACTCAGGAACTTGGTTTGAGTAGGAAACTCCCTGCTGACGGCGCATATCTGCGGTTATTTCTTCCGCTTTCAACTCGTTTAAGAGTTCGACATTTTCCGAAGAAGGAAGTTCCTGAAGAATCTGCTGTTCATAGGGCTTTCGCGCCTCTGGTATTCCCGCTCTCGTACCTACGGGAGAAACATAGCTTTTGTCATGCAGGTTTCCAAGCTTCTCGGTTGCAACTCTTGCTTCTCCAAGAATGATAGCGGTTGCCAATTCCTTTGCCTTTGTCCGTGCAAGACAATCCCCATTTCCTGGCCCTGGATAGGGTGTTGCATCGGATATTTCTATCGTCTCATGGGGCTGCACTATCTTAACGATCTTCCCGTTCCACTTTATCGGAAATGGGTCTTCGCTGATATTCGTGAATGCATACCTCTTTCCAGGGTCATACGTACCCTCGTTTTTTGAAAGATAACTGGGCATTTTGTTTAACTCTTTTCACTTCGACCTTGAATAGCTCCAATAATTTTCATAAAAAAATACCCCTATTACTTCTAATAATAAGGGTATTTTCGGCGAAAGTCAAGATTAGTCGAGCATCAGTTGAACTAATCCCCACTTCGTGCCTGTAATCGTCTCCATTGCGACTCCCACAAGGCATATCGTAGTTCCTGCAAGAACCTTCGTGATACATCCTGCGGTAGTAATGGAAGCGTACACGTTCGAACCAGGAGCAATGGTCGCCACGCCATCATTCTTGAGGGCTATGGGGCCGTGCGTCTGAATCCATGCATACTGCGTTCCCGCAGTAGCGATGATTGCCGCACCTGCGGGTGCACTTGTTGCAGTGACAGGTTGCTTTACAATCCCGTTATAAGGACTGAATGTGCAGTCCGCAGTAGGGGTTGTAAGCGCTACCCGAATTGGATCTTCGAGTGTAATCGTAAACGCACTTGCAGCGGCCGCCGTATTTCCTTTTATTGCGTACGTCTGCCCTCCTAATGCGCCCGTGAAGGTAAGAAATCCTCCTGCAAGCGCATTTGCGGCGAGCGTAGAAGCCGTAGAAGTGATTGATACTGAAGTATCGCCAACCGCTACTGTCGCACACGTCAAACCCTCGATGTTCGTGGTATCCTCGGCTACCATTTGATAAAGATAGCCAGGAACGAGCGCCGTACCCGCATCATAAGCAAACCTAAATCCCCTTCCATCTCCCGTAGTGCAGTACGCACCAAGATTCGAGACAGAATAGGTATTCGTATTGCTTCCGTTGCTATTAGGAGATACCGCAACAAGGATGTCTGGTTCTCCTACGGCAACATTGTCTCTAATAGTTGTGTTTGCCATTTATGTAATAATATTTTGACCTTTACGCTGAAACGGTGAAGTATGCCCATGTCGTTCCTCCGTTTGTATTGATATACATTCTGGTGGTTCCGCTTGTCGAGGAAGTATTGATGTAAATGCTCCCTTTCTTTGCGGTCAGCGTGGGCGCACCGCTCGATGCGATAATGTTGAATCCCAATTCCTGGGCTTCGTTGGAATACTGATTAAATTGTTGTGCCATAAGTTTATTTTGTTAGTATGCTGGCACGACCATTATACGCCAGTAATTCCAGTTTGGACTCCGTGCCTTCGAGGGTTATCAGTCAAGAGATTGCCCGCAAGGACGATGAATCCGTTAAAGGCAAACTGTTGAGTCGTGAAAATGAACCCTGTCCAGTAGAATCCCAAAGAACCGACCTCGTTGTACTGGTTTCCTACGAAGAGTTTGGAAGCCACTTCAACTCTTGAAGCATTCGGATATCCTTTTAATTCGGTATCCAATGCATAGAAGTTCAAGAAGTCCTCATTCAGCATGTAGAGATAACCAGTCGTGCACTTCCTGTCAGGGATGATTTCAAGGCCTGAGAACATCAAACCGTCAAAGCCGGAATAGCCCTTATAGTTCGGTACGATGTTCACTTCCTTGTAAATCTTCTCCTGAGGTTGCAAGAGCGTTTCGTACAATGCCCATGTCGGGAAGTCAGTATAACTCCTCGTGGGAACTACCGCCGCATCGACGATATCATTGTACAAGGTACGAAGTCCTGCGAGAGAAAGCGTGGCGCTTGCAATGACCGTTGATTGAAGGGTCGGATACGTGGTTCGGGAGAGTCCCCCGATGGTCGATGCATTCGTCCCGTCATCTACGATCGCCTGAAGCCCATAGATGTTCTTTGCGCTGTCTCCGTTGTTCGCATACGCCTGCCCTCCGAGATAATCGGCAAGGTCTGCGGCGCGCGACTTCATTTCTACTGCAGTAAGGTCAATGACCTGTTGTGCTACGTTGTTTGCAAGAATATCGGTTCCTGCCAGCGCAACGTTCGCTGTCGTAAATCGCGGATTGAATTTAAGCAATACGCGAGTGTCGGTGAATGCCGTTGGGAGCAAGTCCATGCCGATAAAGGCCTGAACAGGCGTACCTACCTGATATTTAATGGGGAAATCTTGCGTTGCCGCTTTGAATTTCCTCGTTTTGGATAATGCAGTCGTCACGAAACGATTAGTGCGAAGCACCGTATCGACTACGCGAGGCACAATATCCTCAAGTGTCAACGTATCCACCGTGACGTTATAAGCCATGGTGTTGTTGTATTTTTAATTCGACTAATATGTTAATTACCTTCGACGGCTCATAGAAGCATCAAGGGCTTCCCATCGGGGATCAAATGCTTTATCCTCTTGTGCTTTTCCAGAGCCTGTCGTTTCTCCTCGCGTACCGGAACTGGTAAGGCTTGCTACCTTGTTTCGCGCTTCCGTTCTTGAAGAACGAACGCCTCCGCTCTGAATCTCATACATCTCCCATGCTTTTTCCGCGGGATAGAGAGAAAGAATCCTGTCATCATTATCCTTGGCCGAAAACTCGTCCATGATGTCGAGCACCGCTATTTGTTCCTCTTCCGTGAGGTCACGACCGATTGAAATGGATAAATCCTCCAACTGGTCGTCTAACGTGCGCTCATTTGATGCCACTCTTCTTTCCTCGTTGCGGACACTTTGTTCATACGCTTGTGCCGCAATCTTTTGAATGTACGATTCATCGGGAGGGGCGAATTGAGACATATAGATTTGGTATGCCTCCCTCAACTGAGGAGTATCTTGCGCGTTTTCGCCTACAAAGAGCTTTTTCCACGCTTGATACTTTTCTCCCTCGAAACTCGGTGCTTCCCGTTCGATACGTTCGCCTCTACTTGATTCAAGTTCAGCCAATCTCGCTTCGAGTTCTTGTGCCCTTTTTTCGGACTCTCGATAACGAGTATGTATGTTCTTGAATCGACTGTAAGAGACTTTGTTTTCCTCTTCTGAGGTTTCCGGTGCTCTTTCACCGTTGTCGCTTTCCTCAACCCCTTCCTTCTCCTTGTCAGGTTCCTCGACTGAGGGTTCCTGATTCACGGGGAGACTTCCGATGTCAAGTCCCGCGACCTCTTCTTTTTTTACTTCGTCCATTTGTGTACGGGGATTTACCTTTTGGGAGGGGTTGCCCTAGCCCCTTTAACGATAACCCGACTAGGTTATTTTATTTTCTTCGCTAACTCTTTTTTCTTTTCCTTCGCTTTTTGAAACTTTATTTTCAGCTTGATGGACTTCACGGGAGCGACTTTCTCGCCCTCTCCCATTACCTTCTTCACCAAGCCGCCGACCATTTTATCCATAGTTATTTCATCTTGTGCGCCACGCGCTCTTTTACTTCTTTGAGTTCTTTTTTGTGGTGTTCTTCTTCGGGACGGATATGGCGAAATACTTTTTTCGCGCTTGGATTCTTCGATTCCTTCTCTGAATCCTTATAGTCCCTAATGGCTTGCTCTTCGTCTTGTATGAGATGAGGAACGGATTTTTTCATTTCATCTTCTTGCTCATTTCATGTTTCTTCTCAGCGGCTCTTCCTTTCTTGGTTTCTTTTGAACCCTTCATGTAGCCGAGTTTGTTCATCGTTCCATAGATCGCGTGAGGGTTATCCCCATACTCCTTTTTCAGTTTCTGTTCGAGGAACTTGGGCATTAGAGTAAATGAGATTTCTTGGCGATGGGTATTTTTTTGTCCGCGGGGCGGTTAAAAGACATCCTTTTCGCCATTCTCTTTTTCTTGTCTCCTACATGCGTCATTTCAGGAGAATGCTCTTCATTCTTGCCGAATGAACCCTGCATTGCTCCTCGCGGTGACTGGTTGTTGGTTTTCATGTTATGCGTTGCTGATTTCCCAACCTCCCGCCTCTTTACCGGGCTTCTGTGTTTGAGAACCTTGTGCTCCCATTGCGCCGTGAGTGAAATGCTTGTCCTTTTTATCGGTAAGCTGAGGGCTTTTTGCGCCATGCTTATACCCGACTACGAGATTTCCCCCGCTGATTGATTTTTGGCGCGGAGTATACGGAGGAGAGGTGAGGACTTTTCCTCCGATAATGCGCTTTGCCATATCATGTTTCATGGCGGGAACGACCGAGTTTTTTGGTGTGTTGCGAATCATGTTGGTATGATAAATTATTTCTCTTAAAGAAGAAGGGAAACGGTGAAGCTACGAATCCTTTTTTGGTGTCTCTATTTTCTCATCCGACCATCTCCAATCTCCGGGGTCTATTCCTTCCTGAAACATCACGTGAAGGTCGAGCGCATGATTAGGAAGGCATCCTGCCTTATACCATGCGGCCATTGCCCGTTCATTCCTGTGATGAGTAACTAAGGCAACCGTTTTGTCCATATAGCGTATCGGAAGACCGTCCGCATAATCTAAGAACCTGTTTATAAAATTGTGGAAGCTTTCTCCTTCGGGAATTTTGGTAAGTGGCTTGTTCATGGCGTAATCCTGAATCTCCTTAATGACTTCGGTAACAGGCTTTCCCGTGAACTTTCCAAGATTCCATGGATAAAGGCATTCAGTAACTTCGAGAATAGGAATACCTGCTTCTTTGCTTATAATTTCTGCGGTCTGGCGGGTGCGTTTCAAGTCAGATACAAGAAGCCCATACACTCCTATTCTCGATAATTCTTTGCCCGTATCATGCGCCCGTTCAATTCCTTTCTCATCCAAAGGAACGTCTATCATTCCCCGTATCTCATCGTTTGCATTAAGGGGGGTTTCTCCATGGCGGACGATAATCACTTTGCCATATTCTTTTTTTGCTTTTCTGTAGGTCATTGAATGGGAACCTGTCTTAAAAGGGCTGCTTCTTGGGACTGAACCGCGGGAGGACTACCAGGGGCGGCTTGGGGTTGAGGTTCCGGGTTAGGAGTCGGATTGACCGCAGGTCCACCCGTACCAGGTTGTTCTTGGGGCAGTTGCTGTCCGAAAATAGGCAAGGAGGGCATATATGCTTGCATCGCCATCATATTTCCTTGTTTTGCCATTTCCCAAAGAATAAGCGACTCGGAGGACTTTACCGGATCGGGTTCATCCAACCTCTTAAAGAAGGAAATCGGGTCTATTGCATTTGCACTCCACAAATCCATGGCTTCGTTCCGTTGTGTCATTGCATCTTTCGGAATCAAAGAACCCTCTTTTACCGTGATATCAAGCATCTGCACCAACTTGAACATGGTGTTTTTAATTTGGAGTATTTCGACTCCTCCCTTCATTCCGGAAGCGGTAACGTAATGCTCATCATCGTAATAGACAATCATAAACTGTACCCAGAAGTTATAAATCGAGTCCGCTACCTGTTCCAATGATTCAGTAATGTTTGCGAACCTAGACACATCTGCCTGTTGAATCATTATCTTTCCCCTTACTGATTTCTGTTGCTCCAATCCCTGAGGTACCGAACCCGAAGTTCCTCCTACGTTCATTATTTCCTCCCTCATATCCTTCAGTTGCTGGAAGATATCTCCAGGAAGATTCGGGGCGGAAAGGTGAGTAGCCGCAGCACGCACATCTCCATTCGGAACGATGATCGCCTGCCCCTTTCTTAATGCGCTAGCTGCACCCGCCGCCTGGTCAGTAGTGAACGACTTACCTGATAAGACAAGTCCCTCGTTCATATTCTGAACGTTTACGTCTATTTGGCGCAATCTCCTGTTTACAATGTCCTGCAACATCGTATTTTGAAGAATAAGGGAGGTCTCATCATAAGGATGAGTTCCACTTGAAAAGACCGAAAGAAACACATACGGGGGCAATGGCTCTTTGTGGAAGTTAATACCCTGTTGTGCGGGCTGATAGCTCTGAGCGGGATTGGTTACGTTTCCCTCGCCATCCTTCTCTTCCTCTTGGGCTTCTTGAGCAGGGATATCGTAGTTCCAGTTAGGATTTTTATATTTGCCGAGCACGATATCGTCATCCAAGGTATAAAATACGTCTCTCCCCTTGTACCACCACTCAATATATTCAAGCTTCGTAGCGAGTTTTCCTTCTGCCTTCTCGCTGATTTTCCTCTCCAGTTCTGCCTTTCCTTCGGCAAACATCTCGATAAGGCGATTTGCGGTCTCGCTCTTTTGTTCTCCTAAATACTCACCATGATATCTTCCTCCTTCGTCGATGTAACCATCTTTGTCGAAGATAAGTTTTTTGGCTGAGGTGACGGTAGTTTCTATTTCCTTCAGTTCGACGTTCCATGTAATCTTAATGACTCCCAACCTATCCCATGACCACCTTCGGAGCATCCGAGATAATTGTCTCCTTAATTTCAGCTTGTCCGCTAAGTATACCAATGCCGCAGTAATCGCATGAGAAAGCATCTGTCCTCCTTCTGAGGGGTCTGAGGTGACCACGGGGTCGGGATTCGCCCGCGTAACCAAAGGAAGCATCGTCTCCACCATAGTGAAGATTACATTATCGCAAAGAGGGGTAGGGTCGGAAGTCGAAGAACGGATAGTAAGGTCTTGCCCTGTTTGCTTTCCAAGCCAATAGTCAAACGCCTTCTCTTGGCTTTTCTTAATATCCCCGTAATACTTCTTAAAGTCACTTTTCCATTGCTGGACAAGATCAAGGATACTGGAGTCCTTTAACTTTGAAGTATATTCATCCTGTTTTTCAAGAAGCCCCGAACCAGGATAATTGGAGTCAGCTTTATTTGTGGAACCAAAAATACCTTCAGCGTCCTTTACTGCCTTATACATTCCGAACGCCGCCGAGTCATTAGGTGAGAGCGCCATACTCCTCCATAGTACCTTTTAGAAAGCTAGGAAGAAGGGAAACGGTACTTGGGCATGAATCGTAATGCGGGTTCTTGGGGGTCGATGCCACGAGAAGCGAACTGAGGAATTTCAGGGTCGACGAATTTTATAAACTCTCCTAACGCCTTGTCCATTCCGATTCTCCAATACACGGTCGCAAAAGGATAATCACATCTCCCTGTAGAGGGCTTGTGCCATACATACTTTACCGTACCGGGCGCATCTTCCTTCTCCTCACTGGTACGATACATTCCTTGCCACTCCCTCCAATACTCTCCCCATTCCCTTTCGGTGCCGTAGATAGGGATTCTCTTTTCAGTAAACTCATCTACTACCATCTGAATCGACTTACTCCTGTCGGCAATGACGCTTCCATCCTCATCGTTCCAGCGTATTATTTCATCGTTCTTCCTGTCTTGCCCGAAGAAACAAAGATAGACGCGGTTCTTAAACTCCTCTCTGAGTTTTCGAGGGCCGATAATATCCCCTCCTTGGTCTATGACCGCGATCGCATCAGGATAACGCCGCAAGATGTCCCTTAGGTGCGTATAGTCATCCGACTTGTGATAGTAAAATATACCTTCGGCATTGCCCATCACCAGATTGATTCCTATTCCCGTATCTACTCCTATCACTGGTGTACTCTTTTGCTTGTTCACTTGGCTCGTAAGATTCTGAAAAAACGCCTGACGGCTAAGAATGTTTCCCTTGCTCATAAATGGCTCTCCTAGCACGAAGTTAGAGAACTGCTCATCGGGTTTTTCATCTTTCCAAGCGAGAATCTGCTTTGCTGAAATCCATGGAGCCATAAGGGAGGAAATCCAGTATCCGGATATTTCCCTTCCTTCCCACCTTTTTACCCACTGGCATTTAGGGTGCCGTCTATCAAGCTCTTTCCCACACTTCAAACAAACAAATTTATCATCTCTGATGTTGTCCATCGAAAGCCCTTGCGTCCAGTTCCCACATCCACAAGGAACAAACCAGTATTTCTGGTCTGAATCTCCCCAATACTTATCAACCCCATGGCCAGGAGCCGAGGGGTTACTAAAATACCATCTCCATGCGTAACTGGAGTGTTGAAGACGGGTTTCAAACTGTTGGACTATTTCTTGCTTTGAGCGATCGGTTTCATCACTGATATACAAATCTGCGGGCGTTGCGATAGCTGCTCTCTCAGTCCAAGTTCCCTTAAAGTAGATAACATTGCTTCCGACCCGCTTTTGCTCAATCGAATCTTTGTCTGCTGTCCATTGCTGAAATATATTGTTGTTATCAATAAGCCTGTTTGTTTTCCCCGAAACGAAATCTTTGATATCTGAAGCCGAGGGAAGGGAATAAATAATGTCCATTCCCTTGTTTTTGGCGAGCCAGAGCGCTTTGATGTTCGCGGTCGTTGAGAATCCGATTTGCGCCGCCTTCCTGATTGCTTGGACTGGCGTGAAATCCTTGTAGATGTCCCAGAGATAGGCATGGTTTCTGAAATCAAGGAGCTGGCCTTGGTCGTTTTTAATGTCATAGTAATCTAAAAACTTGAGAATCGATTGTTGGCTTGCACGCTCATCATAGTTCATCGTTTTCTACCTTCTTTTTTCGGAGATCTTCTTCAATGATTGCAATAGCCTCAAGGGGTAAGCTTGTCGTTTTTATTTCTCCGCTATGTTCTATCTTCTCTGGAGCTTTCCCCATAAACTGGTCTGCAATATAAGTGGGGGGAAGCTTTCTGATAGTGTTTTCCCACTCTTGGCTTACCTGATGTTCAAAAATGGCGCGTCGTTCTTCCATAAGGAGCGTCTTCTTATTTTTAGAACCCTTATGTCTCCCTCCTAATTTATTTCCTTTCGGGAACGGCATATCGTTAAAATATCTTCAAATATCACTCTTTAAGAAACTTCGGCCAATACTTGTATAGTAAAGCATTATTTCCTTGCATAGTCAATCTTTGAAACACTTCGTTGAATTGGTAATTATCCAGAATGCCCCGCAAATCTTTTCCTATTCTCCCCTCGTGATTACAAAGAGGGCAAAACCAATACATTGCGGAGTCATCTTCTCCTATCACTATCGGCTCGTGGGCGTCTCGATAGTTATCGCAAATCGGGTTCATATTAGCTGGTAAGTAAATCTATAACATCATCTTCGCTTATTTCAAACCCTATTTTCAAAAACTCCTTTTTACCCACTTTCATATTAAGCGAAATCAGCATGGAGGGTGGTATAAACTTTATTCCTTGAATGTCAATCGCACCGTTTTTTATTAACCTTTTTGCTTCCGTTTTACTTTTCATTTGAGGAGTTCCAACGCTTCTTCCCTGCTTTTTCCCACTCCGACTTTATAATCCAATACTTTCCCATTCTGGATGTTCTTTATCTTTTTCACCGCGAAAAACTGTCCTTGGGGAAGCTCAACGACCTGAATTTCTCCTTCAACCATTTTTTTAATGTCTATTTGTTGGAGAGAATTTTGCATAAGAGGTTATGCCTATCTGTGTCGGCAACGAAGTATTTTACTCCTTCTATCTCCGCAGAGTCCATTCCCCATGCCTTGAAATATATCCTGTCTCCAATACTTAAACCTAAAAGCGTATCACTAGGAAATGAAGGGGAAAGATACACCACTGTTCCACTCTCGCTTACTCGTGAATCTACCTGCTCAAAATCTCCTAAGTCGGTCTTATCGGGCTTGATAAATATCTTTCCGGGAAAAGGAATTATTTCCATATTATTTTTATCTCTTTTATGTTTTGGGAGGGTTGCCAGTCTTTTACGCCGACTTTTCCTATTATTAAATATCCGCTTTCTCCAGTAGGATAGACCACCGAGAATCCTACGCTTTTGGTGGTGTTTCCCTTTATGGTCCGTATCTTGACCGCCTCAATAGGGTCGGGGGAGATTATCCATTCTTTAGCCATTTGTTTTCTTTTCGGTTTCTTCAATTATTCCCGCAATTGTCGTGATAAAAAGACTAGCCGCCGACAATGCATTCTCTAACGATACGCGCTCGACTTTGCACGGATCGACTATTCCCTTGGTTTCAAACGTGTCTTTTCCGCTGTTTTTAAGAAGCTGAGCAAGCGGAGCATGGAGTGCTTTTTTGAGTATCTCTTCCCCTATGGTCTCTGTGGATAACCTTGGGATAATGTTCATCCATGCCATTCCTCCTCCCTCTACCAATCCCTCCTCAAAGGCCGCGGGTAACGCCTTTATCGCGTCTTCTGCTTTTAACTCCTTGTATTCCCTTTCGAGTTCCGTATATCCTCCGATTTTCAAGATAGCTATTTTCCCCCTTAATCTCGCCGCGCGTTCCTCCAATTTTGATTTCCGGTACATATTCGGCTCATCTGTAGCGTTTATTTCAAGTTCAAGCGCCCGATGACTCGCCGCTTCTCCATCCGCTTGAATAAGAGTGGTGTTTTTATCGGCTACTACCTTCTTCGCATACCCTAAATCCTTTAGTTTTACGTTTTCCCACAATACACCGGATTGTTCGCCGATTATCGTGGCTCCTGTGATAGCGGCTACATCTTCGAGTTGTTCGGCATTGCACTTTACTAAAATAGCAAGGAAGTTCTTCATGAGGTGATTCTTTACGAGAAGTCCCAACATTTGATCGTCGATATCGTTGAGAAAGAATACCGCTTGTGACACTTTCTGTTCCTGCCATTGCTTGGCTAAGTTTACTAAATCAACGTTTTTCGCCATTTTCTGGGCGCTCACTACTACTGGAACATCTTCTAAAACAGCTTTGCGGGTCTTTTCATCCGTAAAAAACCATTCAGACATGTAACCGTCATAGAGCCGATAGCCATCTTCAATTTCATATTTCGTTTCTCCTGTTTTTGAATCCTCGATTTGGATAGCCGCATTGTGTCCCAACTTTTCGTAGATTTCTTTGATAAACTGTGCAATATCCTTATGTTCGCTTACGAGATACGCTACTCGTTCCACATCCTCGTCCTTCATGGGAGTAGCGGACTTTTTAAGAAGCTCTATTACCTTAGGGAGCGCGTTTTCCAAGCTTCTTTTAATTTCCGCTCGGCTTTCGGGACGCTTCAAGGCTTCCTCAACGATCGCCTTCAAAAATACAACCGTGGTAGTCGTACCGTCTCCTACGTCATCATTCGTTTTCGCGGAAGCGTTCTTGGCGAAGTAAAGTCCGGCATTCTCCATTTCGTCTTTCAGATTCATCGCATTTACGATACGCACCCCATCGTTGATAACTCTTGGAGTGTACATGTCTCCGATAAACACATTTCTTCCGTCTGGACCAAGCGTGGAGGCGGTTACTTCGCATCCCTTATAAAGCCCCTCGGTCATTTTCTTTATTTCTTCTTCTCCGTAGTGAAGTATTTTCATTTATTGAATAATTTCTTTTAATTCCGTGCCTTCTTTTAACTTTTCCGACAATGGTTCTGGGTCTACAAATTGCGCTACTTGGGGATACTCTTCAGGGGGGGGTTCTGGGGTTTTATCCTGAAAAGAGAGTGCGGGATTTCTAGTTGCGACAAACCAAAGCACAACCCATACCGAAATCACTCCCGCAAAATATGCTAATACTACCGACAACATGTTATCCTTTGTTTATAATAATGCGTGGAGGAAACGGGGGAAACACTTCATGCCACGCCTTATACATTTCGACCCTTTCCTGGACTGAATAGCCCATAAACCTATAATCCTCTCGAAGCATCACATGATACCTATCCGCATCGTCATATTGAAATGCAGTGAAATCTGAGGAGGCAAGTGCCCCCTTGAATGCTTTTCTGAAGGACGGAACCCACAGAAGAAGACGAAGCATCTTTGCGAGTGATGCAAACTTTTGGACATTCATCTCTCTCTTTTCCCCGTTAAAATGCACTTCCCGTTCCCGCAGTGTTTTTATGATATTCACTAATTCCTTTGCGGGAGCATGAAGTATTTTTTCCTTGGAGGTGGTACTTAAAATATCCTCTATCCTTAATCTATAGGCATCATCATATTCGATAATAAGAGAAAAGTACTCTGCAAAGTCTTCGGCGATCTTCTCTTTAACTCCCAGAAGGGAGAGAAACCGAGAAAGGAAATCTCTTAATGCTCTCGAACAAGGCGAGTACCTTTTATCCTCAAGTCGGTGAACATCCAAAATTATCGAGGAAAAATCAACAAAAGATTCCAAAAAACGGCTTATAAGGTCTACCTTCTTTTTCTTGGAAGAAAGGAGAAATCCTATAGCGGGAAGCGTTATCGAAGAAGAAAAAATGTGTAAAAAGCTTCTGAAGTATCTTTTTGCCTCATTCACGGCATTGACCGCGTGAGGATAAGGATGACCCTTTGCGGGGAAGGGACAATCTACAAACCATGCGAATTGACCACCTTTCTCCGGATAATCCATGTGGTCAAACTGGTACATGGAGAACTTTCGTATGACTTTTTGGACTGGATTTTCAAGATAACCATTGCCTCGATTCTTAAAGACAAAATCGGGAGGCATCACAATATTCGCCTTATTTTCCATAGAACGCTATCTTTATCAACAACGCGACTACTAACGTCCCATAAAAAAGGGCTATAGCTATCTTTTGGTTTTGTTTGGTTCTTTCTTCAGGGGTCATTTTTTTTTCTGAATTTCCCATTTCCATCCTCTCGCTTTCATATTTTTTTCATCCCAACTAATGGAACATTTTTGAATAATCCAGTCCAATCCTGTATCTTTGTTTAGATTGTCGGCTGTTCTATCTTTTAGTTCAATGCCTCTTTTAATATGCCTGATAATAAGAGCAAGATGGTCGGTCGCATACTCTTTTTCGGGGAAAAATATGCAACATGGGAACTTATTCCATCTCCTTTAAGTCCGTTAAACCTTTTTCCAACTGCTTGTAATATAATATATCCTTCGGTTTTCATAATTTTCATAAATCCATCATTTCTTTCCCATTTTTCTCGTTTAACTTTCTCATCTCGCGAGCTTTAATGACCCCCGAAAGGATGACTACTGCAAGCAAAAGCACTATAATAAAAGCGATGCAAGCGATTAACATTGAGGGTATTTTAGCACATTATTTAACTAGTTTCAAGTGCTCAAATTCGTAATTTACCTTTAATGCGAGCCAAAGGTTAGCGACTGCTTCTTCGGGGGTTTTAGAATCATTGTATCTAGCAACTGTTATCGTACCTCCTAGTGCTCCCCATCCATCTTCACCTTTAGCAAGAAGTGAAAATTTATCTCCGCACGCTTCAATGAGTTCGGAAAGAGTGGGAATCCATACCTTCTCCCTTTCATTTCTCTCGTCTCCACTTTCAGGATTAAAGTAAAAATCGCTTAAGTCCCATCTCCTATGCGGGTTCATTGGAAATCCCGCATCTTTTAACTTTTTTGCTAATTCAAACGAAAGCATAGTTCTTTATTGGTTACAGTTCTCTTTGAGTTACTTTATTTTTTTTATTCGGGGCGGTTTTAGATTTTTTCTACTTTGTATACCGACCACTCTTTATTTTCTTTCTTAGATTTTTCTTTCGATGCTTCTACGGCTGAATCAATAACATCCCAAATGCGCCCTCTAAAAAATTGAACATTTCTTAATGTACCATCAGATGATATAAACTCTACTCTATACACCTTCCAAAATAGTTTTTTCATATTTTCTTATTCTTTATTCGTCCCTCTGAAAATCATTTGAGGATTTCGTACAAGAACTCTATGGTCTCCGGCTGATTATCTCGGTGCCATGAGAGGGAGTCGTGGGAGAGGTTCCATTTAGAAGTTATTCTCGGATCGTACATTCGAAGAATAACCTCCTTTGTAGTGATACCAGCTACAAAATACAATTTCTTTTCCACCAAACCTATCGTCCTTAAAACATTTGCGAGCGTTGGGTCGGTGCCGAGGATTTTTACCTCGTCTTTTCTTACGCTGAAAACACAAAAGCCATCTTCTTCTCCATCTTCTATGACCTCAATTCCTTCGTCTATAGAACATCCATTCTCTTGTTCGTAACATTCTTCTCTCCACTTCTTATGCTTTCTACAAATGGAAGTTTCGGCGATAACAAACCAACGACCCAGATCGTATTCGTTAAACTTGATACGTTCTACTTCGCACCCAAACTTAAGTTCCATCGTCTCCGGACACGCCTCATGTATCCTATCCAATATGAAGTTGTAGTGGTCGGGGGTCATCGGGGTTTATAAAACGGATTTCTTTCGTCTTCATCATCGTAGTAAATTACTTTTCGGCAGGGCGCGCAATATCCTTCATATACGCCATAACAATACAAACAATCACCGCATCCATCGCAAAAATCCCTTCCACATATAGGTTCTCCAATTTCAGCCCATTCATATGTTTTATCAAATTTTTCGCAGTATGCTTTCATACTAATCTCTCAAAAAATTCTTCCAATCCATCATTTCTTCTTCCGAGGCAACTCTTTCCCACTCTTTTCTTAATCTCGCTCTCTCTTCCCTGCAACCCTGTTTGTATCCCTTTGCGATTCCCTGCTGTTCCATTTCGTGTCCAAATTCGGGAGCAAGGTCTTCCGCACTTTTTCTTGCGTCTTTCTTTCCTTTCTCGTATGCTTCCTGTTCCCATTCCTGCTTAAGGGTGGAGATGGCTTTTATAACGTCTTTACAGACAAACATCATCGGAGTTCTCATATCTTCCTTCCAATCCCCATCTTCTACGCCGAAGTTAATCATCGTTCGAAATATATCTCTTATGCCTACCTCCCACGATTCTTTGGGGGGTTGGGGAGTTTTCTGGGCTTGCTCTTTCTCGTGTTGGTAACAACTTTCGCATATACCTCCCTTTAAACAATTTATTTCTTCTCTTAACTTTTTGGGCATGCTTTTGTTTCCTTGTTATCTTGATGAAGGGACTGTAAAACTTTTAAGATTTCGGAGCGAAAAGCATTATAACCACGGCACCAATCACGTCTATTTTCTCCAGTATCCATATTAAGAGAAACGAATTTTGCGGGCGGAATCTTGCTCTCTATCTCGTCGAGTAGGGAGCGGCGAGAAGAGGTAAGCAATTCTACAAGAGCTTCTTCGGCATCAAGTTCACATTCATATTCTCTGTGGCGCCAGAGAGTTCTCGCCATTTCTCTAATCTTCTCTATTTCTTGTTGTGGTTTCATGGTGTTAGTTCTTCTTGGGAAATTAACGGTTCGTAAAATTCATTAAGGATGGATATGCTTTTTATAATTACGTTCTCACCGCCATAGCCAGATTTCAAAAATGCTTTCTCCGCCGCCGAAAAATCAGGAGCTATGATGTGAACAATTCCACAATTATTATATTTTACTTCGTATGTTTTTTTCATTTTTGATTGGATTTATTATAGGTTTTCTTTTATTTTTGTTATTACGTTATAAATTGCGGAGCGCCATCCCCGGCCAAATCCCTCGTCTTTCTTCTCAATATAATTCCAAGTTATTCCCGCCTTGTAGAGGTCGTCTCGAAGCCACATTTCAAACATGCCGCATAACTCTTTCTTACTCATCTTTCTATCTTTCTTCTTTTGTTCTTGAGAGGACATGGTTAGTTAGATTCTGGTTTATAATCTTTAGCGAAAAATTCTGCACCTTCTAGAAATTCGTTTATATCTTTCCGTCCAAAATCTAATTTCAATTCGCC